>Ga0302325_10003543_pt1 | contig 36725 bp, 33 predicted proteins | sample Palsa_T0_2_FD_201948 | JGI IMG/M metagenome (GOLD analysis project Ga0302325, IMG submission 201948) | Peat permafrost microbial communities from Stordalen Mire near Abisko, Sweden - Palsa_T0_2 | ecosystem: Environmental > Terrestrial > Soil > Palsa > Peat permafrost | place: Sweden: Abisko...
ACGAAGGCGGCGAGAGCGTTCATCCTGCACTGGGGCGAGATGGGAACCAGATGGGGCGTGAACCGCACTGTGGCGCAGGTGCATGCGCTGCTTTACCTTTCGGGGGAACCGCTCACGGCAGAGGATATTGCGGAGACGCTTTCGGTGGCGCGGTCCAATGTGAGTACCAGTCTTCGAGAACTGCAGAACTGGCAGCTAGTGCAGGCAGCGCATCAGATGGGCGACCGCCGCGACTTCTTCTCTACTTCTCACGATGTATGGCAGGTCTTTCTTACCGTGGTGCAGCAGCGCGTCGAGCGTGAGATTGAGCCTACGATCGCCGCCCTGGCGCGCCTTGCCGCAGAAGCTCGCGGGGAGAAGCAGCCTGAGATTACCGCGCGAATCGCCGGCATGCACGCTCTTCTGCAAGAGTTGCATGGCTGGTATCAACAGATGACCAAGCTGCCGTCACCCACGCTGCGGAGCCTCGTAAAGTTGGGAGCCGGCGTGACCAATCGGCTACCGGGCCTGGGCAAAGCGAAGGAGTAGAAATGAATGCCGTGGCTCCCCAAGCGACTCGTGCCGCAGTCGCGCCGCCGATCGGTTTAGAACAGTACTACAGCGAGGCGGGTCCGGATTACGCAGCGTGGAGCAGCGAGTTCAACATGCACTTCGGCTACTACCGCGCCGGTGCGAATCCTCTGGACCGCGAATCCATGCTGGAGCAGATGAATGCAGAGGTATTGGCGCGGCTCCAATTGCGCGACATCGCGGAGCCGAGGTTGCTTGACCTTGGCTGCGGACTGGGCGCCACATTGCGCAGCCTGGCGCGCCGCCTGCCGAGAGCCCGATTGCTGGGGATCACGCGGGTGCCCTGGCAAGTCCAGCAGGCAGTCGCGCTCAACGTAGCAGCCGGCTGCGGGGAGCGCGTGGGCGTCATAGAGGGAGACTACGAAGCGACAATTCTGCCAAGCGGCAGCTACGACGGGGCATACGCGCTGGAGAGCAGTTGTCATGCGCACGGGGCGGACAAGAGTGCACTGCTGACGGAAGCGCACCGCCTATTGCGGTCCGGGGGACGCCTGGTAGTTGCAGATGGCTTTCTCGCCAGCGAACGATGGGTTAGCGAACTGCATCAACGTATCTACCGCAAACTGTGCGAGTGCTGGGTGATCGAAGAGCTTGGCCAACTGGATCTCTTCACTGTCAGGCTGGAGCAACTGGGTTTCACGGAAATTACTGTTGAACGCCTGCAGTTGCGTGTGGCTCCATCTGTGGCGCACATACCCTGGGTTACGCTGAGGTTCTTGTTGACGGATGTGGTGTTCGGTAAGCGGAAAATGACTCGCGCACGCTGGAACAATGTCCTGGCGCCAGTGCTGCTGCCCCTGGTCAGCGCACCAATAGGTCCGTTGACTTACTGCATGGTCTCAGCCAAGAAACGTTAGAAGTGTGGAACGCGATATATTCCGGGGTGATGAAATTCTCTGCCAGATTATTCGCTCTTGGGTTTCTATTCGTCGCCGGACTATTCGCACAAGCTGTGAACCCGGATCTTACGGGTCGATGGACAGGGATCGCCGACACCGTCGATGAGGCCGGTACGAAGCGGCAGGAAAAGCAGGCGCTAGAGATCCGGATGGAGGATGGCAAGCTCACCGGATATCGAGTCGATAAAAACGGAAAGACGGGGCCCAAATTGGATGTGCAGCAGGCCGGTGGGAAAGTGAACGTCTATTTCTATCTTGATTTCGAAGGCGGCGAGCCACTGCGATGGAAGCTCGAATTCCGAGACGGGCGCTTAGTAGGTACGTTTTCGGCGCAGCACCATAATCCGTCGAAATGGATTTATGACCGGGTTGGGCAGATCACTATGACGAAAGAGAAGTGAGTAACCACAGATCACCTAATTCCTTAGTTGGAGGAGGCGATGGATTGGCTCGAAAGAAATCTACCAACCTGACTGAGGCCGAACAACGACCGATGGAAGTGCTTTGGACGCGAGGGTTCGGCACAGTCAGCGAGGTCGCAGAAGCACTGCCGAAGAAACCAGCTCTCGCTTACAACACGATCCTGACCACTCTCCGGATTCTTGAGGACAAGGGATATCTGCTGCATACCAAACATTTTCGGTGGATCGCTGGTATTGAATCTACTCGAGAACGAAAAACTGAGCGCAGAAGAGCGGCAACGCATCCGCCGCATGTTGAAGGAGCGGGGATCAATCAGCCAAACATGCGGACCACCGAACGCCAGATAGTCTTCGAGGCGTTCCATCGCGCGGGAAGTGGAATCGTCGGGCGACAGGATTTCGAGGCAGATAAACGGCGGAACTTCGATGACATCGTCGTCAGGTTGTTCGACAAGAAGCCCGCAGAAATCGGGGATAGGGACGCGTGAGGCAGAGAGACGGACCCGTCGTTAGGTATTCTAGCGGGTCAGCAGCGGAAGCGTGTAGCGATAAACGGTGGCGGCCACCTTCTCATTGCCCTTGGTAGTAGCGTGGATTCCATCCTGTTGCATGAGGCCCGGGCCTGACATTGCGACACCTTCCAAGAGGAAGGGAATCCTGATTAATTTGAACTTTTTCGCTAAATCCACGTACATCTGCTCGAACGAATGAATGTATTCCTGGCCGTAGTTCAGCGGGAGCGTCATGCCGGCGAGGACCACTTTTGCCCCGGACTTTTGCAGTTCGACAATCATCTGCTCCAGATTCGCGCGGGTGTTGGTCAAGGGCATGCCGCGCAGGCCGTCGTTACCGCCGAACTCGAGAATTACAATGGCCGGTTTCGCCTGGAGCACGGCGCTCATTCGTTCGACGCCATCCGCAGTGGTGTCACCGCTGACTCCCGCGTTAACGATTTTGTACGGGTAACCGTTCTTGGTGAGCAGATTTTGGAGAAATTCGGGGTAGCTGTGGTCGGCTCCGAACCCGGCCGTCAGACTGTCGCCAAACGTCACCAGAGTCTTAGGCGCGCACAGCACCGGGAAAACTGCAAAGATAAAGCTAAGAAGCACGCGAGCCATCTAATCCCATAGTACGAAGAGCCAAACGATTTTGATCATCTCCGTTAGCAACCTGACTCGCACCATTAGCAATGGACCTCACACCGTTGAGATCCTGAAGGGCATTGACTTCGAGATTCCGGCCGGACAGTTCGTCTGCATTATGGGCGCGTCGGGCAGCGGCAAGAGCACGCTACTTGGGCTGTTGGCGGGTCTGGATAATCCGACTACCGGCAAGATTGTGCTGGATGGGACGGATATCACGGGCCTCGAAGAAGACAAGCTGGCGCTTGTGCGCGGGCGCACCATCGGGTTTGTGTTTCAGTCTTACCATTTGATTCCGACGTTGACAGCGGAAGAGAATGTTCTGCTGCCGGCGGAATTGACAGGCAAGACGGACGGCGCGGTGGAGCGGGCGCGGGAGTTGCTGGACCGCGTAGGTCTGTCTCAGCGGCTTGATCACTATCCAATACAGCTTTCGGGAGGCGAGCAGCAGCGGGTGGCGCTGGCGCGCGCGTTCATGGTGCATCCCCCGATCCTGATGGCCGATGAGCCTACGGGCAATTTGGATACCGTGAATGGCAAGCACATTTTGGAGCTTCTGATCGATTTGAATCGCCGCGAGAAGACCACGCTTGTCCTCGTTACGCACGACCCCGAACTTGCCACCCATGCCGACCGGCGCATCGTTCTACGCGACGGACTTGTGATCAGCGATGACTTCGTCACTTCAAACATTCTCGAAAATCGCCTGGCGTGAAAGCCGGGCCTCGGCCGCTAAGTTTGCGTTCGTCATTCTGGCGGTGGCGTTGGGTGTTGCGTCGCTTACCGGAGTGCGAGGGTTCAGCCGCGCTTTCGACCGCACGCTGCTGAAACAGGCGCGTACGTTGATGGCGGCGGACCTTTCGTTGCGCGTGTTCGCTATGCCGACTCCCGCTCAGTCCGAAGTGATGGCGAAGTATGAAGCGGAGGGCGCGCGCCGCACGTGGCTTACGGAGACCGTCACCATGGTGACGTCGCCGGCTGCGGAAATCCCGCTCCTGTGTTCGGTTAAGGCGGTCGATCCCAAGGTCTATCCGTTCTACGGCGAGGTGAAACTCATTCCGCCCGCGGACATTCGGGATGTCCTGAATGCCAATACGGCCGCCGTTTCGGACGATTTGTTGATTCGCTTGAAGATCAAGGTGGGCGACAGCGTTCGCATTGGCGGGCAGGAGTTTAAGGTGGTGGGCACTGTGGATGCGGAGCCGGACCGCATGTCGGGAAGTATGAATGTGGGTCCGCGGATTATGATGTCGCGCGCGGCGATAGATAGGACCGGACTGTTGATTCCCGGCAGCCGAGCCTCCGAGCGATTCCTCTTCAAACTTCCGCCAACGATTAATGTCGGCCTGATGCGTAGCGACCTTAAGCGGGCGTTTCCGGATGCTCTTATTTCGGACTTTCGTCAGACGAATCCGGCCATTGAGCAGGGGCTGGAACGCGCGACGACATTCCTTAGTCTGGTGAGCCTGATCGCGCTCATAGTGGGCGCCTTGGGAGTGGCGACGGCGATACAGGCGCATCTTTCGCAGCGCATGGACAGCATTGCGGTGATGAAGTGTCTGGGCGCACGGTCTTCGCAGATTCTTTCGATTTATGTGTTGCAGACGGCGGGTCTTGGACTGGCGGGTGGAATCATCGGCATTGTCTTCGGGCTACTGGTGGAGCGCGCGTTTCCGATTTTCCTGGACCGGTACTTCCATATGCAGGCCGATTCCACGTGGGACTTTGTAACCGCGGGGCAGGGAATCGCGATCGCGCTGCTTACTACTCTGCTATTTACGCTGCCGCCATTGCTCTCGATCAAGCGCATTCGTCCGGGGCTGATTTTCAGGCGCGAGATGGGGTCTGAGGGCTCCGCGACCCGGCAGTGGTTTGCTCGTGTGAGGGAATCGCTGTTCGCTGGCGTGCTGATTCTGGGAGGAATCGGCTTCGTGGCGGCATGGCTGAGTTCATCGCCGCAGATGGGAGTCTATTTCGTGCTTGGGTTGACTGGCAGCCTGTTGCTACTGGCGGCGGTCGCGTGGGCATTGATGCGCGGGCTTAAGCTTGTGAGCCGTGGTGCGGGCCGCACGCTTCGTCCGAGTATCAGGCATGGAATCGCCAATCTCTACAGGCCGGGCAATCATGCGCAATCGGCGCTGGTCGCTCTGGGCATCGGCGTCATGTTCACGCTTACGGTTTATCTGGTGCAGCGTGGCCTGCTGGCCGAATTGGTTAAGAGCGCTCCGCCGGGAATGCCTAATGTATTCCTGCTCGATATCACGCCGCGCATCAAAGATGGGGTTACAGCCGTGGCTGCTCAGCAGAAGGGCATTGAGGGCAAGCTGGAACTGATCGGCACCGTATCGGCGCGCATTACGAACATTAACGGCGCGGCCTTTGACCGCACCAATCTGAGAGGTATGTCGCGCCGGTACGCGCGCGAGATTTCCGTTGCTGTGGATCAGGATCTCAAACCGGGACAGCTTTCCGTTTCCGAAGACGCGGCGAAGATTCTTGGGCTGCAAGTGGGGTCGACGATTGCCTGGACCACGCCGGGGCGTGAATTTACGAGCACTGTGGCCCGTATCCACAAGTTGGATCAGACGAAGCTTTCGGCACGTATTGAGTTTCTAATTTCAGCGGAGACGTTAAGCGGATCGCCGACGATTTATTACGGCGCACTTCGTGTGCAGGCGGCGATGGTGCCAGCACTGCAGCGAGCTATTTATAATTCTTACCCGACGGTCACGGTCGTCAACATTGCCGATGTTCTGGTGATCGTGCAAGGAGTAGTGGATCAGATCTCGCTGGTGATTCGCTTCATTTCCGCGTTTGCGATTTTGGCTGGCGCAATCATATTGGCGTCAAGCGTGGCGGGCACACGTTTCCGGCGGATTCGTGAGGTTGTGATCCTTAAGACTCTGGGCGCCACGCGTAATCGGGTGGCGGAGATCTTCTCCATTGAGTTTTTGATTTTGGGAATCGTGGCGGGATTGATGGGCGCGCTGCTGGCGACGGGATTTTCGAATATCCTGTTACATAAGTTGTTGAACGCTCCCCTTCGCTTCGATCTTTGGCCGAACCTCTTCTGCGTACTATTGACGGCATTTGTGGCAAACCTTGCGGGATGGCTTGCGAGCTTCCGTATTCTGGGCCAGAAGCCGCTTGAAGTGCTTAGGCACGAATAGATGGAGGAGCGGCTCCTACGCGCGATTTACGGGATCGAGTTCCTGATGGCGTTGATTGCAGCGCTGGTTTTCTGGAACTACGTTGGCGGACCAACACACCTGGATTACGTGCCCTGGCAGTGGAAGGGACTGCTCTCGATGGGAATTGCGGCCTGCGTCGTGAGGATTACCATCGCTGGCAGCCGAAGGATGGCGGGACGGTGGATTGTGTTGCTATGCGGCCTGATGGTGGCCTGCGGCCTGCTCAGTTACTACGCGCACATCAACGAGCCGCAAGATCAGAGCGACGACGAAGCCCAGACCGTGCCCACTTCACTGAAAATTGACTTTCAGCTGACGCGTCCCGTTCGCCAGCTGCATCAGCACTGTTCCATCGTTCTGTAGGGAGGCATTGCCGGTGACTATTTCACCATCGCCCGCCAGACGCAGGTCGGTGAAGTTCAAGCGCGGAGCGACTGCGGACCAGCGCAGGTCATAGCGCCCGGTGATGCTTTCGAAATCGTCGAGAACGTTGCGGCCAGCGAACGATCCCGACGAGCGCAGATGAGAGAGCGTGTCCGAGCCGAGGCCACTGGTTTCGACAACCGTATCGGCGTCAACTTTGCCGGTCTTCCAGGGAATTCCGGCAAGCTTCGAAAAGAGTTCGTACACAGGAACGCGGCCGCCGAGATCGACCAGCATGCGCGATGTGACGCTGCCTGAACCAAGCGCAGCGGAAGCATCCGGGAGGGCGATGCGCACTCCGTCCCAGATTACCCGCGACCGGAATTTTGTTAACTCCAAGGCGCCTGCGTGCAGCGTGGCGATCTGTATCGTGCCATCGGCGCGCAGTTGTTTCAGCCAGTCCGGCGGAGCAGTCTTGCCGAAGCTGAAAAGGCCGCCTTTGTGCGAGAGAGCGGGCATTGCCAGTTTCTCAAGCAATGCGGTGTCGAGTTCCGGAACGGTCAGGCGGAAGCGGTGCGGGCGAGGGGTGCCAGGCTCATACCGATACTCTCCCTGTGCATCCACTCCGCCGGCTGAGGCGCGAATCCGCTGCAGGGAAACCCGTGCGCCTTCCAGCTTGCCTTCCGCCGACAGCTTGACGCGCTCGGAAAATCCTGGAAAATCCAAGAGCGCCTTCGAAAGTTCGAAATTCCCCGACCAGACCCGTGCGAAATGCAGATCGCCGCTCCACTCGCCTTCCGGCAGAGCGCTGATGAGAGGAACTCCGGCGAGAGCCCGGACGTTGAGACCATTGGTGGAGACAGAAAACTCAGGCGCCGGATCCCCGACATTGTAGGTTGCCTCAAAGGTTGCTCGTTGTTGGTTGGGGAAGGTGACAAGGGTAGGAGAGAGATGCGCGTGGCCGTCGGTAATCATGACCTGAGCGGTTTCTAACTGCACGGGTTCAGAGCCAGGTACGGCAAGCTCGGCTTTGTGAAGCGTTGCTCCTCCATTCAAGGTTCCTGAATAGCCGAGCGCGGCGTCGAGCTGCCCTTTCAGTTTCAGATCGGTGGGTAGCGGAGCGCCGAGATGGCGGGCGACATTCAGGAGTGGCTCAACCGCGAAGTTCTGGATACTGACAGACACACCCCAGCGGGGCCGGGAGAAATATTTGTCGACCAGATAATGGACTGCGACTTTACCCGCGACGCCGGCGTCCATTTTCAATTGCTGGTCGCGCAGATTCCAGTTTCCGGATAGATTTAAAGGCCAAACCTCACCCTGGGGCACGCTTTGATCCCAGCCGTGCAGTTGCGCGAGGCTCACGCGGCCGTTGATGCCGATCGATTCAGGAGGGCCCGCAAGGTGCGCTTTGCCCGAAATTTCGCCTTGCAAACCGATGTCCTCGCCACGGACCAGCGCGACCAAATCGCTCAATTCACTACGGTCGAGTTGCAGATTCAAATCCAGATTCCGCGAGGACGGATTCCACGACCCTTTTGCCGTGAACAGGCCGGAACCGCGGGCACGGCGGTCGGTGCGCGCTGGTTTCCCTTCAAAGCGCAGGTGCCAACCGTCCTTGGTAGAAGCGGGCGGCGTGATATCGAGGTCGCAATCAATTAAATAGACGATGGATTTCAGATCGCCGGCCTTGAAGTTGATGCGGCTGTCGCGGATTGAAATGGTCGGAAACGCGGCGATGATGGAGGGCCGCATCAAGCGCTCCACATTCCAGCGGTACTGGCCAGGTTGCGGCTCGCTGCGGGTGAGATTGATCTGCGCGTCGTCGAGGCGGAGCGAGGCAAACTCCAGGTGGCCGGTCCAAAGCGACCATAGCCGGGGAACGGCGGTGAGGGTGCGCGCGTAAGTAATGGGTTCCGCGCCGAGTTCCGGGTCTTCCCCTATCTCCACGTCCGATACGCTTAAACCGGGACCGGTAAAGAGGTTGTAACGGATATCGCCATGGATTTCTACCTTTCGGCCGAGGGCCGATTCCAGGGCAGTTCGAATCTTATCGCGGTACTGTCCGGCTTGAAACTTCGGAGCGGCCAGACCGGCGATCACGATTAGCGCGACAGCAACAAGGAAGAGCTTGATGCCGATTTTGAGGCTACTCTTGAGGCTCATTGCTCTTCAATTCGAGACGCTCCCGAAAGTGTCGCAGCGCCTCGGGATCGTCGAGATCATCCAGAATGCCGGGGTCTTCGACGCGGACGAGCCGGGTTTCCATGGCATGGCGGCGCGAAACTACGCTCGCTTGCGAATCCGGCGAAAGGCCCAGGAACTCCGTCAAAACATCACGGCGGAAGTAGACTGGGTGGCCTTTGCGGCCGTAGTAAACCGGGATCGAGATGGGCGCTTCCTGCGAAATCAGGCTTCGGACCGTGGCTGGCTCCGGATCGGGATGATCCACCAGGGTAAAGATGAGGCCATCGATGCTGGAAGGTATTGCTTTCAACCCGGCCTGCATGGAACTGAACTGCCCCAGACTGTAGTTATGGTTGATAACGACGGTGGCTGCGTCACCGATTACGCGGCGGATCGGCTCCGGGTTGTGACCCAGCACGACGACGACAGGATCGCAGAACATGCCCAGAATTCCAATCAGATTTTCGACAAAAGTGTGCCCGTGAATGGTCAAGAGAGCCTTCGGCTGACCCATGCGGCGCGATTCGCCGGCAGCCAGAATAAGTCCCGCGGTCTTCGAGCGATTCATCATTGGACGGGCGAACGGAACCGTTCGTCCGCGAAGAGCGACTTGGAGACCGCGCGCCAATTGCCAGCGGCGTTGCGGCGCACGGCGATCATCTCGGCCGCGACGCTGATGGAAATCTCTTCCGGCGAAATCGCGCCAATCTCCAGGCCCATCGGCGCATAAATCCGTTCCATGCGCTCGCGGGAAACCCCTTCCTTCTCCAGTTCCTTGACAACGTTGATCACTTTACGCCTGCTGCCGATCATCGAAATGTAGCAGGCAGGGGTCGATACCGCCCAGCGCAGGACGCGCATATCGTCGCGATGTCCCCTTGTGACGATCACGATGTAGCTGGATTCGTGGATCGTCAGGGTTGGGAAGAGCGTTTCATATTCACCCGAGAAGACTTCGTCGGCATCGGGGAAGCGATCGCGGTTGGCAAAGGCCTCGCGGTCGTCGATTACGGTTGAGAGGAAGCCCGCCATGGTCAGAACTTGGGAGAGGCTCTTCGAGATGTGGCCCGCTCCGAAGATGAAGGCGCGTGGCGAGGGAAACACCGGTTCCACGAAGACATCCAATTGTCCGCCGCAAATCAATCCGTTGTCGTAGGCGGCGTCCTGACCCAGGTTAAAGCTCATGTGGCGAGGTTTGCCTGAGTCCATGACCTCGCGCGCGGCATTCCAGACTTCGGCCTCGACGCAACCGCCGCCAATGGTGCCAACCAGTGAACCGTCTTCCCGGACAAGCAGTTTTGCGCTTTCGAAGCTCGGGATGGAGCCGCGGACCTGAACGATTGTAGCCAGCGCACACTTCTGCCCGAGTCGGCGGAGGCGCGTCAATTCATCGTAAACGTCGACTGACATGGTTTATAGTTTCAAGGTCCCTACCAACTCGTTGACGTCCGCGATCCCCTCAGCCCTAAGGAATTCCCTCAATTGTATGATAATACGGCTCGTAGACGCCGGGTCCCAAAAGGTGGCGGTTCCTACTTCTACAGCGCACGCTCCAGCCACCAGGAACTCCGCAGCGTCCTCACCGCTGGCGATCCCTCCCATGCCGATCACCGGGATTTTTACCGATTTTGCCGCTTGGTAAACGAAGCGCAGGGCGATCGGTTTGATAGCGGGACCCGATAGGCCGCCGAAGCCTGCGCCGATGCGAGAGGTCCGGGTGCGGGCATCGACGGGCAGGGAAATGAACGTGTTTACCAAGGAAATCGCTTCGGCCCCGGCGTCTTCGGCTGCGCGGGCGAGAGGTTCAATGGCGGCGACGTTGGGCGAGAGCTTGACGATCAAAGGGCGGCGTTTTACTGCTGCTTTCACGGCTTTGACCAGGTCGGCCAGGCAGGCGGGATCGCTCGAAAAGAAGATGCCGCCATGTTTGGTGTTGGGGCAGGATACGTTGAGTTCGTAGGCGTCGAGGCCATCGGCGTCTTCCAGAACCTTCACCACTTCGACGTAGTCCTCGGCCGCGTAGCCGAAAACGTTCGCGAAGATTTTCGTTTTGAGCCCGCGAAGGCCAGGCAGTTTGTCCGTTACGAATGCGCGGACGCCGACGTTCTGCAGGCCGACGGAGTTCACCATCCCGGCCTCGGCTTCCCAAAGCCGAGGGGCGGGATTGCCGTCGATGGGATCTTTCGAGAGGCCCTTGACGACGATCGCGCCGAGGGAGTTCAGATCCAGAAGGCGAAGGAATTCTACGCCATAGCCGAGGGTTCCGGACGCGGCGATGATCGGGTTCGAGAGTTCCAGGCCGCAGAAGCGGACAGTGAGTTGGGGATTCACTACCAGATCCTTTGCACGCCGAATGAGTCGAGTTTTGGGTCGGCGCTGATCACCGGGATGTTCACTGTCAGCGCCTGGGCGGCAATGAGGCGATCGAATGGATCGCGATGCGTACTGGAGAAACGCGCTGCGCGCAACGCTGTTATCGCATCGATCGGAATCAACGCGTACCCTGCTTCGTTCTCTAGGACGCTTAGCAGATCCCTCTCGATTTCTTCTGCTTCCGGAAGTTTTCCGAGCCGAACTTTGGTCGCGATCTCCCAGATTGATACGGCAGATACAAGGATCGTACTCGAGGCTCGACCGATGGTCCTTAACGCAATTGGCGATAGCTTATGCGGTGTCAGGATCGCCCAAAGAACCGTATGCGTGTCGAGGAGAATCTTCACTCACTTGGATCCTCATCACCGGATCCTTCCCACAGGCGGAGTTCTTCTTCCGGAAGCGGCTCCCAGAATGCGTCGCCGAGGACGAAGTTGGGTTCGTAGCGAGCGCCCAGGCGCTTGTAAACCTTCGGCTTGATGGCCTCGAGTTTCGCTACGGGGACCTTATTTCGTCCGGATGTAATGATCACCGTCTCTCCATTTTGAACTTTCTTCAATAAGTCCGAAAGGTTCGTCTTTGCTTCGAAGACGGTGGCCGAGATCACGTGAGTATCCTTCATGCTAACTTATCTTAGCTAAGATAAGTGCCAGCCGTCAAAGGCTCTTCGCAAAAGCATCGCCGAGAACGCGTCCGGCGCTGGTTGATGGAAATTCAACCCCAAGTGCCTGACACAGCGTCGGAGCGATCGCCGTAAGCTCCACGGAGTCCTCGATCTCAGCCGCCCGGAATTGGGGTCCGAAGAAGATCAGCGGAACGCGGCTGTCATAGTTGTAGATCGAGCCGTACGAAACGCCCCTGCCGCTGGAGAAATCTTCCGCGGCGTTCGGGGCGTAAGCGACGATCGCGTCTCCTGAACGGCGGGTGTGAAAGCTGTTCTTGAGGCGCCGGCGGATTAAGCCGGTGTGAGAGCAAGCGCCGGAAGATGTGTACCATGCGGCCGCCTGCGGCAAGGCTTTGACGGCCGCTTCGACATTACCCGAACGCAGATAGAGGAATGGATAAACATACGCTTCCAAATCGCAGTTTTTCTGAAGTTCGGCGGCTACGTCCTGGGATGAGATCCGCTGCCCCGCCGAGTCGGCAATGCCGTGCGCGGCGGTGAAGGCCACCTGGTAAGAGTTCTCTCCGACTGTATCGTCGAGGAACTTGAGCAAGGTCTCAATCTGCCGGTCCAGATGGTTCACCATGTCGAAGACCAGCGGACTATTGGCGCCCGTTTCAAGCCCGAGCGCTCCAAGTGAACCGAGGGTGATGCAGAGAAGATCGATGCCTTCCGCGCGGCCCAGCTTATTGCCTGTAATGAGTTCGCGGGCGAACGAAAATTGGGCCGCCTGGCTCATAGGGGAGGATCGCCAGAGAGCGCTGAAATCCTTCTGATTCGCGGGGTCGAGCATGCGCATTGGGGCGACGGCGGTTTCCGCGGCTACCCATTCCTGCTTGACCGATGTATCCGGCGCGAGCGACTTCGCGCTTTCCGGGGTATAGGGCGTAACGCCGGTGAGGATGCGGGTAATGCGCGAATCCTCCCCGATGCCGATCACGCGGTTGCGAGGGTCGGCGGCAAGGAAACTGGCGGAAAAAGTGGTGGCCTGGAGCAAGTCGGATTGCGCACTGGCGATCGAGTGCTTAATCGCGTCATACCATCGGCCAGCCACGATTCCATGCGTGGAGGGGTAAGCTCCGGTCGCAATCGTGGCGAGACTATTGGCCGTAAACGTGACGGATTCCTGGAAACAGTTCGGGAAATAAGCGCCCCCGTTGAGAAGGCGCTTGAACCCGCCAGGGCTGAAGCTTGTCGCATGGGAATCGAAATAACCGGTGCGAAAATGTTCAGCGACCAATAGCACCATGAGCTTCGGTCGCGGAGGAAGCGCGTAGGCAGCGGTGGCTGCCGCCAGGGATAGCTGAAAGGCGCGGCGAGTCAGCATCGTTTCGCTCGAAGTGTAGCACTTGCGCGTTGGTATCCGAATTGCATTTCGTTCAAGAGGAAAATGACAGTTCTATGAAAAGACGCTACACTCTCTTAAAAGCTGCCGATAAGACTGTAGAAGGCCACGACGCCGGGTTCATGAGAGATTAATCTTTGGAACGGAACAGAGTAAGCTGCAAAACGTCATTCTGATTAGTAAGGAGTGGTGATGAGCGCATACGAGCAGTGGGAGTCGAGACGGTATTTGGAGATACCAGGGTCGGCAACACACGAATTGCCGCCGCTACTGGTGAGAGGCGCTCCGGACGCCTCATCGCGTGAGCATGTCGTTGAGCTTGCGAGCGGAATCGTGGATTCCGAGGACATCATTCCGGATAGCACTCCGTCGGAGAGCCTCCGCGAGCAGCGCCGGATGGACCTTGCGTTGCACCTCACCGATCAGTACTTCGGGCTTCTGAAACACTGGAACTGGGGCGATTCGATTCTAGAATGGATCCGGCAGTGCGAGATCACATTTGAGAATCAGTCCGCGCTGCGGCACTTGCTGCACAACGACGTTTGGCCGTACGCCGGGCGCAGCAGCTTCGTGGATCTTCTGATGGAAAAGCAGGTGCCGACGCCGGGCGTGGGAGTCGAAAAAGCCGTTGGACTGCGCTTGACGTTTCGCCAGCCGCCGCCTATCGACTGCTTCTCGAATCAGTTCCTCTACTATCTGAATACGAAAGTCGCGGGCAGCGCCTACGATGCCTGGTCGAACATGACCAGCGAGGCCCCGGGCCTGTTTCCGCCGGATCGATTTCATTTTCAGGTTCTTGACCTAGGTTAACCTGCCCCAAGTTTGATCGCGGCTATCATTGTCGGGAGGATGCTCATGCCCTGCCGACTCACATTAATCATCGCCTTCTTGCTGGCCACGAATTCGACATTGAAAGCGCAGGATGCTGCGCTGGAGAAGCAAGTCGCGGAGTTGCGCGATCTGGTAGTCAAACTACAGACGCGCGTGGATCAACTCGAGAAGCGCGAAGCGATGGCGCGCCCCGCAGAGCCTCCGCCCCAGGCCGTTTCGCAGGGTGCCCAGACTGCGCCGCTGCCTGCCCCGCAGGTCACGACCGATAGTAATCCTCTCGGCGGCACCACTCTCAACTTCGCCTTCGACGGATATTACGGCTACAACTTCAATAATCCAATTGGCCGGGTCAACCTGCTGCGCGCCTACGATGTGAGCAGCAACGCGTTCAGCTTGAATCAGGCGGATATTATTTTGGAAAATGCGCCTGACGTTGCCAAGGGTAAACGCTGGGGAGCGCGCGTGGACCTGCAATTCGGCCAAGCGACTGAAACACTGCAGGGCAATCCCCTGAATGAGCCGCGGCCAGATATTTACCGCTCTATTTTCCAGGCCTACGGCACCTATGTGCTCCCAGTGGGCAACGGACTTACCGTGGATGTGGGCAAGTTCGCCAGTTCGCTCGGCATCGAGGGGAATTACTCGAAGGATCAAATCAACTATTCAAGGTCATTCTGGTTCGACTTCCTGCCTTTCTACCATGAAGGCTTGCGCGCAGCTTACAAAGTGAACGATGCCGTGACCCTGAACTACTGGATCGTCAACGGCACTCAGCAGACCGAGCCGTATAACGGTTACAAGGATGAGTTTTTCGGCGCAACATTGCAACCGACGAAGACTCTAAGCTGGAACGTGAATTACTATCTCGGCGATGAGCACGCCGACGTGACCTACTATCCCAACGGCGGAGCGCCCGCGAATAGTCCAACGCAGCAAGGTGTTCCCTTTGAGCCGATCTTAAACCCACCACACGGGAAGCTGCATATTTTCGATAGCTACTTTTCCTGGAACGCCACTCCAAAACTTACTTTGGCAACCGACGGAGATTATGTCATCCAGCGAGATCAAACCACTTCCGCGCCCCAACACACAATCGGCGGTGCTGGTTACCTTCGCTATCAACTTACTCCGAAGCTGGCATTTGGCATGCGGTCAGAGTACTTGTCGGATCGGGGCGGTCTCTACACGGGCAAGACCCAAGCCATCAAAGAAGGAACCTTAACCGTGGAATACAAGGTGGCTGACGGATTCTTGTTCCGGAACGAATGGAGGACGGATTTTTCGAATCAGCCTTACTTTTACACGAATACCGCGGGCGTGCTGAAGAGACAGCAGAACACTGCGACCATCGGACTGGTTTGGTGGTTCGGCCAGAAGCAGGGGACCTGGTAGTCTCGCTTTGCGAGAATCTAGAAGAAGATGCGGGAATTTTTGGAACAGTTCGACATCCTGCCTCGGATCGGATCGGGGAGTCGGCCGCTCCCTCACTCGCACGGAACCGAGCGGGAGGTCGTGGAGCTTTTCGACGAGCTCAGGGATCGCATGCTTCGGTATCTGTTGGGCTTTGGGTTGGCAATGCCGGACTGCGAGGAAATTGTCCAGGAAACGTTCCTGGCTCTGTTTCTGCATTTGAGAAAAGGGCGGTCGCGTAGGAATCTTCGTAGCTGGTTGTTTCGGGTGGCGCACAACCTGGCTTTGAAGAATCTACAATCTGCCAGCCGTGAAGCACGGCATCTGGTTGACTGCGACGGGGAACTTGTTTCAGCCTCGACTCCCGAAGAGTTGTGTTCGGAGAATCAAACACAGCAACGGCTCCGCTCGGTATTTTATGTATTGCCTGAGGAAAGCCGGCGGTGTCTCTCGTTGCGGGCGGAGGGTTTCACGTATCGTGAGATTGCGTTGATTCTGGATATGTCGCTCGGCGCGGTTGCAATATCGTTAGCGCGGTCGTTGTCTCGCATGGCAGAGGCGGCAAAGAGATAACATGCTTGAGATCGAAAACAACCTCGGCAAACTTCGCCAGCGGCGCGGTCTTTCCGCGATTCAGTTGGCTGCCTTTGTGGATGTCAGCCGCCAGACGATTTACGCAATGGAGGCTGGCACTTACGTTCCCAACACAGCCCTGGCGCTGAAACTCGCGAAGGCGCTGGATTCAACGGTGGAACAGCTATTCAGACTTTCGGGCGAAGATGAAGCCCGCCCGCTCCGCTGCGAAACGGCGTCTTTTCTGCCGGGAGCGGAAGTCCCGCAGCCCGGTCAGCCGGTTCAACTCTGCCGCATTGACGATCGTTTGCTGGCGAATGCTCCATCGCCAGTTCCCTGGTACTTTCCCACGGCGGACGCGGTGGTGTCGGAACATCGGCCTTTGCCTGGAAAGGCGAAGGTGCAGATATTTCAAACTGAGGACGATTTCTCGAACCGCATCCTGGTAGCGGGTTGCGATCCCGGTATCTCGGTGCTCGCGCGGCACGTTCAACCGGCCGGTGTGGAATTGGTGCTGGCGCACCGGAACAGTTCAGAAGCCTTAGAACTGTTAAAGCAGGGTAGCGTTCATATCGCAGGTACGCATCTGAAGCACGATGGCTTTCCGAAGAGCGCGTTGGCAGTGATTTCGTTCGCAGTTTGGGAGGAAGGAATTGTCACCGCGGGAGGCAATCCGAAGAGCATCAGGGCCATTGACGATCTCGCGCGGAGGGACGTCTCAATTGTGAACCGGGAAGAGGGCTCCGGATGCCGTGCCCTGCTGGATTCGCAGTTGAGGCAGGCGGGAATTCCAGTGACGAAGGTGCAGGGTTACCAGCGTATGGCGGGGGGACATCTTGCAGCGGCATGGGAGGTGCGTACGGGGACAGCGGATTGTTGCATCGCCACCAGAGCCGCGGCTCGGGTATTCGGCTTAGGGTTCGCGCCGTTGGTCAGTGAGCAGTATGACCTAGTGGTTCGCAAGAAGTATCTGGATACGCCTTCGATGCAGAATCTGCTCGATACGTTGAGCCGCTCTAAATTCCGGCGTGAACTCGAAGGCTTAGGTGGCTACGATGCGCGCACGGCCGGTGACTTGAAAAAGTAAGCCCGTAACTACCACCACCACCGCGCCGATCACGTTGTACCAAAGGAATGAAATATTCGTGAAGAAGAATGCCGAGAAGATGGCCACTTCTCCCAGGATCATTCCCCAGAAAGCGCCGTTCCCACTGACACGCTTGAAAAAGAACGCTAGCGTGAAGACTCCGAGAAGCGAGCCGTAGAAAAGAGAGCCCACCAAATTCACGGCTTCCACAAGCGAGCCGAGGTTCTTCCCGAACTGCGCAAAGATCATAGCGTAGACGCCCCAGAAAGCCGTCGCAATGCGGGAGACCATCAGGTAGTGGCCGTCCACGCCAACCGGTTTCAAGTATCGCCCGTATAAATCCATTACGGTGACGGTTGCAAGGGAATTGATTTCTCCCGCGCTTGACGACATGGCGGCCGCGAAAATGACTGCGATGATGAGACCCACCAGGCCGGCCGGAAGATACTTCGTTACGAAAGAGAGAAAGATGTAATTCGTATCGTTGTACTTGGTTCCCAGGACTTGCTCGGCAAGCTTCGCTCCCTGTTGGCGGGCTGCGCTGAAATCTTTCTGAGCGGCTCGGAATCGTACGATGGCATCCTGATTGTGCGGTTGCGCAACAATGTCGAACGCCGCCTTTTTGCGCGCTTCGAAAGCATTCGAATAGCCTTGCTCCACGGCATTGAAGCCGTTTATGCTCCGTGCCTTCTCCATGGCCGGCTTTTCAAAGAGCAACGGCGGGGGTTGGAACAGATAGAAGACGAAAACCATCGCGCCGGCGAACAGAATGAAAAACTGCAAGGGTATTTTGGCCATGCCGTTGAACAGCAGTCCGAGCTTGCTCTCGGTGAGAGATTTGCCCGTCAGGTAACGCTGCACCTGCGATTGGTCGCAGCCGAAGTACGAAAGCGATAGGAAAGTCCCGCCGATGATGCCGCTCCAGAATGTGTAGCGGTTGTTCCAATCGAAGTGAAAGTCAATTGCATTGAGCCGTCCCGCGGCGCCTGCCAGGCGCACCGCATCGAAGAACGAAACCTGAGGCGGAAGCAGGTGGACCACCATGAACATCGCCATGATCAGGCCGCAGAAGATAATCGACATCTGCAATACATCGGCCCAAGTGATGGCGAGAATCCCGCCCATCGTGGTGTAGAGAATGATCGTGAGGCCGATGATCAACGTCGTAATGCGGTCGTCCCAACCGAAGATCACGGAAAGGACAATCGAAGGGGCCGCGATCGAAACACCCACTCCCAGGCCGCGCTGAATCAGGAAGACGATGCTGGCGAGCGCCCGCGTCTTACCGTCGAAACGCCGTTCCAGGTATTCGTAGGCTGTATAGATATTGGCGCGGTAGAAGATGGGAATCGCGACTCCGGAAACGATTACCATCGCGATCGGCAGGCCGAAATAGAACTGCACAAAACGCAAACCGTCGACATAGCCTTGTCCGGTGGTGGAGATGAACGTGATGGCGCTGGCTTGCGTGGCCATGATGGAGAGGCCCATGGCGTACCAAGGCATCGTCTTGCCCGCGAGTAGGAATTGGTTGACGGTCTTGCTCCCGCGGCTACGGTAGAGGCCGTACATCACGAGCGCGGCGAGAGTTGCTACCAGCGTGAACCAGTCGAACAGCCTCATGCGAAAGCTCGCGTGAAGATCCACAGGAGAAAGATGTCGACGGCAAGCGCCAGCAGCACCAGGGCATATAGATTACGCCAGCGGCCCAGAATCGGCGGCGGATCCGGATGCTTCAATCGATCACCGCCAGAATCGCGCCCGCAATCACCGTGTCTCCATCCTTCACCGCGACGCTGGTTACATGGCCCGCACCGGCTGCCTTCAACTCATTTTGCATCTTCATTGCTTCAATGACAGCAATCCCTTGGCCGGCTTCCACGGCATCTCCCACGCTAACCAAGACTCGCACAATTTTGCCCGGCATTGGCGCTTTGACGCTGTTGCGCCCAGGTCCGAGAGATCCGGCTCCGCGTCGAACGTATTTGCGCGGATCTACTGTCTCGATGCGATAGCTTTGTCCGTCGATCGTCACGGTGGCGTCATCGACGCGCGCTTCGTAAACAACGCCCTCGAGCAGAATTGAATATACGCCTCGCTCAACCTCAATTATGTCGACGATCATCGTTCGATCCGCCAGGCGACGTTCACGGGCTTCGGCGCAACGGTAGTTTTCTTCTGTTGCATCACGAGCTTCGCAAGATCCTTATGGGACTGTTCAGAGGGCGGCACTCGATTGAAAAAACCATCGAGAAAGTGCGTGTCAAGATGGCCGGCGATCATCTCGGGATCGTTGAGCAACTGTGAGAAGAAGTTCAGATTGGTGGCAATCCCGCCAACCTGGTATTCACCGATGGCTCGCCGCATGCGGGCCATTGCCTGATCGCGGTTGCCCGCCCAGACAGCCAGTTTCGCGAGGAGAGGATCGTAATCGATCGGAACGGTCCAACCAGGATAGACTCCGGAATCGAGGCGAATGCCTGGTCCCGCAGGTTCGCTCAAGCTAGTAATCTTTCCAGGGGAAGGGAAGAATTGATTTTTGGGATCCTCCGCGTAAATTCGGCATTCCAGGGCGGCTCCATTCCATCGGACATCCTCTTGAGAAAACGGCAACAGGGCGCCGGCCGCGATCTCAACCTGAAGCCGGACAAGGTCCATTCCCGTGACTAGCTCCGTAACGGGATGCTCTACCTGCAGCCGCGTGTTCATCTCCAGGAAATAGAATTTGCGGTCGGTGTCGACTAGGAATTCGACAGTGCCTGCGTTGTAGTAACCAGCGGCGCGTGCGGCCCGAATCGCGGCTTCGCCCATAGCGCTGCGCATTTCGGGATGCTGAACCACCAGCGGGGAAGGGCACTCCTCCACCACCTTCTGATGGCGCCGTTGGATCGAACACTCGCGTTCGCCGAGATGGACCATGTTGCCGTAATGATCTCCAATCACCTGGATCTCAATGTGCCGGGGATGTTCGATCAGCTTTTCGACATAGACGGCGGCGTTTCCGAAGGCGCGGCCAGCTTCGCTCGAAGCGTCACGGAATCCTGATTCGAAATCTGCCTCGCCATCAATACGGCGCATACCTTTCCCGCCGCCGCCTGCTACCGCTTTCAGCATGACGGGGAAGCCGGCCGAATGCGCGAACGCCAGAGCCTCCGAAGGGTCTGTCAAGCCCTCATCGGTGCCGGGAATGATCTGTGTCCCGGCAACGCGTGCGATTCTTCGGGCACCGGTTTTCGAACCCATTTTGCGGATCGCGTCCGGCGATGGCCCGATGAATACGAGGCCAGCTTTCTGGCAGGCGGCCGCGAAATCCGCGTTTTCGCTTAAGAAGCCGTAGCCGGGGTGGACGGCTTCAGCTCCGTGGCGATGTGCGGCTTCAATCAGGCTCGCGGAGTTTAAATAGCTTGGGATCAACGCCGCTTCGCCAGCCTTGCGTACATGCAACGCCGTGCGTTCGGGAGCCGTATAGACTGCGACCGGCTGAATCGCCATTTCGCGCAAAGTGCGCCCGATCCGGACCGCGATTTCGCCGCGATTGGCGATGAGAACTTTTTTGAACACGCAGTCGCGATTTTAGCGAAGTACACTGAAGTTCGTGAGAGCGCCCACTTTAGTGGTTGTAGAGCCTGGCGGGCACCAAGTGCAGGTTTCGCTTGAACCGGTGCCATTCCGCATTGGGCGGCATGAAGAGAACCACCTGGTGTTGCGCGATGGACGCACGTCACGCCAGCACGCCCAGATTGTCTTTGACGGAACACGCTACATTCTGGAGGATGTCGGCAGCAGGCATGGATTGTTCGTGAACGGCCGCCGGATCAAGCAACACCGTTTGGAAAATTCCGACAAGATCGAATTCGGAGTTCCGGATTCGTATCACGTTCTGTTCCAGCCTGACGCTTCTGAATTGAGTCGGCTTGTGGAAAGCACGGAGCTGCTTACGCCCGCGGCCCTTGTAGGGTCGAACCTGGGAAAGCTTAAGGCGGTGCTCGAAATCGGCCGCACGCTCCAGAATTCTTACTCGATGGACGATGTGCTGAACGCAGTACTCGATGCCGCGCTGGCGGCCACGGGCGCTGACCGCGGATTTCTGTTTCTGAAGGACGGCAAGGAATTGGGCATGCGTTGTGCGCGGGATTGCCGATGCAAGAATCTCGCGGAGGAGGCTCTTCGCGTTCCACGGCGAGTGCTCGCGCAGGCGCTTACGAGCCGTTCGGAATTGCTGTCGATGTCGTTCCATCCGCATTCGGGTCTCGATTTGCAAAACAGCATTGCGGAGCTTGAACTTCGAAGTGTGGTCTGCGTGCCGCTGGTGCGCATTCGTGCGGCCCCTCAGGATGCGTCCTCGCCGGAGCCGGAGACCGCTGGGCTCCTCTACATGGACTCACGTTTTTCGGATCGCGACATGGCAGCCGGCAATCGTGAACTATTGCAAGCGCTCGCGATCGAGGCATCGGTGATCGTCGAGAACGCCCGCTTGTTGCAAGAGGAGAGCGGCAAGAAGAAGATCGAGGAAGAACTCAACATCGCGCGCGGCATCCAACAGGGGCTTTTGCCTAGGGGACTACCAGTGTCAGGGTGGCTCCGCGCGAGCGGAAGCAGCGTCGCCTCGTTCCAGGTGGGCGGTGACTACTTTGACGTCATCGAGATCGACGAGAATCGATGGGCTGCCCTGGTTGTGGACGTTTCCGGCAAGGGCGTCAGTTCAGCATTGGTGGCGTCGCTCCTGCAGGGCGCGTTTCTGACTTTTGCCGATGGCCCTATCGACGATAAGATCCGCCGCGTGAACCGGCTTCTTTGCGAGCGGACGGAAGAGGGCAAATACGCGACCATCTTCTACTGCACGATTGACCGTAACGGCACGCTGCAATACATCAACGCGGGGCACTGTTCACCGCTTCTGGTTTCGCACGGTGAGAAGGTCCAGTATTTGGAGACGACAGGTGTCCCGGCGGGTCTAGTGGCGGATGCCGACTTCTCGGTCGAGACCCTCCAGCTTCAAGCTGGGGACCGGTTGATTGTCTACAGCGACGGCGTCACGGATTCGCAGGATGCCGCTGGTAAATTTTTCAGCCGCCGGCAGTTACGGGAGGTTGTGGAGGCCAATGCAGACCTCTCTGCCGCAGACCTGCACGCTCTGCTGGTGCAGACGCTGGACACGTTTACCGAGGGTGCGACCCAGGCCGATGACCTTACTTTGCTCGTGTTGCAGTACTGCCCGACAGCTTAAGACCCGACAGCTTAAGAAAAGTCGCGTGGTCGCCTCTCCAGTCGAAAAGCTCGGGGAAGTAAAGGCTCTCGAAACTCGGCGCCAGGTTCGTTGGTGGCGGAGGATTGTATTTCAGGATTGGTGCCGCCTCTGCGGTACGTCCCGATTCGTATAAAGACCCGCCGTAGATGAACGCCGGCGTGGGATCGCTGGGGTTCGATTTATCGTAGAGCTCTTTCCATGCCTTGGCAGCGTCGGCATAACGATGTTTGACGTACGCGGCGTAGGCGATTGCAAGGATGCGAATCTGCGCGCCGCCATCCCCTTTTAGCTCGCTCAGATTGGCGGGCGGCAGCGCGGAAAAGCGCACGATGGCCGCTTGAACCACGCTTGCATTTTGACCGGCTTTCAAGACTGCATCAGCATCTTTCAACGCGTCAGATGTCCGGCCCAGCTGCAACTCCCAAATGGCGGCCTGTGCGAGCGACAGGGGGTCGGAAATGATGTGCATCGCCGCCAGGCCACCTGCCCGATCGCCGGTGATGAACTGCCAGTAAGCCGACCGGAACGGCATCGTCCGGTCGTTGGTTTTTTCCCGTTCGGCGCGGTACCGGTTAAAGATTACAGTGGCCCCGGCGACATCGCCCGTCATCAGATGCGCACGCGCTGCTTTCCATATTTCTCCGCCTTGAATGAATTGCGGGTCCTTGGCGGCGGCATTGAGATACAGCTTCTCGGCTTCTCCAAAATGGCCGAAGTAGTAATCGATATCGCCTTCCGAATCGATCGCGTTCGGATCCTGCGGGCGAGCCTTCTGATACTCGTGGACGGCTTCGAGCGCGCCATTCTCATCGCCTGCGAACATCAACGCGTAGGTCTTCAGGTTGATCAGATCTGGCCTCGCGGGTGAAGCTCCTTTGGCGAATACCGCGGCGGCCTCGGAGTAATGATGTTCGGCCATTTCCATCTCGCCCAGTGCCTGAACGTCAGCGACATTTGCCGGGTCGAGCGCGACCATTTGCTTGAGGGCAGCCGTTCTCGCGTTGGTATCGTTATGGGCGGCGGCGTCGACGAACTGCAACTTGGCCATGATCCCTGCGTCGATCTTATGCGCCTGCGCTTGCGCCAGTGCTTCATCGACCGCCTTGGCGTCTTTTCGAGCCAGAGCGGCTTCGGCCCATCCCAAGTAGGCGTCTGCAAACCCGGGGTCGGCTGCGGCAGCGTCCTCGTACTTGCCCTTGACGTAGGCGCGAAGCGCTTCCTCATTCCGGGTTGCGTAGGGTTTCGGCGTGCCAACGATCTGTCTGGCAAGATCCGCGCAGGCGTCCAACACCGAACCTCGCTCAGAAAGGTCGCGCACTCGTCGTCCTGTGGGGGCATCCTCTATCGCAAGATGAAAGGTCAGCGCGCCGCTGTTCGATTGGTCGAAGTAGCCGGAAACAATGCGGTTCGCACCAGCTAGCAAGGCATCGGAGAAGCCACCGGAAGCCACCGGGATAGCCCCGATCTCGCGCGTTAGAACCGCACTGGCGGCGCGTCCTATCCAATCCAGCGCTGGATCCTGCGTTAGATTTTCAATCTTAATTACCGCGTACTTCGGGGGCGCAAGCCTCTTGTTTGAAGAACAGCCTGAGATTCCCAGGGCAGCCGATAATACCAGTAATCCCCTACAATACACGCGGTTCCATAGTCATGAGTTCTTTGAATTCGGGTAGGCCGCGAATGGCCGTGAATTCGGTTTCTTCCATGAACTTCTTACGATCGGTGAAACCCTCTTCGAGAGCTTTGCGAATGTAGAGCAAGGCACGATCGTTCTGGCCCGCCTTGGCATAGGTCTTCGCCAGGTAGTAGTGGAACTTGGCTCGCTCGGTAGTGTTGCGCTCCTGCAGGAGCGTACCGTACTGGTTGTGGTGCTCGAAGACTTCGGGATCGATCGAAAGCGCCGTTTGATAGCACTCCGCGGCCTTCGGGTACTCCTTCCTGGCGAAATAGGCCGAGCCTAGATTACTGTAAATCGACGCGGCTTTCGGCGTGATCAGGAGAGCCTTCTGATACAGGCGAACGGCGCGCCGGTAACTCTTCTGGCCGTAGTAAATCGCGCCCAGATTGTTAATCGCCTCGGCGTACTTCGGATTGAGCTTGATGGCCTTTTCATACTCCTTCTTGGCCAGATTCAGTTCGATCATCTGGTGGAAGGCGATGCCTACTTTGTTGTGCAGAACGGCGGAATCCGCGGGACCTTCGCGGTATACGTCGACGGCCTCGCGATACATCTTGCGGGCCATCATAATATCGCCGCGTTCTTCTGCTGTGAGCGCCCTTTCGACTTGGACAGGAGCTGCTACGGGCTTATCCAGGAAATTCGTTTGCGCCAGAACCGGCGCGGTTATGAGAGCTAAGATCACCACGGAAACCATGAGTCGGCCTCCCCTTTGTGCTTATTTAACCACACCCAAAAGCTTCTTGAGCAAGCCTTTCTTCTTCGGCTGGTCGGGGGGCGTCTGTTGGCTGGCTGGTGTTTCCGTGCGCGTATCCCAGCCGGAAACGTGCGTTGTGTCGCCTTGTCCGTTGCCGTGGAGAGGACAAGAACCGACCGGTTCGGTGCCTGCGACGAAGACTTCTGCGCGGGGACTGGGGCACGAAGGCGTGGCGCGCATTCCCGATTCAGGATCGATATCGACGGATACGACGCCTTCCGGCATCGGAAACGGCTTGGCGCTGCGGTACTGGCGCAGGAGCAGCGCACGCTTCATCAGTTCGGTCCAGATGGGAAGAGCGGAGTGAGCGCCCTCGAGATCGAGCTGGCGGTTGTCGTCAAAGCCGACCCATACGATGCAGAGCAGTTCGGAAGTGAAGCCCGCGAACCATCCATCATGTGAGGTTCCCGTTTTGCCGGCCGCCGGAACGATGAAGCCGAGCCCTCGCGCGCCAGCGGCAGTACCGCTGCGCATTACCTCTTCGAGCAGGTTGACCATCAGGTAATTCACGCGAGGGTCGAGCACCTGCCTGGTTTCCGCTTTGTTCTGGAAGATCGGTTTGCCGTCGGCTTCGCGGATTTCGGACATGAAGGTCGGCTTTACGTACAGGCCCTTGTTCGCGAAGACCGTATAGGCGCCCGCCATCTCGAACGGGGTAGCGTCGTAGGATCCGAGCGCGACCGCGGGCGTTGCCTTGACGTCGCCGTTGATGCCGGCTTTGTGGGCCAGTTTTACTACCTGGTCATAACCCACCATCTCGGCGACTTTGATGGTCGCGACGTTCATCGATTTCGCCAGAGCTCTGCGTAGGGTTACCGTTCCGTAGAATTCGTGTTCGAAGTTGTTCGGCTCGTAGGGCTTGTCGTCGTACCAGAAGGTGGTGGGCTCATCCACAACGGTCGTTGCGGGCGTTAGGGTCCGGGAACCTCCGACAATCGCGGTGTTCATGGCGGCCGCGTATACCCACGGCTTAAATATGGAGCCTGGCTGGCGTTTTGCGAGGGCGTGATCGAGTTGGCTTGCTCCATAGTTGCGTCCTCCCACCAGCGCCTTGATCTCTCCGGTATGCGGATCGAGGGCGATCAAGGCCACCTGAGCGTCCGGGAACTGTACTCCCTTGAATCTTCTTTGCTTTTTCAGCTGTTCATCAACTTGGGCCATGCCAAGGCGAACGGCTTCGTTTGCGGCGTGTTGCAGCTGCATGTCAAGCGAAGTGTAGATGCGGTAGGCCTGGCTTTGAAAGTCGTAGTCCTTGAATTTGTTCTGAAGTTCATCGTTCAAGAGATCGACGAAGTAAGGCGCATCGGACGATTCGCTGGCGCCCATGACTACCTTCAGAGGCGAATCGGAAGCGATGGCGTATTCGCGGTCGGTTGCGTAGCCATTCTGACGCATGAGCGATAACACCACATTGCGGCGTTCCTTCACGCGATCGGGATGTCGATAGGGATTGAAGTAGCTGGGCCGCTGAATCATACCGGCCAGTGTTGCCGCCTCCGCCATCGTCAAGTTATGAATCGATTTGCTGAAATACGCTTCGGAGGCTTCGCCGAAGCCGCGAATCGTGAAGCTGCCGCGTTGGCCCAAAACGATCTGATTGCAATAGAACTCGAAGATCTCTTCTTTCGTGAGCTTCTGTTCGAGAACCAAAGTGATCATCAACTCTTCGGCTTTGCGCTTGATCGTTTTATCCGGCGTCAGAAACATCCCCTTGGCGAGCTGCTGCGAAAGAGTCGAAGCACCGTAGGTGTGTTTGTCTTTGAGATCGACCACCATGGTCCGGAAGATGCCGATCGGATCGAAGCCCACGTGTTGAAAAAAGCGCTTGTCTTCGATCGAAATGACGGCGTGAACCAGTACGGGGGGGATCTCAGAGTAGCGGACGAGGCGCCGTTTTTCGCGATTGCGGTCGTAAAGGTTCGTGATGAGCTGCGGTTCCAGCTGATATTGCGTGCGCTGGGTATTGTCGCGGAGAGAAACGATTTGAACGACTTTATTATTGGCGATGCGGATGACGCCGGATTCGGTGTCGCGGCTCTCAGGGCCGGGGAAAATTTCGACCGAATCCGCTTTCACGTCGAACCAGCCCGCCGGGTTGGAGCGGGATTCAGTGTAGCCGGAGCGGCGCAAGTCCGCCACGATGTCGCTTGTCGAGACGACGTCGCCAACGCCAACCACCTCCGGAGCCGCATAAATCTTGGCTGTTGTTGAGAATGGTCCGCCGCGCAGCCGTACGTCCACAATCTTGGCGTAGTGCACCCAAAGCATTGTAAAAATCGTGATCCCCGCCACCAGGAAGCCAGCCGCGCTTCCCAGGACAATCATTCCGAACCGGCTAGTGAAGAAACGGGCTAGTCGCGCCTGACGGGAGATTTTGTAGCCGCGAACGGGAGGACTCTTAGTGGATACAGGCACGGGCTACCCTCATTGTCTCACCTCTGCCGTTTAGACTGGTATGTAGATGCTGAGCGTCCATCTGGAAGATGGTGTTGTGGAAGTGCGAGAAGCTCCAATGCCGGTCAGAACCAAGGGATTTGCCCTGATCCGGCTGGTTTGCGGGGGCATCTGCAATACGGATCTGGAACTGCAACGCGGGTATTACGGATTTTCCGGCACGCCGGGGCATGAGTTTGTCGGCGAGGTGGTGGAAGCGGACTCTCCTGAATGGATTGGCCGGCGCGTTGTGGGTGAGATTAACCTGGGGTGCGGATTGTGCTCTGTTTGCCAGAGCGGAATGGAGCGCCATTGTCCGTCGCGAACCGTGTTGGGAATTGTGAAGCACCCCGGCGCATTTCAGGAGTTTTTCACGCTGCCCGAGAAAAACCTGCGCGCGGTGCCGGACGAAGTAGCGACGAAGCATGCTGTGTTCACGGAACCCATCGCTGCTGCTTTCGAGATTCTGGAGCAGGTTCCAATTCCGCCCGGAGACACCGTGGCGGTCCTTGGGGACGGAAAACTGGGCTTGTTGATTGCACAAGTGTTGATTGCCCACGGTTGCCGCGTGACGCATTTTGGCAAGCATATCGAAAAGCTTAAGATTTCCGAACGCGCTGGCGCGAGGGTGCAGGTCGCCGGAGATTTGCCGCGCGCGGCCTACACTTGGGTGGTGGAAGCAACAGGATCTGCGACCGGCTTGTCCGGCGCAATCGGCATGACCCGGCCGCGCGGCACTGTGTTCATGAAAAGCACCGTGCACGGTCAAGTCAGTTTTGACGCCGCGGCCGTGATCGTGAATGAAATCACGCTGGTGGGTTCCCGATGTGGACGCTTCGAGCCCGCGCTGGAAATGTTGAAAACCGGGAAACTTCATTTGGATCCGATGATTTCCTGCCGCATGCCCCTTCGTCTAGCTCCTGAGGCGTTTGGACGGGCCGCGGAAAAGAACGTTCTTAAAGTTCTGCTAACGCCTTGATCATCCCACCGTCTGCCTTGAACTTTTGTAGGAAGGCATCGGATTTTGTTGAATCTAAATGCTGAATGGCATCGGAAACAATTGTTACCGGTTTGCCCATGGTCAGTAGCTTGCCTGCTACGAACTGAACACAGATCTCCGTGACCACGCCATAGACCACGTACGCATCGGCTTCAATCGTTTGGAGCAGCGATTCGAGGCGAGGGGTGGCGAAGGCGTTGAGCTCCTGCTTCGCGAAGAGGATCTGCTGATCGGCCATCAGTGCAGCGGGCTTCAGCTGGCCCACCGTTCCGGCTACGCAGTGGGGAGGAAACACAGTAAACTCAGGATCGTTTTCCGCGTGTTCGCACATCGTGGAGATCAGTACCGGGGCTTGGCGATTCAATGCGGCGAGCGTGGGAATCAGCCGTTCTGCGCCGGGTACGTAAAGAGACCCCGCGGGAAACAGAAAGTCGATTTGCGTGTCAATGTCAAAGTAAACCTGTTTCATAGGCTCTGATTCAGTTTTAGCAGTTGAGCACTGTACTCCACAGGGTAAGGTTCGGACGCTTCGATCTGGCGTATGGCCGCGGGCAATTCGGCCAGCGCATCGGCTGCTCGTTCACGGGATTCCTTCAACGAGGGCAGCGCCTGCATGAGTGTGCCGCCTAGAATCACAGGCTCTTGGAGGGCTTTTGCCCCTTCCATGCACTCGCTGGAGCGGGCAACCACGTCGCGGCCGGGGAAGCGGAAGATCTGCTTTGTTCCTGGCAGGGAATTTTTGCCGAGGCTGCGTTTGGCCGTGTAGCGCTTGATGTCATTGCTCTCGATTTCGACCATCTTGTAGATGGCCCCCATGGAAGGCGCATCACCGGAGGTCGCGAGTTCCGTGCCGACACCGAAAGCGTCGATGGGAGCGCCGTTGCGGACTAGGGCTGCGATTTTGTACTCGTCCATATCGCCGGAAACCATAATCTTGGCGCCCTTGAAACCGGCCTGATCGAGCATGGCGCGGGCCTGCTTCGAGAGTGAGAGAAAGTCGCCACTATCGAGCCGGATACCCCAGAACGGTTGACCCACTTCGATGGCGTGGCGCGTGCCTTCGATTGTGTCGTAGGTATCAACCAGATGGACGCTATGTTTGCCCATCAGTTTCTGCATCTTACGGAACGAATCCGTTTCGCTAGCGAACGACATGACCCAAGCGTGGGCCGCGGTGCCCACCACCGGGATGCCGAAACGGTAACCGGCGAGGGTATTGCTCGAGCCGGCGCATCCTCCGATGTACGCGGCTCGAGCGCCTAAAACGCCGGCTTCTGGCGTATGAGCACGTCGAGTACCGAATTCGACTACATCACGGCCCCTACTGACCTCGACCATGCGCGCGGCCTTGGTGGCGATCAACGACTGAAAAGTGATGGACGACAGGAGGTACGTCTCCGGGATCTGGGCTTCGATCAAAGGCGCACGAAGTGTGAGAACGGGCTCACCGGCGAAGATCGGGGTGCCTTCGGGGACGGCGAAAAGGTCGCCTGTAAAACGGAAGTCGCGGAGGTAGTCGAAGAACTCAGGCGATGCGTTACGGAAATGCGGCAGGCCACGTAGGTAGTCTATTTCGGCGGGTTCAAAATGCAGGTTGAGGAGATACTCGACAATCTGCTGTAGGCCTGCAGCTAGGACGAAATTGCGGTTCTTGGGCAGGCGCCGAATCGATAGCTCGAAGGCCGCCCTTTCAGTGGCTTTGCCGGCTTCAAAATAGCCGGCTGCCATGGTCAGCTCGTAGAGATCGGTGAGAAGGCCGGTCACTTCTTCTTCGCGTCCGCTTTAGGAGGCGTATACGGCTTCACCGATGCAGCGGCTTTCTGAATGTCGTCGATCGATTTACCGTCGACCTGGTAAACACCAGGTTCGCCTTCGCGGACTGCGAAGAAATTATCACCTTTTTTGGTGACATTGATTTTCTCGATTTTCTTACCTTCGCCGGAAGTCACGGCGAGGATTAGATAGGCATCGCCACCGCCGGTTTCCGGGAACTTGGTTGCCGCGAGGTCACGCAGTTTGTCGACTACGGACTGGACGCTGGAGGAATCCATTTGCGTGGATCCAGACATCCATTTGTCGGCTGTTTTTGTAAATGTGTAAGTACCGACCTCGACCTTGTTTGGATCGGTGAAGCCGAAATCGAAGAGCTTCTTGTTGCGGAAATCATCCACGGATTTAGCGGCAAGATCTCCCACGTCGTTGGGAACTTTCCAGACGCCTTCGACGACGCTGCTCTTGGCGTAATAGGCTTTGTCTTTATCCTTGCCGGAAGAACGGATTTCGATGCTCTGCGTGCCACCTGGATCGGTGATGGTGGCGGTGGCGACCTTGGTACCGGCAGCGAAGGAGGTCTGGGCCTTCTTGGCGTCTTCGTCGGAGATGGCGGTATCGATCTTAGCGTCTTTCAACTTGCGTACCAGTTCATCAAGTTGTGCGCCATCGGCTCGCAAGGGCTTGGGTTTGAGGATCTGCCAATCGGTCGGGCTGCTCTTGCCAAACTCCATGGCGTTGAGCGTTACGCGGGTGATCTTGTCGGAGTTGAAGTTCAACATCCGTTTGTCACGCAGGTCCTTCAGGCCTTTGTCGAGGCTGGTTTTGGTGTAGGACGCAATGGTGAAGATGCGCGGGTCGTTGGCCAATTTGACGAAGGTGCCTGATTGTGTTGGCGTATCGTCGCCGAGTAGGAGTGTGTCGGTCTTGCCATCCTTCTTCGTGATGGTGATGGTCTCACTCGGATTGGCCAGGCCGTAGCCGGTGAGGTCGCCCGACTTGTCATCGATCAGTCGGTCGGATGTCAAATTGGAAAGTGTGCTGACCAGGGGAGTTACGGCGTCCTGATCGGCAGTCATGGTTTTCGGAGCAGTGATCTCCCAGGTGCCGGTTGCACGTGAAAGGACCAGGGGACTCTGGTCCTTCTTCGCGAGCTTCACTTCTTTGAATTGGTCTTCGGGTATGGTGACGATTTTCGGCGCGGCGTCGGGAAGAGGTTTCTTGTCTTCGTCGGCCTTGTGTTTGTTCGACCAGTAGACGCCGCCGCTGAGAGCTAAAAGAACGATGACCGCGGCGAGCAGACCTTTGGGTACTTTCATAAGCTATCGGCCTCTGTGGTTCATCTACGACGCCACCAGACGCCGACGCCGGAGATGATGATGATCAGCGGGAAGAAGACAACGCTGGTATAGAAGAGCATGGTCATCTGGCTGCGAGTCATGGTGATGCGGCGATCTTCCGGATCCTTTGGACGGATGGAGATCAAGTCTTCATCGGCCGTGAGCCAGTTCATCATATTGAGGAAGAGATCGCTGTTACCGATCTTGCTGATACCGAACACCTGATTGGCTAGAGCGCTGGACGTACCGACCACGACGAAGCGGCCTTTGCTGCCGGCGGTACCGGCTGCGCCCAGAGCGAACGGACCCTTCTTGTCTTTCGCAGGGTCAATTGAAATCGGAGGGGTCAGCTTGGTGGTTGCGTAGCTGTTGCCCGAAGCTTCGAACAGCTTCTGAGCCGGCGCTTTCACTTCCATGCTGCGGGTGATGGGGAAGACGCTTATGGTGCCAGCCATGGGGCTGGTGATGGGGTGCGATTCGTACTTCTGGACGATGGGTGAAGCTTCGTTGAAGCCGAAGAACTGGCCAATGCCGCTGGCATCGATGACGAGATCGTTATCCAGCGTGACGCCGTAGCCTTCCAGCAATTTACCGAGCGCCGGAGATCCGGAATTGGTGTCGCCCTTACCGAAATCGATCGCGGGATCGATGAGGAAAAGCGCCTTGCCGCCTCCATCGAGGAACTTCTTGATTGCGTCAATTGCTGGTTCAATATAGTCGCGCTTCGGCCCAGCGATAACGAGGACCGTACAATTGGACGGAACTTCAGGCTTCTCGAAGAACGAGATCGTCTGTGTCTTAAAGCTGCTCTTTTCCAGAGCGGCCTTGAATGCAGAGAGACCGCTACGGTCGGTGCTATCGAGACTGAGTTCACCGGAGCCGGACGTGAAACACGCGGTATTGACGGAGGTCTTGATAGTCCGGATGAGGGCGCCGGTGACTTCCTCTTCGGAAAGGCTCTTGGCTTCCTCTTTCTTGAGACCGTTTTGGACGATGATTGACCCGTAGTTCCGCACACCGGCCATGCGAGCCTGATCGGGCTTTTTATCGGGATCGATGTAGTTGACTTTAAGCTTGCTCGAGAGGTTGGCGTAGCGGTCAAGGAGATCCTTAGCGCGGGAGAAAGAGGTCGATTTGTCGAAGTAATCGATCTTGACGTCGGTCTTGAGATCGCCGACGATCTTCTTGGTCTGATCGGAAAGCGTATAGCGCTTGGTGGTGGTGGAATCGTAAGAAAAGATGTGCTGGGTCGCCAGATAGTTGGCCGCGCCCAGAACCGCCAGGACCACGAGGATATAGACGGCGAGATACGCGCCGTAACGCGTTTGCCGCGCTTTCAGAAATTCGCTGGCTGGCATGTTAGCTCCTCCACCTCAGGGATTCGAGCGAGCGCTGCGTCAGGAACAGGCCGAAGAAGATTACGGATAAGTAGAACAAGACGTCTTTAGAATCGATGACACCTTTCGAAAATGGCTCAAAGTGCGTGAGCACGGAACAGTAAGCGATGACCTTGGCCCACACGGCCTGTTCGTAGGAAGAGACCCAATCGAGCACCCAGAGCAGCAGGCAGACCGCGAAGGTGGCGCCGCCGGCGATGATCTGGTTGCTGGTGGTGGTCGAGATGAAGGTTCCGATGGCGAGGAGACATCCGCCCTGGAGCAGCAGGCCGAGGTAGCCGACCAGAATCGGACGCCAATCGGGCTTGCCATAGGCGAAGAGCAGAGCGACGTTGAGGCCGGAGATGCCAATGACGCAGGCGTACATGATCAAGGCGCCCAGCCATTTGCCGAGTATGATTTCCCAATCGTGAATCGGAGACGTCATGAGGAGTTCGATGGTGCCCTGGCGCTTTTCTTCGGCGAAGAGACGCATCGAGATCATGGGGATGAGGAACAAACCGACTACGCTGGCGTTGCCGAGCAGCGGCCCGATGATGAAGTCATTTACGTTCATCGGCGAACTCTGGCCTTGCATCTGGCTCTGCATGCTGGCCTGAACGAAATACGCCGTAGCGCTGAAGAAAAAGTATCCAAAGATGACGGCGAAGATGGTCATCAGAAGATACGCGATGGGGGACGAGAAATAACTTTTGATTTCTTTTCCGCAGATAATCAGAACATTTTTCATTAGGCGGTGACCTCTGTGGATTCAGTTGGTTCGGCGGTGGGCGCGGCCGATTTCTTTTCCGATGCGGTGAGTTGCAGGAAAATGTCTTCGAGGCTGAAGCCGAGCGGGCGAAGTTCGTTCAACGTCCAGCCGGATTGAACGACCACGCGCGCCAAATCGCCGCGCACGTTCTTGCCCTGCATGCTTTCTACTTCAAAGGTGTGGATGTTGTTTTCCGAACTCTTTTGGACCACGCGGCTGATGCCTGGGAGTTGTTCGAAGGTCTGGCGGATTTCGCCGCCGGGGATTGAGGCGATGACTTCCACATTTACGGCTTCGGAGCCGCGCAGGCGGTTGGTTAAGTTCGAAACCGTATCCGTCGCCATGACCTTGCCGCGGCTGATGATGATGACTTTGCTGCAGGCATGCTCGATTTCGGACAGGATGTGCGTCGAAAGAATAATGGTGTGATCGCCGCCGAGAGAGGCGATGAGTTCGCGCGTTTCGATGATCTGCTTGGGGTCGAGGCCGGACGTGGGTTCGTCGAGGATTAGGACTTCCGGGTTGTGGATGATCGCCTGAGCCAGCCCTACGCGCTGCCGGTAGCCCTTGGAGAGCTTGCCGATCAGCTTGGAGCGCACATCGCCGATAGCGCAGCGGCCCATGACTTCATCGACCCGCTTGGCGAGGCCGTTCGACTCCATGCCCTTGAGCTTGCCGACGAAGGTCAGATATTCCTGAATCTCCATTTCCGGGTAGACGGGCGGAGTTTCAGGGAGGTAGCCAATGCGTTTCTTGACCTCCATGGGCTGTTCGATGGTGTCGAACCCAGCCACGGACGCCTTGCCGGAAGTGGGCGGCAAAAAGCAGGTGAGGATGCGCATCGTGGTGGTCTTGCCGGCGCCGTTAGGGCCGAGGAAACCGACGATTTCACCTTTCTCCACTTCGAAGGAGATGTTGTCGACCGCGAGATTGCGCGCGTATCGCTTCGAGAGGCCTTCGACTTTAATCATAGTTGTATGGGCGGAATACGGGTTTCAGGGACGCTGGTCCGTAATTCCAATTGAAACTGTAGCATAGGTGGTTGAAAAAGAGCTTAGAGTGAAGGATTGAGTTTTCCTGGTTTCGATCTACTAGGTGTTGCATTTGCGGTTGCGATTGCGGGCGCCTGCGCGGGCGTTTGGATGTCGGGGCGTCCATCGGCTTTCTCCCGGGGCGCGCGCAGCGTGATCCCTTTCAGCGGGGGATTGCTGGTGGCGGTGGCTCTGTTCGGGCTGCTGCCCGAATTGGCCCGGGAAATTGGCTGGATCCGCGGCGTTCCGGTGTTTGGCGCGGGTTACCTGCTTTTGTTCTGGCTGGACAGGCGATTTCATGGCCACGCTCACCTGGACGTGGAGGAAGCGCCCGCAGGTTACACCGGCGAGTTTACGGTTCCGCTGGTGCTGGCGGCTAGCGCGCACGCGTTCCTGGACGGATGGGGACTGGCTAGCGCGGGGCGATCCGGGGCGGTGGGCCTGGTATTTCCGGTTGCTGTGATGCTGCATAAAGCTCCCGAGGGGCTGGCCCTGGGGGCGATTTTCCGGGCGTCCACCGGGTCGCGCGGGAAGGCGTTCGGTTTGTGCTTCGTGGCGGAGGCGGCCACGTTCGCAGGCGGCTGGGCGGGGATCGTGCTGACGCCGCACTTGGGGTCGGCATGGACGAACTATCCGCTGGCGATCGCGGGTGGGTGCTTCCTCTACTTGGGGTACCACGCGGTGGAAGGGGAGTGGCGTAGATATGGGCTGCGGGCTGTGTGGGTGCCGACGGCGATTGGGCTTGTTGGGGCGGCGGCGGTTCAGTCGGGGGTCTGGAAGCTGGGCCGGTAGGTTGTTCGGGGCGGGGAATCCGGTGCTCGCTGGGTTCTGGATTTCGCGCTGGGTCTTTGTTTTCAGCGATTTGCTGGGATCTGACGAAATAAAAGGCGCGGGCTGGGATTTGTATGTGAGCATTGGCTTCTTCCAGTCACAGTATAGTCTCCTTAATGTAGTGGATTAGGTGTGTTTGGCAGGAAAGTCATTTGGAATGAACGGTTTGCGGGCGTGTGATCGAAGAAGACCCTTAGCCACAGATTTCCGCAGATGGAACACAGATAAAACAGCCCGGTCGACGGATCTAACGGGTCTATTGACTGGTTATTGACCCCCCCCTGCCGGGTCATTTGACCGGGGTCGATTGGGTTCTAGCGCGACCGGAACGATGGATCCGGCAACATTAACTCTAATGGAGTGTTTGAGATAGCGTCTTGGGTTCAATGTTATTCCGGCGGTGGGATCACCGCTTTCAACTCGAAGCCGGTCGGCGGCTCGGCACCCAGGAGGTTTTTTACGAAATAATCCCAACGCCGCCGGTTGAAGTAGGGATCCGTGGCAAAGCTGTGATTTCTATTGGGCATCACAAGCACGTCGAAATCCCGGTTGGCTTTGATCAGCGCGTCAATCAACCGTATGGAGAGCGTCGGGTTGACGTTATCGTCCATGTCGCCATAGGCGAGGAGCAGCTTTCCTTTCAGATTCTTCGCTATCAGTGTGGTGTCCTGGTTATCGTAGTTCTGTCCGGAAACGGGTCCTTGATACTTTTCGCCCCAGGAGTACAGATATCCGAGTTGGTCGTGATTACCGGCTGAAGACACCGCGACTTTATAGAAATCCGGAAACAGGAGCATGGCGCGGGCGGATGCGAAGCCGCCTCCGGAATGGCCGAAGATTCCGACCCGGTCCAGGTCGAGGTAGGGATGGTCCTTTACCAGTTGCTTCAGGGCGGCAACGTGATCTTCAAGGCCCCCGGTATCGCCCATATTTGCGTAGGCGTAATCGTGGTATTCCTTCGATCTCCACGGTTGGCCGAGTCCGTCCACCTGAAACACGATGAAGCCCAGCTCGGCAGTCGCCTGCTCGATGGAGCCGGCCTGATAGCGCTTTGGAGCCTTGATGGTCTGCGGACCGGGATAGTCCGAGTCCAAGACCGGATATTTCTTCTTCGGGTCGAAATTCGACGGGTAGTGCAGAGTGCCGTAAATATCCGTTTTGCCGTCGCGCGCCTTGACGACGAATTCTTTCGGCGGCGGAGCTTTCAACGCGTCATAGGCGCTCACGTCGGCGCGTTCGATCTCGCGCACTACTTTTCCATCGCGATTGCGCAATACGCTCACCGGCGCCGTGGCGATGCCGGAATAGGTATCGACGAAGAAATTTCCGGACGGCGAAAGTCTTGCGATGGAGGGATCGGTTGGACCGGGCAGGGGCGCTACGGCATGATCGGCATTTTCCGGGGAGAGCATCGTTACGGCACCGGTTTCGA
>Ga0302325_10003544_pt1 | contig 36724 bp, 27 predicted proteins | sample Palsa_T0_2_FD_201948 | JGI IMG/M metagenome (GOLD analysis project Ga0302325, IMG submission 201948) | Peat permafrost microbial communities from Stordalen Mire near Abisko, Sweden - Palsa_T0_2 | ecosystem: Environmental > Terrestrial > Soil > Palsa > Peat permafrost | place: Sweden: Abisko...
GCAAATCCGGAATCTGTTCCAGCAGACCAAGGGCGTCGTGGACGTCGATTGGTACGTGGAAGACGATCAAGCAAAGTACAGCTTGTCCGTCGACGAGGAAAAGGCCGCCATCAATGGGATCTCCGAAAACGACATTGCGCGCGCCATGCAGGTGGCCTCCGCGGGTTACGAGGCTGGCCTCCTGCATCAGGACGCGGAGAAAGAGGATGTCCCGCTGACGGTGCGGCTCGACCGTGCCACGCGGTCCGATCTCGATCGCATCCGGAGCCTCAAGATCGGCGGGCGCAACGGACGCCAGGTGGCGCTCGGAGAACTGGTGCACGTCGAAAGAGCGATCGAGGACAAAAGCATCTATCACAAGAACATGATGCCGGTGACCTACGTGATCGCCGACATCGCAGGCGAGATCGAGAGCCCGGTCTACGCGGTCCTGAAGCTCGGCCCGGAGATCGACCGGATCAGGATTCCAGAAGGCTACCAGATTGAGCAGCACATGGCGGCGCTTCCTTCCGATCCTGGCCGCTATTCGATGAAGTGGGATGGCGAGTGGCACATCACGTACGAGGTCTTTCGCGACCTGGGTATCGCGTTTGCGGCGGTGCTGATTCTGATCTATGGCCTGGTAGTCGGCTGGTTCCAGTCGTTCCTGACGCCATTGATCATCATGGCCGCGATCCCCTTCTCGCTGGTCGGCATTCTGCCAGCGCACGGCCTGCTGCATGCCTTCTTCACGGCCACTTCGATGATCGGCTTCATTGCCGGGGCAGGCATCGTGGTGCGGAACTCGATCATCCTGGTGGATTTCATCGAGTTGCGCCTGGCCGAGGGTATGCCGCTCGACGCAGCCGTGATCGATGCCGGAGCGGTCCGCTTCCGTCCCATGATGCTGACCGCCGCCGCGGTGGTGGTTGGCTCGTCCGTGATCCTGTTCGATCCCATCTTCCAAGGCTTGGCAATTGCGCTGATGGCTGGCGAGATCGCCTCGCTGTTGCTTTCGCGCATGACTGTTCCGGTTCTGTTCTATCTGTTCAACAAAGGAAAGAGGGAGCTCGTATGGACTATCGATCGTTATTTGCGTATGATTGCCGGCGCGTTCATCATGTTGACCCTCGCGCTGGGTTATTGGGCGAACCCGTATTGGTATCTGTTCACGGCATTCGTCGGACTTAACCTGTTCCAGTCGGCTTTTACAAACTGGTGTCCGATGATGGTTGTTCTTCGGAGGTTGGGTGTCCGAGGTAACTGAGATCATACTCAATTCACAATACGTCTGCCGAAAGCCCGAATCCTCGCACCGGACGTTTGGACATCGGCCGGGCAAGACATGTTATCGTATGACGGCGAGACCGGCCTACGATAGACGGCCTGATCGAAGATCCTAATTAAGGGAATCCGAGGCCCTTGAATATCATTATTGACATTGACATCAAGCCCGAGGTACAGGCAGTATAGGGCCGCCAGGCCTTCGGCACTGCTGCCGGACCGCCAGGGTGGCGAGGAAAATGCAGAACACCATTGGCTGGCTTCTTGATTGACAGGCCGCAAAGAAAAAAGGGCCGAGAGGCGAAGCCCGAGACACTGGCTGGGGGAATCTCGCTTCAGCCGTACGCACTCGATGGCTTCTGCGTGACGAAGCTTCTGCTTGGATACGATGAGATCGTTAGGAATGTCGCCATGGCCGCAAAGTTCTTCAAACGACGACCCTATTCCGAAGCTAGACGCCGCCGGTTGCTATCTACAAGCAAATCCACAATTTGCTTGAACCCGCTTCGGCCTTCCCTTACGGAATTACGTCAAGAACAATCCGTCGGGCAAGGTCGGACAAGCAGCCCTGGCAGCAGTGGCATTCGTGGCGTTGAGCGGAACGTAGAATCTGCAAGTTACAGATTCCCGGGGGTGGTAGTGGGTTCGAATCCATCCCTCACCGCATTTAATTCAATGCTCCCCCTTGTATCGCCTCCCACCCTGCACCCAAAATCGCTGCACGATAATTGTCCGCAACAAATTGAATCTAATAGTGTTGCTAGACTTCACAGTGACACCTGGATGCACCTGACCTCATCGACGATCAAAGTGTCACTAGTTTGTCACTACAGCCGGGTCAAAACGCGTGAAATCGAATGAAATCAGGTGAGATCGAACACGGCCACAAGTCTTTAGCTGGCAAGAGGTTATCTTGTATTTTGTGCTGCGTTCAAGATCGGCCGAATCGGTTTTCGAGACCGCCCGATTCAACCGCTCTCGCACCTCACCGCGTCGGTCTTCCCTGATTTTCGCACAACTTGCATCGATTGTCACTATGCCGATTTTTATTTTTCTGGCCCTAATCGGCCAGTGTCACTGATATAGGTTTCATCGGCTTGCCGCGGTACAAGTGTGCCAAAAGCGGGGCGGGGGCGGCAAGCTGATGAAACCGGCCAGTGAACTGAACCGCACCCCAGGGGTGGTTCTTTATTGGCGTTTGAATCTGGAATACCGCGATCACGGGCCGCGCGAGGCGCGCTCCAAATGCCGACTGGCGCATCTGATCGAAGATTGGGGCATTGCAGAGTTGCACTACGTGCTTTGCGAGCGCCTGATTCAGGAGCTCGAACGGGCCGGCGAGCATGTGCGGCAGCGGGCGGGTCACGAGGATTATTTGGGGTGCGACCTCAGAATCAGGGGAGTCTTCGTTCGGTTGGGCTCGCCGTAATCACGGTCCGCGCTAGCGCCGATCAGATCATCGAACTGGCGCGCCTGTCGGATGTGAATGGAGCCGGTCGCGTACGGCTGACTACAGGCCAGGATGCGATCATTTCCGATGCGGCCGCGGACGAAGTTGCGACGCTGCTCGGCGAGCCACTTCTCGGAGAATTTCCGCCTGCACCGTCACCATGGTTTCGAAGACTGGTCGCCTGAACCGGCACGGACTACTTCAACCTGGCGCAAATTGAGTCGCGTGCCGTTCACTTGGCGAAAACGCTCGACCAGCGGTTCGGCGCCGGGGTTGAGCCGTTAACGATGCATTGGTCGGGGTGCCCGGCAGCTTGCGGCAATCATCAGGCGGCGGACATCGGCTTTCGCGGGCTCAATGTGAACATTGGCGGCCAACTCGTGGAGGCAGTGGCGATCTACGTAGGTTGTGGATGTGGCACCCTGCGACGACAACCTTTTCCGAGATGGTAGCGGCAATTGTCGAAAAGCGCCGCTTGGTCAAGCTGCCTGCGCTTGAAGACTGGCCGGCCAGGCGCCCCGCGGTGGAGTCGCCCTCGACCGGCTTCTGGATTGTGCTGGCGGTGGGTCTGGCGAAGGGACAGGGACCGTTGTCCGACCTTGAACGAAGCCGCCCGCGCGGCGGACGCTACGCTTGGCCAGGTTCCGCCAGGCGGGTTGGACTGGAGTATTGTCGGGTCATAGGAGGTCCTGTGACCCGTTTACGGAAAAATGATGCTGGAGAAACTCCAGCGTCGCAATTACGCTCAGAGTACAACAGCCACGTACATCCGCACCGTCGAGGATTTCGCACGGTACTTCAAGCGTCGGCCGGACGAGTTGGGCCCGGAGCACATCCGCGAGTGTCAGGCACAGCTTTTCAGCAAGCGAAAACTGGCCCCCCAACACGGTGACGCAACGGCTGGCGGCCTTGCGCTTCTTCTTCGTGAAAACCCTCAACAGGCCATGGAGCGCGAACGAAACACCTTATCCGAAGAAGGTCGTTCGTCTCCCGGCGATCCTGAGTCAGGAAGAGATCGCAAGACTCATCGACGCGGCGCACACTCCTTTCCATCGCGTTGTGCTCATGACGCTCTACGCCACCGGGGTACGGCGAGCCGAGTTGGCACATCTGAAGGTCAGTGACATTGATAGCCAGCGCATGGTGGGATCCACGTCCAAGGCGGCATGGGCCGCAAAGATAGAGATGTCGTGCTCAGCCCCAAACTGCTGGAAGCCTGAGCACTGGCGCAGTCTGAGGCGAAAGCCCGCCGAATGGCTATTCCCCGGCAATCGCTGGCATACCGCAAATCACCCGATTGATACCAAAGTGGCCTGGCAAGCGTGCCAGACGGCTGCCCAGCGAGCGGGTATCAAAAAAAGAAGTTCATCCGCACACTTTGCGGCACTATGCTGCTTCCCGAACTATGGCGTGGGGCTTGGGCGGCCCAAGGCGGTGGCCCAGTGCCCGTGCGAGGCTATCCCACGTCGGGAGGAGCGGCATACGCGGTAAATGCGATCAGCGGGGTCGCCCGCCGGCACGAGGCCTGGTTTCGGCTATGCCCGTGCTCAAAATCCGGGCACGTCTGGCGCGTCCCTGGCGCCCCGCCGGATCGGTGCGTCAGCAGCCGCGGGACGCGATGCGGCCGCGGAGTGGCGCCTGTCGCCGGGAGAGATCGCCATCTGGATGTCAGAGTTCAGTTTAGCGGATCACAACACGGTTAAGTCCTGAGTCACGCGCTAATCGGAGATAGCACCCGATTGGTCACTGCAGGCGCTGAGTCCAGTTCGGGGAGATTGACCGCGGACTCCAACTTGGCGGACTTGGCCGCCCTCGATTTCCCGGAACCCCGTTTCCGGAGAGTTTCCGAGTGGCCGGCAATGCCTGAGTCAGCGGTTTGGTTGCTAGAGCTTCAGAACCCTTCAGCCCTCAGCCGCGCGACATCGTAGACGAGGGGGCCCGCGGACTACGGCAGTATTCGCGAAGCCCGCGGAACGGCGGCACAGCGCAAACGCACGGCGTCCGGCTTGGGCGGCCCAAGGCGGTATCGCGTTGCCCGCGCGAAGCTATGGACGGCGGAGCGGCGCATGCGCCTTAAAGGCGTCAGCGGGGTCAGCGGTCGGCGGTCAACCGGCGGCGCGGTGTTTCCTACCGGCAACTTACCATCGATACAGACACGCACCCCAAGTCCAGCCGGCGCCAATGGCCGCGAACAAGAGGAGGTCGCCATCGTGGATGAGCCCACGCCGGCTCACTTGGTCCAACAGCAGCGGCACCGAAGCTCCCGCGGTATTCGCGCACGACTCCAGGTTCGTTTGCATGCTGGAAAAAGGGATGTTGAGCAGCTCCGCGGTGCGCTGCAGGACGTGCGCCGACGCCTGGTGCGGAAAGATCATCGAGACGCCTTCGAGTCCCAGGCGGTTCATGCAGAGAATCTGGCGGATACACTCTGGCAGAATAGTGGTAGCCGTCTGGTAGACCACCTTCCCGTTCATCTGGAAGCAGGCATCGCCCGGGAAGACCGTGAAATAATCCGCCCCCTCGCCATCGGCCAGGAGGATGCTCGAAAAAAGACCATTTTCCCGATCTCTCCTCCCCAGGACCACCGCGCCGGCGCCGTCTCCGAAAAAGACGCAGTTGCGGTGGTTCCAGTCCGTGATTTTGGAAAAGGTATCGGCACCGATCACCAGCACATGGTCGTACGTGCCGTTCTGGATGAATTGCCCCGCGATGGTGACGCCGTAGACGAACCCGGAGCACACCGCGGCCACGTCGAACGCGGCGCAGTGGTTGCGAATGCCCATCTTGGCCTGCGCCAGGCATGCCGCCGAGGGGGCCTTACGGTCGGGCGTCGAAGTGGCCACAATGATCAAGTCGATTTCGTTTGGTTCGAGGTCAGCCGAAGCGATGGCTTTTAGACCGGCGCAGGCAGCTAGGTCCGACGTGTATTCCTCCGGTTCCGCGATGCGCCGCTCCCGGATCCCCAGCGTTTCGAAGATCCACTCCGGAGAGGTTGGCAGGTTGGCAACCACATCTTGGTTACTCAGGATTCTGGCCGGAACATACGAACCGGTGGATTTAATGCAGACACTATCGAAGTGGCTGTTTCTGGTTCTCATCGTTTCTCCGGCTCAGTTTGCTTGTAGGGCGGGCAATTCGGTCCGCAGCCGCTTTTCGGCCGCGCTGACGAGCTCCACCGGACTTGCCGGCGCACCTGGCCGCCCTACTAAACGAGGACGCGTTCGACCAGGGCCAACGACTCAAGCTCTTCTTCGATCGCTGCGATTTCCGGCTCGGTCTTGTTTGCGGCCCTCAGGATATCGCGGTACTCGATGGGCAGCGCGCCGCCATCCGGGTGGGTCCATTCGGGAAGACCGTAGGAGTAGTCCACCAAGGCCCATCGGCTATCCTGGCCGTGCTGCCGGAACACCTCGTCGATCAGTTGCCGCTCGGCGGGGGACAGTTCGCCGCTTCCCGGATCGACGAGCAAATGAACTTCATATTCCTCCGGGCCGGAAATGAACTTGTCCCAGATCCTGACAGCGCTCGGCGACCGCTCGTTCCGAATCAAATCGTAGATCCGGCTCACCACCGGGCCGGTGTCCGTCGAGACGTAACAATCGGTGGTTAGCGGCTGCCCCCACCGAATGAGAGCTTCCCGATCCGCCAGGTAAAGGAGCTTGATGAGCTTCACTTGGCTCATCGGTCCACCGCGAAGCTTCAAGAGCTGGGCGGCGGCTTGAGTCGCCTTGGCCTCATTAAACCGCAGCTTCATCCTGCCACCATTCGCCCGATGCGATTAAAGTACAGTATATCCTAATATCTCTTTACGATTCGGGAAAATCGGCCCGGAGCGACTCCACGCGCGGGTGGTTCGTGACGAAGACTACGATACGCACCAGGTTTTGGAGTGCGTTCCAGATGCGTCCCGCGGTTGTTAAACCACAAGGAATGAAAGAGATGAACTAATATCAACACATGAACGGGTGAAGAATTGCTCAAGGTTGTAGTGCAAACTGTGCGGGCTTGCGCGCCTCATCTTCTACAGACCGAGAAAGTCACGCAGGAGACGAAGGCTGAGGAGATCCGGCAGCAGTGCGCGAAATGTCAGCAAATGTCATAGCCACTTCGCGCGCCCGGAAGAACCCGTTCTCGAATGTCACCTTATATCACACAGCCTTCAAAACCTTCAGCCGAGCCGCGCGACGCCACGGCCTTCTTGGGCCGCCTCGCAGCGGCGTGAACGCAGCGCATCGGTGGCGATTGCCTTCCCGGCTCGAGTACCACTCGCGTGACATCGTAAACGAGGATGGGGCCCGCGGACTCCGGCCGCAAGCGCGCTGTTTTGGCGAACCCGCGGAACGGCGGCATAACGCCAGACGAACAGTGCGGGGCTTGGGGCGGCCCAAGGCCGTGGCGCGAGTGAAGTGCGTGCCGATAACTGCCGATTAGGGCGCGCGGTCGCTCTCCCGCCACCAACAGGGAGCATCTGGGCGTCGGATTCGTTTCCTTGACCGAGGCACTGGACCTGACCACCCCAGCCGGACGCGCTATGGCCGGCCTGTTGGCCATCTTCGCCGAGTTTGAACGAGAGATTCTGCGCGAACGAACCAGGGCGGGGCTGGCGCATGCGCGGGAGAACGGGATACGGCTCGGTCGGCCGGCAACGACGGCTGCACACGCCGCCGAAATCCGGCGACTGCGTCGTGCCGGCATCAGTAAATCCGAGATCGCTCGGCAATGCCGCACGTTCACGATTCTCACCGTGGATTGCCGGGTTGCCCCAGTAGCTCCCGAATTGCACCTTTGAGGGCGCTCGGCCCAGGAACGCTCAATTGTTGCGGTAGGCAGCAGCTTTGCCTTCCCAAGGCCCGACGTAGACCACGGCGCCTGGTTTGGCGGCGCGCAATATGTCCGCGCCTTTTTCCGTAACGGCAGTGCCTTTCAGGTCGACTTCGCGGAGCGACGGCATGGCGATGAGGTCAGCGACGGCTTCATCATTGATACGTCCGCAGCCTTGCAGTTTCAGCCTCTCGAGACCGGTCAGCGATTTGAGTTGCCCCAACCATTCCCGGGTGACGCTGAGGGTGCTTACTTCTCCCAGCTTCGCGCCTTCGATTCCAACCGACGTCGATACGCAAGCGAAGCGCAGCTCGCGCAGGTTCTTGAGAGTGAGAACGGCCTGGAGTCCGGTGTTGGACATAGCGATACTCCAGACGTTCTTATCGTTGCCCTGGCGGCCGCTGAGATCGAGGTAAGTTAGATTCGGCATCTGGCGGAGTGCTTGCATGCCGGCGTCGCCCAGTTCGTTGCCACCCATCGTCAACGCCCTGAGGTTCGTTAGGCTGGTGAGCCGTTCGAGGCCGACGTCGGTCATTAATGTGGAGCCCACATCGAGCGATTCGAGTAAGGTGAGTCCGGCAATATGCTCGAGAGCGGTGTCGCCGGCCTTGGTGCCGCGCAGGTTGAGGCGCTTGAGACGTTTCCACTCTTTGATGGCGGCGACACCTTCATCGGTGACATACTCGGCGAAATAGAGATCGAAATCGGTAATGCCGCGCAGGTTCTTGATCTCTTGCATGCCGCCATCGGTAATGTGAGTCAGGGAAAGATCAAGAACACTCAAAGCGGGATACTGATTCAAGCGGCGGAGGTCGGTATCAGTAACCCAGGTCCCGCGCAGGCTGATGGCGGTGACGAGGCCCTGAGCGTTGCGCACCACGGTGCCCCCGAGTTCGGTGATCCATTGAGTGTCTTCGCGCGTAGGACTCCCGGCACAGGCTGAAACTGCACAGAGGAGGAGCGCGAACCAAAGAGCTTTCATTGGCGGATTCTCCGATTGGGCAAAGCCGAATCACGATCGAATACGATCTGACACTCGGGCAGGGCGGTTTTCAGCGCATGCCAGGCGTTTTCCGTGACCAGCGTGTGATAGATGTTGAGGGCGCGCAGCTCAGTCATGGAGCGCAAGGTTTGGGCGCCCTGATCGGTAATGCTCGTGGCATCCAGGCTCAAGTCACGCAGCCCGGGAAGATCCTTAAGAAACACGACCGCCTGATCGTCGAGGGTCATGTAGTCGAGCTTGGCGACGCGTAGGTTCTTCAGGCCGGCGATCGAGGCGATGCCCTCGTCGTTGGCGCGGGTATGAATCAGTTCGAGGCGCTGGAGTTGCTGCAAAGGTTTCAACGCCGCCAGGCCGGCGTTGCCGGTGCTGGTGTAATTCAGATAAAGCTCGCGCAAGTTGGTGAGGGCGGCGATTTGTTTGAGGCCGGCGTCGGTGATTTCGGTGCTGCTGAGATCCAGGCTTTCCAGTTTGGCGAGCTTCGCGAGTCCGCCCAGGCCCGAGTCGGTGATGTCGAGAAAGCGGAGCCGCAGAGTGCGCAGGCCGGTGAGCAAGGCGATGTTTTCAAGACCGCGATCGGCGACATGGGAGCCGGACAGGTCGAGATCGCGCAATGCCGTTAGCCCTTGTAACTGGGCCAGTCCCGGCCCGTCGACCAGAGTCCCGGCCAGCTTGAGAGTTTCGAGGTGACTTAAGGCCGCAAGCTTCGAGAGACCCGTCGACGAGACGGTGGTGTTGCTCAGATCGAGTTCGCGAAGACCGGTGAGCCGCTGGACGGAGGCCAGGCCCAGATCGGACACTTGGGTTACCTGGAGCTCGAGCTTTTGGACGTCAGGGAGGTTTTCAAGGAAGGCGAGCTGCGCATCGCTCAAGGAGGTAGAAGCCAGGTTAACAGCTGTAATGTGGCCGTCCACTAAGTCCGCGCTTCCGCCCATCAGGCGAACCCACCTGGCAATAGCTTGGGGCGAGGAATCGGTGGGCTTAGCGGCTCCAGTGCGAGGCGCTTTGGAGAGAGCGGCTCCATCGAAACGGACATTGACTTCGGGTAGGGCTGCGCGGAGCGCTTCGACGCCATTGGTGGTGACGCGGCTGTAGCGGACATCGACGTCGGTGAGGGTTTTCAAAGAATGCAGGCGGGCCAGGCCGGAGTTCGTCACCAGCGTCCGATAGAGGTTCAAGACCTCCATCGATTTCATGCCGGTGAGGATGTCCATGAATTCATCGGGCACCTGCGCGCCTAGTAGATTCAAGCTCCGAATCGATTTCAAGTTACTGAGGTGCTCCAGGCCGCGGCCCGTGATACGGGTCCCGGACAGATCGAGTTCTTCGAGAGCGGTCAAGTCCTGCAGGTATTTGAGGCCATCGTCGGTGACCAGAGTGTTACGCAAAATAAGATGTTTCAGGTTCTTTAGCCCGGCGAGGGAAGCCATGCCTTCGTCGGTGAAGGGATTGTCGCCCAGATCGAGATCGCGCAGTTGCGAGAAGACCGACAACTTGGGTTTGGCGAGGCTGCATTGCGCGCAGCGGAGTTGTTTCAGGCCGGACCAGGGAGCCAGCTTGTCGATGTCTTTGTCGTCGACTTCGATATTCGAATTGAAATGCCAACTGAAGGCCAGGCGTTCGACGGAAGTTAGCGAGGCGAGGGCTTCGAACACGCCGGTTTTGTCCTCGTTGCCTGCGCCCGGATTCCAGATCCGGCCAGGCAGATAAAGCTGCCGCAGATGCGTGAGGCCTTCGAGTTTGCGGAGCTCGACGGGGCGCATGACGGCGGCGGTGAGGTCGATGGAGGCAATGTGGAAGTCGCCGGGAGGCAATTGCGAGAGATCGCGGATGGGCTCGTTCGACCCTTCCAGGATCAAACTGCCTTCCCAGCGGAGCGCCCACTCAGCGACCTCGCGTTCGGTCGCCGCCGGCGCCGCGACTGCAAAAAAGAGGAAGGCCGCAACGAGCTGTCGCATCTCCTGTTATTCTACAGGGATGAGGGGCGCCGCTGAAGCAGACCGCCGGGCCGACCGCGGCCGATGGAGAGCGCTCGTGCTTAGCCGGACGATTCTCATGGTTTTGGCGGCCGGGGCTCTCTGGGGGCAAAGCGGCGATTTCCGGACCACCCTTTTCCCGATACTCGAGAAAGCGAACTGCCGTGCCTGCCACAACGCCGATGGCGTGGCATCGGCCACTCGGCTGCATTTTCCCGACGCCGATGCCGATGCCGATAGGATCGCCGCTTTTGGGAATTCGCTGGTCGTGCTGGTAGACCGGGGAAATCCGGACGCGTCGCTTTTGCTGCGTAAGCCGACGGCGCGAATGCCGCATACCGGCGGCGAGCGGATTAAGCAGAACAGCCCGGAAGAAGCCGTATTGAAGGCGTGGATTGCGAAGGTGGCGCAATTATCGGGAGCCGAGCTGGCCACGGCGCTGAGGTATCGGGAGCTGGAAAGTGAGGGCGGCGGCCCGTCGCAGGATGCGCACCTGCGGCGCTTGACACACAGCCAATACGACCACACGGTACGCGATTTGCTGGGCGACCAAACGGCGCCGGCGATGCAATTTCCGCCGGAGGACTTCGTCAACGGCTTCTTGAACCAGTCGCGCGGGCAGAGCCTTTCCCCGCTGCTGGTGGAGGCCTATAGCGACGCCGCGGAGAAGCTGGCGCAATCGGCATTTCGCGGCGGCGATACGCATGGGCTGCTTCCTTGCAAGCCTTCCGCGGAGTGTGGCAAGCGGTTTGTGCGCGAATTCGGACGGAAGGCGTTCCGACGGCCGCTGGAGCCCGCGGAGCAGCAGCGCTATGAATCGCTCTTCGCAAAGCAACCGGATTCCCTGAAGGGCGCGCAGTTGGTGGTGGAGGCGATGCTGCAATCGCCGCACTTCCTGTTTTGGACCAACACAGCGTCAGACCCGAAATTGAAGGCTTGGGCGACGGCCAGCCGGCTTTCGTATTCGCTGTGGGACACGATGCCCGACGCCGAGCTTTTCGCCGCCGCCGAGCGTGGCGAACTGGCGACCCGGGCGGGCGTGGAGAAGCAGGTGCGGCGCATGCTGTCGGACCCGCGGGCTCACGAATCGTTGGATGACTTTGTCAGCCAATGGCTGCGATTCGACCGGTTGACGACAGCCAGCAAGGACCGGCGCAAGTTCCCGTATTTTACACGCGAAACAGCGAACGCCATGATCACAGAGGCGCGCACGTTTGTCTCCGACCTGGTATGGAACGATGGCAACTTCATGGATCTTTTCACCGCTAATTACGGCTATGTCAGCCCGGAACTGGCGCGGATCTACGGCGTACCGGCGCCGGCCAGAGATTTCGAACGCGTGGCGTTTCCAGCAAACTCTGAACGGGCGGGGATTCTAGGGCAAGGTTTGTTTCTGGCGTTGACGGCGAAACCGGATGAATCATCGCCCACGGCGCGGGGCCTCTTTGTGCGGGAACAGTTTCTGTGTCAGCATGTGCCGGATCCGCCGCCGGGCGTGAACACAAATCTGCCGCCGGTGACGGAGGCCAAGCCCCAGACCAATCGCGACCGAATGTCGGAACACACGACCAACGCCTCGTGCGCCACCTGCCACAAGCTGATGGATGCCGTTGGATTCGGACTCGAGAAGTTCGACGCGGTGGGGGCACGCAGAGAACAGATGGTCCTTGAATTTCGCAAGAAAAAGGATGAGGACGATGATGAAGATGGAAAACATCCCATACAGAAGCGCATCATCACTCTGCCGCTGAACACGAACGCCTACGTTGCCGGCATTCCGAATTCGGAGTTTTCGTCGCCGCAACAGCTCGGCGCGGTGCTGGCAAACAGCTCCGCTTGCCAGGAGTGCGTGGTGAAACAGTATTTCCGGTTTCAGACCGGAAGAAGCGAAACCGCGGCTGACTGGCCCCTGATCCGGTTCGTCACCGACGACTTTCGCAATTCAGGTTTCCGCTTCAAAGAGTTAATATTGTCATTAGTGCTGTTCAGAGAATTTCCGCAGGAGAGGGTGGATGTCGCAAATAATCACCAATCGCGTTAGAACGTCGCGCAGGGCGCTGCTGAAAGGACTCACGGCGGCCGGAGCGCGGATCGTTATTGGCCTTCCGCCACTGGCCTCGATGTTCAACTCCACGGGGACCGCCTATGCGGCCACGCCCCCGCCGGGGCCGGCGCATGCAACCCTGGTGGAGAAACCGATTGAAACCCGTTTTGTGCTGTGGTTCAACGGGAACGGCATTCCCGAACGCTACTGGATTCCCACTGAAGAGGGAAGCGACTACGAACTGACTCCATGCCTCGCTCCGCTGGCCGCCTGGCGCAAGGACATCCACGTGCTGAGCGGCGTGGACAATGCGGCCGCCAGCGGCAAAGGAAACGGCCACACGAACTCCATGAGCGGATTGATGACCGGCCTGGATTTCACCGGCCGCGGACCGAGCGGGCCGTCGATTGACCAGATTATTGCGGGGAAGATCGGAGGGGATTCGCGCTTCCGCTCGCTGCAGATTGGTGTGGCTCAGGAATCTTTCGGCGAGAGCATGCAGCGCAACATGAGCTGGGCGGGATACGAGCGGGCCCTGCCGCCTGAGATGATTCCGCACCGGCTGTTTGACCGCTTGTTTGGTGCGCGCGAGGAGGGCTGGGTGAACCGCAAGCGCAGCATTCTGGATGCGGTGCAGGCGGACGCTTCTGCGCTTGAGAAGTCGCTGCCGGGAGACGATAAGGCGCGTGTGGATGAGCATTTGTCGGGTATCCGGGATTTGGAGCGGGCCATTGCGGGGCTGCCTCCGGAGTATGCACGGGTCGATCCGCCCGACTTCGATGGCGATATGAAGGATTGGCCGCGAATTGCGAAATTGCAGAGCGACCTGCTGGTGCAGGCGCTGGCAACGCGTCAGACGCGCGTCGCTTCATATATGTTGACAAAATGCCAGAGCCTGACGCGGTTTCCCTGGCTTGGCTATACCTCGGCGCGGCATCATGACTACACGCACTCGCCCGACAAGATGTCCGGTGCGGACGGAACTGACGGTATACACGTACTGCGCGACATTTGCCGGTGGCACGTGGAGGAGTTCGCGTATCTGGTGGCGAAGCTCGAATCAATTTCCGAAGGCGATGGCACGCTGTTTGACCACACCAGCCTGATTTACGTGCACGAACATGCCGAGGCCAATCCGCACAAAAACATCGGCTTGGCGATGCTTGTGGCCGGAGGCAGCAAGAGGTTGGCCAAAGGGGCTCACACGCGCATTACCGGGACGGTCGCCGATGTCTATGTGACGGTGGCCGACGAAGTGGTAGGCGCGGGTATTGGTAAGTTCCCGACAGCCACTAAGACGATTGGGACGGTGCTTACATAAGATTCCGTAATGACAATACGCACCTTGCCTTGGCGAAGTACCCGCTGCACAATGTCTTGATGGTATGAAGCGAGTTCGTCCAACTAAAGGGGAGGGACGAGAGTGAACCGTCTAGGCATTCGAAATCTCCATGAGAAGTGTGAAAAAGGACTCCCTGTCGAGATCCACAAATCTCCTCTGTACCGTAGCGGGCAGTATGGCCCTTCTGCTTGGCATCGTCGGCATCTACGGCGTCATCTCCTACGCGGTGTCGCAACGCACACGCGAGATCGGCATCCGCATGGCCATGGGCGCGCAGCGCAGTGCGCTCACCGGGCTCTTCGTCCGCCAAGGGTTGCTGCTCACCGCCATTGGGGTGATCTTCGGCGTGGGTGCCGCGTTTGCCGCCATGCGTCTCATGCGTTTACTGCTTTTCGATGTGAGCCCCATGGACCCGCTGACCTACCTCGTTGCCACCGTGTGTGTCATCGCCATTTCGGGGCTGGCCTGCTATCTGCCCTCGCGCCGCGCCACTGCCGTCGATCCGGTAGAGGCATTGCGCGCGGAATAGAATTCATACCTGCTCGCCGCGTCGGAGCACGAATTCCCGGAGAGCAGAAAGAGCGGAGAATCCGAGTCGACGCGACCTCAAAGAGCGGGGACCTTGCACAGAGCCCAACCGGTCACAGCAACTCAGGTATTGCTGTAGAATCGCTGATACCATGACGCTCAGCTCTCGCGCGCTTTGCTGTTCCCTCCTGATGGCTTTTGCCCTGGCCGTCTCAGAGGCCCAGTCTGCACCCGTCTCGACAGCCACCGAGCCCAACGCTCAGACCTCGGAAGAGCAGGCCGCCGTCCAGTGGATGCGCCAGAACGCCATCCCCCTTGAATCCGTCGAAGCGGGCCACGGCTTTGCCGACCTTCAGCCTCTCGGCCAGATCGTGGGCAACGCCCGAATCGTCGAACTCGGCGAAGCCACCCACGGCACGCGCGAATTCTTCCAGCTCAAGCACCGCGTCATCGAATACCTGGCTGCGCAAAAGGGATTCACCATCTTCTCCATCGAAGCTAATATGCCCGAGGCCTACCGCCTCAACGACTACGTCCTCCACGGCGTCGGCGACCCAAAGCAGCTTCTTGGAGGCCTATACTTCTGGACCGTCAACACCCAAGAGGTGCTCGACATGATCCTCTGGATGCGCGACTTCAATCAGTCCGGCAAAGGCCACATCGAATTCACCGGCTTCGATATGCAGTTCGCCGCTCTCTCGGTCGAGGCCGTCCGCCACTTCGTCCAGCAATACGATCCCACCTGGTTGCCCACCCTCAACCTGGACTGGAAGGACGCCGCTTCGGCCGACCCGGCCTCATTCGGAGTCGCCTCTGCCACCTTCCCGGTGGCTGCCGCGGCCGGCCACCACATTCGCTTCAGCGGCTTCATCAAAACCGAGAACATCACCCGCGGATATGCCGGCCTCTGGTGGGGCGTCAATGGCGATGGCGGCAAGGAACTCGCCTTCGATAACATGGGGGGCCGTGGCGCGAGAGGCACCACCTCTTGGACTCCGTACGCGATCTCGCTCGACGTCCCCGCCGATGCGCGCAAAATCAGATTCGGCGTCTTTCATCCCGGCAACGGCACGGCCTGGTTTGACTCTCTTGCAGTCGAGGTCGATGGCGCTCCTTACCTCGATCCATCTGCCTTCGATTTCGACTTCGAGTCGCCCGCCCTTCGCGGCTTCGAGGTCGGCGGTCAGAGCGCCAGCGGTCGAAGCTTCTCCACCGCCGGCTACTCCATCACCGTCGATAAATCCGTCGCCCATACCGGCGCCCAGAGCCTTCGCAGCCAGTACACCGTACCACCGGTCGATGCCGCCACGGTCGACCCGAAATGCAAGTCCGTTGTCGACTACCTTACCGCGCACCGCACTGCTCTGATCGCAGCCGGAGCCACCGCCAGCGACGCAGACTGGGCCATCCAGAATGCAACCATCGTCCGCCAGTACGCGCATGTGACAGCCATCGAGAACGCCGGCGACATGGACGCGGCCAGCGATTTCCGCGACCAAAGCATGGCCGAGAATGTTCGCTGGATCGCCGACCACAACCCCGGCGCAAAGATCATTTTGTGGGCGCACAACGCTCATGTCTCTTGGACGTACTCCCACGGGCATTCCCTGGGCGGCCATCTGCGCAGCTTTTTCGGCCCGCAAGTCATGAATTTCGGCTTTGCCTTCGACCATGGCTCTTTCCGTGCCGTCGATGTGGGCAACAAATCCGGCGTGCATCCCTTCACTGTTGCCCCCGCCCCCGAAGGCACCTTCGACGCAGCTCTCGCAGCCACGGGCATCCCCATCTTCGCTCTCGACCTGCGCACTTTGCCCAAAGACGGCCCTGTCGCCGCATGGTTCGCCCAGCCGCATCGAACCCGCGATATCGGCGCAGACTTCAGCGACGCAAGCGTTGCCAAGCACTGGACCAGCGATTTTTCCGGTCCGAGCTCCTTTGACGCCATCCTCTTCGTGAACACAACCACCGCCGCCCGTCCCAACTAGACGTTGCGGAGCGGGGAATCGCGTGGAGGCCGGACCCCGCGCCGAGGATGCTCAATCGGGACGAGCGTCGCGAACATGCCAACGCACCCATTGACAGGGTTGTGGGTGGTCGGCAATCCGGACATTACTCCAATTTTCCGGTACTTCCGGAGTTGTCGGGAAACCGACCGGAAACGCGAGAATCCAGACACCGCTCGATTTGATACTCGGCGATTTGGCATGATTCGAGAGACCATTTAGCTACAGCGGGCAAACTATGCCACTAGCGGCGGCCCAACATATTGCATGTCGAACCGCGCAAATACTTCCGCTTCCATCTTCGGCCCTTGACACGGGAACAAGCTCCAAGATAGAAAACTACCTTGGATTTCCAACCGGCATCTCGGGGCAGTTACTGGCCAATCGCGCCCAATTACAAGCACAGAAGTTTGGAGCGTGGCTGGCGGTGTCTAGGGCGGTCGCGTCTTTGGACTGCGGTCAGAGACCGTATCGCCTAAATCTGCAGGATCAGCAGGTGGTGACGGCAAAGACCATCGTGATTGCGACCGGAGCGCCATATCGAAAGCTGAATCTGCCGGACTATTCGCGCTTTGAAAACCAGGGAATCTATTATGCAGCCACTGCCATGGAAGCGCCGCTTTGCACTGGCCAGGAAGCCGTGGTGGTTGGCGGAGGAAACTCTGCGGGCCAGGCCGCTGTCTTTCTTGCGCGCACGGTCTCCCACTTGCATCTGCTGGTTCGCGGCGCGATTCTGGCGGCCACTATGTCCGATTATCTGATCCAGAGAATCACCTCTTCTCCGAGAATTACCGTGCACCTGCAGACTGAGATTACCGCTCTGGATGGCGATACCTATCTTCGCTCGGTGCAGTGGACGGATCGGGCAGCCGGGCGATCTGAGATACACCTCATCGGCAGCGTCTTCGTGATGACGGGCGCCGAGCCAAACACAGAGTGGCTCGGAGGATGTCTCGATCTCGATGGCAAAAGTTTCATCCGTACCGGGACAGATGCGTCGGGGGGAAAGCAGAGATCTGCATATGCGACCGCGCTCCCTGGCGTTTTTGCAGTGGGCGACGTGCGCTCCGGATCTGTGAAGCGCGTGGCTTCCGCTGTCGGAGAAGGCTCCGTAGTAGTCGCCGCGATTCACGAATACATTGCCTCCTGCGGGACTGATTGAATTTGGACGGGATATGAAGATCTCAACCGATTCCTCGCCGAACATACGACGAACTCAGCTCACTGCTTGTGTGCCGGTGATAAGTCACGAATAGCCCAAGCAGTACCGTGGGGATGCGCAGGAGCCAAACAGATCTGACATTCCCCGGATATTTGGGATGATAAGCCGAGGCTGGTAGGCCGGTGTCAAGGCTCTTGACCGCGAAGCGACGCGCGAAGCGACGCGCGAAGCGCGGCCTTGACACCGGCCGGGCCTCGGCTAGGCTGCTGTTATCCGGGGAATGTCATCTCTTTGATTGCGCGACTTCTTCGGCTCGCCTTTTGGCGCGCATCTCAAGAAGTTCCTGCGCTTTGACAGCCTTGGCGGTTTGTACCTGGCGGTAGAGAAGTTTGATCTGTTCGGTTTGCATCCTGTCTCCACGCAGGAGCGGTTCAAGCGTGTTCATCAGAAGCATTTGGATTGCCACGAGTTCCGTGAAGATGTGCATGGGCATTTCATGCTGGTTGGCCAGATTGGTGCTTCCCAGCAGCACCTCACGAGCCCATTCGCGAAGGTTCTTCCCGCTAACTTCGGCGGCCTTCAGAAGGGCCTTTTCTTCAGCCGGAGTGAACCGTGTTGCAACACTCCGCGTGCGGGTCTCTCTGCCCCGCAGCCGGGCGAAACGGTCTTCGATTCGAACGGTATCGGTTGTCATTTCATCGCCTCCTTTGCATCTCAGCACGATCGTTTCCAGACGCAACCGCCAAAATTACATAGTTTTCAGAAGTTGCAATGTTTCAACGCGTTACCGAATGCAAACGCGCGGTTGCAAACGCAACCCTTTCAGGGGTGGAGTGTCGAGATACTCCCGGTGCGAAGCACCGTGCGCTTATAGCTCCCCAAATTCAAACACCAAAGCCTGCCAGGCGCTGGCCACTTCAGGCGACTGCCAGGCGCGGCGAAACAGGCTCTGAAGCGCCTTCCATCCGTCTAGCGGAATACTGAAGCTGATGCCGTTCTCGCGGGAGCCGAATTGGACGCCGCGTTCCTCGTTCTCCAATATCCCACTGAACGCCGTGAAGTAGTACCCCTTCCACTGGCTCATGGCGGGTTCCAAATCGAGCAGCTCCAGCATCCTTCGGAACTCGGCAATCCGAGGGTATCCATACACGGGATAGCGCGGCGCAAGCGGGCCGGGAAACAGTAGCCGTGGCGTGAACTCATTGCCTTCGTCGCGGACCAGCTCAAGCCGGTATCCGCCTTCTTCAAACGACGGCAGTCCCCGCTGAACGGGCAACTCGAAATCTTCGTCAATGGCTTCCGCTGGATGCTTCTCTCGCAGAGGCTTCCGGTGCAGAGCATAGTGACCGCGAGCGCAGACGGGCCACAACGACTTCCAGTGCGGCCAGAGTGCATCATTCAGCTTCTCGATATTCGAGAACTTCTCATCGTCCAGCATGGTGTATAAATTGCGGACGGCAAGTATCGGTCTACGTCTCTTCTGAGCTGGATTCCGCAGCATTCGAATCGTGCGATTCACCACCCTCCGAACGTCCTCTTTGGTGACCTCGTCCGGCTCCTTGAACTCGTCCGGCTTTTCAGCCGGAAGAGTCTGCAGGTACACCCAGTCCAGAGGGACCTTCGATGGTTTGCGCGGAACGGCATGAGCCGCGAGAAAGGCTTCGAGCATCTCTGCCAGCGATTCATAGGAAAGCTGCCCTTGCTCTGTGCTCGCGAACGACTCTGCGCCTTGCGTGCAGTAGTAGGCGACAAGTGTCCATTCGGCCTGCGAGAGCGTCAGCCTCGACTCCAGCTTCTTGCGGACCTTAAGCAGAGATTCCGTCGGTTCAAGCAGCAAACCGACCACCTCGATGCGGTCGTCCTTGGCGGATTCTAGGAGTTGCTTCGCGGCTTCCGAAGTCGATACGCTCACGCCACTCTTGAGTGCCATCATCTGCTTCAGCTTCTCAAGCCGCTCTCGAAGCTCTTCCGAAATGCGAATCGAGATGACCGGCTGTTGCTGCGGGGATCGCTCCGCCATAGTGCTCCTTGAAAATTCGATTACAGAAAATAGAACTGTAACGATACAACTTGACTTTATGGCCAAGTACGCAGTATTGTCAAGCAAGTAAGGCCGTCGAGGTGTCCCTTGCGCCCTTTTCCCCTCGCCCAACGCCGCCTGCATAGCGACCAGACCGAACAGTTTGAACTGCCATTTCCGGTTGAGACTGAGGCACTCCCCAATGCGGCCAAAACTGATCCCAAACCTGAACCGCCTCCCGCACGTGCTACCGGGAATATTCGCGCTTCTCGGAATTCCAAGACTCCGGTCCGACGTGCCCGAGGGCGGAAAGATCGCAACCGAAAGCCGCCCGCCAGAGAGGTGCTTGTGCCTAACGAAACACTGCTCAAGAATCCCCAAGAGCCTCAGGTAGAGGTCCAATTCTTGCGTCTGCCAGACGTGAAAGCAATCACGGGCCTTGGAAAAACCAGCATTTACGAACTGATCCGGGACAAGAGCTTTCCTGCGCCAGTCCGCCTTGGCCCGCGTGCAGCTGCGTGGGTCAGATCCGAAGTCAGGCAGTGGGCTTTAGAGCGGGTACAGGCATCGCGGTCTGTGGCTTAACGCTTGCGCGCGGCTTCATGCCGGCCGTCTGTGTGTGAACCGCAGCGCCTTTCCCGCCTGCGCTGCTTTTGCTTTCCCCGCCCATGGATAATTGAGCGTCCAAATAATCTGCCCACCACTGCATCATCGATGCACGCTGACTGAGGTACCTGGCGTGATTGTATGCAGCGGCCACTTTGTTGCGCTTCAGATGAGCGAGCTGCAATTCAATGTGCTCATCTGCGAAGTCGTTCTCATGCAAGATCGTGGATGCCAATCCGCGGAAACCGTGACCGGTCATCCGGCCCTTATAGCCAAGACGATACAGCGCAAACAAAATCGTATTGTTGCTCATAGGCTTGTTTTTGTCGCGCGCGCCAGGGAAAACGAACCGGCCGTTACCCGTTAACAACTGCAGAGCACGGAGTACGCTCACGGATTGCCGTGACAAGGGAACAATATGCGGCGTCTCCATCTTCATGCGCTCGGCCGGAATATCCCAACGGGCCTTGTCCAGGTCAAACTCCTGCCATTCGGATTCGATGAGTTCAGACGTGCGCACGAATGTATGGGCCATGAGTCGCATGGCAAGGCGCGTAATCGCATCGCCATCGTAGTTGACCATCTTCGCGAGCAGTGTGGGCAGTTCTTTGGCATCCACGCGCGAGAAGTTTTCTTCCCTGGCTTCGGCCAGAATATCTTTGGGTTTGAAATCGGCGGCGGGGTTCCGGCTGGCGATTCCGTGGGCGATTGCGTAGCGGAAGATCTGGCCTGTAGTCTCGTGCGCGCGTTTCGCTACGTCTCTTGCTCCGCGACCCTCGATTACAAGCATGAGCTTCCGAATGTCAGCGGCGGTCACGTTGTCGATGAACTTGGGTCCGAAGGCCGGGAAGACATCAGCTTCCAGGCGCCGCAAGACGTAATCGGTATGGCGGGGAGACTTCCCGGTGGCCCACCACTCCCACCATTTGCGAGCGATTTTTTCAAAGCTGTCTTCCGCCTCACGCTGCCGTTCCTCGGCTTCCCGCTGCCGGGCCGCGGCTTCAGCCTTGCGCTCAACCATAGGGTCAATGCCGGTAGCCAACTTTTGGCGAACTGCAAAATGACGTTCGCGGGCTTCCTTGAGCGTGACGAGCGGGTATTCCCCTAACGCCATCATCTTCTCCGTGCCATCGAAGCGATAGCGCCAGCGCCAGAGTCTTGCGCCGGTTGGAGAGATAAGAAGGCACAGTCCGCCGCCGTCTGCCAATTTGTACGGCTTGCTGCCTGGTCTTGCGTTTTCGATTTCCTTCGTCGTGAGTCCCATCCTATGAGCTTCCAGAGGGCGGATTTGCTCCGTACCCACACTTCGGAGCAGCGATACCCGCAATTATACCCACAAGAAAACCGGGCTGCAAACGGATACTGACGGACCTCTACGTACGGCTATGTAGACAGAAGTGTATTAAAATAATTGATTTAACTTGCTTATGAGGAGTTCGAGAAGGTTCGCGGAGGCCCGCAGAAGTGTGTGTTTTGGTTGCCCCTCAGGAATTCAGGGCACTCCACCATTCTTTCACTACAGCCCTGGCAGCGATAGCAGCCAAGCCCACGATGGTACCGCACCTGAGAATTTGCAACAGCGACCGCCCCATACGAATTCGCGTAAAACCCGCCCAACTGTGACGAGCGTGTCTCGAACGCGGTTACAGACCCACGGCGGCCAGCAAGTGACGCCTACTGTTCCCAGACGCGCTTCGGCACACCGCCGTCCCGGTCCTTCACACGGTCGTAGAGATAATACGTCGAAACGGTGCCCAGCGCCTCGTTGTACAGCGTCTCCAACCCCAGCCCCTCTTTCAGGTCCTCCTCGAAATCGTGCAGCGCCTTCAAGTCCGGCGCCAGCGCCGGCTTGGTCTTCCCCGATGGCGTGCGAAAGAACTTCTGATACCCGCCATCCACCAGCGACCCGATCTCGCCGCCCATCAGAATACCGCCCAGTTCCGCGCGCCGCACCTGGCCGCCGCTCTCGCGCAACGCCACCGCGCACTCGCCCCTCGAAACCAGCACCGCGCCATCCGGCCGTGGCGTCACGCTGAATCCCGCCCGCTTCAGGTTGTCGAGCCGGGCCTGGAATGTGATCTCGGTAGGTCGATGTCTGCGAAAGAACATACCGACATTATAGCCGCCTACCGGTCACGCAATTTCAATCCTGCCTAGCCGCTGAAAACAAACGCCCAACGGCCTCGGGCCGGCAAATCCCTTCCGCGGACGTGCTATAACTCGGATAAGAACGTATCGCGCACTCGCCCGCCCGTACTCTGCCCGATGTCGGGGCCTTGTTGTCTAATGTCGTCTCAAAACTGAATCTTATGAGCGCCACCGCTGTGGGGCAGGCGTCCACGCCTGCGGCGGGTCTCCAGACCCGCCCATGTAACCGCATGTTACAGGGACGAACCCAATGAGCAAATTACCGATCGAAGCCAATCCGTCATTGCAACAACAGCTCGAAAGCAAAGCCGATTTTCACAGCAGCGCGGGGGAGCAGGCGCAAGGGTCAACACAGCTTTGCGGAGCAGCAGAACTGTTACACCTCTCGGCTGCCTCAAAAACGGCGCACTCCAAATATTGCACAATGTCACACCATGTTACGCGCTGCAACACAAATCGGTCGAAAAATGGACCGGCAAGCGGTCCAAAAACACCACACTCCACCCGCGCCATGTCACGCCATATTTTCGAAATGTAGCCGCATGTTACAGGCACGAACCCAATGAGCAAATTACCAATCGAAGCCAATCCGTCACTTGTTTTCAACAAAAGCTCAAAAGCAAAGCCAATTTTCACCGCCGCGCGCGGCAGGCGCAAGGGTGAAGACAGCTTTCCGGAGGTGTCACACGATGTTACGCGCTGCAACACAAATCGATCGAAAAATGGAACCCGCAACCCGTCCAAAAAACCGCGCTCCACCGAGCGTTATGTCACACGATGTCACCCAATGCAACGGCCTGCGCCCATTTCCTCAATAATGAAACCTCCAACGGAACTCGCCATAGATCTGCCGCGGGTCGTTGAAGTGGAAGCCTCCAAAGGTCAGGCTGTTGTCGAGCAACACCCGGCGATTCGTCACATTCGTAGCGTTCACCGAAACCCTATATCTCTCCTTCTCGCCGAAGCTTTTGCCCATGGCCACGTCAAATGTAGTGTGTTGCGGCAGATAGCTCCCCGGATACTGCGCATCCGGCGCCCCGTTCGTGAATCCCGAGCCGTAGTACACATTCGTCGAAGCGAAGACATGCCCGGGAAGACTTGTATTGGCCCCGAAGTTCAAAGTGTTTCTCTGATCGTGGTCCACCGGCGAATATCCCGGTGGGATCGCCACGGGGCATGCCGCCGTCACCGGAAGCGGACAGACCACGCCTCCCGTAATGGGCGCGGTCGCCTGCGCGATCTGATTCGAGTAGGCCAGGTGAACCTGCGCGCGATGCCACAGTCGCGGCGAGCGCAGTGTGGTTTCCCAACCCTGAATCAAAGCTGCGGTCCAGGTGATGGGCCAGAAAATGTTCGATTCGCCGATATTGTTGTGATCCAGCCAGTTCTGCGCGCGCGTCTGAAAGGTGTCTTCCTCAAGCACCCAACCATGAAAAGGAATCGACACTCCGAACTGGTATTCTTCGTCGCGTTCTCCCTTCAGCGGTGCGAAAGTCAGAGTCTGGCTGGTGGCCAGATCGAGCAATGGACCAGTAGCCGTCAGCAGTGGAGGCGGTTGATAGAAGTGTCCGTAAAAACCATGAAACACCCAGTTCAGGTGCGGGACCCTGATCGCCACGCCAAAGCGCGGGTCCGTCGCGTTCTGTACCATCCCCGCCTCGGTTCCGGCTCCGGGCGTGGTGAAGTGCGATTCGCGAAGGCCGGCGATCAGCGTCAACCACGAGGTCGCCTTAAACCGGTCGCTGATGAACTCTTCGGCCAGGCCGCCGGTTACCGCGGCCGAAGACGGACCGTAGTTCTGGCAACTCGTGCCGCAATCCGTAAAGACGTTGTTAAAGAAGTTGCTCTGGTGCTGGGCGAATCCGTACACGCCCACTTCCAAGCTGTTCTTCCCAACGGTGGCGCTCAAGGTCGATTGCAAACCGGCATAGTTGGCGGTCTGGTCCACGGTCGAGATTACTGGCACATCGTTCGGGCCGCTGTTATAGCTGGCCTGGTTGTAATGATAGAAGGGTGAGAACGTCAGCAACAGGTTGGGACTGAATGTATGGTCCCAGGAGAAGGTGAGATAACCATCGGGTTCGCGTTCGCTATCGCGCAGGCCGTAACTGGGATAAACCTGATTCCCGGCTGAGTTGGGATTCGGGTCGATGGGGATCTGGTAATAATCCTGGCGCAGCGAGGCAACCAGCCGGAATTGGTTGGAGGAGCTGGGGTTGAATATAAGAGACGCGAATCCTCCGAAACCGTTGTCGGCGTCGTGAACCACTTGCCCAATGGGAGGCTGTAGACCATAATTGCTGCGATCCGCGCTGACACTTGCGTAATACGCGAAGCGCTCGGTGTGCCCGCTGAAATCGAGTTGGTCGTTCGTCTGGTACCAATTGCCGAAAGAGGTGACCAGTTCCGCCTCATTGTCGCGCTCGAAGCCGCTGCGGGGTACGATGTTGAAGATCCCATACGTACGGTCTCCGTATTCCGCATCGTAGCTGCCTCGCTGAACTTCGAGGTAGTCGATGTCCTTGGGGTCGATCTGCGGGCCCAGGTTAGTCGCGATATTGGTGTTGGGTACGGGTACGCCGTCGATTAGCCAATCTACTTGATGGCCGCCGCGCATGTGCAGCATGTCGTGTGTCACATATGCGGCGGGCACATAGTCGCTGATCATCGCCATGCTGTTGGTGCGGTCCGCGCCGGGAGTCTCGGCTATGTCCTCACGGTCGACCAGCGTCGTTGGAGTTACTGAGTCCATACTTGCCGTTTCCCCTTGGCCCACGACCACGGCCGTTTGATTCAAGGCTGCGATCGTCAGTTGGAAGTGCAGAATCGGCGACGATCGGGAATCGACTGTGACGGTCTGCTCCGAAGTCTCGAACTTAGGCTGAGTGACAGTGACTTTGTAGTCGCCGACCGGGACCGTAGTGAACAGGAACTCACCGTGATCGTCCGCTTGCGCGGTCTGAGACCAATCCGAGGTAACCGCCTGTAGCTTAATGATTGCTCCAGTCACCGGGCGGTGCTGTGGGTCGTGTACGATTCCTTGTATTCTTCCAAAGATCGTGGCGTGAAGCAAGACACCGAACGTTAGAACGAACGGCAGACACAAACAGGGTATGAGCTTTCGCATGAAGCCTCCTTCATAGTTAGTAACTGTCTGACAGGCCTTATGGCTTGTCCATCTGAGTGACTGGTAACTACGAAAGGAGACTGGGAGGTCCGCGTTTCGGGTAGGAGGTGTGGGCCCAGCGATATCCCGCTTCGGTTTGTGCCGGACTTACAGCTTGGCTGATAGTAGATAGGCTTGTCGGCCGATATGTCCCGAGCAGCGCCGCTGCCGGATTCGGTGCCAGCCCGCCCCCGCGAGGAAAAAACGGACAACTGGCGCGCAGCGCATCCATTGCCGCGCCGGACGGCCGCGTATCGGCCATGTCCGCCATCTCCCTGTCCGACATGCCGCAATGATGTTTGCCACCCCGGCGGCAGCAGGCGGGCAGAGTCGATTCGGCGTCCACCAATAGCGCAGGCGCAATCGGCAGGAAGCCGACTACGAACAGCAGCAGGATGGCTGGGACGCGACGCATCTTAATCATGCTACTCCATTTTCGAGCGGCCCTGCAATGGCGGCGACATGCGGCTGATGCGGGCTATAATTGCCCCCATGCAGCAATTCCCTCAGTTTGGTTTGTCGGGCCAGGTGGCCCTGGTCACCGCCGCCGCGCGCGGCTTGGGACGCGCCATTGCGCTGGCCCTGGCGCACGCCGGCGCGGACGTGGCGTTGGGCCTGCGCGACGTGCATTCCCATGGCGGTCTGCCGGCGGAGATCGAAGCCCTGGGCCGTCGGGCATTGCCGCTCCAAATGGATGTCACCAGCCTCGATCAGATCCGGCACGCGGTGGACGCCGCCGCCGCCCATTTCGGCCGGCTCGATATTCTGGTGAATAACGCCGGCATCGCCCCCGAAAACCCGGCTGAAGACGTGCGCGAGGAGGACTTCGATCTGACTCTGCGTGTGAACCTGAAGGGGACCTTCTTCGCCAGTCAGGCCGCCGCCCGCGTCATGATCCGGCAGGCTGGCGGACGCATCGTCAACATGGGCTCGCAGGCCGGCTTTGCCGCGCTCCCCGGCGAGTCGGTGTATTGCATGACCAAGGCCGCCATCGCGCACCTGACCAAATGCCTGGCGGTCGAATGGGGCAGATACAACATCACCGTGAACGCCGTCGCTCCCACTTTCATCCACACGCCGGGCACCGAAGAGGCGCTCGCCAACCCGGCGTTCCGCGCGGACGTGGTGGAGCGCATCGCCGCCCTCCATCGCATCGGCGAGCCCATGGATGTCGCCGGCGCGGTCGTGTTCTTGGCCTCGCCGGCGGCTTCGCTGATCACCGGCCACACCATGCTCATCGACGGCGGGTGGACGGCGCGGTAGCCGCGATATCAGGCCCCCATGCCGGGCAGTTTCGTGGCGCTGCGCACACGCGCCAGGCGTACGAAAGCTTCCGCCGCGCCGCACCCGGATTCGCGGCCGCGGAAGCTCTCCATCTCCTGGTGGAATTCGCTGTAGATGCGCTCGCCGTCCTGGCTCTTGTGGGCGAACAGCGCCGCTTTCTTCTTCTCCCGAACGCCGCTCACGTCCACGTAATCGGTAGGATGAAATACCATGGTCTGCGCGCCCAGATCCACTTCGTAATAGTACAACTCGAACCGCCCGCGCGCCGCCAGCCAGGCGCGAAAAGTGAGCGTGCTGGCAGCCTGGTGGTCCAGGTGCGTATCGATCGGCCATTGCGTGAACACCACGTCGGGATCTTCGGCGAAGATCAGCTTGCGCAGCGATTCCGCGGCGTCCTTGTCCACCACCGTGGCGCCGTCGATCTGGCCGGCGAAGACCGGCTTGGCCCCCAATATCCGGCAGGCCGCCTCGCACTCGGCCGACCGGATAGCGGCCGCTTCGTCGTGCGATTTGCGCGGAATGCCGGCCTCGCCGCGTGTCAGATAGACGATGGTGACGCTGGCCCCCAGCGCGGCATAGCGTGCCAAAGTGCCGCCGCAGCCGGACTCGGGATCGTCCGGATGGCCGCCCACGCACACGATCTTCGTCGTGTGCCCGGCAGAGGTCTGGCCCGCGGCGAGCGCTGGTAATGAGAGGAACTGACGGCGTGTCTGTGTCATGGCGAATGCTCCCCGGCGGTCTCCGCCCACCGGCGTAGAATTTCGACGAACTGCTCCGGGGACTGCGCCTGATACAGGACGTGGGTGCCGCCGCCCTGCGGCGGAATCAGAACCAGCCGGTTCCCGCCGGCGCGGTACAGCCGCACAGTCTTACCGCCCGCGACGCGAAACCATCCCGATTGGTAATGAGAATTCGCAAGGCCATTCGTGCGCAGTGTGGGCCGCCATTCGGACTCCTGGGTCAGGTCCACGATGCGGATATGCGCGGCATCGATCGCGTCCCTAGGCAAAGTGACCGGATAGAACCTGTCGTGGATGGTCAACCGATCCGCGGCCAGCGTGTAGCCGGGAGGGCCGGGCGAATAGACCACGGCCAGCGCAACCAGCGCCAGGGCCGCGGCCCCAATGCCGATGCCTACTATCTTGCCCAAGGCATTTCCGCCGCCGCCGGCAAGTTGGAACTGCGCTGTGTCACTTGAAGTGACAGCCGTGGAACTCACTCCCGCGCTTGCGATGAAGCCCGCCACGTCGTCCGGGCTGAGCACCATAGTCCTGTTAGGAGTGACTACGACCACCGTCTTACTCCGATTCGTCACGTACCAATAACATCTCCCGAGTCTTGCGGTCCGGAACAAGCCATAATAGCCGAAAAGGCCTCCGTTGCCCCACAGCCTCACGCAGCCCGTGAAATCGTCCGGAGTTCCCGGCCGGATCTCGCGGATGTCCGCCAGCGGCACGCGGATGTCCCCTATCAGCCGCTTGACTACGATAGCCCCTCCCGATAGTGCGTACTCTCTCGTAGAGTACGCGTATGCGAGGCAGATCAACAAAGGAAACAGCAGCGCAACGAAGATAATGTGGACCATCCACGCCACCGCGATCAACATCGCGCACACTACCGCCGAGATGGCCTTGGTCGTCGAATCGTAGGAAGCGGAGAACGCTTGTTCCGGCATCACTTGCCTACCACGAACAGATGTCCGTCGTTCTGCGAATAGATCTTACCGTCGCCGCCGATGGAAGCCGGCGTGTACGCCGCCCCCAGCGCTAACTGCTGAAAGATCTCATCGATCACCGAACCGCCCTGCGCGATAGCGAACAGGTTGCCATCTTCGCTGTTGGCGTACACCACGCCGTTGGCATCTATCGCCGGGCTGTTCACGCACCATTCGAATCCCGCCGGATGGTCCGATACGCAAGTCAGTGTCCCGTCCGGGTTGCGCGTACAGCTTTGGGTATTGGTGTTCTGAAAACTCCACTGGATGTTCATATTCGAGTCGATCTGCGTGACGAAGTACTGTTCCGGCGAGGCTGGGTTGTTAGTGGTGCGGTCCGTTGGGCAGAAGGTAGCGTCATCGCAGTAAGAGCCGAGGCCGCCGTAGTGGTTGTTCTTAGTCACCGCCGACCAGGCGCCGCCGTTCGCGTAAATCGCCGGCGTGGTATCCCAGCCGAATCCGAATGCGCCCAGGTAATTGCCGCCGGCGTCGAAGTGCATCAGGTGACCCTGGGCATAGTTGTAGCGGTTCCAGGCGCCGAACAGGACCGAGCCATCGGGCGCTACCACGGGTGTGGACGACGCATCGTCCAGCACGCTGCCATCGCCCGGCTGATTGGTCAACGGATCGACGCCCAGCAAAGCGCCGGCGCTGCATCCGCCCGGAGTGCCATTGGGCGGCAGCCAGCCGCCATCGGCCACCGACACGCCGCAACCGTCGTGGAAGCGGTTCCGCAACGACGCAATCCACTTCAGGCTCAGATCGGGATTCAGCGCCAGCAGAAACGCATAGCGGTCGTTGAAGTGGGCGCGGCTAACGGTGTAAATGGTCCCGTCGGGAGCCACGGCCGGAGACACGTTCAGCCCTGCGCGTTGGCTGCCGCAAGTGCCGGTCTCCGGAACAGCGGTAGTGCTGGGCGGCCACGGCAGTTGCGAGGCATCGAAAGAAGTGATGCACTGGCTGCCGGAGCCGGGTGCTTGAGACGATGTCAGGGTCTGGTAGGCCGCCATCGAAACCGTGCCTTCCGCGCTGATCTTTACCAGCCAGGAATTGGTGGCGTCATTGCCATAGAATCCGTTGGTGGTAACCACCTGGATTGTGTTGTAGCACAGATTGCCGTCGGCGTCTACCGTGATGGGGCCGCTCTCATAGGTGTTCGGATCGGTTCCAAATGGAGCGATGCGCTGGATGAAGGCTCCATTCGCTTTGCTCAATTCGATCACGCTGCCGCTCGCTCCCGGCACATAAACCACCGCGTTGCCCAGCGCGGCATGGAACACCGGCTCCCAAAAATCGTTGCTCGATCCCGGCGCTTTCCAGTCGCTGGCGTATCCCCAGTCGAGAACCAGTTGGCCGTTTTGCCAGGTGAACTTGTTCTCGCCCCAGATTTCAGTGGAGAAGGTGCTGGCGCTATAGCTGCCGGACTTATACTCCATGTACACATCGTTGCCGTCGACCAGCGGGACCTGAAAATGCGCGACCAGTTCGTCGTAATTGGCGGATTGTTCCTGCGGCACCAGTGGGTCGTAAACGATGTCTGCCAGGATCTGATTCAGGCTCTGCCCAACCACGGAGGGGTTGCTGGTGTGTTGCGGGTTTTGGGCCCACTGAGGCCAACCCGTGCCGACGGCGAGAGTGGTTTGGACGGCGCTGGCCACGCCGCCGGCTTCGATCTCGATCGTCGCCGCGGCTGCGGCCGGTTGGGTCGAGGGCATGGTGACGTTGATCTGGTACACTCCCACGAATTGCGGCGACAATCCCGCGAAGGTGACCGTCGCCGCCACGCCTCCGATAGACACTGTAGGCGCAGTCGCCACGTTGCGCAGGGTATCGAGCGAGTTGTTGCCGGTTGTGGCGGGCGGGTTCACCGCCCCAAAGCCGCTGCCCCATAGAACCAGCGAGTCGCCCGGCGTGGCCGGGTGGCTGGCGATGCCTGGAATCGATCCGGTGGGCGCCGCCAGCGAGCCGTCCGGATTGACAGCCACCGCGCAGCCTCCGATGGTGAACAAGCCGGGCGAGAAGGCTCCTACTTGAACGGCCTGGGCCGCCGACGCCGCCGTGCCATTAGTGACCACGACACTGACCGCACCCGTTGTGGGAACCGCCCACGGAAGTTGGGCGTTGATCTGTTGCGGTGAGACGAAAAGCAGCGGAGCCGCGATGCCGTTGAAGCTCACCGATACGCCTCCCAGCATGGCAGGCAGGGGGATGGCGCTAGCGGACACGTCTCCCGAGGCAAGGTTGGAACCGAAGATGGATACCAGCGATCCGGGCACCACCGGCCCTTTGAAAGAGGCTGCGTCGACCACCCCTCCGGGCTCCACTAACGGCGTCTGAGCGGCACACACTGCCTGGGCCAGCAAAAGACCATATAAGGCGGATACCCTCATGCGCGGAATTCTACCACGCGTGCGCCGCGATATGATCGTCATGGTGCCAGGTATGCACGTTCTCATAGCTGACAAGTTCGAGCAGTCCGGCCAGGACGGGCTCAAAGCGGCCGGTTGCGAGGTAACCTACCAGCCTGGCTTGAAAGAAGACGCACTGGCGGAGGCGGTCGAGCGGCTGCGGCCCGACGTCCTGGTGGTGCGGTCGACGAAGGTGCCCGAAGCCGTTCTGGCGGCCGGGGCGTTGAAACTGGTGGTGCGCGCCGGAGCGGGTTACAACACCATCGATGTGGCGGCCGCATCGCGGCGCGGCATCTATGTTTCGAATTGTCCGGGGAAGAATTCGGTGGCGGTGGCCGAGTTGGCCTTCGCATTGATACTGGCCCTGGACCGGCGCATTGCGGATAACGTGGTCCTGCTGCGGCAGGGCCAATGGAACAAGGCGGAGTTTTCAAAGGCCCGCGGACTGTTCGGCCGCACTCTTGGCCTGATCGGCGTGGGCCGGATCGGCCGCGAGATGGTCCCGCGCGCCAGGGCTTTCGGCATGCCCGTGGTTGCGTGGAGCCGCAGCCTGACTCCGGAGGCAGCCAGGGAACTCAGCATCGAGCACCGGGCTTCGCCCATTGAGGTGGCCCGGGCAGCCGATATCGTGAGCGTACATGTGGCGGCGAATGCGCAGACGAGCGGTCTGATCGACGCGAATTTCTTCGACGCCATGCGCCCGGGCGCATACTTCATCAACACGTCACGGGCGGAGGTGGTGGACCAGGTGGCCTTGGGCTGGGCGGTGCGCAGCAATGGCGTGCGGGCGGGACTGGATGTGTTCGCCCACGAGCCATCGGGCGGCGTGGGCGATTTCGCCGACGACATCGTGAAGCTGCCCGGGGTATATGGGACCCATCATATCGGCGCATCGACAGACCAGGCGCAGGAGGCCATCGCAGCCGAAACCGTGCGTATCGTCAAGACATTTCAGGAAACCGGCAAGGTCCCGAATGTGGTGAACATCGCGCGCGCCACACCAGCTACGTGTGCGCTGGTGGTGCGGCATCTGGATCGCCCCGGCGTGCTGGCGAGCGTGCTGGATCTGATCAGCGCGGCCCGTATCAACGTTCAGGAGATGGAGAATGTTGTGTTCGACGGCGCCCAGGCGGCGGCCGCTCGCATCGACCTGGAGACGGTGCCGGCCGCGGACTTGCTCGATCGAATCAAGGCGGCGAATCCCAACGTGCTGGAGCTTAGTCTGATCCGTTTGGACGCAAAGGCAAGTTAGACTACCTTGCTGGTACGTAGACCTTGGAGGGACCGGTTAACTTGACATGCGGGAGTTCGGTACCGATTTTGACGGTGTGAAATTCCGCCTTGTTATCCGGCCTGGCCAGGAAGGTCAGTAAGTACTGCGAGTTCAAGCGGGCGCTAAGATCGTCCAGATAGGGCGCCAGTGAAACCGGATTTTCCGTGCCCAGATAGTATAGAAAGCCGCCTGTTTCGTCACTGAGCTGACCGAGATAGTTCTGGCCCCAGAAGAGCTGGCGATAAGCGTGACCCGAGCGGCCCGCGCCCGAGTAATAGATCGAATAGACGACAATTCCAGCGCGTTGCGCCTTGTCGATAGCCGTATTCAGGTAGGGATTATCGGGGCCCGAGCCGAAATCGGGATCGATGCCGCTCGATACCATCAGGACTTCGCGCGCGGCGGAGCCGGCGGGCCACTTGTGAATCAACTCGCCCAACGCCTGATAGGGGCTGGCGGAAATGCCCGGCGTGCCGGTGGGAAGGCGCATCGCATGCGCTGCCAGTTGGTGGTCGGAGGTCAGCGGCTGGGCCGTTTGCACTCCGCCGTTTCGCATGTAGCCGATGCCGACTTCGGTGGTAGCAGGCTGGGCGAGTATGAAGTTTTTCAGGTCGGCCAGTTGGGTGCCGAGGTTAGTGCTGGAACCGTCGTCGATCAACAACCAGAGTTGCAAGCCATTCTGGCCGCGTAGCGGCTCCAGGGCAGTGACCGGCATATGCTGCCTGTTTTCAGACACTAGCACGTCATCCACGGTCAATTGCGGGGCGGGCGCGTCTTTTTGCCCGGTGGCTGTGACGATCACGCTCACAGGCGATCCAGGGGCTGGGATATCGCGCGCATACAATGCGCCTGCCCCGGCAGATGCGCCGATAGATACAACGATAGCGGCAACGAAAGCGCCAATGCGGCTCATAGAATTATCCTTCCAAGTCTTTACAACTGATTGGACGCGCGGGAGTCATGCAGGGATACAATGCGCGAAACGGCACTCAGACACGCGTTAGAATGAACAATATGCGCTATCTGGTCAGGGCGCGCATCAAGCCGGGATGCGAAGCGGCGCTGCTGAAGGCTATCGACGACGGGACTTTGGGATTAGGCTCGGTGGCCGAAGGCGAGTATATGCGCAACATGCTGGAAGCCCGGCATTGTCAGGACGGCACTGCGCGCTGGGTGGAAGTGTGTTACTGCGCGACGCCGCTTGAGGAAGAACGGCCGTATTGGGAGGAGTACTTCGATCTGATCCGGGTGCAGGATGCGCATGACCGCAGGCGCTGCCGCGACGAGAACGGATCGGAGCCCTGGGCGTGTGGCGACTGCAATTGTACGGAACGTTTGGAAGGAAAGCTGGCTGCCGCGGGCGAGCCGTTCGTAAAGTCAATCCGCGGCGCGGAGAACGGCCGCGAACCGGTCTCCGCGGCCGCCAGCTAACCATCTGCTAGCCAGCAGAATGTGCCCCCGGGATGCAGGTTTTGCCGGTCTTGGCTTATCCTGGTCGAGTGGAGTACTTCTTCTCCTGCCCCTATTGCTGGGAGCAGATCTCGATGGTCTTGGACACTTCGGTGAAAGGGCAAACCTTCGTGGAGGATTGCGAGGTGTGCTGCCATCCGATTGAAGTGCGCTACACGGTGGAGGAGGGTGCGGTGTGCGAGTTCGAAGCCGGAGCGCTTGAGTAATCGCAGCAGGAACAATATTTTAGGGCTGTGTTGCGGGGCTCCCTACCTCGCCTGCTCGCCTGGAGCCCCGCATCCCCAGTAGGGAAGCAGGAGAAACCGTAACCGGGGATCGCTGGCGCCGGTTATCCACCCGCAGCCAACATTCGTCGAGAAAAATCTGCCGCGGCGCTTTTAGTGCCTTTAATGCCCGGATCGAAGTTCTTCCACGGCCCGGAACCAATCAACTTCCGGCGATCCTTCCGGACAGCCCCTGTCCTGCCAACGCTTATAAGCGAGTGCGGCGATCTTCTGCTCATGGGCTTCGTGAGCGATTACGTTGCCGCTGTGCCCGGCGCCGGGCTTGTGTTGCTCCATTTGTTCGTTCAGATAAGCTTTGTTGAAGTGCTCCAGGAGTTGTCTGGAGCTTTCATGCCCGGTAAGGTGATCCTCTTTTCCGTGGTGCTCCGCGCCGGACCTGTGGGCGTGGGCCGCAAGGTCCCGGTGTTCAGCAGCTATCTGTTGTGATTCGCGCATAGCCGTGCTCGTGCACGCAGATCACCATCTGTAGCGCACGGGCACGTGGGAGTGTGCGCAATTTCTCAACCACTAATATTTAGCGCGCCCCGCCCGGTAAATCAACACCCCCAAGCCATTGGCCACCAACACCACAGTGCAAATCTTAGCCGCATACGCCACCCGGCTAGTGACATCCACGATCGGATAAACCGCGATCCCGAGCGATACCACGCTCGATGCCAATCCGGCCAGCGCCGCCACCTTCACCCACATCGGCAGCCCCGCGCGCAGCGCGGCACGGCCCACCAGCGGCAGCGCGAACAAGCCCACATAGGCAAGCGCGTAATGCGCGATGGAAGCATTCGCCAGCAACTGATTGGCTTCCTGCTCCCGCACTCCAAGCATACTCAGCAGGACGAGCGCCATCACCAGCGCCGCCACAAACAGGATCGAGTTTACCGGAGTCCCGCGGGTCGCATCCAGGCGGGCGAACCAGGCGGGCGTCAAATGATCCCAGCCGGCGGTCATGGGCAGCCGCGTCAGTCCGGTGAAGATCAGGCTGGCAGCCGCGATGGCGCGCGCCAGCACGAGTCCAATCGCAAACGGCGCGGCCCAAGCACCCACGCCCGTGCTGCCCAGCGCGGCACGCATGGCCTGCGGAATGGGTCCGATCACGTTGATGGGCTGCCCGCCCACAAACGCCAGCACCGAGCTGGTGCCCAGGATGAACATCAGGGAGATCACGGGCGCGGAGATCATGACCGACTGGCCGATGGTGCGCGCGGCGCTGCGGCACTCGCCTGCCAGGATCGCGACATATTCAAACCCGCTTAGCGCGCCCACGGTCATTTGACCAAATACGGCCAGACTGAACCAGTTGGGCTTGGGCGGCGCCCATGGAATGGCTTCGTAGCGTACCGCGGGCCGCACCGGCGCCCACAATGGCAAAGTCAGCAGGATCGCATAGGCCATCATGATCAGCACGCTGCCCACATTGTGCAGCCACTTGCTGACGTCCAGCCCGTGTACGGCCGCCAGCGTAATGGCCGCCATCACCGTCCCGGTCAGCAAGAGCGTGGCCAGTTTGCTGGCCGGCAGCCAGGCTGCGGCGGGGCCGATCATGTAGGCCAGGTCCGTCGGCACCACGAAGATAATCGCACCGGCCACGATCACCGCATACACCCACAAATTCCAAGCGGTCAGGAAGCCGGCCAGTTCGCCGAAGCCCAGCTTGGCCCACTGATACAAGCCACCCTCCAGCGGCATGATGCGATTCAGGCAGATGACCACCGCCGCCAGGGGCAGATAGAACAGCAGCATCGCACCCACCCAGAACGCCACGTGCGCGCGGCCCAGTTTGGCCGCGATCCCCACCCACGACGAGCCCACGACGCACAGCACTTGCGCCAGCACCAGGTCACTCAGACCCAGTTGTTTCCGGAGGCCGGCTTGCTCGACGGGAACGTCCGCCGCGCCGCTCACGCGAGGACCAGCCGATGGAAGATTTCGTCTAAAGCCTCCGCAGGCGATGCGCATAGACCGCTGTGGACAGGAGAGACTTGAATGATGGTGCTGCGCGGCGCCACCAGCCACTGAAAACGCTCTGTGCGCGACAGCCTGGCGATGGGTCCGGCATCGGCATCGCCGGCGCAGATTTTGGGGAAAGCCTCCAGATGCTGCCGGATCACTTCCAGTTCCAACTCCGGCCACAGCGCCCGCAGCCGCCGTTCATCGATGTGCACGCGGCAATCGAGAAACGCCTGTTCCGGGCAGTGCAACACGGCGCCCGTATTCACGAACTCGTCGCGCTCGACCGAAGGAACTACGCGCAGGATGGCGTAGTCATACGAGGGCATTGCGCGCACGCACGGCCTCCTTCACGAATAGCGGCGCGGCGCTGAGCCGCTCGACCAGGTAATCGACATACACGGCGCGCTTGGCCGCCGGAGTGGCCGCGCCTGGCTCGGGTAATAGCCAGCCATCCGGAACGCTTGCGAGCACTTCCGCAAATAGCGTTTTGTCCAGCCGGGCCCGCAACGGGCCATCGACCGCCTCAATACGGCCGGCGCGCGGCAGCAGGACATGGTCGCGGATGGCCGGAAACGGGGATCGCGCGCGCGACACGGGGCCGTTCGAGCCGTGATGCCAGTCGTGATGAAAATAGAGCGCCGCGCCGTGATCGATAAAGTATAGCGACTTGTGCCAGCACAGCAGATTCGGATTGCGCGCGGTGCGGTCCACGTTGGTCACGAACGCATCGAACCAGACCGCCGTGGACGCCAGATCGGGATTCGCGGCGTCGCCGGCTGCCGGGTCGAACATCACCGAGCCGGGCAGGAAGTCCA
>Ga0302325_10003545_pt1 | contig 36711 bp, 31 predicted proteins | sample Palsa_T0_2_FD_201948 | JGI IMG/M metagenome (GOLD analysis project Ga0302325, IMG submission 201948) | Peat permafrost microbial communities from Stordalen Mire near Abisko, Sweden - Palsa_T0_2 | ecosystem: Environmental > Terrestrial > Soil > Palsa > Peat permafrost | place: Sweden: Abisko...
AAGGTCAATATGATGGATGAGATCGCCCTGGTTCCGTTGGATGTGATACATATCGAACAGGATCTTGCAGGAAGGACTGTTGACCGCGCGGCAGATCTCGAAAGCCTGATCGCAATAGCGGAGAAAGAGATCGGGCGTATCGCTCAGCGGCTCGAGGACCATCACGATACCGTGCGGTTCAAGGATCTCTGCTCCTTTCCGGAGGGCATCGATGACATTAGCCGTTTGGATACCCATCGGCAGATGCCGTTCAAAATCACCAGGCACAACAGTGGTCAGCTTACCATTGCACCGCTTGGATACTTCGATGGCCTGGCGGCAGCCCTTCAGAAATATCTCCAGGTTTTCCGGCTTGCCGGTCGCGGTAGAGTTGGCGCCATTGCCGCCTTTGTCCAGCACGAAAACGCCCATTGACATACCCAGCTTAGCCAGGGCATCTCCTATCTGCTGTTGCTGTTCCACCGGTCGTTTAGCCATGCCATTGTCCTCGATGGACCGGAATCCCTGGTCGTAGGCGAATTTGATCTGGTCGATAAAATTGTCGCCGGCACTGTTGCGGAACATCCCGTCGTGTGTCGCATAGTTGAGGTTAAAGGGTTGACCGGCGGCTGTGGTCACATCGTGTCTGTTGTCAGGCGCAGCGGCCTTTGCCGCACCAGGCGTAAGCAAGGACGCACCACTCACCAGAGAAGCACTACCCAGCAGGGAACGACGAATAAAAGATTTGCGTTTCATATGTCAGTATTGAAAAAAGATCTCTGTGGCCCCATAGCCATACCGCGGATCGTATCGGTTGACAAACGATTTGACATGGCGTTTGGTGCGGAGAATCTCATGGATATCGTCACGCAGTTTGCCGGTGCCTACCCCATGGATGACGATCATCGAAGGCAGGTGGTGAGCAACGGCCAGGTCGAAATACTTTTCGAAAGTGTGCAGTTGGAGGGTGAGGATCTCGAAATTATCGAGGGAACCGGGTTTGTCCGTCAGCTTCTCTGCGTGCAAGTCGAGCTCCGAGCGGGCAGGTTCCATGTGTTGCCGGGCTTTTGAAGCCTCGTAAATGCGGAAACCCGATCCCGAAAGGGCGCCCAGGCCCAGGCTGTCACCCGTGTCTTCGATCGTTCTGAACGGATAGCTGTCAAACAGCTTGAAGGAAAAAGTAGCCTCCCCTTTTTTCCGGATCTCTTCGATCCGGCCGAAGACCTGTTTGGCCTTCAGCTTGAGGGAAGTCTCGTAATGCTCCGCCCGGGCCTTGTCCGGCGTCAGCAGGGAGAATACACATTCGAACACCGGGTTATCATTCAAATTGGCGAAAGGGATATCGTGAAGATAGAAATCCTGCCCCGAAGGCAACTGGTTGTCCAGGTCGAAGTCACTCTTGCCGAAATAGTTCAGGTGGTAAGAAAAATGATACCCCAATGAAGTGTTGTTGACCACATAGATCTTCAGGCTATCAACGACATCATCCCCGAATTCGTCATTGTCGAAGACGGGCAGGAAAGTCAGCCAGACACCCTCCGCCAGCTGTGCGATCCGCTCTTTCTTCCGGCCGGGAACGGGTTTCTCCGGCGGTACCTGGTCGACGTATTTTTTGGGGGGCTTTTCGGCGGGGAACAGCTTTTTTTCGGTGAACCGCTTGAAATAAGGAAAATCCAGCTGGTCGGTGTAAGCAGGAAATTTTACGCCCCTGACATTGACCAGCACCATTTTATCATCGATGATCTCCACCACTTCCCCATCGTCATTGGAATGTTTGATAACGACCTTGTCGCCGACCTGAAACTTCATAGCTGCAAAGGTAGGATTTTGCGGGATTATCCTGTTCAAATGCTTTCCAGCTGGTCCCATTTTTCGTTCAGCACAACCGACAGGATGTAATATATTTCAGTAGGATTGTCTGGCTTGCTTATAAAATGTACCGCTCCGTTCTGTTTCAGTTCTATTGCCTCCCGGGTATCTATCGAAGTAGTATATATAAAGACCCGGATTGGGCTCAGTCTTTTGTCCTTTCTAATCTCTTCCAGGCACTGTTTCCCATTGATCCGGGGCATCCTCAGGTCCATAAAAATAAAATCAGGCAACAGGTTGTTTTCGTCCTTCAGGAAGCTCAATGCCTCCTGCCCGTCCGCTGCGGTAATACAGGTGATGTTCTCATCCACCTCTTTAACAGATTCAATGAATAGCTTTTTGTCATCCTCATCATCATCTACAATAAGTATTGTAAAATTGTTTTTCATACGCTCTGTTTTAAAGGAAGCAGGACATAAAAGGTCGCCCCGAAGGATTCCCCGGCTTCGGCATGGATCCGGCCCTGGTGCTGTTCCGCAATTTTTCGGCACAATGCCAGCCCTATGCCCGTTCCTGAATATTGTTGTTGATTATTCAATCGCTCGAATATAGAGAATATCTGTTCGGCAAATCGCTGTTCGAACCCTATGCCGTTGTCTTTAAAACTGATTTCAGCATAGGAAAGCCGGCCGTTCAGACCGGCATGTTCTGCCGCTTCTCCAGGCAAAAGTGTCCTGGAAGAGATAGTAATGACAGGGGGCCTTCCTTCTTTATAAAATTTCAGCGCATTACCTACCAGGTTATAAAACAGCTGATTGATTTGCACCGGGATTGCCTCAATACTTGGCAGGTATTCCACCCGGATGGAAGCGCCTCTCTCAAGCACAAGCATGTCAAAATCCCCCAAAATATTGTTTAAGATCTGATTCAGATCCGTTGTAATAAACATATTCGCCGAACCAACTATCCGTGAAAAATTGAGGACATCTTTGATAAGCAGCGACATGCGTTCCGATGAGCTCCATATTTTGTTCGCCAACTCTTTAGCCTTGTCCGGCAGGTCATCGTTAAACCGCTGGATAAGAAGCGATGTAAATGTCTTTATTTTCCTCAACGGCTCCTGCAGATCGTGGGAGGCAATGGAAGCAAATTGTTCGAGGCTTTTATTCAGGCGCTCCAGTTCAAGGTTTTTGTCGCGCAAGACTTGCTCGTTTTGCTTTTTTTCCGAAAGATCGGTAATGATCATTCCCACGGTGCTCAACTGAGGCTGCAGGCTGGTGAGTGAAATATAGACCGGAATGCTCCTGTTATTAACTAATAATGTAATTTCCGCTTTACTGCTGCCCTGCAGCGCAAAGTCGAAATGTTCCCGGAATTCCTCCCTCGAGTCCGGGGAGACAAAATCAAGAATGTGTGAACCGGTTACTTTTGCATGGGGGATATTGATTAATTCAGAAAAATAACTATTGCTGTATACTATTAATCCTTCACGCGTCAGGTTAAGGGCGCCCTCACCGAATTTCTCGATCAAAACGCGGTAGGCATAATCCAGGCTTTGCAAAGTATATACTTCAGCCTTACCATCCTTCTTGATCGCAAAGGCATCTACGGAACCATTTTTTATGGCATCTATCGCCTCCTCCGCCTCCAGGAGGTGGGTTTTCAGGACTCCGATCTCCGTCAATAGGTCTGCTGAGTTTTCATTGCTCATTTGTCATTCTTTGAAGGTCATACCCAAGCCAAGAGCCACTCTCTTCGTATCGGACAAATCACCGATCATCGTTCTTTTCGGTAAGGGAAACTGCCTGATGAGAGAAGGGCTGAAGACTATCTTCTGCTCTTCGGCAATAGAGGGGTCTTTATAAATATCTATAATTTGCAGATCGAAATGATCTTTTAGATATCGCTCACAGAATAGTGTAATATTTTCAATGGCACGCATGGAATTCTCAGACATCCCGGTAATGTACAATTGAAGGATGAATTTTTCACTGACGACATGTTCGCTTTTGGGTTTATTTTTCATCGGCGGCTGTAATTGAGTGAATGTTTAGCCCCAGCAATACCTTTTCCTTATTAGACAAATCGCCGATAATTTTTTTTAATGGCTTGGGAGCTTTTCTGACTAATGTAGGAATGGCAAAAATCTGATCATCTTCAGCCAGCTGAGGGGTTTTTAAGAGGTCGATGACTTCGATGATGTATTTCACTTTGAGGTGCGCCTTACTATATTTCGTGATATTTTCCAGTGCAAGGATGGATTTAGGTGTTTGTCCGGCTATGTATAACCAAAATTCCCAGCTTTCATCTTTTGTCATAATATCCGTGTTTAAGGTTTATGTTTTACACCATTCCCCGAAAACGTTTCGGCTTTTTCAGGGGTGCGCTGGCCTTGCTTCTTTGAGGGATCAGCATCCATTATTTTAATGCCGCGATCAGTGATACCAAAGTCTCTTATTTCACTGGAATGGCCCATGCCACGCGATTTCACAATGTACAGGCTTCGAATCCTGTCGCCGCCAGTTTCTTCATTCCTCATCTTGATCCAGGTATCTACCAATGAGGATATGGCTTCTTCGGATATCCCGCTGTAGTTCAGGGACTCTTCATCGTTTAACGAAGTGAACAACGAAGTGATATGATGCATTTTCAGCATATCCATCAATCTGGCGAGCATGGCCCTCACTTCTCCCTTGCTTCCTATAGTAATAAGACTGCTGATAGGATCTATGATAATCGTATGCGGCTTAAATTCCCGGATGTGTTTATGCAAGGATAAGAGATGCATTTCAAGACCATGCAGGGAAGGGCGCGAAGCATGAATTAAAAGCAATTTCGACTTTATATAAGGTCTCAGATGTATACCGACGGATGACACATTTCTTACTAACTGATCGGGGGATTCTTCAAAGGAAAAATAAAGCACCCGCTCATTTCGCTTGCAGCTGTTCAATGCGAAATAGGCCGCAAGGATAGTTTTTGCCGTACCGGCGCAACCGGTTACCAGCGTGCTGTTTCCTCTATAGTAACCGCCTCCGTTGAACAATTTATCGAGCCCGGGAACTCCTGTAGAAATGATTTCAGTAGATATCTTGTGTTCCAGCTTTAATGAAGTGATAGGGAGAACGGAAACCCCGTCTTCGTCAATTAAAAAAGGGTATTCGTTTGTCCCGTGCGTAGAACCTCTGTACTTGACAATCCTTAACCGCCTGGTGGCGATTTGTTCGATCACCCGGAAGTCCAATAAGATAACACAATCGGACACATATTCCTCCAGGCCTTGCCGTGTCAGGGTCTTGTCGCCCCGTTCGCCGGTAATAATCGTTGTGACTCCCTTTTCCCTTAGCCACTGAAAAAGTCTCCGGATTTCCGAACGAAGAATCCCTGTATTATTCAGACCTGAAAAGAGAGATTCTATGGTGTCGAGAACTACTCTTTTGGCGCCGATCGAATCGATGGCATGATTCAGCCTGATAAATAACCCTTCAAGATCGTATTCACCCGTCTCCTGAATTTCCGATCTTTCGACCCGTACATGATCGATCTTCAGCTTCTTTTGCGCCGTTAATTTTTCCAGATCGAATCCGAGCGATTTTACATTTTGAGTTAGGTCTTTGACGGATTCCTCAAAACTCATGAATACACCCGGCTCGTCGTATTCCGTTATTCCTTTAATGAGAAATTGAATGGCCAAAATTGTTTTGCCTGATCCGGCGCTTCCGCAGATCAGCGTAGGCCGGCCTTTGGGAATTCCGCCACCGGTTATTTCATCAAGTCCGGCTATACCGGTCGAAGTTTTGGGGAAGACATTATTGTCCTGTTTCATGAATATGCTGGATCCAGCCGAGGAATTGATTGTGAATGGGCAAGGTAATATGATCCCCTGGCAGAACATTATACAATCCTTTCAGAACCTTACATAATTCACACCTCTTAACCCGGTGGAGCCCAATAATGATGAAATCTTATGGAAAAGATGGCCTCAGGGCGCCGATCGGGTTGTCAGCCGGCTTTTCCGGTACCCATAGATAAAATAAATAACCAGCCCGATGCCCATCCAGACAAAAAACCAATCCCAGGCAATGGCAGGGATCTCGATCAGCAGGTAGGCGCAGAACAGCACGCCCAGCACCGGGATCAGCGATAGCTTGCGCACAATGGTCGCGATGGACAGAAGGGTCACCAGCAGCGCAAAGACGAGGAACAGGATTTCTTCCAGGCCTTCACTGGCCAAATGTTGCAGCGCGGTCGTGATCCGGCCCCAGAAAAGGAACAGGAAACCGATATAAAGGAAGGGCATCACCAGGCGCCCGTTCCAGTAAGGCAATTTGAACCCTTTCTTCCCGACATTGCTGATCCGGGGCAGGATCAGCACGCCACCGGAAACCAGCACGAAGGCGAACAAGGTGCCAATGCTGGTCAGCTGCGTCATCAGGTTACTACCCATGAACAAGGTGGGAACAGCAACGATGACGCCGGTGACGATAGTGGAGAACCAGGGCGTATGAAATTTGGGATGGATCTTTCCGAACGCCTTCGGAAGAAGGCCGTCGCGGCTCATGCTCATCCAGATACGGGGCTGTCCCAGCTGGAAGACCAGCAGCACGCTGGTCGTGGCGACGACTGCACTGACCGAAATAAAATATCCGATCCATTTCTGATGCACTTCGTTGAAAACAAAGGCCAGCGGGTCGGCCAGGTTCAATTTCGAAAAGGGTACCATGCCTGTCAGCACCAACGCAATCAATATGTACAATACTGTACAGATCAGCAGGGAGTAGATCATCCCCTTGGGCAGGTCCCGCTGCGCGTTGGTACATTCTTCCGCCGTCGTGGAGATGGCATCAAAGCCGATATAGGCATAAAATACCGCCGACACCCCTTTCAGCACACCGCCGAAGCCATTGGGCAGGAAGGGGCTCCAGTTGGCCGTGTTGACGAAGAAGAAACCCAGGATAATGACCAGTATCACAACGGCCAGTTTGAAGATGACCATGGCATTGGTCGCCTTTTTACTTTCCCGGATGCCGATATAGGTGATATAGGAGATGATGCAAACGATGAAAAAGGCGGGCAGGTTCAGGACAACGTGCATCCCCCCGATCAGCGGCGCCGAGGTCCAGGTATGGATTGCCTCCAGCAAGGGCGCTTTGGCCTCTGCAGTGAGGTTGGGCGTATGGGCCAGCGTTTGTTGCGCCGCCAGGAAGGCATCCTTTGCCGAACCGGGGTCGGTGATCAGCCAGCCCGGGAGATGGATATGGAAGCCTACCAACAGGTTGTTGAAATAACTGCTCCACGAAATGGCGACAACGATATTGCCGATAGCGTATTCCAGGATCAGCGCCCAGCCTATGATCCAGGCGACAATCTCCCCAAAGGATACGTAGGCGTAGGTATAGGCACTGCCCGCAATCGGCACACGGCTGGCGAATTCGGCGTAGCAGAGGGCGGAAAAACCGCAGGTCACGGCCGTCAGCACGAACAGGAGGGAAATCCCCGGTCCGCCGTCAAAGGAGGCAGTACCAATGGTGGAGAAGATACCGGCCCCGACGATGGCCGCGATGCCCATGAAGGTCAGGTCTTTGACGTTCAGAACCTTATTGAGCCCCCCTCCGTGGCCGTCGGAAATCCCTTCTTTGGCGTCTTTTACGATCTTGTCTAATGATTTCTTACGGAATAGAGAATTGGACATCCACGTTGGTTTTAGCGTTTATTCGACCGGTAAAGTATTGCGGATGGAAATTAGGGAAAAATAGCTACCTGTCACAATTTAGGGTTTATCGGCCGGTAGAAATTGTGTGGATAAAGTTCTAACAAGCGAATTACTAATTAAATTAGCTTTATTGTGCCAATTTTTTTAGCCATACAGAAAAGCCTTTGCTCCTTAACAGGTGAGGACAGTAAGCCTTTAACTTTAAAACAACCGCTGTATGACTACACTTCAAACCTTTTTGGCATCCATAGAGCCTTTACCGGATGCATTGGCCGCACGATTGCTGGACATCGTCCGGGAAAAAACATTGGTCCGCAGGGAACACCTGATCAGGGCGGGCAAAATATGCAGGAACATTTACTTCATCCGGGCTGGGCTGCTACGTTGTTACTATTTCAACGGCAGCAAGGAGGTCTCATCCTGGTTTCTCAAAGAAGGAGATGTATGCATCGACGTGGAAAGTTTCTTTGAACAACGGGTTGGTGATGAGAATATTCAGGCATTGGAGGATAGCGTCGTCGAATATATCAGCCACGAACAGTTGGAAAGCCTTTATCGGGATTTTCCAAGTTTCAACCGTTGGGGACGGCTATTGACGCAGAAGTATTATCTGCTGTGTTATCGTCGAATGAAGGGTCTTTGGATGGAGAATGCTACTGAAAAATATAAATGGATTCAACAGCATGATCCTGATATTTTACAAAGAGTACAGGGCAAGTATCTCGCTTCACATTTAGGCATAACGAATGTGATGCTAAGCAGGTTAAGAAATGAACGCCGAGGTTCTTAAAGAATTTTAATTATTTAAACCAGTTTAAACTATTTCTCGGATGGGGCAATTATTTTTGAATGGAAATCTAGGGCTTTGCACCCTGAACATCTCCTAATAGTTTTTTTTGGAGATTGATGGTGTAGTATAAGTTCTCTTTATCTTTTTTCAGGGATTCACATTCCTTCTTTAACCTGCTTATTTCTTGTTCGAATGCCGCCAGCCAACTTTTAAAAGGTTCGACACTCTTATAGTGAAGAAGAAGATTTATTTTCAGAACACGGGAATATCTTAGCAGGGTATCCATGTCCGTAGGGGGAAAGTCGAATTGTTTATACAGGTTGGATTCGCTGGTGTGAAGTTTTTTGGCAGCTTCTTTCATAGAAACTCCCAAACTGCCTACGCCTTTGTAGATTAGCAAGCCCAAGCCTTTATAACGCTTCTTGTTCTTCGGCATGCCCGCAAAGTATTCGAAAGAACTACTAAAGCCGGGGACCTATTCTACCTATAAACAATAGATAACTATACTTTTTTTGTAGTTCAATTGGAAATTTGTTACTTTTACCGAGCATTCATAGACGGTCACAAGTATCGTACATTTGCAATGCAGGAAGCCGGTATTGCGAGTACCGGCTCCTGGCTACAGTTTACACTTCGGCGATCACTGGAAGATCACTGCAAGATTTCCAGGATGGCTTTGATCGCCCTAGCGAGACTGAGAACAGTCTTACTAGTTTTGTGAATCAACGTCAACCACCGCTGGTAATTGACGGCCCTGTGATTGTTTCTCACAATCGTTCGCCGCTCAAACGGCGAATTTTTTTATGCGGACACGTATGGGGATGCGCTACCATTGCACATTTTATTGCATGTGACTGCCATAAAATGACTTCGAATCGAAATGGATCGATCCTTACAAGGAATGTTTGGTTGGAAAGTTAAGGCCTGGTCTCAAATACTGCAAGGAGTCTCAAATCTAGGAAGAATTGGTTAAGATTCAAAAAAATGAGCGCAGGATCAGCCTCTTCCTTTAATGGAAAAGAATGCGCTAGCGCTTTTAAACTTCCTAAGCGGGATAACCCTCATCCCGATTCTCCCTGCCTTTGACATTTACGCAAAAAAAAAGTAAGATTAAGAAGACTTGGTCAGCCTGTAGACGATTTCGATCTGTTGATCGCGCCACCGCTGTTGCCAACGGATTAATTCTAGTAACCAATAATCTGTCTCATTTGGGCAGGATCGAGGGCATTACCATAGAGGATTGAACCAAATAAAAGAGCAACGTTTCTCCACCATCTTTTGTTTCCCGTCAATACTCCCTCTGCAACAGCAAGTCGATCAACTGCCGTAAAGGTTCTTTCCGTACCGTCAGCACGGCAATATCCTCCAGGCTCTGCACTGCCGCCTCGCGGTACTGGTTCTTCAGCTCGCGCACCCAGGCATCCACCCCGCAATCATGGAAGAGCTGCAGCATGCCCGCGACCTTCTCTTCAGCAGCCGCGGTCTCCAACGCCTTGATCTGCCGCCGCTGGACATCCGTAGCCACTTCCATCGCTTTGATGAGCAGAAAAGTCTTTTTGTTGGCCACAATATCCCCCCCGACCTTCTTCCCGAATTTATCGGCGTCGCCATAACAGTCCAGGTAATCATCCTGGATCTGAAAAGCCAGCCCGAGGTTCTTTCCGAACTGATAGATCTTGTCCTGGTTGCCCAGACTGGCGCCACCCAGGATAGAACCGAGCTGCAGACTGGCTGCCAGCAGCACGGAGGTCTTGAGCCCGATCATGTGCAGATACTCTTCCATCGTCACCTGTTCCCGGGATTCGAAGTCCATGTCGAGCTGCTGCCCTTCGCAGACATACGCCGCCGTCTGGTTAAAGAGATGAAGGATACGCCGGATATGCGGGGGCGCCACTTTGCTGATATACTCATATGCAACGACCATCATGACATCCCCGGTAAGGATAGCGGTGGAAGATCCGTATTTGTCGTGCACCGTGGGCTTGCCCCGCCGGAGGGGCGCCCTGTCCATGATATCGTCGTGAATAAGGGTGAAGTTGTGAAAGAGCTCTATGGCCGTGGCCACCTCCCAGGCATCCTCTTCAATCGGCGCGAACAGCTCGTTCCCCATGAGGCAGAGCACGGGACGGATCCGCTTGCCTCCCAGGCTGAGGAAATAGTTGGCTGGCTCGTAAAGAGTGGATGGATGATCAGGAAAATGCCGGTGGTCAAACCGGACAGCGAATGCAGCGGATAATTTGTCGAAGCTTTGCATAGTTGAGCGCTGTGGTCTTTTGCCTTACCTCTTTTTTTTGTGGGATGATTTGTTGTGGCCGGAAGCCGAACGATTACCGCCCGAACGTGAGCCGCCACCCGCGGAACGTGAACGGTCGCCGCCTGAACCCGAACGATTACTGCCCCCGGAACGCGACCGGTCGCCGGAACGCGATGCACCAGGCTTCCTTGCACCTTCGTCGGCTGCTCCCGGTTCCGGCCTGAGCTCCGCCGGAAAGGCGGCCGTTTCAGCAGCCGTGATCACCCATTCATAATCCAGTTGGCGCTTGGTCAGGTTGGCTGCGATGACCTTGATCGTCAATTTATCGCCCATCCGGAATGCCCGCCCGCTGCGACGGCCTACCAGGCAATAGTCGGTTTCTATGTGGCGAAAATCATCGTATTCGAGCAGGCTGTTGATGCTGACGAGCCCTTCGCATTTATGTTCGATGGTCTCCACCCAAAACCCAAAGGCAGCGACGCCGCTGATGATCCCTTCGAACTCCTCACCCAGATAACTCTGCATGTATTCCACCTGCTTGTATTTGTTGGATGCCCGCTCGCTGTCCATGGCAGCCCGCTCGCGTTCACTACTGTGACGGCATTTCGCCTCCAATTTCTTATCTATCTCAATTTTTTTGTCAAGACACTCTTGCAATATCCTGTGTACCAATACATCAGGATATCTACGGATAGGAGAAGTAAAGTGACAGTAATGCTCAAAGCCTAGTCCGTAATGACCAATATTTTCTGTCGTATAGACAGCCTTTGCCATGGTGCGGATACCGAGCTGTTCCAGCACATGCTGTTCCGGTTTGCCCCTGACATCGACCAGCATCTGGTTAAAGGATTGGGCAATGGACTGGGGGGTCTTGAGATCAAACGTGTGACCGTATTTTTTGGCGAAGTCGATGAAAGGGAGCAGCTTTTCCTTGTCCGGCGTATCATGCACCCGGTAGGGAAAAGGAACAGGTTTTTTGTTGACTTCTATCTTGCCAACGGTCTCGGCGACGGTGCGGTTGGCCAGCAACATGAACTCCTCGACCAGTTGGTGGGACTCCTTGCTTTCTTTCACCATGATGCCGATAGGCTTGCCCTTCGGGTCCAGTTTGAATCGTACTTCTGTCGACGAAAAATTGATAGCCCCCTTCTTAAAGCGTTGTTTGCGGAAACGCTGGGCCAGCTCATTCAACGTGGCTATTTCGGGCTGATAAAGACCGGTTTGCTGCTCGATGATCTCCTGTACTTCCTCGTAAGTGAAGCGATGGTTCGAATGGATCACCGTCCGGCCCAGCCATGCATCCTTGATCTCGCCTTTGGCGTTCATCCTGAAGATGGCGGAAAAGGTAAGCTTGTCCTCATGCGGCCGCAGGGAACATAGTTCATTGGATATCCTTTCCGGCAGCATGGGATTGACCCGGTCCGGCAGGTAGACGGAAGTGGCACGGGTATAGGCCTCTTTATCGAGGGCAGTCTCAGGCTCGACATAATAGCTGACGTCAGCGATATGTACGCCGATCTCCAGCTGACCATGGTCCAGCGTGCGGATAGAGATGGCATCGTCAAAATCTTTGGCGTCGACGGGATCGATGGTGAACGTCAAAATATCGCGGATATCTTTCCGCCTGGCGATCTCTGCTGCGGGGATGAGGTCAGGCAGCCGCTCGGAATCTTCCAGGACATTTTCCGGGAAAAAGATGGGGAAGCCATTCTCCAGCAGGATCTCTTTCATCGCCTGGTCGTTCTCGTCGGACTTGTCCATGACCTGCACCACGGTACCCTGGGGTTTCTTATTCTTCTCCCATTCCACGATCCTGACAATGACTTTATCGCTGTTGACCGCCCCATTCAGCTGGGTCAGCGGAACATAGATATCAGGCATAGGTTTGTCCGAGTCGGCGATAAAAAAGGCAAACGACTGGCTGATCTCGATATGGCCGAGAAATTCCAGCTGTTTTCGTTCGACTACTTCTACCACTTCACCCTGCCGGCGCCCGCTGCGGGCGGAACTATTGACCACTCTGACCTGCACGGTGTCGCCGTGCAATGCCGTATTGAAATCCGAGGGGCGGACCAGGATATCCTCATCACGGCCTTCAACGATCACGAAGCCCATTCCGGAACGGGTGACGTCCAGCCGGCCTTTATATAAGTTGGATGTGTCGGTGGTATCTTTGTTTTTTTTCTTTTTCTTACTACTTTTCATTAATTACAATGTGAGATTGATTATATGCCAGAAACGGCGCCCGGTTGAACGCCGGGATCTGCAGGAGCTTTGAATTCGCTGATAAATTTAACGATTAAATCCGTAAAGTGGGCTTCTTCCCCGAATAAAAAGGAGGGGGCGATGGGCAAAACATAAAAAGGCCATGCTTCCATCTCCTCCCGGAATTTGATCAGCCGCACCGCATCCTTTTCGGTGGTCAGGATGACCTTATTGGTGTTTGTCAGGCCCATGAAGCGGCGGAAGATCGCTTGTAGGTCATCGATCGAGAAGATATGGTGATCGCTGTAAGCCATTTCATCATATTCGCCGGCGCGATCGCCGAGCCAGCGTTTGAGCGGGGCGGGATTGGCGATGCCGGTGACCAGCAGGACTTCTGTCTGGTCATCGATGACAACCGTCTCATGCCGGGTAATATGATACGGGTTCCTATACTGAATGGAGGTAAAGAAGAGCTGCTGATGGGAGCCCGGACCGATCTCCATCGCAATGGCCCGGCGTTCGTCCTCGGACAGGTCCTCCCTGCATTTGGTGACGATAATGACGTCTGCCCGACTGCTGCTGGACCTGCCGTCGCGAAGGTCACCGCTGGGCAGCCACCAGTCACGGGTAAAGAGATTGGAAAAGTCGGTCAGCAGGATGTTGAGCCCGGCCCTGACAGCACGGTGCTGAAAGGCATCATCCAGGATGATGGCCTGGGTGCCGGGCCGGTCATGCAGCAACTGTGGGATGGCAACAATACGCTCCTCCCCCACGGCTATCGCCACATCTGGGAACTTGAGGTGAAATTGCATGGGCTCATCCCCGATATCCAGCGCTGTAGTAAATTCCCCTGCCAACGCATAACCCTGCGTCTTGCGTTTATAACCGCGGCTCAGCACCGCGATGGCAAACCGGTCCTGTAATACCCGGATCAGCCATTCGACCATCGGGGATTTGCCGGTGCCGCCCACGGCCACGTTCCCTACACAGATAATGGGCAGGTTGAAAGAGGACGATGGCAGGAGACGCTTATCATAGCACCAGTTACGTACCTTAACGACAATGGCATAGATGAGGGAGAAGGGAAACAAAAGTATTCTTATAGGCCTGAGGAATGGGAAATTAAAGTTCATGATGATTCTGTGTCAGTAGCATGCCCGGGTCTGTGGCGCCCGGGTTCAAAGGTACGGCAATTTTAGGATTACCCGGGCAGACCGAGCGCACGGAGGAGGGCCGGGCGGACGATAGCAGCCTGTGCCTGTACAAAGGCCTTATCGGGGTGATCCGTGAAGGGAATGGAGGCGATGGACGGCAATCCGCTCCACTGTACAATCTCGTGCTCGTACTGCCCGTATTGATCGTTGAAGATCCATCCCGCGACCTTCAGGCCGTGGGCTCGACAGGCCTCAGCAGTAAGCAGCGAGTGATTAATGCTGCCGAGGTAGTTACGACTGACCAGGATCACGGTCGCATCCAATCGCCGGATCAGGTCCAGCACGAAATCCTGGTCATTCAGCGGGACGAACAGGCCACCTGCGCCCTCGATGACCAGTTCAGGCGCACCCCCTTTACGGTCTCCGGGATTACCGGCGGCGCCGTTCCGGATCGCTTCGAATTGATCGACGATCTTATCCAGGCTGATGACAATGCCCTCCTGGCGGGCGGCAATATGCGGTGAGGCAGGCATGACCAGCCGATAGGCCTCGGGCAACAACCGCCCCTCCGGCCGGCTGATACGTTCGCCAACCCAGCCTGTATCCGTACCATCGTCAAAGCCGGCCTGGACAGGCTTCCAGTAAGTAGCCCCCAACGCCTGCGTTACGATTGCAGATACAAGAGTTTTTCCGATGCCGGTGCCGATACCGGTGATGAAGATGGGCTGCATGTAAACAAAAATTCTTTATCAGGAATAACGATCCTTCTTCCATTGGATGACCCGAATTACCTGATCATGCTTTTGACCTTCAATGATGTCTTTCAGGTGCAATTGATTGTCCACATATTGTATATGAAGACGCCAACCGGATATCTTATCAATATCTGCCCGGTATATCTTCTGTTTAATGCCTTCGACTTTGTGCAATCGGGTCTTGGGAAAGGTTCTTGACTTATGAGCAAGATTATCTTCCAGTTCCGCCAAAGATTCGAGGAATTTCTTTTTATGAAGATCATCAGGAAGGATCTTATTTGCCTCATGGATGATTCCGTACTCATCCAAGAGGGGCTTTATCTCTGCCATAAACTACAAAACGCCAATACTTTTATACAATTCCTCACCAACTTCTTTGTAAACCCGTTCGGCATCTTTATTATTCACGAGTCTGAATAATGTCAATGAGACTTTATCAAAAATGGGGTCATCATCCACTGTAGCTATCATTCGATTGTCCTCATCCACTTTTACGAGATACAAAGAGCTATCCAGGCCTCCTTTCAAATTAAAAATATAAGGCATCGATGCATTCTGCATAAACGCTGTCTTACCATTCAACAGGGAACCAGAAACAAGATTAATTTTATCTTTTATATTGTCCTGGCGATCCGTCGAAAGGCTTTTTATGTCCTTATCAAATGATTCTGTTATGTTGAATTCAAGCTCCATCCATACAAAGATATACCATCTATTTTACAAATTTTTCTAAACTTTAGCAGGGAAAGTAATTCACAAATGGCTCAGCATAAGCCTTTTGAAAGCTTACTTTTTATTGACAAAGATCGAGAAGATCGTGGTGCCGTAATGACGCTCGGTCACATACAGCGGATAGTCTTTATAATTATTGCGGGGGGTATGTTCCAGTACGAACCACCCCTTTTCATTCAGCAATTGTTTGCTGACGATGAGCCGGGGCAGGTCGTCGATATTGGCAAGGGCGTAAGGCGGTCCGGCAAATATGAAGTCGAAGGCAGAAGTGCATTGGTCGATATAGCGGAACACATCCATCCGGATCACTTTATAATTCTCCAGCTTCAGTTCCGTAGCGCTCTTTTGGATGAAGGCGAACATGGCAGGATCTTTTTCTACCACGGTGAGATCCCGTGCGCCCCGGGATGCCAGCTCATAGCTGATGCTGCCCGTTCCCCCGAAAAGGTCGAGGGTTTTCAGCGAAGACAGGTCCAGGTTATTTTCCAGGATGTTGAACAACCCTTCTTTGGCAATATCCGTGGTAGGCCGGGTATGGGGCATTTTTGCCGGGGGGTTGACCCGCCTGCCGCCAAGTTCGCCGCCGATTATACGCATACCTCCCGGTTGACAATGAAATAAATCATGCGCAGACTGCCATTTTCAGGATGGAAGAAAAGTAATGGAGGGGCAGCTCCTTCAATTCGTCGGTCACCTTAATGCTCTCATCAATCTCTTCGAACCGGATACGGAGAAAGTATTTATGCAGTTCAGTGCTGAGGGTCGATTGACTGTCGATGAGACCGCCCACGAGCAGCTTGACTTCCTCCTGGTTAAGCCCCAGCCGGTGACAGCAATTCAGCAGATGATAGGCCACATCCTTGGCATCGTGGTAAAGAAAGGTCTGCATCAGCTGGACTTTCTCCTTGCGGACCACCAGGACAACCATCTTATCAGCATAAAAGATCACCTTGATGCAATCTTCCGGATCGGTGGAGTCGAACATTTTATAGCTCTTGAGCATCAGGCTGTAATAATGCCAGTACTTTCCGGCGGAAAAAGTCTGTTGCAGCAGGTGATGAAGATCGGGCGAAATACGGTAAACGTTGAAAATCTCCCACCAGGGGATCTTTTCGGTCAGGATCAGGCCCTTTTGCAGGTTGCCATGCAATGTATCGATGATCTCCCGGTTGGCGTCTGTAGTGAACAGTGACTCGGGCACGAGGCTGCTTTCAGGAAAATTGTAGACGAGGAGGGTCTCTTTCACCGATCGCTTCAGCAATGGGTCCGATTCGAGTACCTCCCGAAGAACATCGGCCAATGGGTGCTCCTTGCTATATTCCAGCTGGAAATATTTAACGACCAGCGGGCTCATATTCCGCTGATTGAGCAATACGTAGGTGAACGCATTCGGGTTGACCTCCACGAGCAGACGGGACTGGAGTAAATCCTCATCCGAGATGTCCGATACTTCTATCTGAAAGGCTGGCTTGTGCATAGTTGTCAGATGTGCAATAATACTACAAAACTAGCTTATCTTGCCGCCGATTTTTAAAAGATGGAAACGACCCTTCAGTCCAATCAATATAAGATGGCGGTCAGCTACCGCGCCATCCTGAAAATGGCGTTGCCGATCAGCCTGGCTATCCTGGTGCCGCAGATCAATTTCATCACGAACAATATTTTCCTCGGTCATCTGGACAGCAATGGCGAATCCTTGTCCACTGCGGGCATTACCGGCGTCTATTACCTCCTGTTTGCCGTCATCGGAGTGGGCCTGAATAATGGCCTGCAGGCGCTGATCGCCCGGCGCGCCGGCGAGGACCGCCTCGGTGAGATCGGCAAGCTCTTCTTTCATGGCGTACTGATCTCCCTCCTCTTCGCCGCTGCGGGCATCATCCTGACCTGGTGGCTGGCCCCGGCCGTGCTGGCACACTCCCTCCACTCCGCCGCCCTGCGCGACCAGGCCGTCTCGTTCCTGCGTATCCGTATCTGGGGCCTTCCCTTCCTGTATATCTACCAGATGCGCAATGCCCTACTGGTAGGGACCAACCAAAGCCGGTACCTCGTGTATGGCACCCTGGCTGAAACGATCGTCAATATCGTGCTGGACTATGGGCTGATCTTCGGCCATCTCGGTCTGCCGACCCTGGGCTTCAACGGCGCCGCCGTCTCTTCCATCTTTGCCGAAGCCTCGGGCATGATCGTCGTATTCATCGTCATCGGGGCCGGCGGGATCAGCCGTGATCTGCAATTATATCATCGCCGGCGGCCGGACAGGCAGACCGGGCTGCTGATCCTGAGACAGTCCTCGCCCCTGGTTTTTCAGAATGTCATCAGCATCACGGCCTGGATTTTCTTTTATATCCTGATCGAACATCAGGGCCGCCAGGCCCTGGCGATCAGCAACACGATGCGCAATATTTTCGGTCTGTTCGGCATCTTCACGTGGGCCTTTGCCTCAACGACAAACGCCATGGTCAGTAACATCATCGGCCAGGGTCTGCAGGACCAGGTGCAGTCACTGATCGGGAAGATCCTGAGGCTCGGCGTCGGCCTGGCCATCCTGGAAGGCATCCTGCTGAACGTCGCACCCGGTATCTTTCTCTCCGTTTATGGCCAGGATAGCGGCTTCACGACAGCTGCCATCCCCGTGGTCCGGGTAGTATCGTCCGCTCTCGTCATGATGTCCTTCTCGATCATCTGGCTGAATGCAGTGACCGGCACAGGTAACAGCAGGATTACCCTGTTCATCGAATGCATCACGATCACTCTCTATTGTATCTATGTCTACCTGGTGGTGGAACGGTGGCAGCTATCGCTGGTAGCCGCCTGGATGTCCGAATGGCTGTACTGGCTGTCCCTCTTCAGCATGTCCTATGCCTATATCCGTAGCGGCCGGTGGAAGGGAAAGGTGATTTAAGATTTGGCCGCGCCCTTACTGCCACTCGGCCAATAACTGCCGCCCTTCCCGACGGACCTGCCTGTCGTCATACATCCCGTCCTTCAGCGAATCGAGCCGCCGCAATAGTTGAATCGCCCTGGCGTTCTGCCCATCCCGATGACAGGCCCGGGCCAGCTCGAGATAATTCAGCATAAAATCGGGGCGAAGCGACATGCTTTTTTCATAATCGCGGATGGATTCCTGCAGCGACGCATCAGGCAAAGCGCCATAAAGCCATTTGGCGAGCGTTCTTTCGATGAAGTTCAACCCACTGACTTCATAATGCCACCGGCCCAGGATATGCCAGGCCTTATAATTGCCCGGGTCGTACCTGATGGCGTTTTCGGCATATCGTTTAATAGCACCCGCACCCGCTACTTTTTCTCTCCCGCTCTCCAGCAGGATCATGCGCCCGATGGAAAAAGCCATGACGACATTGGCCTCGCTGTTGGTGGAGTCGAGGCGCCAGGCTATATTGGCGTAGTCACGCCCGGCCTTGAAGTAGCCGATCTTTTTATCCCTGGAATCCTGCCGGTTGCCGATCCTGCAGTTGAGATCGCTGCAATGGCACAAGGCAAAAACGTTATGAGGTTGAAGTTTTATGATCTCCTGGTATTTGACCAGCGCCTCTTCTTCTTTAAACGAAGATTCCAGCCAGGCGGCCTGCTGCAACAGCGCCGGTACATCCTGGGTGAAGGCACGGAAAGATAACGTAAGGAACAGCAGGGGGAGCAAACGAGTCATATAAGGTAATAAACGGCGTTTGCAGGCGGAGGGTTTGTCACTAGTTCACAAACTTTTTGTGAAGGGTCATTCCGGCCTTACCCTGAAAATTACCGATCGGCGCCTGCATCTTGTAGATAGACAGGACCACTTCCAGTACAAAGGGATATTGTTCACGGATCTTGATGATGATCTCCTCCGCAATCTTTTCCAGCAAGGGGGAAGGCTGGTGCATCCTTTCTTTGACGATCCCAAAAAGGTTGACATAGTTGACGATGCTGTCCAGACCGTTAAAGGGCCGGTCGGTTTCATCGTAAAGTACATCCAGGTTGACCTCGAAGGTGTTGCCGGTCGCCAGTTCTTCCTTGAAGACGCCGTGACGGCCGGAGAAGATGAGATTATGGAGTTGAACGGTGACCATAGTTGATGATTTTAGGCTAATCCTTTAGCCGAAAGATACCTTTCCGCATCCAGCGCGGCCATACAGCCGCTGCCGGCAGCCGTCACGGCCTGGCGGTAAATCTTGTCCTGTACATCCCCTGCAGCGAAGACGCCCTCGACGTTGGTACGGGAAGTTCCCGGCACGGTCTTGATATAACCGGCTTCATCCATATCCAGGAAGGAGGTAAAAATGCCGGAATTCGGCTGGTGGCCGATGGCCACAAAAAAGCCGCTGATCGGGACCACCTGCTTACCACCCGACTTGGTGTTTCTGATCCGGAGCCCTTCTACCCTGCTCTCGCCCAGCACTTCGTCAGCCTCGCTGTTCCAGTATATTTTGATGTTCGGGGTCTGCTGCACCCTTTCCTGCATAACGCGGGAGGCGCGCATCTTATCCCTGCGGATCAGCATGTGCACGGTCGTACAGAGCTTGGAGAGATAGAGGGCTTCTTCGGCAGCAGTATCCCCCGCCCCGATAATGGCCACTTCTTTATTACGGAAGAAAAAGCCGTCGCATACTGCACAGGCGCTGACGCCATATCCGTTCAGCCGCTGTTCGCTCTCCAGTCCCAGCCATTTGGCGCTGGCGCCGGTAGCGATAATGACGGCATCGGCCTCGACGAGTTTATCCTCATCGATCCACACCTTGTGCGGGGTGACGGAAAAATCGACCCTGGTCGCCAGGCCATAGCGGATATCGGCGCCCATGCGGGCGGCCTGTTTTTCAAAATGCACCATCATCTCAGGCCCCTGAACGCCGTCGGGGTAACCGGGATAGTTCTCTACCTCCGTCGTGATCGTCAACTGACCGCCCGGTTGTATCCCCTGGTAAAGCACGGGTTTGAGGTTGGCCCGCGCAGCATAGACGGCGGCAGTATAGCCGGCCGGCCCCGATCCTATAATAAGGCAATGTACTTTTTCAGTATCTTTTTGCTCCATGAATTCAATTAATTTAAAGCGGATAAAGATAGGAGGAAAAGATGAAAGACAATGTCGGCTTCACGACCCGCTGTCAGAACTGTGAATAACATGTTAAATGAAAAACCCCGGCGAATGCCGGGCCCGGGCAAAGAGCATCTTTGCCGGACATAAATGAAAGATCCCGGCATTCGCCGGGATCTTTATGAGTGATATGTAACCGGGACTAGCCCAGATATGCTTTCAGTGCATTGCTGTAACGAGCCTTCTGCAGGCGTTTGATCGCCCTTTCCTTGATCTGGCGGATACGCTCCTTCGTCAGGTCGTATTTCTGGCCGATCTGCTCGATCGTTACCCCATTCTCGCCATCCAGGCCAAAATAGGCATTGACGATCTCCGCTTCGCGGGGGCTCAAAGATTTCAGCACACGGCGGATCTCTGCGCGCAGGGAATCTTTCATGACGTCATCGTCCGTCTCATCACCACCTTCCAGTAAATCACCCATCGCTACGTCCTCAGCCTCGTGTACCGGGGCGTCCAGCGAACTGTGACGGGTATTGCTCTGGAAAATGTTGTTGATTTCCGTCTCACTCATCTCGAGTAATTCAGCCAACTCTTCCGTACTGGGCTCTCTCTCATGTTCCTGCTCGAAAGCCATATACGCCTTGTTAGCCTTGTTGTACGTGCCAATTTTGTTTTGAGGCAGGCGGACTAATCTGCCCTGCTCTGCCAACGCCTGCAGGATGGACTGGCGGATCCACCAAACGGCGTACGAAATAAACTTGAAACCTTTGGTTTCATCAAAGCGTTGTGCCGCTTTAATCAAGCCGAGGTTGCCCTCGTTGATCAGGTCACTCAGGGACAAACCCTGGTGCTGATACTGTTTGGCGACAGAGACAACAAAGCGCAAGTTGGCCTGAACCAGCTTGTCCAATGCTTTCTGATCGCCCATTTTAATCCGTTGAGCGAGAACCGTCTCTTCCTCAGGTGTGATCATCGGTATTTTGGAGATCTCCTGCAAATACTTCTCGACCGCCTGGGAATCACGGTTGGTAATCTGTGTAGCAATCTTTAGTTGCCTCATATCAAAAAATAAATAAAAAAATGATAAAAATAACTGCTGGGTACTAAACTAACAACAATAATAATACGGGAGAGTTCGCGGAAAGGTCAAAAAAAATGTTTAAATAATTTAATGTCAATCCGTCCAGAACCGTCTGCAAAAGTAGTTACGAAATCTGGAAATTCATAGCGTTGTGGATTAAAAAGCCGGAATTTTGCACAATTTTTTGATTTTGCCGGCAACAATGTAACAGGAATGCGCCTTTGCAATCAACTGAAAACCTTTTGCAGCTAGGGCGAGCCGGTAGAAAACCAGGATAAAACGGCTGCTTAAAAGGACAACCGGATCAATAAACGATCTCCTCCCCTCCCCGTTTCAGTACCAGTCGCTTTTCCGGCGCGGCTTCCACATGGCCCACTACCCGGGCATCGATGCGGAACTCACCGGCCACCCGGATGATCTCGTCGGCAGCAGCCGGATCGGTAAATACCTCCAACCGGTGGCCCATATTGAAGACCTGGTACATTTCCCGGTCATCAGACCCCGAGGCCTCCCCGATCAGACGGAAAATGGGCGGCGGATCGAACAAATTGTCCTTTACGATCAGGAAATTGCCCGGCAGGTACTTCATGCACTTCGTCTGACCACCACCGCTGCAATGGACAAGCCCGTGGATAAGGTCGAACCTTTCGGTCAGCAATTGCCTTAGCAAAGGGGCATAGGTGCGGGTAGGGCTCAGCAGCAGATGACCGATATCAGTGGACCATCCGGACGATTTCGTCGATAACCTGTCGATATCCGAGGTGGCGGGTATCTCCACAGGATCGGTCATCCGATGGGGTCCGATATAAACCACGCTATCGTCCAGGCCGGTGTCATAAGATTCCGGAAAACGGGCCCCGTATGTCTTGTGCAGCGTATCATGCCGCGCGCTGGTAAGACCGTTGCTGCCGATGCCGCTGTTATACTCCGTCTCATAGGTAGCCTGGCCGGAGCTCGAGCAGCCGATGATGACGTCACCGGCCTTTATCTTGTCATTGGTAACAAGTTTATCCTTGGGCCAGCGGGCAGTCATCGTACCGTTGACGGCAATCGTCCTGACCACATCGCCTACATCGGCGGTCTCCCCTCCCAGGTACCGGATGCCGACCTTATAGCCTGCCAGTTCATCGAAGAATTCCTGCGATCCGTTGATGATCATGGAAAGCACCTCACCGGGGATATTCCTTTTGTTGCGGTCGATCGTAGAGGAAAAGAGCAGGTTGTCGAAGATTCCCACGCACAACAAGTCGTCCAGGTTCATCGCTATCGCGTCGCGGGCGATCCCCCTCCATACTCCGGCGTCGCCGGTCTCCTTCCAGTACAGGTAGGCCAGGATGCTCTTGGTGCCGGCCCCGTCGGCATGCATCAGGTTGACCCAACCTGCGTCTCCACCCAGGTAATCGGGGTAGATCTTGCAGAAGGCATTTGGATAAAGCCCTTTATCCAACCGATCTGTAGCCTGGTGAACTTCTTCCTTCTGGGCGGAAACTCCGCGTTGGGCGTAGAGTGACATAGTGTGCGCAAAGGTAATACTAAATCCGTTAGATTTGCAGCGGAAGGCGAGCCGGCAGGGCCGGCCAACCTGTATGACACCTTACCCGTTTAATTCAACATGCGAATATATTATCATACCGATCAACTGCCGGCTTTCAGCCGGGCAGTCATTACGATAGGCACTTTCGATGGAGTTCATACCGGTCACGCACAGATCCTGCAACAGCTGAGACAGGAAGCCGCCCGGATCGACGGTGAGACGGTAATCATCACCTTTTATCCACATCCCCGCAAGATCGTGAGGGGCGGAACAGCCGAAGTCCAGCTGCTCAATACCCTGGAAGAAAAAATACAACTTTTGTCCTGGCAACAGGTGGGCCACCTGGTGGTCGTGCCTTTCACAGCAGCTTTCTCGGAAATGACTGCCGGGCAATATGTCAAAGACTTCTTATTGGCCAGGTTCCATCCCCACACAGTTATCATCGGTTACGACCACCGCTTTGGCAAAGGCCGGCTGGGAGACTATCACCTGCTGGAAGAATTCAGCCGGAGCGAAGGATTCGAGTTGCAGGAAATACCGGTCCACCTGCTCGACGCCGTATCGGTCAGCTCGACACGGATCAGAGAGGCGATCGCAGGGGCCGATATCGAATCGGCCAACCAGTTACTGGGCTACCCCTTCTTCTTTTCAGGACAGGTGATGCAAGGCAGGCAACTGGGTAGAACGATCGGTTTTCCCACAGCCAACCTGAAGGTCGGCAGCCCCGACAAACTGATTCCCGGCGATGGCGTATACGCCGTAGAAGTGGAGATTGTGGACGCCGGCTCGGTTTCGCTGACCGCTCCCGATGCGGCGCCGGCGAACGGAACGGCCGGAGTATTCTGGGGCGGCATGCGATGGAAAGGGATGATGAATATCGGGATGCGGCCTACGGTAGATGGCCGCGAGCGAACGATCGAAGTAAATATTTTTGACTTCAACGAAGATCTGTATGGCCGCGAATTGCGGGTATTCGTCAATAAATACCTCCGGGGAGAAGAAAAATTCAACGGCCTCGATGCGTTGAAAGCGCAATTGGCGCGGGATAAGGAAAACTCTTTGGCTGCGCTGAGTGGCAATGGCCGCTGACGCGGCCGCGGGGGCTAATGCAGAGCTTCGTCGGAGCTGCTTCGGCACGCGAAAGGCCGTCCCGGCCTTTCAGGCCATCATTTTAATCACCAGTTCCTTCAGCAGCGAACCATCTTCGGCGTTGACACTGCCGATACCGATACTTTTCAGGTTGTAGGCATGCAACAGCAGCAGACCACTCTCGATCCCTTCATACCCATAGTTCCGCACCGCCGCGAGATAGTCCTTGACAAAATAAGGGTTCACCCCAATCGCAGCAGCGATACCCTTTTCATCCCCGCCCGGCTGGGCGAAGATCATGTAGGCCTTGCTGAAAAAATTGTAGATGGACGGCAGGATCAGCTGGATGGGGCCAGCCTTCGGATTGCTCTCGAAATATTGGATGATCCTGATGGCCTTGACCCTGTCTTTCTTGGCAAAGGCATCCTGCAGCTCAAAGACGTTATATTCTTTGCTGATGCCCACGTAGCGCTCGATATCGTCTTCGGTAATGTTCTTGCGGCCGGTCAGGTTGACGAGCAGCTTTTCAATTTCATTGTTGATCCGGTTCAGGTCATTACCGATATGATCCACCAGCAATAGCAAAGCCTTTTGCGTGATCTCATACCCTTTTGAACTGATCAGCCCGGCCGCCCATTCGGGCAGCTGATTGTCATACATCTTTTTGGTCGTATACAGCTCCGCCTTTTCCTTCAGCATTTTGGCCAGCTTGCTGCGCCCGTCAACTTTTTTCTCCTTGTAGGCGACGACGAAGACGGTGGAGGGTTGCGGCTTGTCGATATAAGCCTCCAGCTTGTCGATATCACGCATTTGCTGCGCTTCCTTCAGCAGCACGACCTGCCGTTCGGCAAACATCGGATAACGCCGGCAGGCATTGATAACGGCTGTCCAATCTGCGTCCTTACCATAAAATACGGTGAGATTGAACCCCGCTTCGGCCTCAGAAAGTATGTTGTGCTCCGCGTAGTTAATGATCTGGTCAATATAGAATTCCTCCTCCCCTTCCAGCCAGTACACGGGCTTGAATTTTGCAGCCTTCCAGTCTTTGAGGATCTTTTCTACGGACATTCCTTATAGTTTATTGAAGCAATATTACATAAATCTTTAGGAATCAGCCTTTGAACACAATAAAATTGATTTTGGCACGGTTTTAGACTTGCTCCCAATATAACCGAGAAAACATCGGAGGATTTGGAAGATTAAGAAATCTTTTATTTCATACCTTTTTTAAAAAAAACATACAAGCTATGAGTACGACAACCAATTATCCCTCAGCTACCCCCCAAAGTCAACCTCCTAAGAAGGACTACAAAAACCTGGTTATCGGATTGCTGGCCGCAGGTTTTCTGGGTACCTGGGGCTATTTGCTCTGGAATAACAACAAACAAGAGCAGGTTCAGACCCAACAGCAGGCTCAGATCTCTAAGGTCACCGACGAAAAGGGCCAATTACAGAAGAATTTCGATGACGCCCTGGTAAGACTGGATTCACTGACCGGCACCAACAACAAGCTGACCAGCCAGGTGACGGAAAATAATGGCACGATCGCCAAACTGAAATCCAATATCCGCGGACTACTGAACAAGCAGCACCTGACGGCCGAAGAAAAGAAGAAGGCCGAAGACCTGATCAAGGAGCTGAATGATAAGATCGGCAACCTCGAACAGCAGGTCGCCCAACTCACCCAGGACAATCAGCAACTGACAGCCGACAAAACTCAGCTGACGGCCGACAAGCAACAGCTGACAACGGACCTCTCTACCACTACTGCCGCCAAGCAGGACCTGGAAAAGAAGGTGGACGTCGCTTCTACGCTGAATGCCTCTAATATCGCGATCACTCCGATGCATGAAAGAAAAGACGGAAAGGATAAAGAAACCACCACCGCCCGCAAGGTCAACAAGCTGGTGATCGGTTTCGATGTCTCCAACCGTATCGCCCAGACCGGCCAGACCGATGTATATGTATGCATCACCGGCCCCGATGGCAAACCGGTATCCGTCCCCGCACTGGGATCAGGCACTTTCACCTCCCGTGATGATGGCGACAAGATCTATACCGCCAAAGTACCGGTAGACTTCGAACAAGGCAAGACCAAGTCGGTACAGTTCGCCTGGAAGCAGAACAGCGAATTTCAAAGAGGTAACTACAAGATCGAGATCTATCACAATGGATTCAAGATCGGTGAAGGTACTCAGGAGTTGAAGAAAGGCGGAATCTTCGGTTAATTAGAGTCGATTAGAAATACACACGAGGCAAAGCCGGGACATTGTTCCGGCTTTTGCTATTAGAGACCAGCCGCCGCCCGCCCCTACAACAATGCCCGCAGGGCCGCGCGGCCTGTATTGATAATCCCCTGCCCGGCCGGCTTACGGCCATCATACTGAAGGCTTAACTCGAGGTTGTTGCCTAACTTTTTGGTCAAATCGATAGTCCATAGATAGTTCTTCCCCGGGGCGAGCCCTTCCAGGATGGTATACGAAGCGGGAGAAGTCGTACTGGGCGAGCCACCCTCGGTAGCCATATACACAATGGAGTTGAAAGTAAATTTACCCTGGATAGAGGTATTTTGCAGGACATTGTACTTGAAGGCCGTATTGAAACCGGTAGAAGCATAGTGCTGACCTCCCCAGGCCGGCGCATTCTCCTTTGTACTGAGCAGGTAACCAATTTCGAAGCGCATGTTGGACTTACGCGTATAGATGATATCGGGCTCGACCGAAAATCGCCTGAGGTTATAATTGCTGCTGTCGAAATTTGAGCTCGAGTTGATCGCTGAAGTAGTACCCTGTTTCAGGGTAGTCGTGAGAGAAATGGTCTTATTCACATTGATGCGGCCACGGACGGACCATTCGTCGGTAGCCGCAGTGGCATATCCATAGGTCAGCAGGCTTTTGGAGCTATTATGGGTATTGCTGAGATCGAACCCCCAATGAGGGTCAGTCCGGTTGAAAGAGAAGGTATTGGCCATGATCATGGTCCTGGTGATCAGCGTCGTATCCTGCAGCGGGGCATTGAAGGGATTCCATTGGATACTACCTGAAGCCTGTTGCCGCTGCGTCAGCTGCAGGGAAGATTGTAGCGTCATACGGGTAAGGAAGAGGTCAAAATCAGAGCCTTTTGTCCCGATAAGTGCTTTGGGCGTGATGGAAACGCTATAGTTGAAGGTATTGTAGGTGCATTTAATGTATACGCCTGTAGGGGTATATACACGAATATACTGGGCCTGATCGGGGAATTGGGCCAGGACGAATTCGTTCAGCTCCTGGATCCCGTCATGGTTATAATCGATCCATTGATACTGCCCGGTACCGGCCGGCACCTGCAGGTAGGTATAGCTTAATTCCTGCTGCTGTCCCGACCCGATCTCATACAGCACATTGCCTCTCACCAAACCTTTCCACTCGTTGACCGTGTATTGGATCCTGCCCAGCAGGTCGTTGGAGGAGCCGGTGGAGGCCGCAGAACTGTCGGCGGAACTGGCTGCGACAGAGCTATCCACGATCTGCAGGGTACGATAAGTGGCAGTGATATGAAACTGCTCATGGGGATTCTTGGTAAAATCCGCGAACAGGCTGATGGTTTTGCTCCGGTCCGCCATCGTCATTTGCCCTCCGTTCGCATAGGAGTTGTCCCGGATGCTATAGGTCATTCCCCAATGGTTGGGGTCTTTTTCGGGTGATTTGAGATAGGCGGTCCAGGTATGAAACAAAAAGCTCGTGGAGGACAGCGTATCGGCCTTGGTATCTTTGTCCACGTTATCTTCCAGTGAATAGCTGCTGCCAAGCGTATAATTTTTCAAAAAGTCGATCTTTCGGTTGATATCTATCGAAGGCCGCAGATAGCGCCCTGAAAAGCCGTTACTGTCGCTGGTGACCAGCGAGACCTTGTCATTGATATTGAAGCCGGCGAGCAATTCTTTATTGTTGATCGCATTGCGTATGCCCGTAAAACCATCACTGCGCTGGTAAGTATCGAATTCGTATTTGACGGAGTTGTTCTTCTTATCGGACAGGAGAAAACTGGCGGATGTCAGTTTCTCTGTGGCGGGATTGACAGACAGCGAAAGCCCCCAATCCCTGGTGAATTCTACCGGCCGCAGCGGCTCGACGGGGGCGAAATTGGCCTGAACGTATTCAAACCCGAGAGTAGTCGTCAGTTGGAGTCCCTGTGAAGCCACACCGAGCGGCTTCACGTTCTTGAACTGGAATTTCCCTGCATACCCTGCATCATTATTCTTTTCGATGGTCGAAAGGGTATTGATGTTATAATTGCTCGCAGCCACGTCGGCACTCATGGTTGTATGCTTATCCAGGGCATAGTCCACCCCCACGGTGGCGACCTGCTGGGTCTTGGGCGTGACAAGGAACTGCGCCGCCTCGTAGGACCCCTGGGGTACGCCGTTCACCGGGGCTACCCACATATAGACGTTGCCGTTGACGCCGTTGAGATTGGGGACATAATCCCCATATCCCTGACCGACGTTCGCGAAAGAAAGATTGTACAGCGTGACCGCGGTATTAGCTGAAAATTCATAGATCGAGTCGTTGACGACCTGCCCGGCAGCATTTTTATAGGTAGTGTCGACCTTCATATAGAGGATCTTGCCGGGCGCCATAGTGTCGACAGCAGCTACCGGATAATAGGCATGTGTAATGCTGTCGCCAAGACGGTTGAGGAAGGCGCTTTCATCGGAGGTCAGGGTTTGATCGATCGGCTGGTTCTTAGCGTCGCTATTGCTGAACAAGCCCATGCGGACCTTCAGCTTGTCGCCGACATGCAGCTCATCATAGAGATACAGATTGACGTTAAGATAGTTTCGGTCAGCATATTCGAATTCAACCTGTATCCTGGCGTCCTGGGTGATCGGCCGGTTGGGGGTGAAGGTTATTTCAGCCGTATTGTAGTTGATGGTGTAGTCTGCGTTCTCCCCCCTTTGCATCTGCTGGCCGTCAATGAATACTTTTTCCGTTCCGGCCAGGACGATCAGGAATGTTTCCCCGTTGGCACCAGTCAGCTGATAAGGCCCCTGGTTACCTTCCTGCCCGTCGAAAATATTTTTGGCGAACGATCCCTTGGCGATGGCGGCGCTGAACAGCACTTTGTTAGTCGTATTGGAATCTATCCGTTGCGTCGTTTCGAAAGAGGCGCCCTGCAATCGTTTGTAGAAGCTCAGGAAGTAGTTCTGGTTCTGCCTCAGATCGATGTCGCCCATAGTCAGCGACCAGTTCTTTTTCGAGAACTGTAAATAGATCTTATCGAATTCATTGAGGTCTGCGGTAGTACCATCCGGCTGGATCGGAATGTTGTTATCGGTGATAGCCGCATCGATCCTGATGCTGTCGGCCAGGTAGCCGCTGATCTGCAGGTTGAGATTGGAGGTGACGACGGCATCCTGGCTGTTGCCGAAGGAGATCGAGCGGCCGAAGCTGCCGTTATAGGTGATATTCCCGAAGTCGAAGAAATTGTCGTCGGCGACTGTCCCGCCTCTTGACCCATCGTAGGGCCGGACGAGGAAATAATTTTCTATGCTGTCATAATTGAACCGTTTGGCCACCGCATTCAACCGGTAGGGAAAGGTACGGTAATACACCAGAACGCTGTCCGTTCCGGTGGGCGGATATCGCCAGATGAGTTTGGAGTTGACCCAATCGAGGTGGTAAGCGCTGTCCGGCACGTCTTTTACCAGGAAGGTACCGGGCACGAGACTGAACGTGTCGATGGGTATTTTACCGCTTTGAACGGGGATGTATTTCCGGTGGAAATTGGACAATGTCGGCGGCGCCTTATGTGCACCGCGTTGCGGAATCGGCGGCGGGTTGCGGGCGCCCCTGGCGGTCCCGGGAGGCCCGGCAGCAGCATGACTGGAGTCGGTGCCGGCGGAAGGACTGTAGGCATTGACCGGCGGCTGACGCTGGAGGGTGCCGGCCATCCCCGGCGGCCCATTGGACCCGCGGCTGCCATTCGCGCCGGCGGCCATCATGGCATCCATTCGTAGTTTCAGCGAATCGACTGCAGGGTCCGAGACAATGGAAGTGGCGGCATTGGCAGAGTCGATCTGGTGCTGTAAGGCCGCAGCTGACGGGACGGCGGCGGCTTTGCGGATAGAGTCGCGCATAAGGGAGTCACGGCGGAGAGAATCGCGGGCGAACCAGGTGGAATCATGTTGCAGGGAGTCGCGGACGGGGGCGGAGGTATCGCGCGGCAGAGCGGTAGTATCACGGGACTGGCCTATTGCCGCCATGCAGACTGTGCAGCAGATCACCACAAGTATAAGCAGCCTTTTGATCAACAACCGGGGGATTTCTCTTAGAATGCTTAAAACCCGGATTTATTGTATCAAATGAGACAAAATCAGGCGGTTATAGGGTGTCCCCCTACTCCTATGCCTTAGCCAGTGCTTCCTTCGGATACATGTCTTCCCTTAACTGTTTGACCCGGGCATCTTCGAGGTATTCGTCAAAGGACATCAGCCGGTCGATAACACCGGCAGGCGTAAGCTCGATCACCCTGTTGGCCACGGTCTGCAGGAAGGTATGGTCATGGGAGGTCAGCAATACAATGCCCTTGAAATTGCTCATACTTTCATTGAAAGCCTGGATAGATTCCAGGTCGAGATGGTTGGTCGGTTCGTCGAGGATGACGACATTGGGGTCCTGTAGCATCATCCGGCTCAGCATACAACGTACTTTTTCCCCTCCGGACAGCACATTGGTGTTTTTCAGCACTTCGTCGCCGCTGAAAAGCATCTTGCCGAGGAACCCGCGCAGGAAAGGCTCATCCACATCGGTGACGTGCGGCGGGACGAACTGGCGAAGCCAGTCCATCAGGTTAATATGCTGTCCTTCAAAGTATTGCGTATTGTCATTGGGGAGATAGGCCTTTGTGACGGTGGTGCCCCACTCGAACTTGCCTCCGTCGGCTGTTGCCTCACCGTTGATGATGCTGAAAAAACTGGTCAATGCCAGGTGATCCTTACTGACAAAAGCGATCTTATCGCCTTTGTTGACGCTGAAGGAGACATTGGAAAAGAGGTATCGGCCGTCCTCCGCTTTTTTGGCCAGCTTTTCCAGATTGAGGATCTGGTTGCCGACTTCGCGCAATTGCTTGAAGATAATGCCCGGATAACGGCGGTTGGAAGGCTCGATCTCTTCGATGGTCAGTTTCTCCAGGGCTTTCTTCCGGGAAGTGGCCTGTTTAGACTTACTGGCATTGGCGGAGAAACGGGCTATAAATTCCAGCAGCGCGGCGCGCTTGTCTTCTGTCTTTTTATTCTTGTCGGACGCCTGCCGGGCCACTAACTGGGAAGATTCATACCAGAAAGTATAGTTGCCGGTAAAGATCTTGATCTTCTGGCGGTCTACATCGGCCACATGGGTACAGACGGCATCGAGGAAGTGACGATCGTGCGATACGACGATCACGATATTCTCATACTCTGCCAGGACGTTTTCCAGCCAGTTGATCGTTTCAACGTCGAGGTCATTGGTCGGTTCATCCAGGATCAGGATATCCGGGTTGCCGAACAAGGCCTGGGCCAGGAGCACCCGGACTTTAAGAGCGCCGGGCAATTCCTTCATCAGGGTGCTATGCAGGGATTCCTTGACCCCAAGATCGCTGAGAAGGGCAGCAGCGTCACTCTCGGCAGTATATCCGCCCATTTCACCGAATTCACCTTCCAGCTCACCGGCCCGAATGCCATCCGCCTCGGTAAAATCGGTCTTGGAATAGATTACATCCCTTTCCTGCATGATCTTCCACATGTTCTGGTGTCCCATCAGCACGGTATTCAGTGTAGTGCATTCGTCAAAAGCAAAGTGGTTCTGATTGAGCACCGCCATGCGTTCGCCGGGGGTTATTTCTATGGATCCCTTGCTGGGCTCGATGTCCCCGGCCAGGATCTTCAGAAAGGTCGACTTCCCGGCCCCGTTGGCGCCAATGACCCCATAGCAATTTCCCTTGTTGAAAGTAAGATTGACTTCATCGAATAATACCCTTTTCCCGAAGGAAAGGGTCACATTGTTCACTCTGATCATGCGGTATTTGTAATAATTGGCCGCAAAGGTACGAAAAATGCTGCTATTTATTTATCGCTGGTGAGGCCGGCATGGCCATATTCAGCATTCAGCCTGGCTATATTGGTGATGGGGATCTCTTTAGGGCAGATTGCTTCACAGGCGCCGGTGGAAGTACAGCTGCCAAAGCCTTCCTTATCCATCTGGGCGATCATATCGACGACGCGGGTCTTACGCTCCGGGCCTCCCTGGGGCAGAAGCGCCAGATGGGACACTTTCGCGGACAGGAACAGCAGGGCGCTGCTATTTTTGCAGGCTGCCACACAGGCGCCGCAGCCGATGCAGGCAGCAGCGGCGAAGGCGGTGTCGGCCTTCTCCTTTTCGACGGGGATGGAATTGGCATCCACCGCATTGCCAGTATTGACGGAAATATATCCGCCGGCCTGGATGATGCGGTCGAAAGCGCTACGGTCCACAATCAGGTCCTTGATCACAGGAAAGGCATTCGCCCGCCAGGGTTCGACGACGATGGTATCGCCATCCTTAAAGGCACGCATATGCAGCTGGCAGGTGGTCGTCCCTTCCCAGGGACCATGAGGCCTGCCATTGATATACATAGAACACATACCGCAGATCCCTTCCCGGCAGTCATGGTCGAAGGCAATAGGCTCCTTGCCTTCATGCACCATGCGCTCGTTCAGCACGTCGAACATCTCCAGGAAAGACATTTCCGAGGAAATATCGCTGACGGAATATGTCTCGAAGCTGCCTTTATCTTTCTTGTTTTTTTGCCTCCAGACCTTGAGGGTGAGGTTCATCGTATAGTGTTCCATAAAATACTCTTAATGACTTAATGACTGCGTTTATTTTCAAATTATTTATAGCTTCTCTGGCTGGGATGGGCAACTTCGAATTCCAGTTGCTCCTTATGAAGCTCCCAGTTACTGTCCCCCTTGTATTCCCAGGCGGCAACGAAACTAAAGTTGGCGTCATCGCGTTTGGCCTCTCCATCCTCGGTCTGCATTTCCTCGCGGAAGTGGCCCCCGCAGCTCTCCCGGCGCATCAGGGCATCCTGGCACATGAGTTCTCCCAACTCGATAAAATCGGCTACCCGTCCGGCCTTGTCCAGCTCCGGATTGAATTCGCCGATATCGCCGGTGATGCGCAGGTCACGCCAGAATTCGGCTTTGAGTGCCCTGATCTCGTCAATGGCCTCTTTCAGCCCGGCTTCATTCCGCGCCATTCCGCATTTATCCCACATGATCTTTCCCAGCCGCTTGTGAAAGCTTTCCGGGCTTTGCGTACCGTTGATATTTTTCAGCTGATGCAGCCGGTCCGATACGATCTTTTCAGCTGCTTCAAACGCCTCGTGTGACGTTGGAATAGGTTTAGTCCGGATCTCATCGGCCAGATAGTTGCCCATGGTATAGGGGATGACGAAATACCCATCAGCCAACCCCTGCATTAACGCCGAGGCCCCCAGCCGGTTGGCGCCATGATCGCTGAAATTCGCTTCACCCAGCGCGTACAGGCCAGGCACAGTGGTCATCAGTTCGTAGTCGACCCAGAGACCGCCCATGGTATAGTGGACGGCCGGATAGATGCGCATGGGCGTCGTATAGGGGTCCTCTCCGGTGATCTTGGCGTACATGTCGAAGAGGTTGCCGTATTTTTCCTTGACGACCTCTGTCCCGTGGTGGCGGATCTCTTCGGCCGTTGGATTGTCGATGCCGTGCTTGCGGCACTCGGTCTTTCCATATCGTTCGATCGCCGACGCAAAATCAAGATATACTGCCTGTTTGGACGTGCCCACGCCATAACCGGCATCACAGCGCTCCTTAGCCGCGCGGGAAGCGACATCACGGGGCACCAGATTGCCAAAGGCCGGATATCTTCTTTCCAGGTAGTAGTCCCTTTCCTCTTCGGGGATCTCACCCGGTTTGCGGGGATCGTTTTTTTGTTTGGGTACCCAGATGCGACCGTCATTGCGGAGCGATTCCGACATCAGGGTCAGCTTGGACTGGTGATCGCCGGTGACGGGGATACAGGTCGGATGGATCTGGGTGAAACAGGGATTGCCAAAATATGCGCCTTGTCTATGGGCCTTCCAGGCGGCGGTGACATTACTGCCCATGGCATTGGTGGAAAGATAGAACACGTTACCATAGCCCCCGCTGGCCAGCAGCACGGCATGACCGAAATGTCTTTCGAGCTCGCCGGTGACCAGGTTGCGGGCAATAATACCACGGGCCTTTCCATCGATGATCACCACCTCCAGCATTTCATGACGGGTGAACATCTCAACATTGCCCAGCGCCACCTGTCTTTCCAGGGCCTGGTAAGCCCCGATCAGCAACTGTTGACCCGTCTGCCCGGCGGCATAGAACGTACGCTGAACCTGTACTCCCCCGAATGACCGATTGCTCAGCAACCCGCCGTATTCCCTGGCAAAGGGAACGCCCTGGGCCACGCACTGGTCGATGATACTGGCGCTGACCGCTGCCAGGCGATATACATTGGATTCCCTGGAACGGTAATCACCCCCCTTAATGGTATCGTAGAACAGGCGGAAAGTACTGTCCCCATCATTCTGATAGTTCTTGGCCGCGTTGATCCCCCCCTGCGCAGCGATGCTATGCGCCCGGCGGGGAGAATCCTGGAAGCAGAATGCTTTTACCTTGTATCCCATTTCACCGAGGGAAGCGGCGGCCGAAGCACCTGCCAGGCCCGTGCCGATAATGATCACTTCCAGGCTGCGTTTATTGGCCGGATTGACCAGCTTTACATGGCCTTTATAGTCTTCCCATTTCTTATCTAAGGGTCCGTCGGGGGTGTTTGACTTGAACATGACTGGAAATTATTGTTGGTTCTGACGTTTAAAGATAGATGCTATTGCACCCAGTTCAAATACATGGATATCGGCATCATGGCAAATGCCAGCGGCACGATGATGGAAAATCCGATGCCGACGCCGTTGATGAGATGGATGTAACGGTTATTATACACGCCCAGCGAACGGAAGGCGCTTTGGAAACCATGCATCAGGTGAAAAGCCAGCGAGATACATCCCACCACGTACAGCAATACCAGCCAGATGTTGGTGAAAGTGTCTTTCATCAGACCGAAAAGGTCATGCACCGTAACACCAGGCGGGTAGGTGACTTCAGGCATTTCCAGCCACCGGGAAGGGACCCAGAAATTCTTCAGATGAATGACCAGAAAGAAGAGCACGAAGGTTCCCAGCCAGCCCATATAACGGGAATACCATTTGCTGCCCTTATTGCCCATCGGAACCTGGTAGCCGATGCTGCGTTTGCGGCGATTCTGTAGTTCGAGTACATAGGCCTGGACGATATGAAGGATAAAGACCGCAAACAACCCGATCTCCAATATCCTCATCACAACGGTCGATCCCATAAAATTGGCGGCTAAATTGAACATCTGGCCCCCATCCATCGCCCAGATACAGGCATTGAGGCCGACATGCACGATCAGGAAGAGGATCAGGAAAACGCCGGTAAGGCCCATGACGAATTTCTTGCCTACAGAAGAAGTAAAGAGTTCAGACCATTTCATATTATAACCTTGAGGATGAATCAGCTTCGAGGCCCTTGCAAGCCAACCGCGCAAATTTAGTACAGGAATGGTTGCAAAATTGTTTTCATTTACTTTTTTTGTAGGCAACAGGACAGTCCACCCATAAATCCCCGTTGTTTAGTATCTTTGCCGCCAAATTCCCGGTTAATGCCGGGGTGGATTCCAGGACCAAATAAGAAAACACAATGAAGCAAGAAGACGATTTTGAAGCGAACCTGGCAGGAGATGAAGGACAAAGTGAGGAGAGCAAGAGCGGTTGGTTCAGACGCATCAAAAAAGGTATTCTGACCAGCACGGCGGAAAAAAAGGAGACGCCCGAAGGTCTCTGGACCAAATGCCCGAACTGCAACTACATTTGTACGGTAACGGAACTGCGGGAAAACCTGTTCGTGTGCCCGAAATGCACCCATCACCACCGGATCGGCAGCGCCGAATATTTCGAGATCCTTTTCAACGACAATCAATACGAGATCCTGTACGAAAATATCCGGTCCAAAGACTTCCTGCACTTCACGGACCTGAAATCCTATCAGAAAAGACTGGATGAGACCTGGAGCAAGACTGACATCACCGATTCAATCAGGATAGCGGCAGGCGACGTGAAAGAGAACCGGCTGGTCGTCGGCTGCATGGACTTCGAATTCATCGGCGGTTCCCTGGGCAGTGTGATGGGCGAACGGATTTCCCGGGCTGTGGACTATTGCCTGCAACACCGGGCCCCGTTGATGATCATCTGCAAATCGGGTGGCGCCAGGATGATGGAAAGCGCCTTCTCCCTGATGCAGATGGCCAAAGTGTCGGGCAAATTGTCCCAGTTGACGGATGCCAGGCTACCTTTTATTTCCCTACTGACAGACCCCTCTTTCGGCGGCGTGTCCGCCTCCTTCGGGATGCTGGGCGATCTCAATATAGCGGAGCCCGGCGCCCTGATCGGCTTTGCCGGCCCGCGCGTTATCAAGGAGACCATCAAGAAGG
>Ga0302325_10003547_pt1 | contig 36699 bp, 36 predicted proteins | sample Palsa_T0_2_FD_201948 | JGI IMG/M metagenome (GOLD analysis project Ga0302325, IMG submission 201948) | Peat permafrost microbial communities from Stordalen Mire near Abisko, Sweden - Palsa_T0_2 | ecosystem: Environmental > Terrestrial > Soil > Palsa > Peat permafrost | place: Sweden: Abisko...
TTCCGGTTTGAACTTCCTGTGCAGCGTCCGGGGCTGCGGTAGGAACTTCAAAACTGCCGCACTAGGATGCCGTTCCAAGAACGAGGACGAATCGGTAACCGGCGGACCATGAAGCAGAAGCAGATCTCACGCGTGGAGCTGGCGAGCTATCTGCTGTCGCCCTCACTCTTCGTGATGATTGCCTTGATGGTAGCGGAAGCCATGCTCGCGGCTGCCACCACGTGGCTCGTCATCAATGCCGCCCGCAAGGTTGCAGAAGGCCACTTCCTGCTCGGCGACCTCATCTGGATTCTGACGGCGCAATCGGCCTCTTACGTGGTTGGCGTCATCAGCTGGATCTTCGCCGAGCGCGCCGGTTATCGCGGCTTCGGCCAATTCATGCTGCGCTTCGCGCGCGACAACCGAGGCAAGGTCAAGCTGTTCGGCGACAAGCCGGCGCGGGAGCAAGTCGAGCCGTTTCTCACCGGCGAAACGTTCCAATGTTTCTTCAATTTGATCTACGAGATGGAGTTCACGCTCAAGCTGTTTCTCGGGCTGGTCTTCAACGCGCTCGTGCTGGGCACGGAAATCGACTTGAGTTTGCCGTTCGCCTATGTCGGCGCGTTCGCGGCGTTATTGTCGATGCAATGGGCGCTGCAGAACCCGCTTGCCCGCACCTATCTGGAAAACCAGCGCATGAACAACCGGGTCACCGCGCAAGGCTACACCGCGTGGGACAATATCTTCAGCGGCAACGGATACAACCTGCGGCTCTGGCTCGGCGGCTTCAAAAGCCGGCTGCGCGAAGCGCTGACCGCGCAGGTCCGCGCCATCGTGGCGCGGGAAGGCATGAGCGCGATGAGCGGCATCGTCAGTCTCGCCATCGTCTTCGCAACCATTACCGTAGTGGCCGTGAACAATGTAGGCGACACCGCGCTGTTGATCGCGCTGGCGACGACGTTGCCGCGGCAGATCGAGATGACCTACGAACTGCATCTGCTCGCCGCCGGCTGGAACGATTTCATCGCGGTATGGACCCGCTTTGGCGGCGTCGCCGCCAACATGCTGCCGCAGCCGGACCCGACATTCGACGACCGCATCAAGTTCGACCGTTTGGTGCTGCGTGAAGGCGAGGACGCCAATGTCGTCTCCTCGGTGAACGATGCGCTGCGCATCGTGCAGGCGCGGCCGACCGGCCGCATCAACATCCGCGGCGGCAACGGCGCCGGCAAATCCTCGCTGCTCGCGAGCCTGAAGACCGAGATGCGACAGCGCGCGTTCTACTGGCCGGCGTCGGACCGGCTGGCGTTCAAGTTCGCCGGCGATGTGATGCCGGTCGACGTCGAAGGCGATGACGACGATAAAGTGATCGTGGTCGCGGATACGATGGATAAGAAACTCGGCTTCTCCACCGGCGAGCGGCAGCTCAAGTCGCTCGAGGAAATCGTCAGATCGACCGATGCGCGGGTCTATCTGCTCGACGAATGGGACGCCAATCTCGATGCAGCGAACAAGGCCAGGGCCGACGCTCTGATCGACTCGCTCGCGGCGCGCGCCCGCGTGGTCGAAATCTCCCACCGCGATCGCCCGGCGTAATCTGCGGGGGAATCCGATCAGGTTGCCGCGTTCAGCGTAATCCCGAAAGCCTCCTTGAAACCGCGCTCGCCCTTGGCCGAGATCTTGAGCGCCCGCGAGTGCCGGATTCGCGCGATCCAGTCCAGGTCCAAACAGCGATTGGCAAGAGCCGCGCCGAGCGCGCCGCCAAGGTGCGGCCGCCGCTCGCTCCAGTCCAGGCACGGCCGGCAGAAGGTACGCCGGCCCTGCCTGACATCGTCAAGCCGGATGCCGAAGCTGGACAGATGCTTCTCTCCGGCGCGGGTGACCATCCCGCCGTCTTCGGTCAGCACGATGTGTTTTCGCCGCGTCAACGCATCCGTCAGCGCCACGCCGAGACGGCCGGCAATATGGTCGTAGCAGGTGCGTGCCGTCCGCAGCTGGTCGTCGCCGTTCCAGCGGGGCCGATAGCGCCGCGGTCCGTCGGCCGCGACGACCATGATGCTCTCGATCATGCGAGCGACCTCGGGCGAACCGAGCCGGAAGTAGCAATGGCGGCCCTGCTTGGTGAGCGACAGCAGGTTTGCCTCCCGCAGCTTGGCGAGATGCTCGCTGGTCGTCTGCGGCGACACGCCGGCGACGTAGGCAAGTTCGCTTGCGGTCAGGGCGCGTCCGTCAATCAACGCCATCAGGATGTTGGCGCGCGCCGGATTGCCGACAAGCGCGGCAACCTCGGCAACGGCGGGCTGGGCTTCGGTCATAGCGGACAGATAGGCGGAACGAGCGGCCGACGCCAGCCGTCATACTTCGGGAAGCGCCGAAGTGATGAAGGGAGCTATTCGGGGCCAGCGACGTTATCGACGGACGAGATCGGAGCGCCACTTATGAGCATTTCCGCCTTTCCACATGCCGTCGCGGCCAAGCACGATGCCACGAGCCTGCGCCATCGTATCGCGCGCCTGCCCGAACGCCGCTCGCCGACGGCCAAATCATTGACGCTTGCGGCCATGAGCCTGGGCTACGTCGTCGTCCAGCTCGACGTGACCGTCGTCAATGTCGCGATCAACAGCATCGGCGCGACTTACGGCGGCTCGCTCGCGGATTTGCAATGGATCGTCAACGCCTACACTCTCACGTTCGCGGCCTTCATTCTGACGGCCGGCGCGCTTGGGGACCGCCTGGGCGCCAAACGAGTCTTTGTGCTGGGCTTCGCGATCTTCGTGCTGGCTTCGCTCGCCTGTGCGCTGGCACCCGCGCTGTGGGTGCTCATCGTCGCCCGCTTGTGTCAGGGAATCGGCGCCGCAGTCCTCGTACCGAATTCGCTTGCGCTGCTTAATCATGCCTATCCGGACGAAGCCGAGCGCCATTGGGCCGTCGGCATTTGGGCGGCAGGTGCGAGCTTTTCGCTGACCGCGGGGCCACTGGTGGGCGGCGGACTGATCGCGCTGGTCGGATGGCGCGCCATCTTCTTGATCAATCTGCCCGTCGGGCTCGCCGGAATGTGGCTGGCGTGGCGCTACGCGAGCGAAACCGCCCGATCGGCAACGCGGACGCTGGATGTTCCAGGTCAGGTCGTCGCTGTTCTCGCCCTTGGATGCCTGGCCGCCGCCATGATCGAAAGCGGACAGCGCGGCTGGAGAGACCCGTGGGTCGTTGCCGGCTTCGCAGCCTTTGTCGGGCTGGCTGCGCTGTTCCTGACGATCGAATTTCGGTCGAAAGGACCGATGCTGCCGTTGTCGCTGTTCCGCAACCCCGCTTTCAGCGCAACCGCGCTGGCGGGCCTTCTGGTCAATGTAGGATGCTACGGCCTGATTTTCGTGTTCAGCCTCTATTTCCAGCGGGTCAATCATTTGTCGCCGTTGTGGACCGGAATGGCGTTCGCCCCGATGATGGCTGCTATCGTCGTGACCAATCTCGCCGCGGCGCGCGTGACGGCCGCAATCGGGGCGCAACTTACCATCGCCACAGGAGCGGCGGTTATGGCCGCAAGCTGCATCGGTCTTTTGGTGATGCAACAAGGGTCGAGCTATACGTCGCTTTGCATCCAGCTCATCGCGCTGGGCGCAGGCCTAGGTCTTTTGGTCCCGCCGTTGACATCAACGCTGTTGGGCAGTGTCGCCAAAAAATATTCCGGCGTCGCTTCGGGTGTGCTCAACGCCATGCGCCAGACCGGCAGCGTTCTGGGCGTTGCACTCTTTGGCTCGCTGCTAGGCGGATCGGCGGGATTTATGGGAGGCGCGAAGACGGCGCTGTTGATCTCCTCGGGCCTGGCGCTTTGTGCCTTGGCCGCCGTGATGATCGGCGTTCCCCGTCGGGCGAATTAGCACCGCGAGCCGGTATTACATCGCCACGATCGGCTGCGCCGCGAGCGCGGGCTCGCGCGGGGCGACGCCGGTAAACGCCGAGCCTTCCTTAAACCACGACTCCGGCGCCGGGTGACCCCACAAGGTTTGCCGCCGCGGATCGGTCAGCGCCCAGCGGATCGGCGCGTGATCGGGATCAACGGTGAGATAGTCGGAGGTGAACAACTCGACGCGGTGGCCATCGGGATCGCGGATATAGAGAAAAAACGCATTGGAGATACCGTGCCGGCCGGGGCCGCGTTCCATATTGGCGAGATAGCCGGAGGTCGCCATCACGTCGCAAATGTGGACGATGTCGAGCGCGTTCGACGTCCACAGACCGATATGATGCAGCCGTGGTCCGAGGCCGTTGGTGAAGGCGAGGTCGTGCACGTTGCCCTTGCGATGCATCCACACCGCCCAAAGCTTCGGATCGGCGCCGCCGGTTTCGGTATATTCCGTGAGGCGGAAGCCGAGCTCACGGTAGAAGTCGTAACTCCCCTGCACGTCCGGCGTGAAACAATTGAGATGGTCGATGCGCTGAATGCGCGCGCCGACATGCGCGGCATATTTCTGCAACATGGACTCCGACTGATCCATTTGCGCATAGAGGTCGAGCGGCATTCCGAACACATCCGCGGTACGCAGAGTGCGCCCCTGGTGCGGCAAGTCCGGGAACGAGGTCGGCAGATTACGGCGACCGAACCAGAACGCGGCACGGTCGAGGTCCTCTTCGCTCGCGAGCTTGAAGCCAAGCGCGCGCACGTCGGCCTCGCGCGAACGGCGCAACACGATCGAATGGTGGTTGCGCTCCTCGACGCCGCGCAGATAGAGCGCGTCCGCCGACTCGTCGCTGACCAGAAGCCCGAGGCAGTCGGCGTAGAACGCGCGGGCCCGACCGAGGTCGCGCACGCCAAGCTCGACATGGCTGGCACGGACGACATTGAAAGGTGGATCGAAAACCGGCACGCGGATCGGCATGTGGCGGGTCACCGTTGACGGGTGCTGCGCCGACTTCTAACACATCGCGCGGATGGCGGAAGCCTGCCGGCCGTTGCCGGGACGGGAGAAACGACATATGCGGCTTGCAAGCTATAATTTGCGAGGCCGGCCCAGCTTCGGCGTGGTGGTCGGCGACGGCATCGTCGATCTGCGCTCGCGGCTGAGCCGTTTCGGCACGCTCCTCGACGTGTTTCGCGCCCAGGCTCTCGACGAGGCAAAAGCGGTCATTGCCGGCGTACGGCCGGACGTGCCGGTAGCCGAGGTCGAACTGCTGCCGCCGCTGACGGCGCCGGAGAAAATCCTGTGCATCGGCATCAATTACGCAAACCGCGAGCGAGACTACGATTTTGCCGAGCCACCGAAATATCCGAGCATGTTCTACCGCGCGCCAAACTCCGTGGTTGGGCACGGCGGCAAGCTCATTCGACCGAAGATTTCGGAGCAGCTTGATTATGAGGGTGAGATTGCAATGGTGATCGGCCGCGAGTGCAAGCACGTACCGAAGGAGAGCGCGCACGCGACGATCGCCGGCCTGACGCTGTGCAACGAAGGCACGATCCGCGATTGGATCCGCCACGGCAAGTTCAATGTCACCCAGGGGAAGAACTTCGACGCGACCGGCAGCATCGGACCGTGGATCGAAACCGATATTGACCTGACCAAGCCGCTGCATCTTACCGTCCGCAAGAACGGCGAGGTCACACAGGACGACACCACGGCGAGTATGATTTTTTCCTTTGCCGACCTCATCGCCTATGTCACGACGTTCATGACGCTCAAGCCGGGCGACATCATCTCCACCGGCACGCCGGTCAAGAAAGATTCGAAGACCGATCCGCCGGTGTGGCTCAAGACCGGCGACGTCATTGAGTTCGAATGTCCGGAAATCGGCGTGTTGCGCAATTTCGTAGCGGACGAAGCGTGACGATTGCGACCCGCGCGGCGTGCGTCATCGGCTGGCCGGTCGAACATTCGCGCTCGCCGCTCATTCACGCTTATTGGCTCAAGCGCTACGGCATCGCCGGCCAGTATCGGCGCGAGCTGGTTCCGCCGGAGGAATTCGCGGCGTTCGCCGGATCGCTCGCCGCGCGAGGCTATGTCGGCGCCAACGTAACGTTGCCGCACAAAGAAGCGGTCCTCGCGTCTTCGGAACCTGACGAGCGGGCCGGCGCCGTAGGCGCCGCCAACACGATATGGCTCGACGGCGGCGTCCTGCGCTCGACCAATACCGACGTCGAGGGCTTCTTGGACAACCTCGATGCGTGCGCGCCGGATTGGGGCTTGAGCAAAGCCGTAGTGCTCGGTGCCGGCGGCGCGGCACGCGCGGTGATCTACGGTCTTCTCGATCGGAGGATCGAGCGGATCGTTCTCGTCAACCGCACGCCCGGTCGCGCCGAGGCATTGCGCCAAACATTCGGCCCGCGCGTGCAGATTGCCCGTTGGGACGAGGCCCGTGTCGCGCTTGCCGATGCGTCGCTCCTCGTCAACACTACGACACTCGGCATGCAAGGACAGCCGGCACTCGCGATTGATCTGGCGCGGCTCCCCGGCCACGCGGTCGTCGCCGATCTCGTCTATGTGCCGGTGTTGACCCCGTTGCTCGCGGCCGCAAGGGCGCGCGATCTGCGCACGGCCGACGGGCTCGGCATGCTATTGCATCAGGCGGTGCGCGGCTTCGCGCTGTGGTTCGGAAAAAAGCCCGAAGTAACGGCGGAAATGCGGGCCCAGGTTGAAGCCGACCTCGCCGCCTCCGGCGAGAAACGCGCCGGATAACGCAGTTGTGTTTGTAACGACGCAGTTGTGTTCGCCGCCTTCAAATTACATCCGCTACGGTCGCCGCCGCAGTGTGAATAATTTGGAGGACGAACATGACAAAAATATCACGAAGAATGTTAGGCGCCGCCGCTTTCGTTTTGCTGCTGTCGACGTCGATGGTCGCGGCGCAAGCGCCGGACATTGTGCGGGTACGCGGGACGATCGAAAGCGTCGACGGCCAGACGCTCAACGTGAAAGGCCGCGATGGCGCCCCGATCACGGTGAAGCTGGCGGACGACGTGCGCGTTCTCGCCGTCGACAAGAAAACACTCGCCGACGTCAAGCAGGGCGTGTTCGTGGGCATCACCGCCATGCCGCAACCGGACGGCACCCAGAAGGCCGTAGAGATTCATATCTTCCCGGAAGCTCTTCGCGGCACCGGCGAAGGCCATCGGCCATGGGACCTCATGCCGAACAGCACCATGACCAACGCCAATATCGAAAGTGCGGTCGCCAGCGTCGACGGGCAGGAACTGGTGTTGAAATACAAGGACGGCGAGAAGAAATTTATCGTGCCGGCGAATGTCGAGGTGGTGATGTTTGCTTCGGCAGCCGTGACCGACCTCAAGCCGGGCGAAAAGATCTTCGTCGTGGCTGGAAAAAAACAGGCCGACGGCACGATCACGGCGCCGAGCGTCGTGGTCGGCCGTGGCGGCGTCAATCCGCCCATGTAAGGCGACCGCGCCGCCGCGTGGCACGGCAATTGCTCTTTAGTCGCTGCGTGGATTCCGGAAAACCGGCACGCAGCGACAGGAGGCCGTCCATGACGCGAGCCGAACTCACGGAGAAACTGCTCGGCATCAAGCGCGAGAAGGAATGGAGCTGGAAGCATATCTGCGGTGAGATCGGCGGCATGTCGCCGGTCTTGATCGCGGGCGCGGTGCTCGGGCAGATGAAGCTGACAAAGCCGCAGGCGGCGAAGGCCGCCGAATTGTTCGGTTTAAGCAAGAGCGAGCAGGCCCTGCTCAACGAGGTGCCGTATCGCGGCACGGCGATGCCGCCGACCGACCCGCTGATCTATCGTTTCTACGAATTGGTGATGGTCAACGGGCCGGCGTTGAAGGCCCTGATCGAGGAAGAATTCGGCGACGGCATCATGTCCGCGATCGACTTCGACCTGCAGATGGAGCGCCAGGCCGACCCCAAAGGGGACCGCGTGAAGCTCACCATGACGGGGAAATTCCTGCCGTATAAATACTACGGAGCAACCGGTAACGCTCAGGCCTACGGGCATAAGGAAGAATAGAAAAAGCCGCCCGGCGCGGCGGATTGCTCACCAATGCGGGCGGCAGTGGCGATGGAAATGATCGTCGGTCCAGCACGCGCCCCGGCTGACGGGCGGACCCCAGAACGGGTTGCCGAAAACGCCCCCGATGACGCCGCCGGCGACGGCGCCGACCGGACCCGCGACAACGAGGCCTGTCCCCGCTCCCGCCGCGGCGCCGACCCAATCGGCACGTGCGCTCGGCGCAGCCATCGTGACTGCACCCAGCACACTCGCCGCCAACACACTGCTCGCCAAAATGCAATTGCGCATCTGCCTTCCCCTCCGCCAAGGCAGGCTGGCCGTCGCGCTCAACCGCGCCACAAGACCAGCCGCAACGGACGATCCTATAAATTCGTGGCAAACGTCGGGCAGCTTTGCGGCCGCCGGAGCAACCGTTCACGCTAGCCCGCGATCACGCGACGATCGATCTCGGCGATATTGTTGATGCCGGTCAGCGCCATACTGACGTTAAGCTCATTGCGCATAATCTCGATCGCCAGCGCGACGCCCGCCTGTCCGCCGGCGCCAAGCCCATAGATGTAGGCGCGTCCGCTGAGACACGCCTGCGCGCCGAACGCGATCGCGCGCATGATGTCCTGGCCGGAGCGAATGCCGCCGTCGAACAGCACCTCCATTGTCGAGCCGACTGCCTCGACGATCGGCGGCAGTGCGGAAATCGACGACGGCGCGCCGTCGAGTTGGCGGCCGCCGTGGTTCGACACCACCAGCGCCGCCGCGCCGCTCTTGGCGGCGATGCGCGCGTCCTCGACATCAAGGATGCCTTTGAGGATGAGCTTGCCTGGCCAAAGGCTGGCAATCCACTCGACGTCTTTCCAGTTCAGCGTCGCGTCGAACTGGCCCGCGGTCCAATGCGACAACGAATTGACGTCTTCCATGCCGCGAACGTGGCCGGCGAGATTGCCGAACGTCCTGCGCTTGGCGCGCGCAATGCTGAGCAACCAAGCCGGCTTGGTCGCCATGTCGGTGATGTTCCCGATACGCCACTCCGGCGGAACCGTCATGCCGTTCTTGATGTCGCGGTGGCGCTGGCCGAGGATTTGCAAATCGACCGTAAGGACCAGCGCGCTGCACTTTGCGGCTGCGGCCCGCTCGATCAGCGAGCGCACGAAGCCGCGGTCCTTCATGACATAGAGCTGGAACCAGAACGGTTTGTCCACGGCAGCCGCGACATCCTCGATCGAGCAGATCGACATGGTCGACAGGGTGAATGGGATTCCGGCCTCCAGGGCGGCGCGGCAGGCGAGTATTTCGCCGTCGCCGTGCTGCATGCCGCAAAGCCCGATGGGCGCCAGCGCGAGCGGCAGTGACACCGGCTCACCGAGGATGGTAGTGGCGGTGGTGCGATTGGCGACGTCGACGAGAATCCGCTGGCGGAGCTTGATGCCCTCGAGATCGGTGCGGTTGGCATTGAGCGTCTGTTCGGCGTAGGAGCCGCCTTCGGCATAGTCGAAAAACGCGCGCGGAACCCGGCGACGGGCGGTATGCCGCAGATCCTCGATGCAGGTCATTGTTTTCATGGCTGGCGTTTCCCCGTCTCTTTTGCCTCCGATAGCATAAAGTCGGGCGGAACACCGCCCCGAGACACGCGTTGCCAACGATGCGTGTCCGGCAGCAGGACGACCCGAGGGTGAACATCGTGACGGGCGAAGCGAACAAGCACCGACCATCTTCAGCCAGCGGCGCCGAAGCCAGGCTGGATCGCGCCGGCAAGCGGGAGCGACTGTTAAAGACAAAGAAGATGCTCGACGAAACGCTCGAGAAGGGTCTGGAGGATACGTTCCCGGGCTCGGACCCGGTCGCCGTCACCCAGCCGCCGCATAGCCCGCGCGACAAGCACGAGCTGTGAGCCTCGCAGCCGGTATCGTGGAACTCGCTTTTTTTCCCACCTCCCGCCTAGATCGTTGGACTGCAATGATATTTTACGAAATCATGGTGGAGAAAGTATTCCCGCCGGGAGTAACATTATTGCACATTTTTTGAGGCGGACGTCACTCGGTTCGGGTTAGTATCGCCGCTGGATAGGCGATGGGGACCATGGCCCGCAAGTATTTTGGTACTGATGGCATTCGCGGCCGCGCGAACGGCGTGATTACGCCGGAACTGGCGCTCAAGGTGGGCCAGGCCACGGGCGTGGTGTTTCGCCGCGCCGAACAAGACCGCCATCGCGTAGTCATTGGCAAGGACACCCGCCTGTCCGGCTATATGATCGAAACCGCTCTGATCGCGGGATTCACGTCTGTGGGCATGGACGTCCTGCAACTTGGCCCAATGCCGACGCCGGCCGTCGCCATGCTCACACGCTCGATGCGCGCCGATCTCGGCGTCATGATCTCGGCGTCGCATAATCCTTTCGACGACAACGGCATCAAGCTGTTCGGGCCCGACGGCTACAAACTGTCGGACGAGGTCGAGCACCAGATCGAAGCGCTGATCGACGGCGACATGACCACGCTTCTGGCGAAGAGCCGGGAACTCGGCCGCGCCAAACGTATCGACGGTGTTCACGACCGCTACATCGAATTCGCCAAGCGCACGCTGCCGCGCAACCTCTCGCTCGAAGGCTTGCGCGTCGTCATCGACTGCGCCAACGGCGCGGCCTATCGGGTCGCTCCCGAGGCGCTGTGGGAACTTGGCGCCGACGTCATCTCGATCGGTGTCGAACCGGATGGATTCAACATCAACCGCGAGTGCGGCTCGACCGCGCCCGACGCGCTGAGCCGGAAGGTGCGTGAGATGCGCGCGGATATCGGCATCGCGCTCGACGGCGACGCCGACCGCGTGGTCATCGTCGACGAGCAAGGCCACCTGATCGACGGCGATCAGCTTTTGGCGGTCATTGCGGAGAGTTGGGCGGAGGACGGCCGGCTGGCCAAGCCGGGCGTCGTCGCCACCGTGATGTCCAATCTCGGCCTCGAACGGCATCTGCAATCGCTTAAGCTTACGACCGTGCGCATGCCGGTCGGCGACCGCTACGTGCTCGAGCATATGCGCGAGCACGGCTACAATGTTGGCGGCGAACCATCCGGCCATATCATCCTTTCAGACTACACCACGACCGGCGACGGCTTCATCGCCGCGCTGCAGATTCTTGCGGTGGTGAAAAAGCAGGACAAGCCGGTTTCGCAGGTGTGCCACCGTTTCGCTCCCTTGCCGCAGGTACTCAAGAACGTGCGCCACCGGGGCGGCAAGCCGCTGGAAAATTCAAAAGTGCGAATCGCGATCGAGGACGCGGAACAGCGCCTCAATGGTCACGGCCGGCTCGTGGTACGGCCATCTGGAACTGAGCCGGTGATCCGCGTCATGGGCGAAGGCGACGACAAGACGCTGGTGGAGGAGGTCGTCGACGGCATCGTCGACGCGCTGACCGATCACGCGGCGTAACGGACCTTCGCTGGACGTTAGTCCCGCGACTTGAGGAATTGCGCGAAGGCTTTGAGTGTCATTTCCGAGACGTGGTGCTCAATGCCCTCGGCGTCCGCCTCGGCCGACTCTGTCGGAACACCCAACGCGCAAAGAATATCGACCACAAGTCTGTGGCGGACGCGCACGCGGTCGGCGAGCGCGTGGCCTTTCTCGGTCAGGAACACCCCGCGATACGGCCGGGCCGTAGCCAAACCGGCGCGCTTCAAGCGTGAAATCGTCTTGACGGCGGTGGCGTGGGATACGCCGAGACGCCGGGCGATATCCGTCGGCCGGGCCTCGCCCGCGCTCACCAGGAGGTCGGCGATCAGTTCGACGTAATCTTCCAGCAACGCTGTTGACTGCGCCGAACGCGTCTTGCCAAACCGGCGCGCCTGCGTGCCCTCCGCGGGAAGCTTACCCGTGGCGCGTTCGCGCTTGCGTTTCGCCGTATCCGCCGCCGCCAACGTCATGTTTGCAGCAATCCCAACGTTCATCCGGTCGGCCGTCGCAGAACACACTTTTCTCATCGTGTCAAAGCACAGCTTAGGCTACACTTTGTAACCGTTGACGCCATCTTCCGGCTTCCCTATAGTGTAACACATGCTACACTTTCTGGTTAATGCTCCATGTCGAGCGATATGACGAATTTGACCGGCCGATTAAGGGGATCGCTGTCGGATCGCACCGTCGCCGCCGCGCGTCAGGTGCTGGAGGGGCAGCGCGGCGGCTGGCGCGCCTACCTGGTATTCGCCGGCCCCGCGGTCATCGCCTCGATTGCCTACGTCGATCCCGGGAATTTTGCGACCAACATCCAGGCAGGGGCAAGGTACGGCTACGGCCTGCTCTGGGTGGTGCTGCTCGCCAATTTGATCGCGATGCTATTCCAGGCGCTCTCGGCCAAGCTCGGCATTGTCACCGGCCGCAATCTCGCGGAGATGTGCCGCGATCACTTTCCGCGGCCGATCGTGTTGGCGATGTGGGTCGTCAGCGAGATTGCCGCCATGGCGACCGACCTCGCCGAATTCCTCGGCGGCGCCATCGGACTTTCGTTGCTGTTCCACATACCGCTGTTGGCCGGGATGGTCGTTACCGGATTTGCGACCTACGGCTTGTTGATGTTCCAGAGCTTCGGCTTCCGGCCGATCGAGCTGATCATCGGCAGCATGGTGAGCGTTATTGCGCTTTGTTACCTGGTCGAGATGTTCATCGTTCCGGTCAACTGGATGTCGGCGGTCTTCCATACCGTGGTGCCGCAGATTGCCGATGCGCGGGCGCTGCTGCTTGCGGTCGGCATTATCGGCGCCACGGTCATGCCGCACGCGGTGTATCTGCATTCCGGCTTGACGCAGGCGCGCATGCCGGTCCGCGACGACATCGAACGGCGCAAAGTGCTGCGCTTCTCGAACCAGGAGGTCATCTTCGCGCTCACCCTCGCCGGACTTGTCAATATGGCGATGGTAATGATGGCATCGAGCGCATTTCACGCCGGTCATCCCGAGGTCGCCGAGATCGAAACCGCCTATCACACGCTGACGCCGCTTCTCGGCGTCGGCGCGGCGGGGGTATTTTTGCTCTCGCTCATCGTCTCGGGCGTATCGGCTTCGACGGTCGGAACAATGGCGGGCCAAATGATCATGCAGGGCTTTGTCGGCTTCCGTATCCCGATTTGGGTCCGTCGACTGGTCACAATGCTGCCGGCCTTCGTGGTCGTCGCGCTTGGCGTTAACGCGACGAACGCGCTGGTCATCAGCCAAGTGGTGCTCAGCATTGCGCTGCCGCTGCCGATGATCGCACTGCTCATCTTCACCGGCAGACGCGACATCATGGGCGACTTCACCAACGGTCGAATGACCCGCATAGCGGCGCTGATTGGCACAGCCGCGGTGCTCGCGCTCAATTTTTTCCTGATCGCGCAGACGCTGGGCTTGGAGATTCCGGGGCTGTCCAGCGCAGACTGAAGGGCGCACCCGTGCGGCAAAGCGCCCGGTGCATGGACGAAAGCGGGCGGTTTGTGCTTATTGCCCGCGGAAGGTGAAAAGCCGCGCAGTCATCAAGCGGCCCGCCGCGAGGGACACACCATGAAGAAATTGACGGTTGCGTCCGCCTTGGCGGCGTTGGCGCTGCTATGGAGCGCCGCGTCGGTCAGCGCCCAGCAATTCGGCACGGCGGCCGAGGCAAAGGCGATGCTCGATCGCGCCGTCGTCGCGCTCAAGGCCGACAAGACCACCGCACTTGGCGAACTCAACGACAAGAGCGACAAGCGGTTCCACGAGCACGACCTCTACGTGTTCTGCTTCAACATGGCCGACGGTAAAACCGTCACGCATCCAAATCCCGCGCTTATTGGCACAGATATCCGCGCCTTTAAGTTCAAAGGCGAGCCGATCGGACAAAGATTGTTTGATGCGGCGAAGGAAGGAAGCGTCGTCACGGTGGAATACAGCTTCCCGAAACCCGGAACGACCGAACCGGTCCCAAAGGTTTCTTTCGTGACGCGTGTTGGCGACCAAGGCTGCGGCGTTGGCTATTATAAATAACCGGCCGCAGCCACTTTCGCGGCGACGATCAAAATAAGGGCGAGACTGCCGATGCGGCCTCGCCGATTTCGTCAGACGGTCTTTAAATTCTCGGCGGCCGACTTGCCGGTCTTGCGATCCACCACGACCTCGAACGCGACTTTCTGGCCTTCTCGCAGCTCGCGCAGCCCAGCGCGTTCAACAGCGCTGATATGGACGAACACATCCTTACCACCATCATCGGGCTGGATGAATCCATAACCCTTTTGCGCATTGAACCACTTCACTGTTCCGTTGCTCACGGGACACTCCTCCTTGGAAAACAAGATATGAGCCGCGCAAATGGCACGGCCCGGCTCGCTCGAGATTTTGGTGAAAGATCGTCAGTCAGGCGCGCTTGTCGTCGCTGCAAGGCCTAGTCGTTCGGCCGAAAAACTCGATTTCGCCTATTTAGCGAGACGCCGCCAAGTTCGCAAGACCGGGCAAGGCAATTGAACGGCATCGCCGAGCATCGACTTCCGCGTTCGGGTTCACGCACAATTCATATTCAACTACAGAATAAGTTCTGCACTGCGGAATAAGTTGGCACTATGGAATAATCTCGCCGATCAGTCCGGCATCATATTGAGTGAAAAACAGGCGACCGTCGGACATCGAGGTGATGCAGCGCGCTCCGCTCGCGGATGTCGGGATGTCATATTCTCCGATCATGGCGCCGCGTGAGTCCATTCGGCCGATCTTGTTGGCGAAATTTTCAGTGAACCAGAGATCACCATCGGCCGTCACCGTTACGCCGCGCGCCGAAGCATTCGGTGTCGGAATGGCAAACTCGACAACCGTCCCATCGTGAGCGATGCGGCCGAGCGCGTTGGCGCCGGTTTCGACGAACCAGATGCTGCCGTCGGGATGCAGAACCATGGCGCGCGGCTGGTTGTCGGGGCTGGGCACTGGAAACTCGGTAACCTCGCCGTGGAGCGTCATGCGGGCAACGCGGTTGCCGCCGGCTTCGCTGAACCACAGCGCGCCGTCGCGCACGACGATCGAGAGCGGCCGGCTGCCCGGCGTCATGCCGGCGCCGAATTCGGTCATGCGACCGTCACCGGTCACACGCGCGATGCGATCGGCGTTGCCCTCGGAGAACCAAACATTGCCGTCAGGGCCGAGAACGATGCCGTCTGGACCTGAGTTGGCGGTCGGCACCGCGAACTCTGTAATCGCGCCGTCCAACGTGATGCGTCCAATGCGGTTGCCCTCCTTCTGCGTGAACCAGAGATTGCCGTCGCCGCCGACCGCGATACCGACAGGCACGCTGCCCACGGCGGGAAGGGCGAACTCGCGAAACGTGCCGGCATTCGGATCGAAACAGCCAATTTTCGACGCGCCGCTCTCGCAGAACCAAAGATTTCCATCGGGCCCTTCGACGGCAATGTAGGGCTTGCTGTCGCGTGTAGGAATCCTGTGCTCGCGCATGACGGGCTTCGCGGGCGAACGAGCCGCGGACGATTGTGCCGAAACTACTCTATCGGCCATGGACATCTATCCTTGTAATTCGCGCGCACGCTTCGCGCAGTCTGCGGCCTGCCAGATGCGCGCCGGCGTCAGCGGCATGTCGAGGTGCTCGACGCCAAGCCCGCGCAACGCGTCGAGCACCGCGTTGACCACGGTCGGTGGCGCAGCAATTGTTCCCGCCTCGCCGATGCCTTTGACGCCCAGCGGGTTGGTCGTGGCCGGAATCTCGACGAACTCGGAAACAATCTGCGGAAAGTCGCCGGCCCGCGGCATGCCGTAGTCGAGGAAACTGCCGGTAATAAGTTGGCCCGACTCCTGATCGTACACGATGTTCTCGAACAGCGCCTGTCCAACGCCTTGCGCGATGCCGCCATGAATCTGCCCCTCGCAGATCATCGGATTGATCGCCATGCCGAGATCGTCAACGGCGGCGAAACGGTCGATGCGGACGGTGCCCGTTTCCGGGTCGACCTCAACCTCACAGACCTGACAACCGTTCGGATAATTGGGCGCGCCGCCCGGAACACCCGACCACGTGCCAACTCCATCGAGGCCGAGACCGAGCTTCAGGACCGGCCCCGCCGGAGCAAAAAACGCGCGGGCCACGGCACCGATCGGCATTCGCTTATCGGTCCCGATCACCGTGTAGGTACCGGCCTTGAACTCAACGTCGCCGGGCGCCGCCTCCATGAGCGCGGCGGCCATTTCCTTGCCGCGGGCAATGACCACATCGGCGGCATTGCGCAGCGCATTGCCGCCGACCAGGGAGCTTCGGGCCGCAAACGTGCCGCGGCCGAACATCACTTTTTCGGTGTCGCCCTGGATGTAGTTGATCGCTTCGAACGGCACGCCCAGCCATTCGGCGACGAGCTGCGCGAAAGCGGTCGCGTGCCCCTGTCCGTGCGAATGGGTGCCGGCGATGATTGTCACCATCCCGCCCGGATCGAACCGTATCTCCATGCGTTCGTTGAATACGCCGCCGAGCTCGATGTACGGCGTGACGGCGCGGCCGCGCAGCTTGCCCCGCCGCTTGCTCTCCTCGCGCCGCGCCGCAAAGCCGTTCCAATCGGAAAGCTTGAGGCATACGTCCATCAGCTTCTCGAACTCGCCGCTGTCATAGGTGTGATGTGTCGGCGTGTGGTACGGCAGCGACTCCGGCTTGATGAGATTGCGCCGGCGCAACTCGACGCGATCGATGCCGGTGACTTGCGCGGCGCGTTCGACCAGGCGTTCGATCAGATAGATCGCCTCCGGCCGCCCGGCACCGCGATAGACCGAAGTCGGCGTGGTGTTGGTGAACACGGCGCTGGTTTTAATGTCGATCGTCTGCACGTCGTAGAGGCTGGGAATGAACATCAGCGACCAGAACAGCGGCGCCGTCGCGGCCGCCCACCAATAGGCGCCGAGCGCCTGATAGGCGGTCGACCTGACGGCGAGGAATTTTCCGTTCACGTCGAGCGCAAGCTCGCCGTAGACGACCTGATCGCGAGCGTGATTGTCGAGAAGCAGGCTTTCGCTGCGCGTCGCCGTCCATTTCACGGGCCGCCCGCAACGTTTGGCGGCCCACAGCACCAGAATGTCGTCAGGATAGAGATTGGCTTTCATGCCGAACCCGCCGCCGACGTCGGGCGAAAGAACCCTGATCTTTGACTCGGGCAAGTGCAGCGCGGCCGATACCGCGGCACGCACGCTGTGGGGATCCTGCGACGTGGTGTAGAGCGTGTATTTGCCATCCGCGGCGTCGTGCACGCCGACCGCGCTGCGCGGTTCGATCGGATTTGCGGTGATACGGTTGTTGACGAGGCGAACCTTGGCGACATGCTTTGCCCTGGCGAACGCGGCATCAGTTGCCGCCTTGTCGCCAAACCCGATCGTCACGGCGACGTTGCCGTTTGGGCAATCATCCCAGATTTTCGGCGCCCCCGCTTGCGCCGCCTGCTCGAGGTCGACCAGCGCAGGCAGCGGCTCGTAGTCCACGGCGACGAGTTCGGCCGCGTCGCGGGCTTGCGCCTCAGTCTCGGCAACAACGAAAGCAACATGGTCCCCGACGCAGCGGACACGGTCGGCCAGGAGCACCGGCCGGATGGTCGGGAAGCCCTTCGGCCCGCCCCAGGAATCGGGCATGAAAAACGGCGGAATACCGCTGACGTTGTCGATGACGGCGTCAGCACCGGTCAGCACACAGAGGACGCCCGGCGCGGCCTTCGCCGCCGTCACGTTGACCCTCTTGATGATCGCATGGGCATGCGGTGAAAGCACCGCGACACCGTAACCTTGACGGGGAAGCGCGACGTCGCCGACGAACGCGCCGGCTCCGGTCGTGAAGCGCTGATCCTCGACACGGCGAACGGCCTGCCCGATTCCAAATTTCGCCACGGCGTTTCCCTCTTCGCATTTTTTTGTCGTTCGTCGTCGTAACTGAGGTCAGTCTATCCGATGCTCAGGCGCAGAACGCACCATCAACCATGAGCGCGGTTCCGCTGGTATAGCTGCTGCGGTCGGAAGCGAGAAAGCAAACGGCCTGCGCGATCTCGTCCGGCACCGCATGGCGGCCAAGCGGTATCTGCTCGTCGAACCACTTCCCGGCGTCACGGCCCATGAGTTTGCTCATGGTCTTCTCGGCAGTGCGCATGAACACGTTGTCGACCGGACCGGGATTGACGCTGTTGACGCGGATGCGCCGCGAAGCGACTTCCTTGGCGACGCAGCGCATCAAGCCCATCAGGGCATGTTTGGCGGCGACGTACGAGCAATTCCCGGGCACGCCTTTCACGCCGACGATGCTCGAGGTGATGATGATGCTGCCGCCGTCATTCATCTGCGGGAGGGTGTATTTACAGGCGAGAAAACAACCGCGCACGTGGACTGCAATGATCTGATCAAACAGCTCTTCGGGATATTCGGTGATTGGCATCAACGGTCCGTCGTTGCCCGCATTGCTGAACAACACATCGATCTTGCCCCAGCGCGCAACCGTTTCGCCGACATATTTGCGGGTCTGGGCGGCATCGGTAACATCGGCGGCGACGAAAGCCGCCTTGTCGGTTCCGAGTTTCTTGACGGCCTGCGCAAGCTTGTCGGCGTCGAGGTCCACGAGCATGACCTTCGCGCCCTCGGCCAGCAACGCCTGGACGGTAGCGAACCCGATGCTACCGGCTCCGCCGGTCACGATGCACGTTTTTCCTTCGACCAATCCCAAGACTTCCTCCCGCTTTGTTGGCGGCTGTGAATGCCGCCTATCTTTCCCATGCCTACTTCATGAGTGCACGTCTTCGGATGACCTGCGCACAATGCCGAAGCCGATCGGGCGGCGGCGATTCCCCGGCAGGGCCGGGTCAGGACCCCAAATCGCCTGATATGTGTCGAGACACCGGTCCCGGCTTTGCAAGTGAACGAAAACAACGAGCATGAGCAGCCACCAAATTCCCATTGCGATCGGCATCCAGCGCGGCGCGTCAGCCGCTACGAGTCCGGTCGAGATTGCCAGAAGCGATAGCACTATCAGGACGTATCCGGCACCCTTGTGAGTGTATTCGAAGGCGATGCGACGCCTGGTCATGCTGAAATGATCGCCGGGCCATTGGTCCGGCGGGCGTGATCGGCGGGTGAAGGGGTCGATTGGCCCGCCATGGGTGCCGCGCAAGCATGAGCCGACGACCTGGATCAGCACCAGCGCAAGCACAACCCAGCCGCCCGCGACATGCAGGTTGCGCCAAGGCGCTTGCAAGCCATCAGCAGCAACCGCAAACGCAAGGCCGGCGGCGACGATCAATCCGATGACGTGGCCCCAGCGCCGATGGGTGACAAACCAGAAGGGATTATCAAGTTGGCGCGGCCAATCCTGGCGCGGCGTAACTTTGAAAAACCGGGCAAGGATGATCACAGGCGGCGTCAGCAAACCCATCCCCAACACCATCAAACGGCCATGCCAGGCAACAGACGCGGCAATATAGTGCTCACTTGCGCCGCTGATCGGTGTAAGCAACCACGCAAATATGTCCGCGGCCTTCGAGGCCGCAATGATCGCTGTCGCAGCCGCGTCACTCAGCACGGGCGTCCCGCTCTTATCCATCCGCGTCGAGCGCGGAGCGTCCGCGAACGGCCGACTACAGGCCGTCGCAGAGCGCCTCGATCCGATAATTGAGCATGATCATTTTTCTGTCAAGTTTCGTCAGGCGAGAGAGGGCGGCGGCGAACCGGGCGGCGGATGTCGTCCACTCATCATCTGAGCGCGCACAAGCTTGCTTCACTTCATCGGCGATCACCGCTAAGAGACGCAACCTGAATCCGGCAAGCAGCCGGATCGGCCGCCGGCAAAGAAACCAGGATTGTCCGAGCCAATGCAGCAGAAAGTCTCCGGACTGCGCGAGCGTAACAAGCTCGACAAGCTGCGTCGTATCAAGAAGGCAGCGTCCGAATTGTTCATCTTGAAGGGATTCGACGACACCACGACGCGAGAGATCGCCGTTCGCGCCGGCGTCGGACTCGGTACGGTCTTCGTCTACGCCGCGACGAAGCGTGACCTGCTTTTTCTGATCGTCAACGACGACCTGCTGCGGGTGGTTGAGAAGGCCGCCGGACTGGTGCGGCCGGATCGGCCGATGCTGGAGAACCTGCTGCGGGTGTTTCAGGCGCACTACCGCTACTTCGGACGGCAGCCGACTCTATCGCGCCTCGCGCTACGCGAGATGAATTTCTACGCCACCGGGCCGGAAGCGCAGAAATTCCTCACGACACGCGAACGCCTGGTCGCGCTGATCGGCGAAATCGTCCGCACGGCGATCGAACGCAAGGCCATCTCCTCGAAAGAGGACTCGAAACTGATTGCCTGGGTCATCTTCTCGATCTACCAGATCGAGATTCGCCACTGGCTGTCGTCGGATGAACTCAATGCTGCACGGGGTCTCGATTACCTCCGCCGCCAGCTGGTTCTGCTAATGACCGGCCTGTCACCGCGAGAAAAGCCATGACGCTCGCAACCGAGAATGTTCCATCACACGGCGACTGCGTGCGGCCTTGATCGGCCCGGCCCGGCGGAGCCGATCATCATGGCGGCCCGCGTAACGATGGCCTTCCGGAACCATGCGAGACACGGATCGTCCTCCTCGTGATAGTGCCATTCCAGAACTTCCGTGAGTGACGGAAACGCAATCGGCGGAGCCAATATCCTGATCGGGAGAGTTCGTGCGTAGAGCTCGGCCAACCGGGCGTGCACGGTCGCTATCCGCCGTGTGCCAACGACCAGCCGCGGCACCAGCGTGAAGGATGGAACGCTGACCGACACGTTTCGTGAGAAGCCGGCTTGGTCGACAAATTGTTGATCGAAGGTCGTTTGCAACATCCCTCGCGAAAACCTCACCACGTGAGGTAAGTTCCGATATTGATCGAGAGTCAGCAAATCTCCGATCTCGCGGTTCTCCTTCCAGGCTACGCAGACATATCTCTCGTCGAACAGCCGCTCGTGGGGATGACCCTCGAATGCGAAGAGCTTTGGTATGATCCGGAGATTGATTTCGCCCCGGTTAAACCTTTCGAACGCCTCAGTGGTGTGTTCTTCCAGCATGACCTTCACGCCCGGCGCCTGTTGGGCAATGTCGGTCAAGAGGTCGAGAACGAATACTTCGGTCGAGTAATCTGAAGCGATAAGGCTGATATGGCGGGTCGATGTGCGCGGATCGAATGACGGCGTCGCGTTTACCAGCGCTTTGGTCTTGAGTAGAATCTCGTGAAGCTGTTCGGCGAGACTTTGCGCCAAGGGCGTCGGCTCCATGCGCCGGCCGACCGGAACGACGAGCTCGTCGTTGAAATGCTCGCGCAGCCTCGCCAATGCCCCGCTCAGTGCCGATTGACTGAGATTTAGCTGTTCGGCGGCACGGGTGACGTTCTGGTGGGTCAGTAGCGCGTCAAGCGCCACGAGCAGATTCAAGTCGAGGCCATGAAAGCGCATCGTTTACCTTCTGGTCGAACCTAACTTCCGCCGTTGGCGACTGGCGCCGGGATCTTGCCGACGCGCGGCCCGGTCGAGCGTTTGTTGTCCTCACCCCGGGGCCCTGTCAAGAAGGATAGGGCCAGTGGTCCGCCGCGCAACCAACGGGCGCGGTGGGATAGCGCATTCCTATGCGCGCCGCCGATGGTTGGTATCGATACATTCGATTTAGAGGTTGCCCCCTTCGCCTCCTATGATGTCGGCCAACAATTCACGGCAAGCATTGAACGACAAAAAAACAACAAGCGATATCGCGGAGGAAACGATGGCGGCGGTACAGCACGTCTTAATTGTCGGCGCCGGAATCGGCGGCATGACGCTTGCGATCGCGCTAAGGAAGCGCGGAATTGCCGCCAAGGTCGTAGAGATCGACGCTCGGGTCATCGGCGTCGGCATCACTCTGACTGGAAGCACGCTACGCGCCCTGGATATGCTGGGGCTTGCGGCCGGATGTGTGGAGCGTGGATTCGGCTTCGATTATTTCAAAGTCGGCGACGGCGCCGGCAAGATTCAAGCCACCAATCCGCTGCCGCCGTCGCGTCCGGGTTTTCCAGCCGCTGTAGGAATGCAGCGCCCGGTTTTCGCAGACTTCATGACCAAGACCGCCACCGCCAAAGGGGCGACGATCCGGCACGGGCTGACCGTCGACTCGATGAACCAGGATCCCGAAGGGGTCGACGTGCGGTTCACCGATGGCAGTAGCGGCCGTTACGACCTGGTGGTGGGGGCTGACGGGGTCTTTTCGAGCATCCGCAAGCTAATCTTCGGCGAGACCCATGAGCCGACCTATGTCGGACAGGGCGTATTCCGATTCATGACCGAGCGGCATCCTTCCATCGATCAACTTTACGTCTTCGTCGGACCAAAGCTGAAGGCCGGCTTTATTCCGCTGAGCAATGAATGGATGTATCTGTTCACGACCTTGAGTTTTCCGACCAATCCGCGGATCGACGAAAGCAAGACGCATGTAATTTTCAAGGATGTGCTCAAGGATTTCACCGCGCCGATCGTAGTCGAAGTACGCGAACGCATGCGTTCGCCGGAGAGAGTGGTCTGGCGTCCGTTCGAGAACACGCTGGTGCCATCGCCGTGGTACAGGGACCGCGTCGTTCTCATCGGCGACGCCGCACATACGATGACTCCGCATCTGACCGCCGGCGGCGGCATGGCGATCGAGGATGCCGTCATCCTGGCGGAGGCCCTGTCACGGGATGCGCCGCTTTGCGAGGCGCTCGATGCATTCATGAAACGCCGCTTCAATCGCGTGCGCACCGCTTGCGACATTTCGCTGGAGATCTGCAAGCTCGAGCAAGCGGCGGAGCCGGATGTCGGAAAAATCTACGGCTTGACGGGTAAGGGATACGCGCTGCTCGGCGAAAGTTTCTGAACGGATCGCGGGCATCCGCCGCCGTGAGCGCCGGCGCTCGCCGTGCACGGGTCTGCAGACAACACGAATGGAGAAGTTCATGGTCGAACGCTTGATCGCGCAGCTCGCGCATGTCGAAGTCATCTCGCCGAAACCGGAGCAATCGGCGGCGTTCTTCAGGAATGTCCTGGGTTTGGAAGAATCCGGCCGCGCCGGACAATCCGTCTATTTCCGCGGTTGGGGCGAGTTCTTCCATCATTCGTTGCAATTGACCGAAGGTTCGGCACCCGCCGTGGCGCATACTGGGTGGCGTACCGAGGGGCCGAAAGAGCTTGATGCCTGCGTCAAACGGCTGGAATCGTGCGGGACCGGAATCGGATGGCAGAAGCCGGTGCCGGGTCATGGCGCGGCCTATCGCTTCCTCTCACCCGGCGGCCAGCTCCACGAGGTTTTTTGGGAATTCGATCGCTACATCGCTCCCGCCGAACTCGCACCGACCGTGCCTAATCGTCCGCAGCGTTACATTACCCGTGGCGCGGGCGCGCGCCGGATCGACCACGTCACCTTCAACACCGACGACCCATTTCGCGATGCGAACTGGTTCCAGGAAAATCTCGGTTTCCGGTTCACCGAATACGCGAAACTCGATCATGCCGACGTCGTCGTAACGGCTTTTGTCTCATCGACCCCGATGTCGCACGATCTCGGGCTCGTACTCGACGCGGTGGACCGCACAGGCAAGCTCAGTGGCGTCAGGGGTCGCGCCAATCACGTGGCCTTTTGGGTGGACAGTCGAGAAGACGTGCTGCGCACCGCGGATATTTACCGCGAGGCAGGTCTGGACATCGAATATGGCCCAGGCAAGCACGGTGTTGGCGAGAATCTGTTTCTCTATGTCCGCGAGCCCGGTGGAATGCGCGTCGAATTGTTCTCGGGCGGTTACATGCTGTACTCGCCTGACATTTTTCCGTTCGAGTGGAAAGTGTCGCAGGGATCGTTGAACGCGTGGAATCCCGACCAAATGATCCCGGACGGCTACTTGTTCGATGCCTTTCCGCCGCTCGACGCCCTCGCCCGGAAACAAGCTACGGAAATCCTCGTCGGCAGTTACCGCGTCTAAGAATGTTGCATGGGCTTGGCTCCAAGCATGTTTGCGATCGGTACATTTTCCGCGGGAGGACGCGCGCCCTTTCCGGCGGTCGTGGTGCAACGGGATGTTTTTCCCGTCTCCGCCTTCGGCGATGAGGTCGCGGCATTCGATTCGGTGCTCGCACTTTTGAAAAGCTGGGACACGGCATTTCCGTTGATCGCGAAACGTGTCGGTTCAGTCGTGCCCGACAAGCGGATCCCGCTCGACCGTCTGGAGGTCCACGCACCGTTGTTGCCTCGGCAGATTTTCTGCACGGGCGCGAACTACCGGCAGCACGTTCTCGATCTCATGGCGGCGCAGGCCTCTCCCGAGACCGCGGCTATGACCGCCGAGGAGCGCCGCGCCTACGCCGCGAGAATGATGGATGGACGCATCGCAACAGGTCGGCCCTATGCATTTTCAAAGGCGGTATCGGCCGTCACCGGTCCGAACGATCGCGTGATCATTCCGCGGGACGTGACCGAGCCCGACTGGGAGCTTGAACTTGGCGTTATCATCGGCCGCCCTGCCCGGCATGTCGGCCGGACCGACGCGCTTTCCTGCGTCGCCGGCTACACCGTCGCCAACGACATCACGGCGCGTGAGCGCATCTACCGCCCCGACATCAAGGCGATCGGCACCGACTGGCTCGCCGGGAAATGCGCGCCGACGTTTTTGCCGATCGGGCCGTTTATCGTTCCCGCCGCTTTTGTACCCGACCCGATGAACCTCCGCATCACCTTGAGGCTCAACGGCGAGGTTATGCAGGACGCATCCACCGTGGACATGATGTTCGACATCGCGCGGCAGATCGAACACATCTCAAGCTGCGTTCAGCTGTTGCCGGGCGATCTCATTTGCACCGGCTCGCCGGCCGGCAATGGCACACATTACGGGCGCTTTCTAAGGCCTGGCGATATCCTCAACGGCACCATCGAAACAATCGGGACGATTCGAAACGCCTGCGAGGCCGAGCCGAGCGCGGCGGCCACGCGCAGAGTACCTTGACAAAAATGATCATGCTCAATTATGAACGTACTCAAGCATAAAACAAGCTGAAATGTCATAATCAGGTGCAGGGAGGAACAAATGAGTAAAGTCCATCTACCTCGGAATCCGCGAAAAGGTCGAACTAGCCGCCGTGACGTGCTGCGTCTGGGCGGCCTCGCCGGCGCCGCGGCAGCGACCGGGTTTCCACCGGTGAGTGTCGCGCGCGCCGACTCGGCGACGCTGAAGATTGGCTATATCGCCTGCATGTCCGGGCCTCGGACCGATTTCGGCGCAGCCGATCCCTGGGTGCTCGATCGTGTGAAAGCGACGTTGAAGAGCGGTCTTTCGATCGGCGGCAAGAACTACGCCGTCGAATTCATCCTCAAGGACAATCAATCCGATCCCAACCAAACCAACGTCGTCGCCAAGGAGCTCATCTTGGGCGAGAAATGCGACCTGGTGCTGACAGACGACGGCGAGAACATTGCCGGCGCGGCGGATGAACTTGCCGACGCGCGTGGTGTGCCGCTGATTTCCACTTTGTCGCCCTGGGAGGCCTGGTTCTTCGGCCGACACGGCTCGCCGGACAAGGGCTTTCCCTTCACGTTCCACTACTGCATCGGCGCCGGCGACGTGTTCAACCTTTATGCGACCATGTGGAACACCGTGAATACCAACAAGGTCGTCGGCACCATGTACATGGACTCGCCGGCTGGGCGAGGGTTCGCCGACCCCCAACGTGGGCTGCCACCGGTATTAAAGAAGTACGGCTACAAGGAAGTGCCGACCGGGTTCTTCCAGATCACCAATGACGACTTCTCCAATCAGATAGCAACGATAAAGGGCGGTGACGCCAGCATCCTTACCGGGACGTGCTATCCGAACCATTTCGCCACATTCTGGAATCAGGCTGCGCAGGCTGGATTGAAACCCGACGTCGTCACTGTCGCCGGGCCGTTCCTGTTCCCGGCGGGCGTCGAGGCGCTCGGCGACCACGGCGACGGCGTTTCAACCGAGGTGCTGTGGAACCCGCATCTGCCCTATCACTCCTCGTTGACTGGCCAGAGTGCACAACAGCTCGCCGATGAATATGAGAAATCGACGGGCAAGCAATGGACGGCACCACTCGGTATCTCACATTCGTTGTGGGAAGTCGGCATAGGCGCGCTCAAGGCCGCAGCGGAGCCGAAGAACAACGAGTCGGTGCGCGACGCCATCGCCAGCCTCAATATCGACACCGTTCTTGGCCCGCTTTACTTCGGCAAGTCGCCGATCAAGAGCGTGGCGGTGCAGCCGCTGGTCGGCGGTCAATGGCGCAAGGCCAAATCCGGGCCGTACAAATACGAGCTGCTGATCGTCAACAGCGGCACGGCAAACGTCAAACCGGACGCAGAGTTCAAGCTGCTGTCACAGCTCGCTTGAACGAAGCCAAGCCGGGCCAAAGTGCGTTCCGGTCATGTCGACCGGAACACACCCGTCGCTTTCCGTTATGATCGCATTGCTCGGAAGACCGGTGACTGCCCCATCGGATATCGTCTAGTGGTGGTGGCCGGGAAGGAAGCGATGGCTGCGCTGTTGGAAGTCGACCGCCTGCGGAAGCGTTACGGCGCCGTCGTCGTGGCCGATGACATTACATTGTCGCTCGAGCCGCGTTGCTGTCTCGGCCTGATCGGGCCGAACGGCGCGGGCAAGAGCTCGCTTTTCAACATGATCACGGGAATTATCGCGCCCGATCATGGCAGCATCCGGTTCGAGGGCCGCGATATCGGCCGTGTTGCTCCCCACCTGCGCGCACGACTGGGGATCGTGCGGGCGTTTCAGATTCCGCGCCCGTTCACGCAGTTGAGCGTCTACGAAAACGTGCTGACCGCGGCATCGTACGGCGCCGGATTGTCGACTGCCGCCGCGCAAAGGCGTGCCGTTGAGGTGCTGGACATGACTGGGCTCCTGCACCGCGCCGAGATCCCCGCCGGCCAACTCCGCCTTCTCGACCGCAAGCGGCTGGAATTGGCGAAAGCCATCGCTTCGAATGCGAAGCTCCTGCTCCTCGACGAGATCGCAAGCGGTCTGACCGAACACGAGGTCGCCGCGCTGGTCGAATTGATTGTCGGCCTCAAGCACGGCCACGCGATCATCTGGATCGAACATATTCCACATGCGTTGCGGGCGGTCGCGGACCGCATCATCGTGCTTCACTTCGGACGAAAGCTGCTCGAAGGTCCGCCGGAAGACGTCATGGCCAGTCCGGTCATGCGTGAAATCTACATGGGGCTGGCGGCCGATGCTGCTTAAGGTGACGCATCTGGACGCATTCTACGGCGATCTTCAGGCGCTGCATGGCGTCAGTATCGGCGTCGACGCCGGCGAAAGCGTCGCCCTTGTCGGGGCGAACGGCGCCGGCAAGACCACGTTCCTGAAATGCGTAGCCGGACTGATTGAGCAGAAGCACGGATCGATGGTGTTCGCCGGAAACGAAATATCGCGCGCGCCCGCGGAAGCGGTCGCGCGCCTCGGAATCGCGCTGACGCCCGAGGGCCGGATGCTGTTTCCCTCCCTCAACGTCGAAGAAAATCTGCAGATGGGCGGCCTGAGCCGCCGTCCGGGTTATTGGGACCTGCGACGCATCTATGCGCTCTTTCCCCTGCTCGCCGAACGCCGGCTGCAGATGCCGAACACACTCTCCGGCGGACAACAGGGCCTGGTCGCGATCGGCCGCGCGCTGATGGCCAATCCGCGGCTGCTCCTCTGCGACGAGATATCGCTCGGGCTTGCGCCGGTTGCGGTCGACCTGATCTACACGTCGTTCGCAACGATCCGTGCTGAAGGTACCGCAATCGTGCTGGTCGAACAGGACGTCAAGCGCGCATCGGCCGCAAGCGATCGAATCTACTGCCTGCTGGAAGGCCGGGTCACACTGGAAGGCGGCAGCCGCGATCTGGAGGCCGACGTCCTCACCCACGCCTATTTCGGCACCTAAACCCGCGACAAGGGCGCACGGAGCAACAAAGTGGTCTGGCTAGGGACCATCATCAACGGAGTGCTGCTCGGAGGCCTTTATGGGCTGTTCGGAGTCGGGCTCGCGCTGGTATTCGGCGTGACCCGTATCGTCAATATCATGCACGGAGAATTCATTGCCCTTTCGGCTTTTATCGCGCTCGGAATCTCGATGCTGTTTCCGCAGGTGCATCCGCTACTGTTGATTGTGCCGGTCGTCGTCATTTCGTTTGGCCTCGGCTATGCGTTGCAGGCGCTCTTCATCAATCGAGCGATGCGGCTTCCCGATCCGCTGGCGCCTTTGCTCCTGACCTTCGGCCTATCGGTGATCGTGCGCAACTTGATGGTCGAGACCTTCGGCGTGAGCCCGCGCCGCATTGGCCAGGGCGATTTCGCGCAACTGAGCATCGACCTGTTCGGCATTTCCATCGGCGTGTTGCCGGTCGTGACGTTGACGCTCGCGATCGCGCTGTTCCTCGCGTTGCAGTTTGTTCTGCGGCGCACGGAGATCGGTCGCATCGTACGTGCCACCGCCGACAACGCTGAAGTGGTCCGACTGATGGGGGTGAAACCGTCGGCAGTCTACAACATCGTCATGGGTCTGTCGTTCGCGCTTGCCGGCATCGCCGGATTGATGCTTGCCTTGCGCACCGCCTTCACACCGTTCTCCGGAGTCGAACGGCTCCTGATTTCGTTCGAAGTGGTGGTGCTCGGCGGCCTCGGGTCATTCTGGGGCGCGATGCTCGGCGGCATTGCCCTCGGGGTGGCGCAACTCGTGGGGCTTCGGCTTAACTCCAATTCCGGGTTTCTCTACGGCAATCTCGTGTTTTTCGTCTTCGTCATGCTACGGCCGAACGGCTTGTTCGGAGCGCGGCAATGAAACGACCATCGCCGCCGCTAATCACCCTCATCGCCTTCGTTGCCGCGGCCGCGACCGCGCCTTGGATTATCAGCGACGGCAGCATCAGTTTGCTGTTCGAGGTGCTGCTGATGCTTGCCATGGCACAGCTCTGGAACTTGCTCGCCGGCCACACAGGTCTCGTTTCCATGGGGCTGCAATGTTTCGTCGGACTTGGGGGCTATACGACCATCTTCGCCTCGAACAGCCTGTCCGTTTCACCATATTGGGTATTGCCCCTCGCGCCGCTGGTGTGCGGTCTCGTCGCTGCCGCGAGTGCGATCCTGCTGTTTCGACTTCGCGACGCATATTTCTCCATCAGCACGTGGGTCTTTTCCGAAGTTATGGCCATGTTGGTGTTCATTACGCCCGGACTCGGCCACGTCACTGGCATGACGCTTGAGACAGCGCGCGCGATCGACTACGAAACCTTCCTCGTGGTGAACTTCTGGATTGCCGCCGCGATCGCCGGAGCGAGCGTTCTTGGAATCTATTTGCTGATGCGCTCGCGGCTCGGACTGAGCATGGCCAGCGTGCGCGACGACGAAATTGCGGCCACCAGCATCGGCGTGAACGTCTGGCGCAACCGCTTCATCGCCTACGTCGTGGCGGCGGCCGGATGCGGACTGGCCGGTGGCCTGAGTTTCCTGGCGGCGCTGTTCATTACGGTCACGACCGCATTTGATCTCAACTGGGTCGTCGCGATGATCTTCATCGTCATCATCGGTGGAATCGGCACGCTCGAGGGTCCGATCGTGGGAACGGTCATCTATTACGGCATGCGCGAGCTGTTCACGAACGTCTTTGCGCTGTCCGGAAGCTGGTACCTGATCGCACTTGGAGCCGTCGCCGTGATCACGATGCTGATCGCGCCCACCGGCGTCTGGCCCTTGATCCGGGACCGGTTTGCAATCGAATGGTTGAGCATCAAGCGTGAAGTGCCGTACCGATATGCTAGTGAAGCCGGCGCAACGCGCAAAAGGTCCATCCCCCAAGACCAATCATATTTCGTCTGAGGAGACTAAGAATGAGAATCATCGATCTTTCGGTTGCGCTCAAGGCCGGTATTGCTTCGGATCCTCCTAGCATGATGCCGAGCATTGAGTATCGGGACCACAAGATAGGCGCCCAGGAGTTCACCGGCATGTTTCCGGGACTCAAGGCCGAGCAGCTTCCAGGCGGCGAAGGTCCGGCGATCGAGCGCGTCACCATCACCACCCACAACGGCACCCACCTCGATGCGCCGTACCACTTCAGCAGCACCATGGATGGCGGCAAGCCCGCACTGAAGATCGATGAAGTGCCGCTGGAATGGTTCTACTCCTCCGGCGTGAAGCTCGACTTCCGCAGCAAGCCCGACGGTTATGTCTGCAAAGCCGATGACGTGAAGCGGGAGCTCGAACGCATAAGCTACACGATCAAGCCGCGCGACATCGTGCTGGTGAATACCGCGGCGGCGGTGGCTTACGGGGAGCCCAACTTTCTCGACAAAGGCTGCGGCATGGGCCGCGAAGCTACCCTTTATTTGCTCAATCAAGACGTCCGCGTCACCGGGATCGACGGCTGGAGCTGGGATGCGCCGTTCTCCTTCACGCGCAAGCGGTTCGCCGAGACCGGCGATGCGAGCATCATCTGGGAAGGCCATAAGGCGAGCCGCGACATCGGCTATTGCCACATGGAAAAGCTGACCAACCTCGATCAGCTGCCGCCGTTCGGCTTCAAGGTGTGTTGCTTCCCGGTAAAGGTCGCGGCCGCCTCGGCCGGCTGGACCCGCTGTGTGGCGCTGCTCGACAGCTGAGCGGGCTGCTTTGACCCGTTAGAGCGAAGATAGGGCGGCTCTCCACATCGTGGCTGCCGAATTGTGATCGGAGGAAATGGAATGACGGTTTCGACTCTGCCCCTCTACGCCGGCGATCGGCCTCCTGGGGATTATGACCGCGTCCCCGAACATGCCGAGATGCTGAGGGAAACAGATACCGCGGTGCCGATGCGCGACGGGGTAAAGTTGTCTGTGGACGTCTACCGGCCGCCGGCAAGTGGGCGTTTTCCGGCGCTGCTTGCATTCGCGGTCTACAACAAGGACATCCAGGGCCCGGCTTGGGCGGAGACGCTGCCGCCGCAACCAGCCTGGACCGCGCTGTGGATGGGACCGATGGAAGCCGGCGACACCCGCTTCTTCGTTTCGCGCGGCTACGTGCATGTCATCGGCGGCCCGCGCGGCATCGGCAAATCGGAAGGCGGCGGCTCGCGCGAGTGGGACTGCTACGACCTCATCGAGTGGATTGCCGCGCAGCCCTGGTGCGACGGCAATGTCGGCATGGTCGGCATTTCCGGCTTTGGCGCCGAGCAGCTCGCGGTTGCGCGTCAGCAGCCGCCGCATTTGAAAGCGATCTTTCCTTTCGACCCGCGCGGCGCCTACGGTCACCTTGGCGGTTTTCGTCACGAATATCCCGGCGGCGTCGTGCATGTCTTCCGTTATATGCTCGGCCATTTCTCCGCCATGCATCAGAACCGCGGCCGCCCCGGCACTTTGCCGCCGCAGCGCGAAGAATGGTGGCGCGAGGCAATGGCCAATCCGGACTACCGGATGTACCCGCACGTCTACAATGTCATCGCCCAGAAGGGCGAACACATGCCGCCGTATTTCGATGTGTTGATCAATCCCTACGATAACGAAGAGGCGGTCGCCGCAAGCGAGGCGAGCTTCGGCAAGATCAAGGTACCGACCTATACCGGCTCGGGCTGGTACGGTTACACATACAAGACCCACCTTAATGGCGCGGAGACGTATTTCGAGAAAACCGAGGCACCGAAGAAGGCAACCTTCCTCGGGCCGGCTCATCTGGAGCGGCCGTTCCACACCATGCACGGCGAAATTCTGCGCTGGTACGATCACTGGCTGAAGGGGATCGACACCGGCATCATGGCGGAGCCGCCGGTGCGCTATTGGCTCATGGGAGCCAATGAATGGCGCACCGCCGAAGCGTGGCCGCCTAAAAATATCGAATGGACCAAGCTCTATCTCCAGAACTGGGAGCGGCTTGCCGTCGAGGCGCCGAAGCAGGCCAGCGCCGACGATTTTGTCCCGCCGGACTCGTTCCTGCAAATGCCGCTGAGCCAAACCAACCGCGTCGAACGGTTGCGCTACATGACCGATCCGCTGACCGAAGACGTCACTATCGCCGGCCCTTCGGTGCTCACCCTGTACGCATCGATCGATCACGCCGACACCAACTGGATCGTCATTCTCAAGGATATAGGCCCTGACGTTTCGGTGCGGACTGCGCGCGAGGGCGAGCGGCAACTGCCGGAAGAGCTCCCCGAGCGGGAGCTCACGCGCGGCTGGCTAAAAGCGTCGCATCGCGCGATCGACGAGAAGCGCTCACGCCCCGGCCGTCCCTGGCACCCGTTGACCCGCGCCGCCCAGAAGCCGGTCGCGCCGGGCGAGATCGTGGAATATCAGATTGAAATTCTTGCGACCGCCAATTGCTTCAGGCGCGGCCATCGCATTGCCGTTGACATCACCGCGCTCGACGTTCCAACCGGCGTCGCCGGCGCCACCAACGCCGAATACGTCCCGTACCACATCTGCTCCAGCCGCACGGTTGTGCACAAGGTCTTCCACGACCCAAAGCGGCCTTCTCATCTCCTGTTGCCGGTGCTGACAAAGGCATAGCGGGTCCGCTCTCCGCGGCGGCCCCAACTCGGCGCGTCATTCACGACCGACATGCAATCGAGCTGTTGAGCGTCGACCGCAATGTACCGCTCGCTGGCGTGAGCGAGCGCGGCAAAGCGATGTGGTACCTCCCGCTAGGGATCGAAGCGGCGTCCGCCGGCTGGACTCGTTGCGTCGCCCTCCTCGACAGCCGGGTACCCCCGCGCGAAGCTGCGCCCTCCGACGTCCTTGCCGACAGGAGAAGCTCGATGGACCGGTTCAGTTTCGGCCCGCGTGACAATGGCATCATTCAGATGGCCTACACGGCCGCCGATATCCAGGAGGCAATGCGCCACTACACGGACCTTCTTCACATCGGTCCGTGGTTCCTGGTCGGCCCGTTCGTGCCGCCCAAAGGGGTTTATCGTGGCGCGACGACAAAAATGCAGGTCAGCCTCGCGCTCGCCTTTGCCGGTCAGATCATGGTGGAATTAATCCAGCAGCACGACGAGGAGCCGTCGGTCTTCCGAGAGACGCTGAAGGCGCGCGGAGCCCATGGCTTTCATCATTGGGCGATCGGCGCCCGCGATTTCGAGAAAACCACGGCGCAATACCGGTCGCGTGGCTACCAGGAGGCATTTTCGGACCGCGCCCCAATGGGATTTCGCGTCGTCTATTTCGACACCTCGCGCGACCTGCCGGGCATGCTCGAAATCATCGAGATGAACGCCGATGCGGAAGAGGGATTCCACATGATGTACCAGGCGGCCCAGAAATGGGACGGAAAAGCCCATATAGTGCATCGCCTCGAACCGAAGCAGCCGGCATGAATTGTTCAAGGCCTCATAACGGATGAAACCCGCATCCTTCGACTATGTTGTCGCCGAGAGTATCGACATGGCGGTCGCTTCATTGGCGGCGGCCGGCGCCGACGCCAAGATCATCGCCGGTGGACAAAGCCTTGTGCCGATGCTCAATTTCCGCCTGCTGCGGCCGTCCGTGCTCGTCGACATCAATCGGATCGCCGGCTTAGCTTTCATCGAGGAGACCGCGAACAGCATTCGCGTCGGCGCGCTGACGCGCCACCATCAACTCGAAACGTCGCCGGTCATTGCCCGGCATCTGCCGGTCGTGTCCCGCGCGATGACGCACGTGGCGCATCTGGCGATCCGCAACCGCGGCACCATCGGCGGCAGCCTGTCGCACGCCGACCCGGCCGCCGAGCTGCCGATGATGGCGCTACTCCTCGACGCGGAGATTCACGTCGCCTCGGCGGCCGGCACACGAACGGTCGCCGCGCGCGACTTTTTCCTCGATGCACTGACGGTCGACCTCGCCACCGGCGATATCGTGACCGAGATCGCATTGCCGAAATTGCCACCGCAGACCGGCTGGGGCTTTGAGGAAGTTGCACGCCGGCATGGCGATTTCGCGCTCGCCGCCGTCGCCGCGACATTGACGGTGTCCGGCGGCGCGATCACGCAGGCACGCATCGCTTTGACCGGCGTCGGTTCAACTGCGCTGCGCGCCACCACGGCCGAGGAGTTGTTGATCGGCCATGCGCTCCAGCCACCGTTGACCGGCCGCGCGGTCGATGCGGTCCGTGCTGCCATCGCGCCCGACACCGATCTGCATGCGTCGGCGGATTACCGGCGCCATCTCGCCGGCGTGTTGACCCGCCGGGCGCTCGAAGCCGCGTGGCGCCGCGCCAACGAAGGCGCCGCATGAGCCAGACCTGCGAGATCAACGTAAAGGTCAACGGCGAGGCGCGTAAGGCCACCGTGGAACCCCGGCTTTTACTCGCCGATTTCCTGCGGCAAACGCTCGGCCTCACCGGCACTCACGTCGGCTGTGAGCACGGCGTCTGCGGCGCCTGTACCGTGCTCGTCGACGGCGACAGCGTCCGCTCGTGTCTGATGTTTGCGGTGCAGGCGGACGGCCGCAATGTCGAGACCGTCGAGAGTCTGGGCCGCATCGGGCGGATGAACGCGTTGCAAAAATCCTTTCATGAGCATCACGCGCTGCAATGCGGCTTCTGCACGCCCGGGATGTTGATTGCGGCCACCGATCTGATCAAGAAATATCCGCTCGCCACCGACGACGACATTCGCGAAGGTTTGTCCGGCAATCTGTGCCGCTGCACCGGCTACGAGCACATCGTCAAGGCGATCCGCGCGGTCGTCGACAGCGAAGCTGGAACCGCGCGATGAAAATGCACGTCCTGTCCGGCGGCCGCCTGCGTATCCGCAAAACGATGTATGACGTAAACGCCGCCCGCGGCGAAACCATGGACGTGCCGGTGTCGTGTGTTCTTTTGCGCCACAGCCAGGGCAACGTGCTGTTCGATACCGGGTGTCACCCTGCGGTTGCGGAGAACGCCGAAGCCCAATGGGGCCGCCTTGCCAAAGTCATGACGCCGGTGATGAAGCCTGGTGACAACGTCATCAGCGCGCTCGGCGACGTCGGACTCACATGCGACGACATTGACGTGGTTCTGTGCTCGCATCTGCATGCCGACCATTGCGGTTGCAACACCTTCTTCAAACGCGCGACGTTCGTCATTCACATCAAGGAAGTCGAAGCGGCGCGCGCGCCCGACGCCGAAGCCGCCGGCTATCTGGCCAGCGCGTGGGAGCAACCGGCGCCGGTCGATATGATTGACGGCGAGCGCGATCTGTTCGGCGACGAACGTATCGTGCTGATCCCCCTGCCCGGCCACACGCCGGGAACGACTGGAGCGCTCGTGGCGCTGGACAAAACCGGAACCTACCTTCTTGCGTCCGACACGGTGAGCCTGCGCTCGACGCTCGATACCGGCATCATTCCGCGTAATACCTGGAATGCCGACGCACTCGCCCAGTCGCTGACCGAGGTCCGGCACATCGAAGCCCGCGGCGCCACGGTGCTTTGCGGGCATGACGACGCACAATGGGCGACCTTGCGCAAAGGCGCCGATGCCTATGAATGACGCGCCGGAAATATACACCCGGCCGAAGATCATCGGCGCACGCGTCAAGCGCACCGAGGATCCGCGCCTCCTGACCGGTGTCGGCGCCTACACCGACGACCGCGACGTGGCGGGCGCGCTGCACGTCGCGTTCCGCAGGAGCGACCAATCGCACGCGCGCATTCGAGCCGTCGATTGTTTGGCCGCGCGCAACGCGCCCGGCGTCGTCGCGGCATTCACTGCGGAGGATTTCGACGATCTGGTCATCCCCGTCGTCGCGACCTCGCGCATGCCCAACTATTACGCGACGCCGATCCTGCCGCTGGCACGCGGCAAGGTGCGATATGTCGGCGAGCCGGTCGTCGGCATCGTCGCCCAAAACCGCTATCAGGCCGAAGACGCGATCGAGCTGATCGCGATCGACTACGAACCGCTGCCGCTCGTCACCGATCCGGAAGAGGCTGTGCGTGCCGAGGCGTCGCTTCTGCACGAAGCGGCCGGCACGAACGTGCTGGTAAGCCGCGAATTCAAGCGCGGCGACGTCGACGCGGCGCTGGCCTCCGCGCCAGTGCGCGTCCAGGGCCGCTTCCGCATGCGCCGCAAGACCGCAATGGCGATCGAGCCGCGCGCGTGTCTCGCCGAGTATGAGACAAAGCCCGAGATGCTGACACTTCGTTCCGCAACGCAAGTGCCGGGTATCGTGCGCGACGCGCTGGCGCTGGCGCTCGGCATTCATGGCGATCGGATTCGCGTTGTCGCGCCGGACGTGGGCGGCGGCTTCGGCGGCAAAGGATCGCTTTACCCCGAGGAAATCTTCGTCTGTGCCGCGGCGCGGCGGCTGGAGCGCCCGATCAAATGGACCAGCGACCGCTTGGAAGATCTCGCCGCCACCAGCCAGGGCTTTGATGAGATCGTCGATGCTGAATTGGCGCTCGACAACGAAGGCCGTATCGTCGGTTTGCAGGCGGACGTCATCGGCGATGTCGGCGCGTACTCAATCTATCCGTGGACCGCGGCCCTCGAGCCGGTGCAGGTTGTGAGTTTTCTACCCGGACCCTATCGAGTCCCGCACTATCGCGGCCGCGTGCGGGCGGTTGCGACCTCGAAGGCGCCGACCGGGCCTTATCGCGGTGTCGGCCGACCGATCTCGACTTTCGTCATGGAACGCTTGATGGATATGGCGGCGGTCAAAATCGGCATCGACGCCAAGGAAATCCGGCTGCGAAATCTCGTTCCCATCGCCGAACTTCCTTACAAGGTCGCTTCCGGCATCGTCTGGGATAAATCCGCCTTTCAGGAATGCCTCAACATGGCATGCGACGCGATC
>Ga0302325_10003548_pt1 | contig 36699 bp, 28 predicted proteins | sample Palsa_T0_2_FD_201948 | JGI IMG/M metagenome (GOLD analysis project Ga0302325, IMG submission 201948) | Peat permafrost microbial communities from Stordalen Mire near Abisko, Sweden - Palsa_T0_2 | ecosystem: Environmental > Terrestrial > Soil > Palsa > Peat permafrost | place: Sweden: Abisko...
TGTGGTAGCGGCTTTACGGGTACCGTTGGCGATGGCGGATTCGGCACCTGAAAAGTTGCTGAACACGTGGGACACGTCCCGTGAACACCCGCATCTTTTACATCGGCCGAAATCCGCTGGTCACAATGAGGACAGGCAAACTTAAATTGCATGACCGTCAAATGATGCCCGGATTCTCTTGCGCGTGAGACCAAGGCCGAACCCGATGAGGCGACCGAAACTCCGGAGAGCCATGATTCGTGCGACCTGCCAAGCGATCCGAAAATAAAACCGCAGCCGTAGCCACCAACAAAAGAGTAGCCCCGATAAAAATCCAGAGTTGGATATCAATGGCGTCCCAGGTTCGCTTGCCTAATGACTCTGCTTGCTGTCGTAGTTGTTGAATTTCGTCCGTAGCCTCAGCGGCATTACCAGTTTGCTGCTGCTTCAATTTTTCGTCGACAATCCGCAACGTCGCGCGCGTATCGTCAAGTCGATTCCGAGAGATGAAAAGCGCAAGGCACAAGCACACCAGAAAGGCCAGACTTGTGAGAATAAATAGAACCGTTCCAGCGCAAGTAAAATGCGCATTGTCGGAATTCAGTAAACTCCCACAGAAAGCCAAACCGGCCGCCGCCCATCCAACCACAAGTGTCACATGAGAATTCAAGCTCTCGCGCAAATACCCTTGCCACCGAATAAACGGCTCTTTATCGGCTTTAGACCCTCCGGCGGAGGCATGCTGCGATTGCGCCATAAACGGAAATGCCACCATTCGGAGTCAACCGACGCAAGAACGAATTCCGTTGAAATACCGACCCGGCACTCACCGCGCGCCTACCCTTCGTACACCGGATTCTCAAATCTCTCACCGCAAACTCGGCATTGAATCTCGCGCAGAGCGCGCAGGCGCGCCCCTGGAGTGTAGATGCGCACCGAGCAATCCGGGCACCAAAGTTGATCGCACTTCGCCACACGGAACCCGAGCCGGCGGAAGGAAAAGCGTTTTCTGGAACGATGGGGCATGATTCAGAACGGTTGAAGATGGGCGGGGATGCCGTGGTCTATGGGATGGGTGAAACCCTCGTCCGCCCACTCAAAGGCCCGCACCCAGGTTGAAAAATCCGAATTGAAAAGGAGGATGCCGCCGCCGGTTTTCCACTCGACACCTTTAGCGCGGAAGTACTTCCGCAAAAGCCGATGAACGCGAACGAGGCCCCGATAGCTCATGTCGATTTCGACTTTTTCCGAGCGGGGAAGATTTTTGCGCCCGTAGATGCCCCAATACCGGCCCGTGTATTCCGGCCAGTTGCGCGGCGCCTGGCATTCCTTGCCCATGTAGTTTTTGCCCGCGTAGCTCATGACGCCATTCCACGACCGCACGTTTTCCACGCGCGTTCCGGCCCGCAAATGCCGCTCATCGTTGGAACCGACGATTTCATACCACGTCCGCGACAACCATTCCTTGTCGAGAAACGGCACGCCCCACAGCAAAAGGTGATAATGTGGGGCACCGCGCTGTTGCGGCTCGAGCTTCCACAGGAACGACGCTGCCGGATATTTCCTCGAAAGGTAGATCGCAAAATATTGCAGGTCCGATTTCCAATCCTGGAACTGCTCCGGGTATTCCGCCGGGTAGGTGAGCGTGACGAATTTGGGCGTTTCCGCGTTGCGGTCCAACGTGGCCGCAGTCGACAGGAAGGCCAGCCGGGACTTGCGGCTAAAGCCCTTGATCTTGCCGCGCTCGCCGCGGGCGTCGCCTTCGTATGGCTCCCATCCGGGCATCTTGGCGACTTTGATCAGACTCCCGCCGGGGTAGAATGTAGCCTTGCGCCGTTTCTCTCGACGAATGCAGCCGTCAATGAACACCTCGCGCCGCTGCGGTTCGGTTTCGTTGCACTTGGCGACCGCCGCTTTTAGCCGTGCCTCGACAATGGGGCGGGCATCGTATTCCGCCAGTTCTTCCGCCCAATCAGAAGCGTTCAAAGCCATCTGTTAAAATTTGGCAAATAGACAAGCCCAAGGGCCGCCCCCGGCCGCAAGCGACTCGGGGACGGCCCCACGGGCAGCGGCCTTAGCCCTTCTTTTGTTCAGGTTGCGGTTTGGGTGCCGTCGCCTGGGGCGCGGATTGCTGGCGGACAATCGTTCCGCGCACCTCGATTTCGCCCTCACGGAACCCGGCCTTAAATTCCGTGATGTCCACCTGAATCACGGAATCCTCGATGTCGTGGGCGAGAAGGTCCATGTCATCCTCGCCAAGCTGCATGTAGAGCGGGGTTTTGCATTTGGGCCGCTCCTTGGCCTTTTCGATCAGCATCAGCGTGACGATGCGCCACGGTTTGCCGTTCTTGTTGCCGGATTTATCGTCGATGTTTGCCACGAGGGCGTTGATACGTGCCATATGTTTTACGTTGTTTTTGTTTTGGTTTTGGTTTCGCCAGAACGCCGCCGCTCCCGGAAGCACTCGACACCGAGCCGAAACAACGCACGCACCCGAGCCGCACGGCTCAGATGCACCACCGCGCCGCCGGTCGCTTGACCGACAGCCGCCGCGTATTCGTTGAGGGCGTCAATGTCCGCATCCGACAGGGAGCAGAGCACCGTTTGGGAGAGCTTTGGGTCTGACATGCCGCCCTCTATACCACGCCGATTTAATATGACATATATTGTATCATGTTAATGATATTCGGCTGACTCTGAGGCTCTTCCAGGGTTGTGAACAAGTTGTGCGGAACTTTCCTGCCCTCCTCTGACGCCCAAATCATTTCGGATTTATTCACGAGAGATTTTCCTGACCTGGCGTCGCGAAACGATTAAATTAGCGAGGCCCGCCTTCGTGTGGGACTGCGGAATAGCGAAGATCGCCCAGCGAATCGTCTCCCATCGGTTCCAAGTGGATGGAACACTGCCACTGCCAGGCAATGTGATTCAGGTTGAAGACCATCGTATTCCATCCCGCGTGCAAATGCGCCTCGACGGTCTTCTTCTTTCCCGGCTCGCCCGTCAGCAGCCCCGAGTAGATTTCCCCGCCATTCAGCCAGAGTGCCATCTCCATGGCGCCGGCGAACGTTTGCGTGCTGATTTGCACGCCAACGGATCGCTCGCGGTCGGAGTGGATCCAGCGCGCCCCATAGCCGGCTTCAAAGGTCCGCGCATGCGTCAGCGCGGCGAAATCCACGCTATTCGGGGAATCACCACCGGTGAAATTGACACTCGGAAAATACCTCTTCCACGCCAGCCGCTGGCCTTGCCCAGGATCGAAGGCGGCGATGAAATCACGCCCCTGCTCAATCGCCTCCTCCACGGGGCCGCGGAACATCGCGGGATTCAAGGGCTGGCGCTCGTTCCAGGATTTGCGCAGCACGCCGGTGGTGGCGAGCCACGGCGCGGGGATCGTGATATCGCGCGTGATCGGATTGCCGGCGACATCGGCGCTGAGTCGCAAGCGGTTCTCCAGGTGGTCAGGGATGCCGGTCACGATAAATTCGCCCTCGGCGGTGTTGAGTGAGAGCGGCGCCACCCCCCAGCCGAGCGCGGAGATCCGGACCGGGGCGGATATGCCGGAAGCGATTGCTGTCCGATTCGTCCAGTAGTGGATGCGGAAACTTTGCCGCTCCGAATCGAGCGCCGCCGGCAGTGGCGTGATTTCATAAGAAAGGCCCGGCAAATCGCCGGCCGTCTTCTCGAAGAGCCGGGCCAGCTTTTGCTCCTCGATCGCCCGGGCCGCATCCGCTTCGCCGAGCCCGCCCAGCATCGCCATGGCGATGGCGAGGTGCCCTGCTTCGTTTGGATGCACAAAATCGGCCGTGACGTGAAAGTCGGGTTTCAGGCGCCGCCCTCGCGCCAGGACATCGCGCATCGTCTGGTTGGTGGGCAGCACGAGCAGGCCCATGTCCCGCGCGAGGTCCACGAGATGCGCATTCAACGCGTCCATGACCCGATTCTTGGGCGACTTGCCGTCCTCGGTGCAGAGCGTGGCTGTCGCGACGGCAATGACGGAGGGTTTTAAGCGAGCCTTCAATGCGGTGATGAGTTCGCGATAGTTCGCGGTCCATCGGTCCCACGATGCCGGTTCATCGACCACGTACGGGGCGAGCACATCGTTCATGCCCAGCATGATGACCAGCACATCGGCCGGCTGGTCGAGGGCCGCCTTCACTTCGATGCCTTTGACATCCAGGAAGAAGGCATCGGTCTGCGAGCGCTTTTCGTTGTTGAGCCAGGCCTGAACCCCCGCCCCGCTGCCACCTAGGGCCACCACGTTCGGATGGCACCCCGGATAGGCCTGCTGGAGCGCCCAATCGATCTGATGCGCGAAGCCGGCCGGATGGTTTCGGCTCTGTCCGGTGATGCTGTCGCCGACCAGGACCACGCGCGCGTTGCCCTGCTTGAGGAGTGGCGATGGCGTTGGCGATTCGGCCTGCGCCCAGCAGAGGAGCGCAAGTTGGAAAACGAAGCAAAGGGGGACCCGCATTCGCGAAGTTTAGCAGAGTCGGCTTGTCCCGGACATAGAAACGCGGGGTAAGCGGATTTGCAGTCGCTTCGCGTTCACCACGCAGTAAGAAGTGGCGCGAAACCATTGCCAAAATGACGGCTGCTCCGCACCCCGACTTTCCACGATTAGCGGACCGCTGCGCCCAAATCGCGAAGGACGCTGCGAAACCATGCAGGTGCGTCGGATTTCGCTTCGCTTCGCTGAATTATGCGCACTCCATGGATCTCCTCAGCGGACTGGGCGCCAGGATCTCTGGCGGTCGCGTCAACGCACGGGACGCCTTTTGCGTGATCTACGCCAGCACTGACCCGCAGACTGCGACCGCGGAGGCCTTCCAGAATTTTGCGGACTTCGGCTTCGCGAAGGTGCGGCCGAAGGTGGTGGTCGGAGTTGAGATCAAAATGTGCGCAGTGCTGGATTTATGCGATCCTCAAATTCGACTCCGCCTCGGGGTGACGTTGACGGAACTGGCGCAGCCCTGGTGGCCGGTGCAGGAGACCGGCAGCGAAGCAGTCACCCAGGCAATTGGACGGGCTGCCCGCGACGCCGGATTTGAAGCGGTGAAGATGCCTTCCGTCCGCCGCAAGGGCGGGATCAACGTGAACGTTTTTCCAGACAGGCTGTACGCGGGGAGTTCCGTCAGGGTGATCGCAGAAAGCGAGTTGGGGAAGTATCTGAAATAGCGCATGTAAATATGCATGCAAAAAGTGCTTGCGACATTAGGAGTTTCGGGCCAATCTTGGGACATGCCCGCAGCAACCCCGAGCCCACTTCCCATCGGCAAGAAACCCGCCGCCAGGCGCAGGCCGGCCAAAGTCCGACCCTTCCCAGCCAAAACCGCTCGCATCGCCGAGCACGCGCCCGCGTTTGCGGCCGAAGCCGCCTCGCACTTCGACGTAGCCGCTTTTTGCCAGAAGTACGCACTGAAGCGCGATTTGATCTCCCGCATGACCTCCTACGCGCCGCGCACCGTTGCCTCCTGGGCGGCGGGCAAGCCGGTTCACGGGGCAGCCATTCAGAAAGTCACCGAACTCAAGCGGCTGGCAACGGCACTTGGGCAACTCGTGGAGCCGGCAACCATCGGGCCATGGTTTCAGGCGCCAAATCCATCGTTCGAGGGTTCCACGCCCGCCCAACTCGTCGAGCGTGGCGAATCCGATCGCATCTGGCGGATGATCCATCTCCTCGAATCCGGTCAGCCGGGCTAGTGGCCTCCGCGATCAATCCTCGCCACGGCAGCCCTGGCGGGAATAGCCTTTGAGAGTCGACGAAGACCCGGCCGGCACGATCCCCGCTGAGTGGCCGCGCGAACGCGCAATGCGTCCGGTAGTTATCTCTCAATCTCAAAATGGCGTGAGCGACCCACCGCGAGCCGTGCTTCGGTGGCTCCCATGTGGTCAGAAAGAGATTCCAGAGATGCTTTTGAGGGAGATAAGTGCTCGGGGGGGGACTTGAACCCCCACGCCTTTCGGCATACGCCCCTCAAACGTACGTGTCTGCCATTTCACCACCCGAGCTTTTTACGAGGGCGAAATGTCTAGCAGCCACCGGCCGCAGCGCAAGCGTTTCTTTGCGCGCGCTGACGATGAAAATGAGATAAGGCTGGAGGCGCTTTTTCGCGCAATGAATTCTTCTCTTTCGTTTATTTCGTTTCTTTCGTGGTTCAAAACTAGTCCCATGAACCCCGTTGTCCACGCAGCATGAGACGAGATTAGGCGCTGGCGCGCGCGGTCTTCCCATCGCGCTCGGAGCGCCCGATCCACCAACGCTCGTGTATTTGCGCGGCCTGGGGCAATTGTATTCCGTGGTCTCAATGCATTTCGCCTGCCTCCTCGCTTTTTGTCTGATCTCGGCTTCAGCATGGGCCGTGGACCTCGCCGAATCGATTCCCCCGCGCTGCACTGAAGTCGTGCTGGTCGTCGCGCCGGATTGGTCGTCCACGACCGGCACACTGCAGCGCTTCGTCCGAAGCCGTGCCGGAGCGCCGTGGCAGGCGGTCGGTGCTCGCGTGCCGGCGCTTCTCGGACAACACGGCCTCGCGTGGGGTGTGGGGCTGCATTCGGCGGTGCAGAATGACGCGCCGCAAAAGAGCGAGGGAGATTTGCGTTCACCGGCGGGCGTTTTTGCTCTGGGCCCGGCGTTCGGGCGCCTGCCGCCGCAGGAGCTGCCATGGGTGCGTCTGCCGTTCCAACAGTTATCGCCGACGATCGAAGGCATCGACGATCCCGCGTCGCGCTTCTACGGCCAGATCGTGGACCGCAAGAGTATTGCCGGGCCCGACTGGCGAAGCTCGGAGCATATGTGGCGCGTGCCCGCCTACGAGCTTGGGGCGGTTATCGGACATAATCCGGAGCATCGCCCTCGGGCGGGGTCGTGCATCTTTTTGCACGTCTGGCTCGATGGCGTGACCGGCACATCCGGTTGCACCGCGCTGCACCGATCGGATCTCGAGGAACTGCTGCGCTGGCTCGATCCGGCCCGGCATCCCGTGATCATCCAGTTGCCGGCGACGGCCGTGCGGGAAAGCCTGGGCGGATTTTGAAATACGCCCCCTCAAGCCACCGGCGCTCCGTCGCGCGGCGGTTCGCCGCGGGCGATCGCGGCCTTGGCCAGGCGCGCGATGTAGCTCAGGGCGCAATACGCGGCGACCGCGCCGACGCCCAGAATCACGTACTTGCTGCCCGGATGACGGGCATGGGCAGCGCCCGTCGCCTCCAAGAGCCCAGCGTGCGCCGAGGAACCCAGCCACACGAAGAAACAATTCGCCGGGATGATGGCGATGAATGTGGCCAGGACGTAGTTCCAAAATGGAATCGCGGTCAGCCCGTAGCAATAATTGCACAGGCCGAAAGGCATCGGGCACAACCGCAGCAGAGCGACAATCTTCCCGCCCTCGCGGCCGATCGCGGAGTCGATCAGTCGGAATTTCTCGTGGTGGGCCAGGTAGCGGCTCACGGTCCCGCGCGCCACGTAGCGAGCGATCAGGAAATTGACCACGCCACCGACGTTCGTTCCAAGCGTCACGGCAAAGGCTCCCTCCCAGAAACCGAAGATGGCGCCGGCGGCCACCGCAAAGATCGAAAGCGGAATGAAAACCATTTGCAGCCCGACCATGCCGAGGGCAAAGCCGAGGACGCCGAGCCAGCCAAGTTGCAGGAGCGAATGTTGCCAGAGGTCGAGGCGGGAGAGCAAATGATTGACGATGGCGGACATGAGGAGGGGCTTATTTGCCAGAAGACCTGAGGTTTGCAAATGCGGCGAACGTGAAATTTGCGCGCCGGGTGCGGCGGATCGCCTTGCCATTCGGCCCAAAGCACTCGCGCGCGACCCTTGCCTACTTTTTAGACGCCCTCTAAGCTCCCCCAATGCTGAAGTCCCCCGCCCGTTGGTTGGCGCCGCTGGTCCTTGCGACTGGCGCCAACGCCGCCCACGTATCCGACGCGCCGAAAAGCGGGCCGCGCCCGGAAGTCGTCGGCTTCTGGCACTTCGAACGGGATGTGAAGTCCGAGGCACGCAGTGCCGCGGTCGGGCCTGTCAAGCGGCCGGGGGGCGGCGTGTTTTTCTTCAACGAAGATGTGCCCGGCCCATTCATCTACGATCCCTTGCAGAGGCTTTCCTACCCGAACTCCGCCAGCCTCAGTTTTGAATCGGACGAAAAGCACAACGATGCCCTCGAAATCGCCCTCAATGCGGCAAAGGCATCCCTGCCCGGGCAGAGCGTGACGCTGGAGCTTTTCTTCAAGCCGAACGCGTCATGGAATGGCCCCCTGGCCATGAAAGCGCGGCTGGACGAAGAGGCCGCCGAATGGGGCCTGGAGGCGCGCGGATCCGGCGAACCGCGCCAGACCTATCTCCACGCCTTTTTTACGTCGCCCGGCGGCCACACCGAACACTTTCGCGGCGGCCATTCCGGGACCAGTGCGCAGATCCGCGGCGCGGGCACGGAGTGGCGGCACATTGCCTTTGTTTACGATGCGACCGCAAAGACGCTTTGCAGCTATATCGACTACTATCAGGCCAGGACGGCGCCGGTGCCGGGCGATATGAAATGGGACGCGGGTGCCCTGTACATCGGCGGCGGACCGGGTGGATCGAGCTTTGCCGGGCTGATCGATGAAGTGCGCTTGACCAAGGGGGCGCTGCGGCCCGCGCAGTTCCTGCACGCACGGCGCGATCCGATCGCGGGGGTGAGTTTTGAGAGTGCGGAGACGTTGCTTCCGCGCGACTGCGGTTATGTGGATGTGAAGGAATGTTTTGGCGCCCTCGGCGATGGCCGCACGGACGATACGGCGGCCTTTCGAGAAGCCTTTCGCGTGTTGTCGACCCAGGCGCCGATCGCCCACTACACCCTCTACATCCCGCCGGGCACCTATCTCATCAGCGAGGCGCTCCAAAGCGGCCGCTCGCTGACCGTGCAAGGCGCCGGCGCGGAAAAGACGGTGCTCAAATTGCACGACAAATGCCCCGGGTTTGCACGGGCTTCGGAGCCACGACCGTTCTGGCAGATGGCCAATTCGCAGGCGCCGGGTGCGATCAACGGTACGGTCACGGCTGATACGCCGGGAGCGTCGATCTTCAACCTGACGATCGACACCGGCAAGGGCAACGCCGGGGCCGAAGCTCTGGAGATTCGCGCCGATTTCCTGCGCCGACTCGACAGTCTCAGCCTTCGCAGCGGCGATGGCGCGGGCGTCGCCGGTCTGGCACTGACGGCGGCGGTGAACGGCGGCGCGCTGGTGAAGAACGTGCACATCAAGGGGTTTGATTGCGGGGTCACCTGCGGCGCCCTGGATTCGGCCACGACCTTCGACCAGGTGAGCTTCGAGGGGCAGCGCATCGCGGGCATCAGGATCAACGACGGCATGCTGGCCATCCGCCGGCTCTCCAGCGTGAACAAGGTGCCGGCGGTGGTGAGCGTCGGTGCGACCTCGATGGTGGCGCTGCTGGATTCGGTGTTAAAAGGCGGTGGCAAGGATGTCCCGGCCATCCAGGCCGAAGGCGCGCTCTATGCGCAGCACGTCGAGACGGCTGGATACCAATCGGCGATTCGCCGGCGGCTCCCGCTGGATGCGAAGACCCGCCAATGGACCGTGGACACGATTGCCGGACCCAAGGTCGACGAGTACATTGGCGAAGAGACGACGACGGGGCATGGAACGCTCGCCAAGGCGCTGAAGTTGCCCGTCCAAAATCCGCCCGATGTGCCGTGGGGCGATATCCACAAGGATTGGGTCAATATCGAAAAATTCGCCGACCGGAAAGCCGGCGACGACTGGCGGCCGGCGATTCAGGCGGCCATCGATTCCGGCGCGCGAACCGTTTACTTTCCGCCGGGGCGTTACGACGTGCTCGATTCCGTGCACGTTCGCGGGAAGCTGGATCGCCTGTTCGGATTAAACAGCCGCATCGCGTGCGGCGATGGCGTTGGTCAGGACACCCCCGCGTTGATCTACGATGAACCCGATGCGAAACACGTCGTGTGCATCGAACGCCTGGAGATCGACGGTCTGCGCCACAAGTCCCCGGGCACACTCGTGCTGAAAAGCACCAGCCCAGGCCGGTACGAGAACGCCGCCGGGTGCGGAAAACTGTTTCTGGACGAACAGCTTTACACCAGTGGCGTCACGGCGGCTTCGTCCGAAAACTAAGCATTATTTTCCGGGGCGCGCGGCCGCGGCGGCGCGGCGGTACTGCGCCCGAAAATGGTCGGAGAGTTCCTTGGCGAGCTGGACTTCGCGAATCTTGTCACCCGTGAGCGCGTCGCGAATGCGTCCGTTCGCGGCGGCGTAATCGACGGCGCTCACATCCTCAAATGTCTTCATGGAGCCGTCTGGAAACTGCGCGGCTTGCAGCGCACCCCAGGCGTCGTCCAGTTCGTCCTGCGTGTCGATGCACATCACGCGAAAGATAAATGCAATCTGGCGGAACAATGGCGACGTCCATGGCTCGTGATAGATGAACGTGCGTGCCAGTTCGTACGGATTCACTGCCGGATCGGTCCGGAACGCCTGAAACTCCGGCGCATAAAGCGCGGGCAGGATCGGCAGGCGCCGGAGCGCATGGCGCTCGGGCCCGCCCGGCGCCCCAACCTTCCAATTCCAGAGTTTCTGGCCCTCCGGCGACATCACAAAGTCAATGAATTGCCTGGCCAGATCGGGATGGGGCGCGCCTCGGTAGAGCCCGATTGGATCGACGCTAAATGACGTGCCGCCCTCGGCATTCACATACTCCAACCGCGAACTCCCGTCCGGGCGGCGCACCGCTTCACTCTCGTACCGTCCGTAAAAATCAATGGTCATGCCGGCGGCCGCTTCGCCCGCCTGGACGTCGAGCGCGATCTTGGCCGAGGAATCGGTGAAGTAACGGGCATTCGCCCCGATTTTCATCAGCAGCCGCATCGCCTCGGCCCAGCCTTCCCGCACCGCTTCCGGTTCTTCCGCCGGATGAAGCTGGCGGCCGGCAATTCGTTCCTGCATCTGCTGCTGGATGAGCATCTCGAACGCCCGCGTCACCGAACTGCTCTGTGTCGGATTGGCCAGCGCGATGCCGTGAAAATAGGCCGGCGCGGCGAGATCCGCCCACCGGCGGGGCGACTCCTTCACACCGAGGCGGCGCACGGCATCGGGGTTGTAACAGATCCCAAAGGACGAGATGACCGTGCCGATCCAACGACCCTGCGGATCCCAATACGGTTCGCCGCTGACCACCCTTGGAATCTGTCCGGGTTGATCGCCAAACAGCTCCGGGTGGGACTGGACATATCCGCAATCCACGAGCTGACCCTTCGCTGCCGCTTGCTGAAAATCATAGGCGCCGCCGCCAAAGAACAAATCCAGCTTGCATCCAACTTGGGAAGCCAGGAAGGCGCGGCGCGCCGTTTGCTCCGCGGTGTCGCGTGCCGGATCGGGGCCAGGAGCCACCCGGCGATTGGCAAAGCTGGCCTCGACCACCTTGCTCCAGGGGCGGTGGAGCGTTCCCGTCCAATAGTACTGGAAGGCGGCGAGATATTCGGAATCCACGTAGCGGCCAATTTCGCTGGTGCCGCCGGGGATGCGCCAATCCACGTGGACGCGCTGGCCCGTCTTCGCGAAGTACCAGTCCTCGAAGCCGTGGCCAAATTCCGAACGGATGGAATCGTTATGCGGGGTGATGATGACCAACGACCGCTCGCTGGGGCCAAAAAGTCCGGCTTGCTTTGGCCGCAGCAAAATCGGACCGACCAGCACGCAGAGCAGCGCAAGGAGCAAGGCAAGCTGGCGGGTCATGGCTCAACGTGGCAGAACGACCACGTCATCCGGTGAGACACTGGCATAAATAGCACCGTCGCCGCCGTGATCGATGAAGCGCGGATTGAGTTCGTAGACCTTCAGCGTGCCGCCGGCCGCGGCAAATTCGTATTGCGCCATTTCACCGAGGTAGGTGCAGGTCCGGATGCGTCCCGGAAATCCGTTGGCCGTTGGCGCCGTCGTGGCCAGCCGCCAGCTTTCCGGCCGGATGGACAGGGTACAATCCTCGCCTGCGGCCGGCGCGGGCCTTTGCGGAAGCACTTGGGTTGTGAATACGCCGAAGGCCGTTTCGACCGTTACTTTTTCACCGGCCGTCCGCACCCGGCCGTCGATGAAATTCGTCTCACCCATGAAATCGGCGACGAAACGTGAAACGGGCGACCGATAGATTTCCACGGGCTTGCCGACCTGGCGGATGGAGCCCCCTTCCAAAACGGCCATCCGGTCGGCGATCGAAAGGGCCTCTTTTTGGTCGTGCGTCACGTAGACGGCCGTGAGCCCGGACTCCTTGCAGATGCGGCGGATTTCCGCCCGCATTTCGAGGCGGAGTTTGGCGTCGAGATTCGAGAGCGGCTCATCGAGCAACAGGCAGCGCGGGCGCACCACCAGGGCGCGGGCCAGCGCGATGCGCTGCTGCTGGCCGCCGGAAAGCTGGTGAATCCGGCGTCCGCCGTACCCTTCCATCTTCACCGAGGCCAGCGCCTCTTCCACGCGCCGGTCGATCTCCGCCCGGGGCATTTTCCGCTCCTCGAGCCCGAAGGCGACATTCTGGGCCACCGTCAAGTGCGGCCACAGCGCGTAGCTTTGGAACATCATGCCCGTATTGCGCAGATGCGGCGGCATGTGGGTGACGTCTTCACTGCCAAGGAGAATCCGTCCTTCCTCCGGCACGTAGAATCCCGCGATGCTCCGCAGCAGCGTGGTCTTGCCGCAGCCGCTGGGTCCGAGGAGGAAGAAGATTTCCCCGGCCTCGATCCGCAGATTGACGCGATGCAAGGCCACGGTTTCGCCGAAGCGCTTGCTCACTTGGTCGATGGTCAGCGAAATCATGCGGTCGGGCGCGCGCCAGTTGGCGGCAGCGAACGCCAGTTGTCGAATGGAAAGGGAAAGCTACGCAATGGCAGGGACATCTCCACGATCTCTCCTCATTCAGGTATTTTGGCACCGCCAGAATGACCGGCTTGGCGGCCAAATCACTCTTCGATCGCGATCGTGTGCGTGACCGGTTTGACGGCTCTTTGGCAATTCTCGAGCATTTCCGCATGCACATCCCGGAAACCGGCCTCGATCATCTTCAATGAGGCCGCTTTGGACGGCATCGCTTTCAGCAGGGCGGGCTGCCCGTAAAGATAGTGCGCGATGAATTGGCTTTCGAAGTTCTGCTTGTCGATGACCACCCGGTCCACGGCCGCGAAGGCTGGGACAAACGGATTTTTCAGGAATTCCACCGCGAGATTGATGCCCCGCGCCAGTTCCGCCGCGGTAAATTCCCGGGACTGTTCTCCCCAAGTGATTCTCGCCTTTGGCGACTTCAGGTTTCGGACGACGAGCGTATACCGATTCAATTCCTCATTGAAGGGAACGTACGGCAGGATGGCCGCGTTGCCGTAATTCCAGTTGCCCGCGAATTGCGATTGCGGTGGCGCGTCCGGCGGGCCGGCATCCTTGTTCCCGTTGAAGAAGCAAAAAGGATAGCGGCGGCTTTCGATGACGATCTGTCCCGGCTTTGAGGAGACGATCCGGTGGCCCTCTGTGGCCTCCGCCTGGCCGGTCGAGGCATCATAATCAATCGTCCCGATGCGGCCGTCGAAGCCCATGGCCTTGAGGACGGCGTAGGCGATCACGAGATGCTCGTTGGGGCCGCCATGGACGCCATCGCCTTCGTTGGAAAAGGGATAGCGCTCGCCCAGTTGGGCCTTGGCCCGGGCCATGGCTTCCATCATGGGCGTGTGCAGGTCCGCGAAGAGGACCCCCTGGGCCGCGGCCACCTCCTTCACGACCCCGCCCAATTGGCCAAGGGTTTGGTTGAATTGCGCCGCGGAGACGTCGGCGTGCCTGGTGTTTTTGAAATACAGCGAATCCACCACGGCGGGCGAGCCGAGGATAATCGTTCGCGTATGCCCGCGCTGGAAGTTGGCGATGACTTTTTCCAGGCCCTCGCGATACGTGCGCGCGATCGTGTCATCCAGCACATTGCCGCCGCCATCGTTGATCCCATAGCAGACCACGGCCACCGTCGGCGAGAAGGTCATGACGTCAGCGCCCATGTGCGCGGCGAGATGTGGAGCGGTGCTGCCGCCCCAGCCGCATTGCAACGTTTTTACCGCCGCCGCCGGCTGGCACATCAGCAGGTAATCCTCAATATATGCGGTGTAGACTTTCTGGTCAGCGAGTGAATCTCCGCAAACTGCGACCAGGTCGATGACGGGCGCGGCAAACGCGGCCGGCGCGCACAGCGTGAGAGCGATGAGGACCGGGAGAATGAAGTGCGAAACCAACTCGCGGCTGGTTCCACGGTTTTCTTGGCCAATGGCGAAGCCAAAGCGACTTAAATAAAGGGGCGCCTTGGTCGACGGGTCGATGGTCAATGAATTCATGCGGGCGGGCGCCCGCCAGTAGGCGGTGGCCGGAGAGGTTTGTCGAGTTCCGCGTATTCCCCCTTTTCTTCCGGCCAATTTCGATCCATCCATTACTTATGCGCTCGTTCCTCCCCCAGCCCGCGGCGTTCGCCATTTGGCTGGCGTTGCTCACCACCGCGGGCGCGGCCGGAACTCCCTCCCCCACCCCCTCTCCGCCACCGGAGCCGCCATTCGTCGGCAAGCTCTGCCTGGTGCGCTACGACCTGCCGCTGGCCTTTTCCGACGGATACGCTCCCACGCACCAATCCGCCAAACGCAAGGACGGCGAGGTCGCCGTGGCCTGGCCCGACTTGACGCTCGGCGGCCGGCCCATCTTTCGCGGCAAAAGCGAAGAGCAAATTCCTCTCGCCATGCGCCGCGGCGCCGAAGCGAAGTCTCCGTTTCAAATGCCGGGCGACGATATCGTGCAACCCGGCAATCACTGGTTGCGGGCGATCGAATGGCGGCGCGGCCTGCAGCACATCTACACGGCTGACGCCACGGCGCGCACCGCCAATGCCGGCGCGACCATGACGGGCCGCTACGAACTTTGGCTCTTCCCGGTGATCATCGAGGGTGAAGGCGGCCCGGTAGTGAAAAATGTCGAACTCCAGGCCGGCGGCACGGTCGTCTACAAGCAAGCTGGACCATGGCGTTCGCTCACCCTGCTTCTGCCGCAGAACGAGCCCGATAAACCGTACGTCCTGACCATCGATGGCCGGCCGCCCGTCACTTTCCAAGCCGGTCTGCAACACGCCAAAGCGGGGAATCCGCGCGAGATCGTGCTGCCGGTCAATGCGAACCTGGCCGGCGAAGGCCCGAAGATCTCCATCCGCAATCTCGCCCGGCCGGAGGAATTTCCCAATCCCAAGGAATGGGCCGCCGATCTCGCCGCCCTCGGCAAACCACTGCCGCCTTCGCCGCCCTTCGACCGTGGCGCCGGCGTGCACCGCTACCTCGGCGGGGAAGTGGCCGTGTCCCCTCTCACCCTTTACGCCATGGCGCTGCCCCACGGTATGAGCGCCGGCTTTTTTGCGAAAGGAATCGATCCCGAGACCTACGCCAAAATGCTGGCCGCGCAGGACTTTGACACGGTCTTCGACCCGGTGAGCACGCTGCCGGCCCCGGGCGATGCGGACAGTTTCGAAAAGCGTGCCGCCGCGCTCGCCCGCGCCGGGGTGCGGTTGGGCCTCCAGTACGACGAAAACTGGACGCGACCCGCCTTCCAGCATCCGAATCTCGCCTTCCTCGCCCACACGCTCCCCGATTGGCATGCACCGCTCTATCGCAGCCTCTCGCTCGCGACCCAACGCTTTGCGCGGCTGCCAAATTTCGCGGGCTTCTGTGTCGGCGCCAACAATGCCGGCTACGTTTCCGATTTATGGTGGACGCTGCCCATTCCGAGCCGGCCGTGGGGTGAAGCGATGATCAGTTTTTTAGGCACCGCCCAGCCGCGGATGCCGCGCGCTCCCAGTCTCGGAGCCCCGGAGCTGCCGTTCGAGGCGCCGGTCAAGACGGAGCTGGAGTTCGCGAAATATGTTGATCGCTACGAGACGGCTTTCCAGCAGTACGGTTACTTCGCCGAGGCGGTGCGCGAAGTCAGCCCGCGGTTCGTGTTCACCACGGGTTCCTTTGGCAGTGCGCCGAGCGCCGGCGCCCGTGGCGGCTGGCCGTGGGCCAGCATGCCCGGGCGAACGATGTGCGAAGGGCTCCCGGTCCAGCAGGCTTACGATGCGAATGAAACCCACGCCGCCAAGCCGCTCCATGCCGTGGCGCTCGCCGACCGTCTCCGCAGCTATTTCCCGAAAAAGCCGACCTGGGGGCTGATCGACAATCATCACTTTCTTTATGGGCGCGAAGGGTGGCAGCGCGCCTGCGCCCTCATGCTCACCCGCGGAGTGCAGGGTGTGGGCACGAACTTTCTCGCCCATCCCGACGGCGAGGGCGCCCATCCCGACACGGCCGCGGCGCAGGCCGAGATGAACGCGTGGATGCACAAGTTCGGCGGCGTCTACGCCCGCACGGAACCAGTGGCCACCATCGGCGTCTTTTACGGCTATGCCGAATCGGTGCAACGGCGCGTCCTCCTGGGCGAACAGCCGACCCCGGAGGAACTGCTGCGCGGCTCGCAGGAAGGGAAGGTCGCCGAGGCGCTTTTCATCTGCCACGCGGCGGGCTGGCCGGCGCGCGTCATTACCCATCAGGAATTACTCCGCGGGCCGTTGCCAGCTTCGATGAAAGCAATTCTCCTCGTCGGGCTCGATCAGCCGGATTCCACCCGCAATTGGTCCGCGGGGCTCGAGCCGGTGCTGCAAAAATTCCTCGACCGCGGCGGGCGCATCCTGGTTGACGACGAATCGGTCTGCCCCGTGTCCTGCACCAGGACCGGGATGAAAGTCGCGGCCTACGTGACGCAGATGAACGTCGATGCGACGCCGATGCTCTTCGCCCGCAACCTTGAAAACATCAGCCAGGTGCGCGCGGCCATGCAGGATGTGCCACCGCCCTTCGCCGCCTCGGAGAACGAGACGATCTGGGCGATCCCGACGACCTGCGCGGACGTGCAATATGTCACCGTCGTCAATCAGGGCTATGCCGAGGGCGACGAGGCGCAGGAGCGTCTGCTGCCGTCCGATCCGCGGGCGACCAAGCCCGAGTATTGGAAGCTCAAGGGAAATGCCAGCTTGTACGTGAAGCCTCAGACCGGCGCCCTGAAATGGCGCACCGAGCGGCCGATCTACGACGTGCGCCTCGGGAAGAAAATTACCGCCGACGAAGCCGCGCAGGTCGACCTGACGAAAGACGCCTTCCAATGGTACGCGCTGCCCCCGCGCGAAATCACCAAGCCGGAGGTTTCCGTCGAGAAAGGCGTGACCGGCTATTACGAGGCCCGCGTGACCCTGGAAGGTGGATCGCACATCGGTGGCGTACCGGTGCAATTGACCGTGAGCGGTCCGAATGACAGCGCGACGATTTATTCCGTGACGGAAATCTCCACGCGGCTGCCGTTGCGCGAAAGTGACGACGGAGATTACACCATCACCGCCACGGAACTGTTCACCGGACTTTCCGAGACCGCCAAGGTCACCAATCACGCTTCGCCCACGATCAGTTCGCGCGCGCAAGTGCAGGTGCGGGAAATGGCCGTGGTCACAAAGTTTGCCACGCGCAAGAAAGTGCCGCTCACCATCGCGCTTACGCCGGACCAGGAAAAGGATGCCGCGCTCGAGGCGCAAGCGCAGGCTCTCCAGGCGTATTACCAAAAGAAAGGGCGGACCGTGGCGCTCGGCTCGATCAAGCCCGGGGGCATCGTCGAGAGCCTCCAGCCGCTCCGCTCTCCGAACCGCTACCCGCAGTGGAAGACCGCCACCACCGATCTGGTCCTGTTCGGGACGCCGGCCAACAACGTGCTGCTGCTCGACCAGGCGCGTGGCGAGGTGCTGCCGCGCAATTTCTCACCGCCGGGGCCGACGGAGGCCGCGCTGCTCTATACCCACTCGCCCTTCGTCGGCGAATGCGATGCGCTGGATATCATCGCCACCGACACCGCCGGCTTCACCGCGGCCGTGCAGAAGCTGGTCAGCACGCCGTAGAGAGCAAACATTTCAGGCGGATGACACGCCTTAGACGCCTTCTTAGTCTCCCGGCGGCAGCGCTTCCGCCTTCTTTTTCTGGCGATCAATGAGCCAGACGATCCAAATACAGATTTCGTAAAGCACAATGATCGGCAAGCCGAGCGTGATGAACGTCACGGGGTCGGGCGTCGGCGCGATGATCGCGGCAAGCACCAGGATCACGATGACGGCATACGGGCGGGTGCTCGACAGGAAGCGAAAATCGATGATCCCGATAAACGCCAGCGCCACCATCACCACCGGCAATTGGCAAAGAAGTCCGAACCCGATCGTCAGCCATGCGCAAAAGGAGATGTAATCCTTCCATTCCCAGAGAATATTGACCTGCATCTTCTTCGAGTAGTCGTAAAAGAACCGCAGCGTCTTGGGCAGGATGTAGTAGTAGCTGACGAGCACGCCCGACATGAAGAGGCAGAAGCTCGCCGCAATGCCGGGGAAGAGGAACTTCTTCTCCTTCCGCGTGAGCGCCGGCAGGACGAAGGAGATCAGGAAATATCCGAGGAAGGGCATGGCCAGCGCGAATCCCGCAAAGAATGCCAGCATCAGCGAGACGATGAATGGCTCGATGATCGTCCGGGTAATGATCTTGTCCTTCAACTCCGGGGCGGCCATCATCATCGGCTTTTGCACCAGCGCCATGAGGTCGTTCACGAAGAAGAACGAGATCGACATGCAGATGACCATCGTCACCAGAATCTTGACGATCGTCCACCGCAGGTCCTCCATGTGATCGAGGAACGGCTTGACGATATCGCCATCGGATTTTTCGCGGAATTTGAAGAATTTAGTCAGCCAGGTCATTTTCGGGGGCGCTACTGAGAGCTAAAATTGCCCCGCAGGCAATTTCTTCTTGGGTTTCGTTTCCAAATCATCAGCTGGACCGCGCCAATCTTAGCGTTACCAGTCGCGCAAGTTTCTATGAAGAATAATACCGCGCCAGCCATCGTGCGAGGCCATCCATTCCCGGGAACAAAACGCGCTCACTGACGTTTCGCTGATCCAGCTTGTCGCGAATCTCCCATTTGAGCTCCTTTTTGATGATGACCTTCACCCAAAGTACTGCGGGCCAGTTCGCATCAGGCTCGTTGCCATCTTGTACGCTGCGGATGAAACGCCTCTGTAAGCGTAGCGGGATTTGAAACGTTTAATTCGCGCATTAAAAGTGTCTGTAAACAGAGCTTCGTAAACTTCGGCCCAAGTCGATGGGGTGAGTACGTTTGCGGTGGGCATAATGTCTTAAATTAAAATCCGAGGGCCACTAACCTGGCGAAGGCGGCCAAGGTATTGGCATCGCGAATATTTCCCCGAGCGATCATCGCGCGGAACTCTTCCCCGGGGAACACCCGGCACTCGGTGATTGCTTCATCTTTATCGTGTTGGTGGCCGAGCGGGCTCGGCACTACGGGTCGCGCGAGGACCATGTGGCTGTGCTCATCGGTGAAGCTCGCGCTGGGAAAAAAGTGTCCGAGCGGCACGAGCTTCCCGCCGGGCGCCAGTTCGTAGCCGCTTTCCTCCCGCAGTTCGCGCAGACCCGTGGACCGGATGGCATCCTCCTCGTCCTGATCGTCGATTTGTCCCGCCGGAAATTCCCAGATCGTCGCCCGAATTGGCACGCGCTCCTGCCGGACCAGGACAAATTCCCCGGCCGCAGTCATCGGCACGACCACCACCGCCCCTTTGCGATGCACCACCGTCCATTGGAACGGCTGCGGGCGTGTCGGCGAAGTGGTCGTCATGCGGTGGACGGAAAGATACGGGTTTGCGAAAAGCGTCTCGTCCTGCTGGGTCTGCCAGCCGTCGCCGTCGCGGATGAAATCATGAAATGCCATCCGCGCGACATCGCCGAGCGGCGCGGGAAAGGCAAGGCAAAGTGACGTGCGCCGGGGCTGGCCATCTCCCGCCAACTCCGCTAGGAACCGCTAAGCATTACCCACATCTTTGGCTCTGTCCGGTTCAGGGCCGAAGGCCTCAGACAAGCCAGCCCAGGGCAAAGCGAGTCTGCGAGCGTCGCCCTGGGTATGGCATCCCCATTGGGGCCAGCCCCGAAGCGGGCGTCACAATTACACTCGCATCTTCCCGAAAGGCTTCGGCCATTGGTCCGCGTGGAATGGTTTCGCCCCGTTGGGGCTCGTCGCGATTTGAATCAGGTACCCAGGGCTGGCTTGTTTGCGGGCCTTCGGCCCTCACCTGCGGATTGGCACCGGCTGCAAGATGTGGGTAATGCTAGAGGAACCGCGCACCCACCGAAAACCAGCACCGCGGGAAGCTCCGCTCGTCATTCGCCATTTCCTCACATGCTCCGCCTCATTCGCCGAATCCTGCTCATTCTTTTCCTTCTGGCACTCCTGGGCGCCGGCTATGCCCTTTGGCCGCGCCAGGGAGATCTTCGCACCTTCGATCCCGAGGCCGCCGCACGGCTGGAAACCGAGATGTGGCGCGCCTACTACGGGCACAACTACCAGGCCCTGGCCGGCGCCATCTACTCGCTGCACCGCGACGTCTACCATTTCTCGCCCGGCGACAGCGCGCAGCTCGCCTACGACTCGGGCAAGGCTGCCCAGCTCTTCCAGCCAACGAACGGCCGCGCCGAAGCACAGGTCGCGCTGCCGTGGTTGGTGAAGTACTACACGCTCCTGCGCGACCGCAGCGGCGAGGCCTTCGATCCCGACAAAGCGGCCCGCCTCGAACTCGACTGGTGGCAACTCCGCCGTGAAAAGGCCACGCCCGCGCAGTACGGCGTCGTCGTCGCCCAGGTCGCCGAGGAACTCTTCCAGGTCCAGAACGAGCACATCGAGAGAGCCGCGCAATTGCGCGCGGAGATGATGGAGTACCGCGACGATCGCCGCGGCCGCATGGAGGCCGACGATTGGGACCACATCGCGCAGAACCTCATCGAATCCTATCGCGAACTCAAAACCGGCGTCGCCCGCTCCCCGTAGCGGGCGGGGGTAGGGACGACTGGCCTCAGTCGTCCGCGGGTGAGCAACGCGAAGTGGAGGCTCGTTTTTTCCACCCCCAAGCCGCGTTACCAACTTTATTTTGGAACGGAATTTGGGTCCACAACGATACCGGGCCAAGGCCAAGCGGGCGAATGAGCGATCCCCCAATTCGTGTCACGATTCCTCCCACTCCCTTATTTGCGGAAGATTCACGCACACAAGCTTCCGCCTGCGCTCCGAAGCCCATTGGATGTTGGATGTTCGATGTTGGGTGTTGGATGTTCGGCGAAGCCGCCCTACTGCTCCGGCGTCGGAAAATACACCGCGCGTCGTGCGTCGATTTTCTTCTTCTCCTGATCGTTGAGGTCCGCGTAGGGCTTGCCGGCAAAAACGCGCGCCAGGATTTCCTCCGGTGGCATTCCGGTGCTGCGGAGGCGGGGATGAAATTCCTTGCCGAGACTTGCCAGCGGCAGCGCCCAGACGATTTTCCCGGCGTCCGTCGAGCACACGGCCTGCAAGGTCGTGCCGGATTGCTCCGCGGCGGCAAACTCCACGGGTTCGATCTGGAACGTCGCCACGCCGAGTCGAAAACTGCCGCCGGTGATATTCATCGTGCCGTGCCCATCGGTAAATCCCGACGTGGCCACCGCACTCATGACCAGGTCGCCTGGCAAATCCGCCGCCTGCTCGCCGAAGAGCTTCCGCGCATCGATAAAACTTGGAAGATCCAGTTGCCGCACGTGCAGCGATCCGCCCCCATCGTCGGTCGTATTCCATTCGAGCTTGCCCTCGGCGACGACGCCGTGGGACGCACGCACCTGCCCCTGCGCTCGATAGCTGGCGTCGGCGACAAATGGGATCGGTTGCTTGATCGCCGGGTGCAATGCCGGCAGCACTGTGCCGGTGAGGTTTTTTTGAAAGGTCACGTCCAGTCCGTCCACCGGGATCGTGCGTCCCGCGGACGTATGCAGGGTCAATCGATCGCTTTCCACCACCAGCGTGCCGGGCTCGAAGCTCGTCGGCGTCCACTTAAAGCCCGTCCACTCAATCTTTGGAATCGAGAGCCGAAGATTTGTCGCGTGGTCGGTGATCAGAACGTCCTCGATGCTGACGCGTTCGATCTCCAGGCCGCTCAAGAGCGCCTGCGAACTTCCCCCGGTGGCCATTGGACTCGTGGTCGTCGTCGTCGAATCCGTGCCTGGCCCAAAATCCGCGAGATCGAAATGCACCTTGCGCACTCCCACTTCGTGCACCACCACGCGGGCCTTCCCGCCAGGATCGCCGGAAAAGGTGTATTTGATCTGCAGATCCAGAATCTCCGAACGGTTTTGCGGGTCATCACCCCAGGTGATCGCTTCGATGCCCAGTCCCGAGTTCAAGCTTCCCGTGATCCCGGAGATTTTGAGGTTCGGATTTGCCTTCTCGATCTTTGAGGCGAGGAAGCGATACGGGAAAGCCGTCCGCGCGACGACATGGTAGACCACGAGCGCGGCGACAATCACGAGCGCGACGAGGACGGCCAGAAAGATGAGACAGCCATGGCCCTGCTTGGGCACCGGCGGCGGGGTCGGGTTCATGAAAGGGTGCCAGAGCGTTACCGGATCACAGCCACAGTGTCACTGCTCCAAATGCCCCGCGGACCTCGATTCTTCGTGCAACTTTTCGAATATCGCGGTTATTCAGGGATTCACCACCATGAAAACTCATACCAGAACTATCACTCTCGCAACCTGCCTGGCTCTTTCGCTCGGCGGTTTCTTCGTCCTCCATGCCCAGGATGCCACGCCCCGTCAGCGCGGCGGGGGCGGTGGCTTCGGCTTCCGAGGGGGTGGCCCCGGCTTTGACAGCCTCTCGCAGGAAGAGAAGGACAAGCTCCGCGCTGCGGCCGAAAAGGCCCAACAGGATCCCAAGGTCAAAGAAGCCCGTGAAAAGATGGAAGCGGCGGGCAAGGAATTTCGTGACGCCATGGCGGCGGCCGAAGTCACCGCCGATCCCTCCGTCGAACCCATCCTGAAGAAGCTTCAGGAAGCCCGGGACAAAGCGCAGGAAGGCGGCCGCCCGAAGCCGCAATAAGCCGGGTCCCGTAAGGAAGAATTCAATCTGGGCGAGGCGTTGCGAACCAGCGCCTCGCCCATTTTTTGTCCCGATCGTGAAATGGCTGGCGGCACCTTTATCTCTCCGGGCCGGCGCCGGCCTTTCGTCTCGGGAATCTCGTGCCGGACCTCAACCGATGGGAGGATGAGATAGATCCACCCGCCCGTATTCTATATACGGGCGGGTGGATCTATCTCATTCCTGCGATTATGGAGATCTGCCCACCCTCCGGGCAGATCGGGTGGATCTATCAGGTGCGCCGAGCGCAGGCAGACGCCCAAGGCGCCGTGGGGGCATTTGCGGCCGCCCTCGATTCCCTATCGACTCCTTCCCGGTGTCTGCTAAAAGCGACACGTCGTATGACCTGCCTCTGCAGCCGAAGGCCGCGCGGAAGAACTGCGCGGCCTGTGAATTCCAGCTCACCGAATGTGATTTGCTAACCGCCACCACTATCGCCACCAACTATTGGGCGAGCCACCTGGGCTGTTCGCCCGAGGAACTTTTCTCCCTGCCGCTGCGCGTCCTCACCCATGGAGAGGATCTCAACGGTTGCGATGGTGTCGTCGCCCTTTTCCGCGGCAGTGCGGCCATCGTCTCGATCCCGCCCGAGCGCGAAGCCCCCTTGCGCGACCTCCTCTTCAGCCGGCCGGGCGCGTTTTCGCCGCAGATTCTCGCCGCCGCCCTTTCGCCGGTCACCGAACGAATCGTCGGGCCGGCTTCCATTAGCTACTCCCCAAAGGTCGCGCCGCCCGCGCACCCTCCCTGCGATCTCGGTCCGGAGCATGCCGCCGCCCGCGCCGCCCTTCAGCAGGCCTGCGCGCCGGAGGATTGGGAGGCGGGCGGCGGCGCCGAGGAGGATCCTTCCTCGGGCATCTTCGTCGATGGACAGCTTGCCGCCCAGGCCGGCTACGAGGTTTGGGGCGGCACCATCGCCCATATCTCCATCGTCACGCATCCGGCTTTTCGCAACCGCGGCTATGGCCGCAGCGCCGTCGCCCACGCGGCGCACCGGGCGCTCGCGGCCGGGCTTCTCCCGCAGTACCGCACCCTCGAAACAAACGGCCCTTCCTTGCGCATCGCCCGCTCCCTCGGCTTTCAATCCTACGCCCGGTCCCTCGCCGTCCGTCTCCGGCCCCAGGGCTGAATCCATTTCCGCCGCGCCCGTGACGCCCGCTGGTTCCTCCTCCGCAACGCCAGCACGCTGACGCCGGCATAGCGGGAGTTCCTAATCTTAATCCTATTCCCAGCCGGACGGGGGGTGAGCAACGGAGGCAAACCTGGGACCGAAACTCGAAGGTTTGGCGGCGGAGAACTCGAAACCCGAAACCCCAACGCGGATTAAGGTCGACATTCAGCCCCCCCCGAATCGCGCTCTTTCCCCCTCGGGCATTCCTCGTGCTCCATAGGACCGGCGCGCTATGAACCGAACCTTTTTGCTCTTCCTCGCCCTCTGCCTCGGCCTGGCGTCATCGCTTCACGCCACGGAGCCCGTGACCTTCGAGGAACTTTCCCTCATGCTCCGCACTGGCGGATCCCCGCAGGAAATCCTTAACGACGTCGCCCGGCGAAAGCTCCTTCAGCCGCTGACCTCCGGACAGCAGGAAACTCTCCGTGAAAACGGCGCCCCTCCCGCCCTCTTGAACGCCTTGCAAGCGCCGAACCTCATCGCCTCCCCCGCGGACGCCGCCGCCTACCGGGCGCATCACCAGCCACCACGGCAGATCATCACCGAACCCTCGGCCCCGGAAGCCGGAGTCCACGCCACCCCCGCCCCGGTCCAGCCCGTCCTCCTTTCCGACCGCTTTATGGAGGGCATCGAAGCGGCCAAGGACCTTCCCGAACAACCCGTGAGAATCAGCGACGCCTTCAGCCTCGATCAATTGCCCGAGGCCAGGGCCCAGGCGCAACGCGAGCGCAAACCCATGGGCTTCATCATGATGGCCCCGACGATGCTGGACAAGCCCGTCAGCACCCGCGCCCCCGGCAGCAGCGGCGCGCTACTGCACTTCTGCCAGGCGTTCAAGAAATCGCTGGTCCTGGTCTTCGTTCCCATCGACACCAAAAAGGAAGTCCTTCCGCCCGCCGTCCTCGCCGGGCTGACGGCCAAGGAAATGAACGGCGTGGCGCCGTGCATGGCCGTCGTCGATGCCACCACGAGCGCCCTGGTGGTCGCCGTCCCGAGCGGCAACGTCAAAACCGTGGGCGACGACCGGGACAAGGTCTTCGTCACCGCCGCATCCATCATGCAGCACTGGCTCTCCTACCACCCCTTGGCTATCGGCGTGCCAGAGGGCGGCCAGGCCGCGAGCCGGTAACCACACGCTGCCATCACCGCGTCACGCGCGCGAGCCGTTCCCACGTCCGCCCGCGTTCTTTCAACCACCCTCGCTCCGAGCCGCCCCAAGCGCTACTGCGCACTGAGCCCGAAGAACTACACCGTAACCATACGTTTGGCAGCGGCATTCCGGGGAGCGCGCGCCCTCGCGTGCGGTGCCCGGCGCCCCCGCGGGGCACGAGTCGTCCGCGCCCGCGAACTGACCATTGCGTGAGCGCCGAATTCGCGGCGAGTTTCGCCCTCATGCCGAAATTCCGGCTTTCGGAACGCACCTTCGCGGCGGCAATTCCGTCGACTGGCAAGGTGATCATTGCGGCAGAATGATATACCCACCTCGCGCCTCAGGGCGGGACCTCGGCCGGCTTGGGCCACGTCACGCCGGGCCACTCGTCGGTGCGGAACGGCACCGCCGGCAGCCCGGCCTTGTTCGCCAGGTTGCAGGGTGGGTCGTCGCCCCAGGCATAGCGCACGGCCACCGGCGCGCTGACCTGCGAGGACGACACCACCACCGAATCGCCGTCGATGCGTGCGTCTGCCCAGACGAAGGTGTGATCTGCGCCGGCGATGGCGAAACCGACCACCGCCGAGCCTTTGCTCAGCGCGAGGCCGCCGCCAAGATGGTCAAAGGCCACGCGGATGGATGATCCCTCCACTTTCATTGACTGGTACCAGGGCCCCGACCACTCGACCTTCCGGCCGTACGCAATGCCCTCCGCGGCGAGGGCGAGGCGGTACCCGACGGACTGCTTGTCCACGGGATGGATGTTCCCGGCTTCGCCGACGTCGATCGTCACGGTCAGGCCGCAGGCGGGCAGGGCCTTCGCGGTCATGGCTTGCGCCTCGCGCAGTTCCGCCCAAGCGGAATCGGTCGGCTGGTCCTGGCCTGGCAGGTAGTTGTAGTTGGCCAGCGATACGATCAGAAAAGGCAGATTGCCCTGGCCGAAGTGTGCGCGCCAATCCGTGACCAGCGCCGGTAACAGCCGGCGGTAGGCGTAGGAGCGATGGTAGGCGTTGTTCTCGCCCTGGTACCAGACCATCCCGGTGAGCGACAGCGGCACGAGCGGGGCGATGTACCCGTTGTAAAGCGAAGTCACCTCTATTTTGCGGTCATCGCGGATCGGTAATGGTGGCGCTGACCTCAATTCAACGCCCCTTTGCATGCGCCACTCGCCCGCCAGGGGAATCGTCTTGCGGCCGTGGTTGAAGTACAGGTTCACTTTCTCCGGCTTGCCGACCAGCCCGGCATTGAAGGAGTGCGCCAGGACGCGCACCGTGATGATGTTGGTCCCCGCTTTGAGCAGGTTGGGAGGCAGGATGTAATTGCGCGCGTTCGTGGGATTCTCATTTTCCCCAACCTTTTGGCCGTTCAACCAGGCCGTGTCCCAGTCGAGGATGGAGTCGAGAATGAGCCGCGGCGGATCACCCGCGTCGTAGACGGCGAGTTCGGCTGGGACCGTCACCTCCCGGCGCAGCCAGAAGGTGCCGGTATAGCCCTTGGGCAAATCCACACCCGGCTTGAGGAGAGGCGGAGTGTTCACCGTCCTCCAGGTCGAGATGTCGCACTCCAGCGCCGACCATGGCGGCACGGCCGACGTTCCGGGATCATTGGCCTGATACCATTCGGCGAGTAACTCCAGGTAATCCTTGCCGGTGCGCTTCCTTTGCTCGGCGACGTCGCTGGCCAGCTTCTGAAAATCGGCAACCGGCTTCACAAACTCGGGCATGGTGGACATGGCCTCGGCGCTGGCCCAGGCCTCGCCGTCGGTACCGCCCACCGCGCTCACGACCACCCCAATGGGGACATCCAGATCCTGGATCAATTGGCGGCCGAAGAAGTACGGAATTGCGATAAAGCTCGCGACGCTGGCCGGCGTGCAAACCTGCCATTTCCCCTTGATGAGCTCCTGCGGCGTCCCGGCACTGTGGCTGGCCACGAGCAGATGTCGCAAGCGTGGGAAGTTAGCGCTGGCCACCTCTCCCTTGAAGTTCTTCGCCATGAAAACGGGGATCCCCATATTGGATTGCCCGCTGCACAGCCACACATCGCCGACCAGCACATCCTTCGCCTCGGCCTCCTGGTCGCCGCTGCTCGCCGTGAGCGTGTACGGCCCGCCCGCCGCAAACGGCCCGAGAGCCGCCTGCCAGCGGCCATCGGCCCCAGCCTTGACTTTCGTCGGCCCGGCCGCGAGCCCCTCACCGGCGAGAACCACCGTGACCTCCGATCCCGGCGCCGCCCAACCCCACACCGCTATCGGCTTGCCGCGCTGGAGCACCGCCTCGTCGGAGAACAGCGGATGCAGGAGCGGCTTGCCCGGAACGGCAGGCTCGGCCGCAGGGAGGCCGACGGCGCAGAAAACGATCGCAATGGAAAGGAGACGCTTCATATTTGGGAGGCTTGGAAGTGGCGCCACGCGAGGTGCAGTACGCTGACTATCGCCTGGCGACGCGTTTGTCAGGCAGTCTCACGCGTGGAAAAGGCCCCAGCGGCCATCGCCAATGCACGTCGGCGCTCGACGATCTCGTGCCCAAAGTGAAGCTTTCGGGATTGCATATCTGCGGCGGCAATTCCATTACGAGGTAGGGGGCGGCAATCGTGGGGCTCCCTCTGCAAATCCGGCTCACCCTCTCCGAGTATCAAGCCGCACGCCGACGGACACTGAGCACTGGGCACTGAGAACTGAGCACTTCAAAAATCCGGTCACCTTTTCCCCTCCGCCGACCACTTGGAAGATGCTATGATCCATTCCATGTCCGCCGCCGTGGCCGCTGCCCCAAGTGAAGCTGACGCCGCTCTCGTCGAGCGCAGCCTCACCAGCGGCCCCGCCGTCTTTTCCGAAATCGTCACGCGCTACCAGACGCTGATCTCCTCCCTCACCTACAACGCCACCGGCAGCGTCAGCCGCAGCGAAGACCTCGCGCAGGAAGTCTTCGTCACCGCCTGGAAGGAATTGCGCACCCTTCGCGAGCCCGAAAAACTCCGCTCCTGGTTGTGCGGCATCGCGCGGCGGCTCATCGCCAATACCGTCCGGCGCGAGAGACGCGAGCCGGTGTGCGCGGCGGAGGAACTGGAGGACGAACATCTCGCGCCCGCAGCGGGCCCGATTGAGCAGGCCATGTCGCGCGAGGAGGAAGCCATCCTCTGGCGGTCGCTGGAAAAGATCCCCGAGACCTATCGCGAACCGCTCATCCTCTTCTATCGCGAAGGCCGATCCGTCGAGCGCGTGGCCGAGGCGCTGGACTTGACCGAGGATGCCGCCAAGCAGCGCCTCTCCCGCGGACGCAAGCTCTTGCAGGAACAGGTCGCCGCTTTCGTCGAGGGCGCGTTGCGCCTGAGCACGCCCGGTCGCGCCTTCACCCTCGGCGTGATCGCCGCGCTGCCGCTGATGAAGACCTCAGCCACGGCAGCGACGATCGGTACCGCGGCGGCGAAGGCCGGTGTGACCGCAACCGGGGCGAGCTGGCTGGCCATCGGCAGCGTTTTGATCGGCCCGATCGTCGGCTGCCTGGGCGGATGGTTCGGCATCAGAGCGAGCCTCGATGCCGCCGAATCCGAGCGCGAACGCGAACTCATCCGCCGGCAAGCCCGCTGGATGATCGCCGTCGTCGTCGTCTTCCTCAGCGCCATGGGCCTGGCTATTCCATGGGAAGCCGGCATCTGGCGCGAGCGCACCGGCATCGCCCTCGCCGTGGGCGCTCTTCTGCCGTTCCTCTACGTCGTCACGCTGCTGACGCTGATCCTGCGATTCCGGCGGAACCACCTGCGCATCCGCGCGGAAGAAGCCTCGCGGCGCACTCCGGAAGCCACGGCCCGCGCTGCTCGAGCCCGGAAGACCTTCGAATACAAGAGCCCCTGGACTTGCCTCGGCCTGCCGTTGATCCATGTGCGCATGGGACGCGCCTACGGCGAGAAGCTCCGCCCCGCGGTGGGCTGGATTGCTGTCGGCGACATGGCGATCGGTGTTCTTTTCTCGGTCGGTGGGATCGCCTTTGGCGGCTTCGCTCTCGGCGGGCTTTCCGTTGGGTTGCTGGCGATTGGCGGTGTGTCACTGGGGGCCATCGGCCTCGGCGGTCTGGCGATGGGCTTGTGGGGAGCGACCGGCGGTCTGGCGATTGCCTACCTCGCGCACGGCGGCTGCGCCCTCGGCTGGCACGCCGCGGAAGGCGGCATCGCGGTGGCGCGCGATTTTGCGCTCGGCGATTCCGCCTGGGCCGCCCACGCCAATGACGCCCTTGCCCGCGATGCCATTCCATCCATGCGCTTCTTTCAATGCGCCAACTTCCTCCTCCGGCATCCGTTCCTCTTCAGCATCGCCTGGTTCCCCTTCCTCCCGGTCATCTGGCAGGCCCAGCGCGCCCGGAAGGTCCTGCGGAAGAAGCTGGCGTAGGGTTTCGCCTTCGCAGTGGAGCCCATTGGACCTGCCCTGCGGGACGTAGCCCATGCCCGCAGTGCTTCGCACAGCGATGCAGGCGGGGGATGCGGCTGGGTGTGGGATCTTTGGAAGCCGAGCCTCTGTCCCGCAGGCGCGGGACCGATGGTGCAGCGCGGGCAATTGCGGCCAGGCCGTTTTTGCGCCTTCTGCGCATTTTTGCGGCCAATCCCTCCCAATTTTCCTCTCGCCACCACGCCGAACGCGGCTAGTGTCGGTAAACGTCCCGTAGATGCCTGCCCGGCGCCTCGGGGCGTTTTCACGTCTCTACACCCATCATTCACGTTCAGGTCATGTCCAATACCATTCTGGTCGGCGCCCAGTGGGGCGACGAAGGCAAAGGCAAAATCATCGATTTTCTCACCGAAACCGCCGACATCGTGGTACGCTCGCAAGGCGGCAACAACGCCGGCCATACGGTCATCGTCGATGGCGCCAAGTACGTCCTGCACCTCATCCCCAGCGGCATTCTGCGGCCGGGAAGGAAGTGCGTGATCGGCAACGGCGTGGTCGTCGATCCGATCGCCGTGGCCCGCGAAATCGCCGGATTGCGCGACAGGAAGATCAAGGTGAGCCGGAACAATCTCCTCATCTCGGATTGCGCGCACCTCGTGCTGCCGTATCACCGCGTTCTCGATGAGCAGCGTGAGTCGAAGAAGGGCAAGAACCGCATCGGCACGACCAAGCGCGGCATCGGCCCGGCTTACGGCGACAAGGCGGCCCGCGTGGGTCTGCGCATGGGCGACCTGATGCAGCCGGCGCTGTTTTCCGAGAAGCTGGCTTTGCGGATCAAGGAGAACAACGCCGTCCTCAAGGCGTTCGGCGCCAGGCCGCTGAAGTTTGCCGAGGTCAACGCCGCTTATCTCGAAGCCGGCAGGAAGCTGGCGCCGTTCGTGGCCAATACCGTCGTCTTCCTCCATGAGGCGCTCAAGGCGGGGAAGGACATTCTCTTCGAAGGCGCCCAGGGCACGTTCCTGGACATCGATCATGGGACCTATCCCTACGTCACCTCTTCCAACACCACCGCCGGCGGGGCCTGCACCGGCTCGGGCGTGCCACCTCATCGCATGGACCGGGTCCTGGGAGTCATGAAGGCCTACACCACCCGCGTCGGCGAAGGGCCGTTTCCCACGGAGAACGCGGTGTTTTCCGATTTGCTCCACGGGATGGGTCGCGAATTCGGCGCGACGACCGGACGCGCCCGGCGCTGCGGATGGTTCGACGCCGTCGCGGTGCGCTACGCCGCGATGATCAATGGTATCGACGACATTGCCGTGACCAACCTCGACGGACTCGATTCGCTGGCGTCGATCAAAGTCTGCACGCATTACAAGATCGGCCGGAAGACCCTGGAAGTGCCCCCGTCCGATTTTCGGCAACTCCAGGCCGCGAAGCCGGTTTATATCGAACTGCCTGGCTGGCAGACGCCGACTCACGAAGCGAAGAAATATTCCGACCTGCCGAAGAACGCCCGCGCCTATTTGGAGAAGGTCGCGGAGCTAACCGGCGCCAGGCTCACGATCGCCAGCGTCGGCCCAAACCGGGAGCAGACCATCGTCTTGTAACCTCCATGCCCGTCCCGCGCCACATCGCGATAATCATGGACGGCAATGGCCGTTGGGCCATGGAGCGTGGGCTACCGCGGATCAAGGGTCACGAGCAGGGTGCGGAATCGGTCCGGGCTGTGACCGAGGCCTGCGTCGAGTTGGGCGTCGAATTCCTCACTGTCTACGCCTTTTCGACCGAAAACTGGAAGCGTCCAGCGGCCGAGGTCAGCGCGCTGTGGACGTTGCTCGAACATTTTATCGCCCAGGAAACGCCCACCCTCATGAAAAATGGCGTCCGTCTCCAGGCCATCGGGCGCCTGCACGAGCTTCCAGAAAGCTGCCAGACCGCCCTGCGCCGGGCCATTGACCTGACTGCCCAAAACCTCAAGACCACGCTGGTTCTCGCCCTCAATTATAGTGGGCGCACGGAGATCATCGATACGGTGCGGGATCTCTGCCGGGAAGCCGCCGCGGGCAGTCTTGAGTACCAAACCCTGAGCGAGGAGATCTTCAGCCGGCACCTGTATACTAAGGATTTCCCCGACCCCGATTTGCTCATTCGTACATCGGGTGAGTTACGGTTGTCTAACTTCCTGTTGTGGCAATTAAGCTACACTGAGATCTACGTAACCGAAAAAATGTGGCCAGATTTTAGCAAGGAGGACTTGCACGATGCGTTAAGGGAGTTCAATAAACGACAGCGCCGCTTCGGCGGCCTTTGAATTCCTGAATGGAAAACGCCCAAACTATCCTCGTTGTCGATCCTGAGACTGACTTTCTTGATTGGGTTCAGTACCAGCTCGCGACGCCCACGACCCGCGTTATAACTGCTACAAAAGCCGATGATGGCTATAAGCTCTTCTGCCGGGAATCGCCCGATCTGCTGATCACCGAGACCCACCTCTCTCCCTTCACTGGCCAGGAACTGCTTGTCAGAGTAAAACAGCGCGATCCCAATGCGATCGTCGTCCTGACCAGCGGCTTCGGGACTACCCAATCGGTCATCGAATCCATGAAACTGGGGGCCTTCGACTTCGTCCGGAAGGAAACCCTGCCCTTCAACCTGAAAGTAGTCGTCGATGCGGCCCTCAAGGCGCAGGCCGAGATGAAGGCGGCCACCACCTTCAAGCCGCAGCTCACCGTCGAGGAGCATCAGGATAGCATTGTCGGCAAATCCGTGGCCATGCAGCAGGTCTTCAAGATGATCGGCCGCGTGGCGCACAGCGAAGCCCCGGTGATGATTACCGGCGAAACCGGCACCGGCAAGGAACTGGTCGCCCGCGCCATCCATCACTATAGCGGCCGCAGCGCGAAGAGCTTCGTAGCGATCAATTGCGCGGCGATTCCGGAGCAATTGCTCGAAAGCGAGCTCTTCGGCCATGAAAAAGGCTCTTTTACCGGGGCCACGGGCACCCGGGTGGGTCGCTTCGAGCAGAGCAGCGGCGGCACTCTCTTCCTCGATGAAATCGGCGACATGCCGCTGGCCTTGCAGAGCAAGATCCTGCGGGTGCTGCAGGATGGCGAGTTTTCACGCGTTGGCGGCAATGAGGTGCTAAAGACCGACGTTCGCATCGTCGCTGCGACCAACAAGAATCTCGAACAGGAGGTCACCAAACGCACCTTCCGCGAAGATCTTTTCTACCGGCTCAACGTCGTGCGGATGCAGCTCCCCCCCCTTCGGCAGCGCATGGAAGACATCCGGCTGCTGGCCGAGTATTTTCTGCAGAAAGTCGCCGCGAAGAAGCTCCTTCCCCGGCTCCAGCTTTCCGAGGAAGCCATGCGGGTGCTCGAGGGCTATTCCTGGCCTGGAAATGTGCGCGAGCTGGAAAACACCATCCAGCGCGCCTGTGTCCTCGCGACTTCGGATTTGCTGACCCCCAAGGACATCCCTCTCGGCAACGAGAAACTCGGCGCCCCGGCGGCCGAGGGCGGTACCGCCGGAGCGTTCGCCGAACTGACCACGGAAACCGCCATTGAAGTGCTGCTCAAGGCGGCCCAGACCGACCCGGATGTCCAGTTGCTGCCCTGGCTGGAGCGTGAGTTCACGCTCTACGCCATGAAAGCCACCAAAGGCAACCAGGTCCGCGCCGCGAAGCTTCTCGGCATCACCCGTGCCACGTTGCGCAAGCGTATCGAGCGCTTCGGCATCACGCGCGAACTGACCATTTCGTGAAGGCCTGGCGGTGGAACGGTACGGCTTATGAGCCGTGCGACTGCCTGCCGCTCTCCGACCGCGGATTTCGCTACGGCATGGCGGTTTTTGAGAGCCTGCGCGTGACCAACGGCCAGGCGGAGTTCTTCGAGCGGCACCTCTCCGGATTGGTCCAGGCCTGCGCGGAACGTGAAATCCCCGTGGACGAACAGGCCCTCGCCGCGACTGAGGCGCTCTTCCTCGGTGAAGGCTCAAACGGCTTTGCCCGCGTCTACGTCACGGCCGGCGATGGCGGTCCGGCGGCGGCCGTCGAAAATGCGCGCGTCCTGGTTTTCTTGGAATCCCGCACCCCGCCCGACCCGGAAGACGCTTGGGAGATTGGCCTGCACGATGCGAGCTACCAGCCGCTTTTCGGTGGCTTGAAGACTGCCAACTATTGGTTCAATTGCGATGCTCTGGCCCATGCGCGCCGCCGCGGACTGGACGAAATCCTGCTCTTCAACGACCGTGCCGAATTGGTTTCCGCCTGCATGGCCAATGTTTTCGTCCTGCGCGATGAGCGGCTCTGCACTCCTCCGCGTTCCAGCGGCGCGCGGCCTGGGGTCATCCGCGAGTGGGTCATCGCCCGGCGCAAAGTCCAGGAACGCCGGCTCCGTCGCGAGGATGTGGTCAATGCCGACGAAATCTTCCTGACCAGTAGTTGGATCGGCGTCATGCCCGTGGCCACCCTCGAAGGCCGCCCGCTCGGCCCAAGGAGCGTCGGCCCCAGACTCGCCGCCGAGCTCACCCGCCGCCGCGAGGAATAGCCAGGAGCGGCAGCACCGTGCTTCTTCTTTGTCCGTCCCGTGCCGCTTTGCCGATGAATGCGAATTGGAAAAAGATAAAGAAAAAGTAGCACCCGGCTTGCCCTCTTCGCCGCGACCGAACAGTCTTCGTCCCCCAAAACGAGATGAAGCCCTTTCTCCGCATCGTTTCCGTCGTGGCCGTCACTTTTGCTTTTGCCGGATGCGGTCCGGCGAAGGTCAAGGGTCCCGCCCCCGATCCAGTCGGCCATTGGCAGTGGACCGATCCCGCACACGGAACCTGGCGTCTGGATATCAATGCCGACGGCACCTTCCAGCGGGAGATCACCGTGCCTGCGAAGCCAAAGCCTTTGATCGTTCACGGGGAGTGGAGCCTGCTGGTCACACAGAAAGAGCCGACCTGGATGGAGCGTCTCGGCCTCTTTCAAAAATCGAATCCCGATGACGAACTAACGCGCGGTGCCGGTGACGATGCGGCGAAGAGCAATATCCAGTCGTCGGCCGCGGCCTTGCTCACGCTCCATTATTCCGTGCCCGAAGGCACCAGGCTGGTGCCCGGCGCCGCCTGGACCGGCGAGAGCTCGATCCCCGAGCCCAAAGATCCCGCGGCCACGCCCTCGCCGGAAATCGTCATCGGTGAAACCAAATCCCTGCGCACCCGCACCGACATGGGCACCGGGAACGTCGTCCTCGATTTCGGCGGCAACATCTACCAAAAAGTCGCCGCCGACGCGCCCGCACCGGTCCCGGCAACACCCGCTTCCACTACCGCGGCGCCCGCAACGCCCCTCCCTGCAACCCCTCTTCCAGCGCCGTCAATCCCGGCGACACCCACTCCAGCGACACCGATTCCCACAACGCCGTCTCCCGCGACTCCGGTCCCCCAGACCCCAATCCCCGCAGCGCCGTCTCCCACGACGCCAGTCCCCAAGACCCCGGTCCCAGCGACACCAACTCCCGCGACTCCAGTTCCCAAGACCCCGGTCCCAGCGACACCAGCTCCCGCGACTCCAGTTCCCAAGACCCCGGTCCCAGCGACACCAGCTCCCGCGACTCCAGTCTCCAAGACCCCGATCCCAGCGACACCAGCTCCCGCGACCCCGGTCTGGGCGACCCCCGCGTTCGTGACACCGATCCCCGCAACGCGGGTCCGTGCGACTCCAGCCCTTGTAACTCCAGTCCCGGCAACGCCGGCTCCTGCAACTCCGGTCCCCAAGACCCCAGTTCCAGCAACACCGTCCCACAGCACGCCGGTTCCGACGCCATCGATACCCGCGACGTCCACGCTCGTGACGCCGATCCCCGCAACGCGCGTCCCCGCGACTCCAGCTCTCAAGACACCGGTCCCGACAACGCCGCCTCCCGCGACTCCGGCCGCAAAGACACCGGTCCCCACAACGCGGACCCGCGCGACTCCGGCCCCAAAGACGCCAGTCCCATCGACGCCCCCTCCCGCAACGCCAACTCCTCCTCCCCCTTCCCCTACCCCGATTCGCGCGACTTCATCGTCCGCCACTCCAAACCCCGCGACACCCGGCCCAGCCCAGGCGAGCGCCCTTGCGGAATTGAGCCAGAAAACGGGCGGCAAGTCCGCCGCAGTTCCCAGGGGCGGACCCACGTATCTAACCATCCAGCCGTTTGCGGGCGTGACTCTCGATCTGCCGGGAAATTGGCAAGGCATCGACCCCGCGACCACGAAGCAGCTCGTCACGGCGTGGGTGGCGCGCACCGGTGAGCCGCCCCGTTTGAAAACAGATTCCACCTGGCTCTTCATTCCGCCGGGAGAAGTGATCGATGTCTCCGTGAACATCAGCGTTCGGCCAGTCTTCCTGACTCCGCATGAAGTGGCCACCGCGACGCAGCGCGATATGGAACGCTTCGGCAAAGGAATTGTCGAGATTGGCTCGCGGACTCTCACAGCGGAAGGTTATCAGTTGAAACCGGGCATCAAGGTGGAGCGCGTCATGGTCGGCCGGCGGCCGGCGCTTTCCTGCATGATCGAACTTGCCGACCCGAAAGGCGGCAAAGTTTCCGTGGAATTGCTCGCCATTCCCCTCGAATCCGCCTCGGTCCTGGCCGCATTCACGCGTGCTGACGCTCCCGGTGATTCCTGGCCGCCCATCATCGAGCGCGCACGAGCAAGCTTGCACATCGGCGAAACGATCGCCGTTTCCGCGCCGTAGGGTCTGCTCGAAGAGGCGGCCAGCTTGTGCCATCGCACCAGGCAGGATTCCTGCCGGCGTCACCGCCACCGCAGCCCTCCCGCATCCGGCCTCCGAACCGCGCTTGCGCCTCCGGCGGGAATGCGCGAGAGGAAACGCCCGCTCGTGAAAACTCCGCCCAATCCGCTCGAACAAATTGCCGCCGCGCCCTCGCTCGCGGCGAAGGT
>Ga0302325_10003549_pt1 | contig 36686 bp, 31 predicted proteins | sample Palsa_T0_2_FD_201948 | JGI IMG/M metagenome (GOLD analysis project Ga0302325, IMG submission 201948) | Peat permafrost microbial communities from Stordalen Mire near Abisko, Sweden - Palsa_T0_2 | ecosystem: Environmental > Terrestrial > Soil > Palsa > Peat permafrost | place: Sweden: Abisko...
ACGTTCAAGCTGTTCGGGCAGGATATCGGCGCCAGCGCTGAGATGTCGGCGGAGAATCTCGATCTCATCCAGAAATTATGGAACGAGCGCGAAATCAACTGGGAAGGACGTTTTCGCTCGCCGATTCATGAGTCGGCACTCGAGCCGCGGACTTTTTCCGGCCGCGCGATTCCGATCAACCGGGCCACCGCAACCTCGGTTAACGTGGCGCGTGACGCCGGCCGTTCCGGCCATCGGCTCATGATCATGACTGTCGCCGGACGCTTTTCCGACGCGAAACCGCTCGCCGCAGCATATCGCGAAGCCTACCTCGCCGCCGGCAATGATCCGGCGGAAATGAGCGTGGCCGCGATCGTGTACGTTCATATCCGACCCGATGGCGACAAAGCGCGCGAATTCTGGTTCCCCTATCGCAACAACTACCGGGCTTTCACCCGGGCGCTGACGTCCAGCAAGGGCCTCACCAAGGGCCTGCGCGAACTCTACAAGACTCTGCCGACCGAAATGATGGCCGCGCGCGAGGGCGACTTCTGCGGCTCGCCTGGGGAAATTATCGAGAGGATTTTCTGGGCCTACGAGCAGATGGGCGGCTTCGACAAGCTCGTTGCATATTTCGATCTCGGTGGAATGGCGCGGGCCGAGGCTACCGCTGCGATGGATCTCTACGCCGAAGCCGTCATGCCTGTGATTAAGGCCGAGCTGAAGTAGGCGAACCGTACGCGATATGGCGCTGGGGGTGCCTTTGTTCGCAATATGCGAGCAGGGCAGCTATCCGCAATTCCGGCCGGCGTTGCGCCCGGCCTCAAGCCTGATTCACGAGGCTCGACCACTCCGCGGACCATTAGCGAGTCCGGGCGCAACGCCATATCGGCTATTTATGTTTGTTTGGCGGAGGTCCAGCGGCAATCAACCATCGCCGGACCACCGGATTTCGAACGGCGTCGAGTCTTTAGGGACGGGCGTACAGCCCCTTCACCGGCAACCCACAACCCACTGAGTTGCCATTAGCCGGACACGTCTCGACACAGCTGATGAGAAGACCAGGGACTTCATCGAAAATCCGGCCCGCCTGCCAAAGATGCCGAACAGCCTTTCACAGGCCGACCCACCATCTTTCCTGCCGGACGTTCATCGTTAGCTCCTGAGCGCCTTCAGAAAATTGCGGCTGCGATAGCCCGAGGACTGGCTCGGCTGCCAGATGTACCAGCTCATCACCGCCGCCGCGACCGTCACCACCACCATGAAACTGAATTGTGCTGCGTTCATAATACCCTCTCCCACTCTCCGAATGTTCCGGGCTTTGTGCCCTTCGGATGTTAGCCATTGTAAAGCGAAATGTATGCCACACGCAGGTCCAGAAGTATGGCTGATACATCGATGGCTTATTTGTGAGGATATTTTAGGATAAGTACCCTAAAATCAGTCTGTTTATCTAGATAAGACAGAACTGATTCTAATCTAGTCTTCTAAGTCATCTTTTCCCGGGAGGGTGCAGGAGGAGAACTATCCGCGAATTGTTCGCGATTTGCGGAAAAGCGTTAGCAGCCCGATAAAAAGCGATGTTGGGCGTGTTACGCCCTGGCTTCGGAGATTTGGATGGCGAAAGGATCACTAGGACAGCTTAGGCTAGATCAGCTTCGGATCGTCTTCGCGATGGCCCCCCAAGTCGGGAGTGCCTTTGAATTCCGAGGCCGGATGGTACTCCGTAGCCGGAGTTATCGCCGGATGGGAGACCAATTTATCGACGTCCATGCGGGAACTAGAGCCGGCGAGAGCGTCTACCAGCGTCGTATCGGCACGCCATGGCTCATCGTCGGTTGCACGAACTACGGTACCCGTGAAGTCGTAGCGCCACCAGTAGATCATTCGGATCGGCAAGCCGGACGGATCGCGCGGAAGATGCTCGTAGATCCATTTCTCGTTGAAGATAAAGCCGTTCTCTTCTTTTTCGCGCGGATCGTTGAGGCTACCCTCGGTGCGACTGGGCGTGCCGAGGCGGGCGACCACCGCGTTGCGATGGACCTTGGCGCTCATATGACAAAACTCTCCGGCAACGGACATTTGCGATCGGTGATATGCGCCTCGAATTCCGCACGGAACTGGCGCAGGAAGTTGCCCGCCGCCCACGCGGCCGCATCGGAGAACGCGCAGATGGTCTTGCCTTCCATGAACTGGCAGGCCGACGAAATGGACTCGAGGTCTTCCATCCGTCCGTCGCCGTGCTCGATGCGCTTCAAAATCTTGTAGATCCAGCCGGTGCCCTCGCGGCACTGGGTGCATTGTCCGCACGATTCGTGCTCGAAGAACCGCGCCGCCACCAGCGAAGCCCGTACCATGCACGACCGATCGTCCATCACGATCACGCCCGCCGTGCCGAGCAGCGTGCCGACCGTCTTGACCGATTCGTGGTCGAGCGCAACGTCGATCTGGTCGGCGCGCAATACCGGCATCGAGATGCCGCCGGGGATGACCGCCTTGACGGCACGGCCGTCCAGCACGCCGCCGGCGTACTTGTCGATCAGGTCGCGGAGCTTGACGCCCAGCGGCATTTCGAAGACGCCGGGATGGTTCACGTGGCCGCTGATACCGAAAAGCGTGTTGCCGGTCGAGTTCTTGGCGCCGATCGCCTTGAACCATTCGGCGCCGCGCATGATTATCGCCGGCACGTGCGACAGCGTCTCGACGTTGTCGACCGTCGTCGGCTGCCCCCACAATCCCTTCTGCGCCGGAAAGGGCGGGCGTTTGCGCGGCTGCCCCTTCTTGCCCTCCATCGATTCGAGCATGCCGCTCTCTTCGCCGCAGATGTAGGCGCCGGCGCCGCGCTGAATATGGATATCGAATCGCCGCCCGAAGCCGAGCGCGTTGTCGCCGATAATACCGGCCGCGTAGGCCTCCCTGATTGCGTCTTTGATTATGCGGAAGCCATCGACATATTCGCCGCGGATATAGATGAAGCCCGCGTTCTGTTCCATCGCGAGCGCCGCGATCATGATTCCCTCGAGCATAAGATGAGGGTTGCGCTCCATGATCTGGCGATCCTTAAAGGTACCCGGCTCGCTTTCGTCGGCGTTGATCGCGAGGTAGCGAGGGCGATCGTCGCGCGGGGGCATGAAGGTCCACTTGAGGCCCGTCAGAAAGCCGGCGCCCCCGCGTCCGCGCAGGCCCGCCTCTTTGACGACGGCTGCGATATCCTTCGGCGGCATCGCGCCCGCCTTGACGACGGCCTGGTAGCCGCCTGCCGCGCGGTAGTCGTCGAGCGTAAGCCGGTTCGTGCCGTTGGGCGGCAGCAGGTAGCCTTCGACGCCGTCCGGGATGACCGAGATAATTGGCGCCGGCTGGCGGATCGCGATCGCCTCTTCGGGCGACTTGGTCAGCGCCTCGACTATCGCGGGCGTGGCGTTTTCCAGAAAGGGCCCGTCGTTGACCTGGACCACCGGCGCGGTTCCGCACGAACCGAGGCATTCGACCTCGGCAATCGAAAAGCGGCCGTCCGGCGTCGACGTTCCCGATGCGATACCGAGCTTATTCTCGAGTTCGTCGATAATCTCGCGCGCGCCGCGCAGGCAGCACGACAGGTTGGCGCAGACCTGGATGCAGGCGTGCGCCGCCGGCAGCCGGAACAGCGAGTAGAATGACGCGACCTCGGCCACTTCACCGGCGCGCATGTCGAAGAACGGCGCAATCTCGATAAAGGCGTCGCGGCTCAGGCCGTGGAGCTCTTCACGCGCCAGATGGAGCGCGCTCAGCAGCGCGCCACGCGGATGGGGGTAGTGCGAGATTTCCTCGCGGATTTTTTCGTGGGTGGCTTCGGACAAAACCATCAGGTCACCGATCGCATTCGCCGCCGATCATGTTGATCAGGCCAAAGGTCGGTACCACGTCGGCCAACTGGCGCCCGATCAGCATCCGATGCAGCGGACTCATGTTCGCAAAACTGGGTGTGCGGCTGCGGCATTTGAACGGCTTGCCGGTGCCGTCGCTGACGAGATAAAAGCCGAGTTCACCGTTGGTGGATTCCAGGCCGAAGTAAACTTCGCCTGGCGGCGGCATGCCGCCCTCGGTGACCAGCTTGAACTGGTCGATCAGCTCTTCCATCCGGTTGAAGACGTGATTCTTGCCCGGCCAACGCACGCGAGGGTCGTCGCTGGTGTGGGGCCCGTCCGGCAGTTTGTCGAGGCATTGCCCGATGATCCGCCGGCTCTGGCGGACCTCCTCGATACGGACGAGATAGCGATCGAGGTTGTCGCTGTGCTCGCCCACCGGCACGTCGAAATCGAGATCGGGATAGATCAGATAGGGCTCTTGCCGGCGCAGATCCATCGGCACGCCCGCGGCGCGCAACAGCGGTCCGGTCACGCCATACGAAATCAGGACGTCGGCGGGCAGTTGCCCGGTACCCTCCATCCGCTGGCGGAAGATGATGTTGTCGATCAGCAGCTTTTCAGCGTCGTCGAGCAGTTGGATCGCTCGATCCAGTTTGACGTTGGAAAAGTCCTTAAAGCCGTCGGGAATATCCGCTGAAATACCGCCGATCCGGATGAAGTTGGTGGTCACGCGAGCGCCGCACAGCGCGTCGATCTGATCGAGCACCAGCTCGCGCGCCTCGATCAGGTAGAGCATCGGAGTCATCGCAGCCAGTTCCATCGCCGATGAACCGAGCGACAGCATATGGTCCGCGATCCGCGAAAGCTCGCCGCTGATCACGCGGATATATTCGCATCGCGGCGGCGTCCGGATCTCGAAAAGCTTTTCGACCGCCATGCAGTAAGCGGTGTTGCACAGAATCGGCGAGCTGTAGTTCAGCCGGTCGGTGTAAGGAATATTCTGATAGAAGTAGCCGCTCTCGCACTCTTTTTCGAAGCCGCGGTGGAGATAGCCGATATCGACGGTCGCGTTGACGATCTTCTCTCCCTCGAGATCGAGATTGATACGCACCGTGCCGTGCGTGGCCGGATGAGACGGGCCGAACTGCAGATGCATCGGCGGCGCGTCGAGCGCCGGATCGATAGCACGGGCCTCGGCACGAACGGCCGCACGGGCGTCAGTCGGGGCGACGAGGTTCTTTGGCTCCGGGTCCGACATATTCCTGAATCGGCTGCTCCTTTTCCTTCGCGTAATCCTTGCGCAGCGGATGACCGACGAATTCTTCGTAGAGATAAATCCGGCGCAGATTGGGATGGCCGTCGAAGCGAATCCCATACATGTCAAAAGTTTCGCGCTCGAGCCAGTCCGCCCCTGCCCACACGCTCGTCACGCTCGGGAGAATCGGATCTTCTTCCGGCACCCGCGTCTTTATCCGGATGCGATGCATATGGCGGGTCGATAGCAGATGGTAGACGATGGCGAATCGCGGCTCGGGACCGCGCGCCGGCGGCAGCACATGATGACGCGACTCGGGGCGGCGTCGCCACGCCGCACGGTCCTCATCCCAGACCTGAAGCTCGGTGCGGAAGCCATCGGGATTGCCGAAGTAGTCGACCGCCGTAACGTCGAGCAGCATGTCGAAGGCGAGCGCCGGTTCGTCGCGCAGCGCGCGGCATACGGCGACGATATTTTCGCGCGCCACGTGGATTCTATCGTCGCCGAACTCGCGCCGATGCTCGAGCACCATCGCGCCCAGGCTGCCGAGCGTCGCCGTCATCATTGGAGAAAGGACCTCGGGCGACAATACCTCCGGGGACGGCGTAGCCGGAGACGTCGCGACCGGCTGCCCCTCGGGCGGCTTCACTGTGGTCGGTGGATTAGCGCTCATAGCCCCGTCTCAGGTAATCGAGCCGCACCTTGAGTTTCTCTTCCGGCACCAGCAGATCTTCCTTGTGCCAATGCGAGCCGCGGCGCGAGTAGCTGGCGATTTCGACTTGCCGGCTCATGACGATCGCTTCTTCCGGGCAGGCTTCTTCGCACAGGCCGCAGAACATGCAGCGCGCCATGTCGATATCGAAAATCTCGGGATGGCGCTCGACCTCGTCAGCGACCTCGGCCGGAAAGATCGTGATGCAATTGGTCGGGCACGCCCATTCGCACAGGCCGCACGCGACGCATCGCTCCTTGCCGTTGGGCATCTGGACGAGCACCGGCATGCCGCGCATCGCGGGCGGCTGCAGGAAGCGCTGTTCGGGAAAATGGACGGTAAAATCCTGGCGGCCGCGCGCGAAGCCGAACAGGTTGCGCATGAAATGACGGGTTGTCACGCCGAGGCCTTTGAGAATCGGCAGCCACCGATTCGTCAGCGGCGCGGGCCGTCTGACCTTTATTACCTGCGTCGCCATCGTCAGTTACTTGCCCGCCACCGGGTTGAGCGCCACGCCTTGCGGACCAATATCGCCGATACGCAGGCCGCCGAAGGGCGATTGCGTGCGGCCCATCGCGTTCCATACGCCTTCGAGCGTGAAGTTCTCGCCGCTGAGCGCGATAGCGTTGAGCAGGCGCGTGAAAATTTCACCGTCGACGAGCCATCCGGCAGGGAGATCGAGCGCCGGAAGAATCTTCTGCACCCGGCCAGCATGATTCGTGAAGGTTCCAGCCTTCTCGGCAAATGTGGTGGTCGGAAAAACGACCGCCGCGCCGGCAATCGCGTCGGGAACTTTGAGGCCCTGGAAGATAATCAGTTCGAGCTTCGCCAGCACTGCGTTCAATCGATCCTTAGGAACGACTTCGAACAGATCGGTGCCACAGATATAGAGTCCCTTGATCTCGCCCGCATCGATCGCCGTGAGCAGTGCTTCGAGGCCGTCGTCGTCGCCGGTAACGAGCCCAAGCTCGCGAGCGCCACGAGCGTTGGCCGCCTTTTCTCCCTTAATAAGCAGCTTGTCGGCTTCGCCGCGCACGACCGCCATCGCGCGACGGACACCGCCGCCGATCGCGTCAACCATGGCGCCGAACTGGAAGTGTTCCTCGTTGGTCAGATGGGGCGATACGACGACACCGAGCGCTGAAGCGCCTGCGCGCGCGACCAGTCCTGACAGAGCCGTCGCGGCCGCGTCGATGGCATCATCCCACGTGGCGGGCATGAGACCTGGCTCGCTACGAAGAAGCGGCGCCCGGATACGTTCCTTGTCGCCGACGAAGCGATAGTTCAGCCGGCCCGCATCGCACATCCAGGTATCGTTGACGGCGTCGTTGCGCCGCGGAATCAGCCGCCAGATGCGGTTTTTGTATGCAGAAATAAAAATGTTGCAGCCGTTGGAGCATCCCGCGCATACGCTGGCGGTCTCTTCGAGAAACCACACGCGGATGCGATGGTGAAAGTCTTTGGTCTCGAGCGCGCCGACCGGACAGATGTCCGCCGTATTCATCGAGTAGGCGTTGTCGAGCCGCTCATCGTAAATATCGAGCACCGAATGGTCGCCGTTGTTGTAAACGGCCAGCTCGCCGGTGCCGGTTATCTCGCGGCAAAAACGGACGCATCGCCGGCACAGAATGCAGCGCTCCTGGTCGAGCAGCATCCGCTCGCCGATATCGAGGCGTTTGCCATGCTTGCGGCGCGCATCTACGGTGCGGCCGTGCCGGCTGCCGTAGCGCATCGCATAGTTCTGCAGCCAGCACTCGCCGGCCTTGTCGCAGATCGGACAATCCAGCGGATGGTTGACGAGCAGCAACTCGATAACGCCACGGCGCGCGAGCGCCACTTCGTCATCGGCCGCATGGACGACCATGCCATCCTTGACGGGCGTGTTGCAGGCGATCTGGAGCTTCGGCACGCCTTCGATTCTCACCTGGCAGAGCCGACAACTACCGTCGATGGAAAGTTTCGGATGGTAGCAGTAGTGAGGGATATCGATACCCGCGTCGAGCATCGCCTGCAGCAGGGGAGAGCCCTCGGGCGCGTCGATAATCCGCCCATCGACGGTGACTTTGACGGTCTTCAAATGGCTACTCGATCGGACGGCCGCTGCCGTGAATCTCGGGCCACGGATGACCCTTGCGCTCGTGCTGGACGCGATACTGAAGCTTGATCAGGCCATCGAGCACCGCTTCGGGGCGCGGCGGACAGCCGGGAATATAGACGGCGACTGGAACGATTCGATCGATTCCCTGCAGCACCGCGTAGTTGTCGTAAGGACCGCCGGAGCTCGTGCAGGCGCCGAACGAGACGACCCACTTGGGCTCGGCCATCTGTTCGTAGACGCGGCGCAGAATCGGCGCCATCCGCTGCGTTATCGTGCCGACGACGAACAGCAGATCGGCCTGGCGCGGAGTGAACCGCGGCAGCGCGGCGCCGAAACGATCTATATCGTAACGCGGGCCGGCGGTGGAGAAATACTCCATGCCGCAGCATGCGGTGACGAACGGATAGGAGAAAAACGAATACTTGCGCGCCCACTGGATCGCATCCTGCAAGCGGGTCGCGGCGAAACTTTCCGGAAACGCGGCCGCCTCGCTGGTGGGCGCGACGTGATTGAGCGACCCCCCAACCATAAAGGCGGAAACTTTCTTACTTTTGTCCATCGGCCAAACAAACCTTCACCGGAAACCCGGTCAGAGGCGCTGCCAAAATCGGCACGGTCGGATGGCGACGAGGCCGGTCCGGTCGGAGCCGTCACCGCCAACTAATGTCTATTTTTTCCGCCATGAAAATCAAGTGCGGGCCGCGTGGATGTCGATCAATCGGCGACCACTCCGGCTGATCCTGATCCAGCCGATCTGATGCCGCCGTCGCCTCCCGTCATGGTCCGGCGGCAACGGCCCTCGGCATCCATCAGGTCGGGCATTGCTTACGACCAGGTCCGGCATAGCCTTACGACGAGTATGAATTGCCAATAGGAAATTACTGGAGTATGTAAAGCCAGCTTTAACGTCTCAAGCTGTGAGTAGGCCTATGCGGCAAGGGGCAACGAACCCAGGAACGACCGACATCCGGCGACAGTTGCATAATCATCGTGCTGTTCACGCCGGAGAAATTCGGGACCACATCCGGCACGCTCGCGATCATGAATAACGGCGAAAGCGATCCGAAGGTGACGCTGACGGGAACCGCCAGCGCGCCGACGCTGACGGTTACTGATGACGCCGTGGTGAGTCCGCAGAAGATCAAACTAACCGGTATCGGCAACGAATCGCGGAGATCACGGGCGCGCCTGCGTATCGGTCCGCATCGCCCGCCCGGTCGGCGACGAATTGTTCCTTGGGGCACACGTTTTCCAGAAATACACTTCTTCGCGAATCACTCTGTGTTACTATCGGACGCATTACTCCGTGTTACCACCTGCGAATCTGCTGAAACGGCGTAAGGGAACCCCACTGATAGCGCTGCTAGCGCTATCAGTGGGGTTCGTCGCGATACTATTTGCGACGCCGTCGACTTCCGCTCCCGTTGGACCTCCGCCCAAACTCGCTGACGCGGATTGGTCGGCGAAGGCGCCGAATAATCTCGCGATCAACTCTCCATCGGATCGCTCAGCCGTCGCGTTCGTCGCGAGCATGACCGGAGGCGCGCCGAAGTTGACTATATGCTCCTCGCGCTTCGCCGATCTGCGCGGCGCCGGCACGTTCTCGATGGTCGTCGCGACCACCGAAGGACGGGTTGTCGATGGGAAGCGGTGTGAGTTGAGCATCTTCGACAAACCCGCCGCGGGTTTCGAGCATTATCGCTTCATCCCGGGCTCGGGCATCCCGCAGATTGCGGATGTCGGCCGCGATGGTAGCCTCGATTTGCACTGCGGCAGCCTAGATTTGCGCAACGGCAACCTAGATTTAATCGTTCCTTCGGATTTCACCCACGATGGTGGCGCGCAGCATTGCACGGCCTCCTGGCCGGTGATCTACGGATGGACCGGCAGCGGCTACGGCGACGTCAGCGGCCGCAATAAGAAGTATTTTAAGCGCAAGCTGGCGATGTTGAATGAAGACATCGCGGGGCTCGAAGTCCCGGGCGATCGCATGAAAGACCAGCGTTCAAAAGGCCGGCATGAGAAAAGCCGGCATACGAAGAGAAAATATGCCCCATCGGCAAAATTTGCGCCGGGGCAAGCAGTCCGTCCGCCGGATCGGATGGGCCTCGATTGTACCAGGGCAGAGGCCGCCAGGATCGAGCGCTTCCTTGGCGGCTCGCCCGACGCCGGCATGACCGACGCGATTCGATGGGCCAAAAGCAGCGACCCATCTGACCGCGAATTTGCCGCCGACCTGTTCGCCGATATCGGCACGCCCGCGGCGATATCGGCGCTGCGCGCGCTGAGTCACGACTCCGATCCCGAGGTGGCGAAACACGCCGCAATCGAATTGGTTGAAGCCGCCAAGGGTCCGGTCAGATACACCGTCGAAAAAGTCCCCATCGCGAATTAGTTCGACCCCTCAAACGAAATCAAAGCACTTCAGCTCTCCTCGTCCGCCGATTTCTCATACCCCAAGGCCAGCGGGCGTCTGACGCGGAGCAAGCAGGCGAGTCGGAACCGAGGCTGCGCCTCGTAGACTCGGCCACCGATCTGAGCCGTGCGAAAGAGGATCAGTGGCGTGCCGAAGGGTCCTGAACCGAAGCGCGGGTGAGGGTCCTTATCTCAAAAATAGTCATTTCATTTTAATGGTTCCTCACCCGACACTACACGCCGTCCTCCCCTGGCAGGGAGATGAGCAAACTGTTCGAGACAATCGATCTCAAGGCCTTGACGGATGGGTGCTGCTAGCGGATGATAATTACTATCAGATGGGAATGAAGACGAAATCAGAGCTGCGGATGGTGCCGGAGGGGCATCGTGCCGGCTATGCGGCTGGACGTCTCGCCGAGTTTGCCGAGCGCTGTCATCGCGGAGGGCTCGCGGTCACGCCCCAGCGCCTCGCGATTATCCGCGCGCTGCTCAATTCGGGGGACCATCCGCGCGCCGAGGCGGTCTTCGCGGAAGTTCGCCGCGAGCATCCGCATATATCGCTGGCCACCGTCCATCGGACGCTCGAGACGCTGTGCCGGATCGGCGAGGCGCGCAAGGTTACCGTCCTGCACGACAGCGCACGCTACGACGGCAATACGGCGGCGCATCATCATGTCGTATGTGTCGAATGCCGGGCGATTCGCGATATCGAAATTCCCGGCGTCGAGCGGCTGCTCGACGGCCGCGACGGCCTGGGCGATTTTCAACTGCTCGGCTGCGCACTCGAAATCCAGGCGCTGTGCGGTGATTGCCGGCGCAAGCTCGAAAACAACAAGAACCCGGAATTCGAAGAGCGGATTCCGACCTCATCCAAGCAATAAAAAACAACCCGGGAGGAAAGTAAAATGGCATCACTAAAGGGAACCAAGACTCATCATAATCTGAAGGACGCGTTTGCCGGCGAGAGCCAGGCCAATCGCCGCTACCTCTATTTCGCCAAGGTCGCCGATGTCGAGGGCCAGCCGGAAATCGCCGGCCTGTTCCGCGACACCGCCGAGGGCGAGACCGGACACGCGCACGGCCATCTCGATTATCTGAAGGTCGTCGGCGACCCGGTCACCGATCTGCCGCTCGGCGACTCGCTGCTCAACCTGAAATCGGCCGTTCACGGCGAGACCTTCGAGTACACCGACATGTACCCGGGCATGGCCAAGACGGCTCGCGATGAGGGTTTCAGCGAAATCGCCGACTGGTTCGAGACACTCGCGAAGGCCGAGAAGTCGCATGCCGGCCGCTTCAGCAAGGCTGCCGATACGCTGAAGTAGAAACGCAACTCAGGTAGGTCGGGACGGATTCGCGGCATCTGACAGGCGAATCCGACCCGGCCCGTTTTTTCGACCGTTTAGCGATTCATTTGCCGGCGGCTTCGAAACGGCCGTTATAATCCAGCGGTCAAACCAGCGGGTTAAAAACGACCGCTCGCAAACTCATGCCCATTCCTGCCGGGCCGCGCTCACTCTGCGCGCCGGGCGGGTCGGGAGACTTCTGAAATGGCTCGAATCCAGGGCAAACCGACTCCAGGGCTCTCCTACGAGCCTTCCGATCCCAAGTATTTCGATCGCGCAGGCCTCAATGGTGAGATCGATCGCGTCTACGACATCTGCATCACGTGCCGGCTGTGCTTCAATCTGTGCCCGTCGTTCCCTGCCCTGTTCAATACGATCGATTCCAAGGACAGCGACGACGTCCGCCTGCTGAGCGCCACCGAAAAGGAGCGCGTGGTCGACCTCTGCTACAGCTGCAAGCTGTGCGAGATCCGATGTCCCTATACTCCCGCCGACGGCCACGAGTTTCAGCTCGACTTTCCACGCCTGATGACCCGCGCCAAGGCGGTCAAGGCGCGCGAGAACGGCATCGCCCTGCGCGAGAAGATGCTCGGCAATCCGGATCGGCTCGGCAAGCTCGGCAGCCTGACGCCGGGCCTCGCGAACTGGGGATGCCGCCAGCATTTTCAGCGCGTCGTGATGGAAAAGCTGCTCGGGATTCATCGCGACAAGAAGCTGCCCGAATTTGCGCCGCGCACGTTCGAAAAATGGCTCGCGCGTAATCCGCTTCCACCGGCGCCGGCCGAGCCCGCCGCCAAGGTCGCGCTCTTCCATACCTGCTTCACGAATTATTACGAGCCCGGCCCGGCACAGGCCGCCATCAAGGTGTTCACGCGCAACCGATGTGCGATCGTGTCGCCGCGGCAGAACTGCTGCGGCATGCCGGCGCTCGACGGCGGTGATGTCGCCTTCGCGCAGAAAGAGGCGCGCGCCAACGTGGAATCGATGCTGCCGCTGGTCCGCGACGGCTACAAGATCACCGCGATGAATCCGTCCTGCTCGCTGATGATCCGCACCGAATATCCGGGCCTGCTCGGCACCGCCGAGGCGCGCGAGGTGGCGGCTGCCGTCGCCGATCCGCATGAGCTGCTCTACCATCTGCGCCGCGAAGGCAAGCTCAACCGCGATTTCAAATCGACACCCAAATCGGTCGCCTATCATGTGCCATGTCATCTCAAGGCCCAGAATATCGGCCTGCGCTCACGCGACCTGCTGCGCACGATTCCGGAAACCGACGTCACCACCGTGGACGCCTGCACCGCGCACGACGGCACATGGGCGATGAAGAAGGAGTTCTTCGAGCTCTCGATGAAGCTTGGACAGAAGGCGTTCAACGGGATGCGCGAGGCTGGCGCCAACGTGCTCGCCTCGGACTGCCAGCTCTCGGCGCTGCAAATCGAGCAGGGTATCGGTATCCGCCCGCTCCATCCGATCGAGATTCTCGCCCGCGCCTATGAAGAGGACGGCTTCGCCGACAAGGTCCCGCCGCCGGCCCCGGCCGCGGACAGCACGGCCGCGGAGTCATAAGGTAGACAAATAATGAAGCCGCTTACCCTCGATGAGACCCTGTCGGTAGCCGATTATGAGCGCGTGCGCGGGCGCCTGCGTCCGCTCTTTATCGCCGAGAAGGACCGGCGCCGGCTACTCGTCGGCGAGAATCTGAACCTGCTGTTCGAAAACGATCGGACGGTCTGGTACCAGGTGCAGGAAATGATCCGCACCGAGCGTATCAGCGATCTCGCTGCCATCCAGCACGAGCTCGATACCTACAATGAGCTGATTCCGGGCCGCGGCGAACTTTCGGCGACGTTGCTGATCCAATTCGGCGACACGGCCGAGCGCGATCGCCGCCTGCGCGAGTTGGTCGGGCTCGAGCAGCATCTGTGGATGAAGATCGGAACGCGCCGGATCCGCGCCCGCTTTGACGCGAGTCAGATGTCTGACGAACGGATTAGCTCAGTACAGTTCATCCGGTTCGCGGTCGGAATTGACACGGAAGCGTTCGTCAATAGTGCCAAAACGGGACAGGTCGCGGTCGAATCGGACCATCCACAACTCATCGTGAGCACGCCGATCGACGATCGCATAGCCGAAGTTCTCGCCGTCGACCTCGCGCAAGGCTAACCCTCCCGACAGTCTTGCCGAAGCCCATCGCCACGCTCCCGGTTTCTTTCGGCGAGCGCCATTAAGCCGCGCCTTCTCTCCATCTGTCCTGAATCTGCCCTGAATCAAATCAGGGGGACGCCCGTCCAATACAACACGGATAGCCCATGCTCAACTGTGAAATGACTAGACAGCCGTTCTAATGCTATCCGGCGCAAATTCGACGCAGCTCGACGGATGCGTCGCTTTTGGCTCCGCTTTTGCTCCCTCTCATCGTCAGACAGAGAGCGGCAGGATGGCACCGGGCCAGGGTGCAAGACCTGAATTCCGGCCAATCTCTTTGAATAACTTGCTGAATAACCTGCTGCACAAATTAAAGGAGACGGCGAATCGTCCGGCTTTTGAGGTGGGAAAACGGGACGGCCGGGTTCGCCGATGGATAGCTTGAATTCATTCGATTTTCAGATTGAAAAGTCTGAGACGCCCGGAATAATGGGTATCGGCGGAACGACTGGTATGCGGCTCGACAGCCTGGCTACGCTTGACCGGCTTAATCCGCTCGAACAGCGGGAAAAGACCGACTGGTACCTCGTGCGGACCAAGGGCGGCAAAGAGAAATGGGTCAGCGAGCAACTGGCTGGCACCGTGCCCGAGATTTTTCTGCCGATGCTCCGGACGCGAGTGAGGCGCTGGAAAACGCAATCGTGGTCGCTGGTTCCGCTCTTCCCGGGCTATCTTTTCGCGCGCTTCGAACTGGCTCGCCACTACGGCGAGATCCGCTATACCAGCGGCGTGCACGAAATCGTCTCAGCCGGCGGCGAGGCGATACCGGTGCCGTATAACGTGATGGAAAACCTGCGCGAGCGCGCCGGCGACAACGATGGTGTCGTCGAAATTGCCGCGCCCGAGTATGCTCCCGGCGATTCGCTTAAGCTGACCGAAGGCCCGCTAAAGGGACTCAACGCCGTTTTCGATCGCTACCTGTCGGGCGGCGAGCGGGTGGCTATTCTGCTCGGGACCATCGGCTCGGCCGGATGCCGCGTTGTGCTGCCGGAGTACGCGATCGCCCGGGACGGCTGAGCGACGGCTGGGCAACCGCTGCGACTTCCGGAGATACTAGGCTATGCTGGAATCCGGAACCCGGGTCGGAATGCTGAAATCTAAGCTCAGGACTATCTCGCGAATCTCGCGAAACCTCGTCAGCTACTCCGTCGGCTATTCAAAGACCGCTGCATTTTGGGCGGCATTCTTGTTAATGACGGTGGCCGCGTTTCCGTTGATCACGTTGACGGGCTGTTCGAGCCTGCAGGATCTTTTCGGCACCCAGCCGCAATTGAATTCCTTCATGGGCGTGAATTTTGGCGATCAGAAAAACGACGTCATGACCATGTATCCGGCTGCGAGGGAGGAAACCAGTCCCTACGGCGCGGAGTCGGTCAGACTGACAAAAGTCCACAGCAGTGTCGCCGAATATAATTACGTCCTGTTCGAATTCCTCTGGCGCGGCGGCGGCATGCAACTCGTGATGGCCGGCTTTGGGCCCGCCTCTGCCAATGCTATCCGCGATAACCTGCAGGCCCATCTGGGTGCGCCCAAGCAGCTCGCCGTGGCCTCATCGTACCGTCAGAGCGAGCTGCGGTGGCTGCTCGATGACGGCACCGACGTGACCTTCAACGCCCGCGAAGGGCTGCTCGTGATCGTCGGCCCGCGCGGCAAGGTTCTGGAAGGTGACGTCAATGCCCGGCTGCTGCGCCAGGCAAATGATTTGCCATCCTAGGAATAGCTTGGGCTACCTTGTCAGGTTTTGGCAATTTCCTGCTTCGTTGATTGAACTTCACTCCTCATGATATGAAATGGCCCGATGCATCGGGTCCTGTCTGATCGTCCCCGGGCCGCCCATCGGGTTGCTCGCCTGGCTGGGCGGAGGGTCCGGCGTGCTCCGGGCGCGTCGAAAACGAGTGCGTATTGTCAATGCCGTACGCATTTAGTCGACTCGGTAGTTATAGGGACAGCGCGCTCGGCCTGGCGATGAGGAGGGCCGATGCCCACGCGGCGGTTTTCGGAGGAACGCTTCTCATGATAAGAGATGGTGGGCTAATCCTGTAGCGCCGGGAGCCCTCGATGCACCAACTTTCGGTCCATCGGCTCTGCCGCTTGATACGGATATGGAGTAGCGCCGCGATGCGACGACTTTCTTTAGTCTTCTGGTTGCTGACCCTGATACTGATCCTGAGGATCCCCGCCCCGCGCGCCGACGCGCAAGGATTTCCGAGTATTGGATCGCAGAGCTCTGGGACGGGAGGCTCGCTCAGTGGCGGCCAGCTCGACGCAATCGCGGGGCGCCTGGGCATGTCGACCAGCGATCTGCAGAGCCTGATCGGCAAAGCTCAGAGCGGCGGACTCAGCTCTGACGACATTCAAAGGATGTGCCTGGAGCTCAACGCCAAGGGTCTCGGCGCCGGCGAGGTCGAGGCGATGGCCGGTAGCCTGGGACTAAATCTCAGTCCGGGGCAGGTTTCACAGCTCCAAAGCTGCACGCAAATGGGTACCCGGGTGGCCCAGCAGGGCGGGCCAGACCTGGCCAATATGGCCCCGGTGACGGCGCCGCCGCCGGGTCCGGTCGTGGGACCGCCGTCATCGATCGAATTGACGTTCCAGGCGCTGGATTCGGGTGCGCCGCCGACGGTTCCGAGCCCGCGGCTGCTCTCCCAGTTCGGCTATTCGATATTCCAGTCGCCGGTTTCGACCTTTGCGCAAGTCGCCAACGTCCCGATTAGCGACGACTATCAGATGGGACCGGGTGACGAGCTCAAAATCCTCATCTGGGGCCGGATCAACGACAATCTCGATCTGGTCGTCGCCCGCGACGGCTCGATTATAGTGCCGGAATTCGGGCCGGTGCAGGTTGCCGGACTGACATTCGGCGCGGCCAAGAAGCTGATCGAGGATCGCGGCAAGCAGATAACCGGCGTCAATGTCGACGTCACGATGGGCCAGCTGCGCACGATCCAGGTGTTCGTTATCGGTGAGGTATCGCAGCCCGGCGCCTACACGATAAGCGCGCTCTCGCGGGTGTCCAACGCGCTGGGGGCGGCCGGCGGTATTTCGAAAATCGGCAGTCTGCGCAAGATCGAACTGCGGCGCGGGGGCAAGACGATCCGGGTTATCGATCTCTACCGGCTGCTGCTCTCGGGCGACAATTCGGACGACCTTCAACTCCAGCCCGACGATGTCATTTTCGTGCCGGTTATCGGTGCGGTCGCGGCGGTCGCGGGCGACGTCAAGCGGCCGGCAATCTATGAGATGGCTGGTGGCACCAGTATCAATTCGCTGGTCCGGCTGGCCGGGGGAATTACCGCGTTCGGCTACGCGCAGCGCGTGCAGGTCGAGCGGGTAACCGACCATCAGAACCGGGTCGTGCTCGACGTCGATCTCGCTCAGATGGGCGCGCGCTCGTTCTCGACCAAGGACGGCGACCTGATCAAGGTCTACACCGTGCTGCCGCAGCAGACTAATATCGTCAAGATCAACGGCAACGTCAGCCGACCCGGCGAGTATCAGTTCTACCCGGGCATGCGCGTGGTGGACCTGATCAACGAGTCTGAAGGCGTGCTGCCGCGGACGTTTTTCAATTATGCGCTGCTGCGCCGGATGCAGGGGCAGCAGAAGACTGTTCATCTGATTCCGGTCGATCTCGATAAGGCTTTCGACAATTCCGACAGCATGGCCAATATCGAGCTGCAACCGCAGGACGATCTGACCATCTTCAGCGAGACCGAGATCAAGGATCTGCCCACCGTGCAGGTGAGCGGAGAGGTTCGCAATCCGGGCTATTACGTGCTCGACCATCAGATGAAGATAAGCGACCTCATCTATATGGCGGGCGGTTTGACCGAGAAGGCTTACCAGAAGCAGGCCGAACTGGCGCGGACCAAGGTCATCAATGGCAGTGACACGGCCCACACCTATATGGACGTCGATCTGAGCGCTGCGCTTACCGGCGCGGACACAGAGGACCCCCAGCTCGAACCCGACGACGAGCTGTTCATCCGCCAAGCCGCCAACTGGCATCTGCCGTGGACCGTGAATATTGGCGGCCAGGTGCTGCGGCCCGGACCATATGCGATCCGCCACGGCGAGCGGGTGGCGTCGGTGCTTGAAAGGTGCGGCGGACTGCTGCCGGACGCTTATCTGCCGGCGACCGTGTTTATCCGGCAATCGGTCAAGGTAATCGAGCAGCAGCGGCTCGATGAGGCCCGCGCCCAGCTCCAGCAGCAGGTGGCCCAACTCGAGATAATGCCAGTCTCGCAGGGCGGAACCTCGTCGTCCGAAAGTGGCTCAGGCTCAGACACCCGGGCGCAGTCTCTGCAGATGATGCAGTCGGTCCTCAATCAGACAGAGACCCAGCAAGCGGTCGGCCGGCTGGTGGTTCATCTGGGGCCGCTTGATCAACTGGTGCAGTCGAGCGACAACGTGGAGCTGGAAGACGGTGATTCGATAACCGTCCCGCGCCGGCCGGTGGCGGTCAATGTGCTCGGACAGGTATACAGCCCCAATGCGATCGTATGGCAGGCGCGCTACAGCGTCGGCGATTACCTCCAGATGGCTGGCGGACCGACGCAAAGCGCCGACGCGGACCATATGTACGTAATCAAGGCCGACGGCGGCATCCTGACTGAAGAAGGCGTCAAGGCCAGCGAACGTTCGACAATGTTCCCGATGATGCCACTGATCTCGGGCGGTCTGCAGGAGGCGAAGCTGGCCCCGGGTGACACCGTCTACGTGCCGGAGCAGCTCATCTATATCGACAAGCTCCAGCGGGACAAGGACATCACAGCCATTATCGCCAACAGCGCGATGGCGCTGGCGGTTATCGGCGTGTTGGGGTCAAGCCTCTAGAGGTATGCTGACCGACGCAAAGCGCAGCGTGGGTGTATGCGGGCCGATTTGCCCGCTGATACTACTGATGACGCTGGCGATTGCGTCGATTCCCGGCCGCGCGCAGGCGCAATCGTACCCGGGGCGAGCGGACAGTCAGGCGCTGCTCGACGCGGCAGGCCGCCTTTACGGACTCGATCCGATTCTGCTGCGCTCGATTGCGGCGGTCGAGTCGGACGATAATCCGCGGGCGATCTCACCCAAAGGTGCCCAGGGCCTGATGCAACTGATGCCCGCGACGGCGCAGCGCTTCTCGGTCGAAAATGCCATGGACCCCGCCGACAACGTTCTCGGGGCCGTGCGTTTTATCACGTTCATCCATCAGTGGCAGGCGCTCCATCCGGATGTCGGAGGAGGCATGGCCGAGTTGCTGGCGGCCTACAACGCGGGCGAAGGCGCGGTGGCGAAATATCACGGCGTGCCGCCTTATCCGGAGACGCAGGAATACGTCCGCCGGGTCATGACGGCCTATCTGTTTGGCGGCGAGCTGCCGCGTGAGTTTCGCACTCCACTTTCGCCCCCGACGCGACGGGCGCATAGAGATAAAGGCGCGACCGGCCCGTCCAGAATCTCAACGAAAATGAAGTCGAGCCCGCCGGCGCCTGATCCGATGCGCCAGTTGGCCGAGATTCAACGCTCGCGAGCGGCGGCGGAAAAACAGATGGCCGGGGAGAAACAGATGGCGGGGATGGATCCGGGTGATTAAATCGTCAAATCGGCGGCTCGCGGCGATCGGCAGCATGGTGCTGATCGCGATCGCAATGATAGCTGGAGCGCGGCGTGCCGCCGCATCGACGTACGTGGTTTACATTCCTCTCGATAGTCCGATTTACACCGAATTGGAGACCCTCAACGGACTTGGCTATATCGTGTCCTACCTCAACGAGATCAAACCGATCAGCCGAGTGGAAGCCGCTCGCCTGACGATCGAGGCGGACAACCAGTACCAGACCGAGTATGAGAAGGGCGCGCCGGACCTCGACCTGGCCGAGCAGTTGATCGGTTCGCTCAAGCGCGAGCTGCATGAAGAAGTGAGCTGGATCAACAATAATCAGCAAGATAACCTGCCGAACCTGCTGCATCCGCTGCAGCGCGTCGAAGCTCAATACATCTACTCCCATGGCGACACGTACGGAGAGCATACCCCGGTTCAGGCCAATGGCAGCGTCGGTCCGGATATACAATTCGATGAAGCGACGCCACTCCTTCCGAACAATAATGCGCTGCCGACTTCCGAAGGAAGCAATGAAGTCCTGCGTGCCCAGAGTTGGGGCGGTTTTGGCAGCTTTTTGACGCTCTACGGTGAAGGCGCGATAGCCGGTCCGATAACTCATAACGTTTCCGAACCGAACGGTGCGGGTGAGAGCCGCTTCCAGTCGCTCGACGCCGAAGCCGTGGTGAGCATTGGCAACCAGGCATTGTCGTTCGGGCAGGAGGAGATGTGGTGGGGCGGTGGATACTTCGGAGCACTGTCGCAAAGCAATAATGCGTCGCCGTTTCCGGCGCTGCGCCTGCAGAATATCCACCCGGGCCACCTGCCGTGGATCTTGAAGTACCTCGGATTGTTCCGCTACCAGATATTTTTCGGCCAGCTCGACCGCGACCGCACCTTCCGCTCTCCGTGGATCGACGGCCAGATATTTTCGTTCAAGCCACTGCCCTACTTTGAGTTCGGCTTCACCCATACGATTGATTTCGGCGGCTATGGCAATGATCACTATGACTGGCAGGGCTTTCTCGGCCGCGCGACCGGAATCGATACCGGCAATCCGGCGGGCGCCAACACCAACTCGCGCGGCGGCGTCTATCTGAAGGCTTACGTTCCGAAATTCCGCAATCTTGAGCTTTATTTCGAGATTCTGGGCGAGGACAACCTGACCAATGAAGTCCCTGCGGTTGGCCGTTTTCTGCCGTTCCTGGCGCGATCATTCCAGCTCGGCAGCTATATGCCGCGACTGACGCGCGACGGGCTGACCGACATGCGAATCGAAAGCGTAATTCTCGAGCCGAACTACACCGTACACAGCGATTCGCTCTACTGGACCCAGCATGACCGCGTGATGGGCGATCCGATGGGCCCTAACGCCAGCCAGGTCGACGTTCAGTTCGGCCGCTGGCTAAACCTCGAGTATAAGGCTGACCTCGATTTCTTCTGGACCCAGCGTGCGGTGGCCTACAACCCGCATCCGAGCGATTTCAACCACGAGACCAGCGAGGGCGTGGCGCTCGACGTCTGGAGCCTGCCAGTCAAGCTGCCGTTCATGTATGATTCACTGGGTAGCATCAAGGCGCGCACCGCATTCCAGTACATCCACGATCTCAACTTCAGCGACACCGGCGACTTCAGGGCATTGGCCCTGCTCTCATTCGAAGTCAACCCGGGATGGAAAAGTATAAATTGGTAGTGGGGGCGGCGGGGGTATCTGCATTCAAGGAGAGATGATGGAACCGAACCCTTTAACGCGGCCTCGCGCTGAGACTGACGGCGGCCGCTTGATGGATCGCCCGCATCCGGCCGCAACGGTCGAGATGCTCAAGCAGTGGCGGATAATCAGCCGCCATTGGATGCTGATCCTGCTAACGGCGTTCGTGGTTTCGAGTTCGATCGTGGTTTACGATCACTACTTCGCTACCTGGACCTATCAGGCTACGTCGATAATCATGCCGATGACTCCGGACCAGGCGGACGCGCAGACCTCGGGCGACAGCGGCGGTCTCCTGGGCGGCGCCAGCGGTGGACTTGCCACGATGCTGCTCGGTCAGGGCGACAACGAGATGGTCGCGGAAAACTACATGGCCATCATGAACAGCTTCGATTTCACCATGAACCTGGTGAAACGCTTCCATCTGGCCACCAGATTGATCGCCAAGGAGGGCGACGATCCGGCGACGATGCAGCCGTACGACATTTACCAGTGGATCAACGGCAATTTCGATGCCGAATACGACTACAAGAGCGGTAATCTGGCACTGACTTATATCGATCGCGATCCGGCCATGGCCCGAGAGGTCCTCGGCTATTATCTGCAGAGTCTGCAGGACAAACTGCGCGCCGAGGAGATTAACAGCGCGACCGTCGCCGCCAAGTCGCTGGAAGACGAGGTGGCACATACTTCCGACACCCTGTTGCAACAACAGCTCTATGAGCTGCTGGCCCATCAGATTCAGCGGCAGAAGCTTGCGCAGATGCAGGCCGATTTTGCCTTCAAGATGATCGAACCGCCGATGGTTCCGGACTTCAAGTACGCGCCCCACGGCGGAAAGTCGGGCGTCCTGGCGGGATTCCTCGTGATCTTCGCGATGAGCACCTACATTCTTGTTCGCGCGTGGCTTAAGCAGGCCTCAGCCCATCTGCGAGCGAGCGATTCCAACGTCATACCGCTGACGGATCCCTCGCCGCGAGACGAGCGTGCACCCAGGGAAACACCCCCCGCGATTGCCGAAAAGCTGCGGCTGCCGTTTTAGCCGCCGCCGTGGTCGCTACGATATTTTGATGCCCGTTATTTTTTGATGCCACCCACGGAGAGCTATTGGTATCGGCAGGTCAGCACGCCGAGATATTTCCCGCTGCTCAATCGGTTTTTCTTCGTCGCCGGCCTGATTCTGATAATAATCTTCTTCAACTGGCTGGCGCCCGGCCAGCCGAATCTCAGCCTGCGTGCAGCGGCTTCGCTGATGCTCATCGTCGCCGGATACCCGTCGTGGCGCTGGATGTCGGGGCACGACCGTGGCCTGCCCTTCATGTGCTTGTTGCCGATGGTCTATTCCCTGTATTTCTCGATACCGGTATTCCTGCTGGAGCAGTTTTCGTGGGATGTCGGTCCGCCCCTCCCGCAGTCCTGGCTGAACAAGGCTGAGTGGCTCGCTCTGCTATGCCTCGTGATCATCGAATTCAGCTACTACGTCAGCGGCCCCTTCCTCGATCGCTTCATGCCTCACCCTCGGATGAATTGGACCAACCTCGTGTTCGTCAAGTTCGCGGCGCTTGTGTTGGGCGCGATCGGTCTGATGACCTATCTGCTGGACATCAAGCTGCAAATCAAAGGTGGCGCGCAGCAGATCATCGTATTGATTGGCGATTTGTCACTCATCGCCACCACCATACTGTACGCCATGGCGCTTACGACGGGCCTCGATACCATTACGAAGCTGATCCTGTGGTTCATATTGATACCGAGCCGGATGGTGCTGTCGCTCGCGGCCGGCGCAACCGCCTATGCTTTTGCGACGCCGCTGCTGCTGCTGTTTCTGTACGCTTCGGTGCGGCGCCGATTGCCCTGGGGATTTCTCCTGGCGGGAATCACCCTGATATTCATCATTCGGCCAATCGTCGCCCCGCTGCGCCAGCTTACCTGGCAGGGCGGTCCGCTGGCGGGCTCCTCGGAGCTCACCAAGCTGAAGGTCGGTGCCGATCTCGCACGCCGGGAAGTCGGCGGCGAAGTACCTTACGAGACGCTATTGCAATTCATGGCTCAGCGGCTCGGCGAGATCAATTCGTTCGCTCTTATCGCCCATCTGACGCCCAGAGTGGTTCCCTACTGGTACGGCGGAAGCTATAGCTCGTTGAAGTATAAGTTCATGCCTCGGTTGTTATTTCCCGGTAAGCCGTCGGATATTAATTTTGAGTTTCCCCATCGCTACGGCCTGACCCAGCAGAGCGATAATGTTACCCTGATCGGAGACCCACTGCCCGAGGAATTCTACGAGAATTTCGGGGTGTGGGGCGTAGTTTTCGGCTCGATTATCTTTGGAATTATGTACCGATCGATTCATGCGCTGTTTGTGCATCGGGCCATGGGGCTCGGTGCCTTGGCATGCGGTGTTTACATTCTAACCTCGTTCTTTCGAGTTGAGTGGCAACAGGCAGTAGTGATCGGAGGTATAATTTACGCGCTGCCCTTTTTGGCCCTGATAAACTTCTTCGTAAGTGTCGGTGAAATGCATGATGATACGGCGCCACTACGCGTCCATTCATCAAGGGAATTGGCGGACAGACAAATATAATGCGGGCCCAAATGCGGACGAAATCGAGTAGCGTAAAAACCCCAAACACCCGCAGGATCGGCAGATTCGGCGGATTCAGATTGATAGTGGCGGCAATCGTGTGCGCGCTGGCCTTGGCGCGCGTGGCGGCTGCCCAGGAGATGGCGCCTAACGAAGCCGTGGCGAAGCAGTCCACCGATGCGGTCGTCGCGGCGGGTTCGGTGTTCAATGTCAGGTCCTTCGGGGCGACCGCGAACAACGGCGTTATCTCGTCGCGGACCACCACTGGCTCCCGGACGGTCGCGGTAGCCGGCACCGCGGGTCTCGCTCCCGGACAGCCCGTCGTCCTTATCCATGCGGGACCTCCGACCTCGCTCGGGGCGCCGTCCGGCTTCTCGGCCACCGCGATTACCTACGACCAGGACATGGTAGTTGACAAGCCCGGATGTACGGTCAGCCCGTCCTTTAATCCTAATTGCTATACCCCGTGGACTTTCCAGGTGCAGGCGGTCGATGCGCTCGGCGGTATCAGCCCCGTCACCCAGCGAGCGGTGGTCACCAATGGACCGCAGCAGCCGAGTCCGACCGATCGAATCAAGCTCGTATGGGATTCTACCGCCGCGGCGACTGGCTACATGGTCTATGCCTGCCCGGGCGCCGGATGCACCCCGGCCCTGGCCGCCGTTCTTCCCAACACCTGGTTCACTGACGCCGACGCGTCTCCTTGCAACGGATGTTCGCAGCCGTCGAAGATGGTCTATTGGTACATGGGAAACATCGTACCGAACAAAAGCGCCCGTCCGCGCGATTTCGGTGTCGATCAGGCATTAGGCACGCGTTTGTCACCGGCGGGAGCGAATCAGAATCTCTATACGACTATCACGTCTATCTTGAGCGGGAACTCCGTGGGAGTGGCTGACGGCGCGGGAACCTCTGGCAACGTTCAGATGAATCACGACGATAGCCCGGCCTTTCAGGCCGCTATCAATAAAGCCAAGGCGGCTGGCCAGGGCGCGTCGGTCTTCATTCCCGCGGGGGTCTATCCGATCGGCCGGCCGCTGGACTTTGAACCAAGTTACGGCATGCATGTATTTGGTGTCGCTGCGGCGCAATCGGTACTGGCATGGCGTGGCGCGCCGGGCGGGACGATGCTGGATCTGAATCAGACCCGCGATTCGATCTTCGAGAATTTCGGCGTCAACAATGCCCCGGGCGTCACCACCCCGGGGGTCGCGGTGGATATCGATAAATACGACTCCGGCCGCGGAATGAAGCAGATAGCTACTCACGATACCCTGGCCGATCTCATTATCGGCAGCTCGGGGATAGCCGTCCGCCTGGGCAATCGGAGCATCGGAAACTGCGAGATGATGCAGTTTCGCAATGTCGATATCAGTCCGTATTACGCTGGCTGGGTCGGTTATTACATAGCCAGTCGCGCAAGTACGGTCGATGAGGAGATAACCGCGGGTTCAATCGGTCCGCGGCCTATTGGAATTCTGCTCGACGAAGCCGGATCGGTAGACAGTTATGCTGTCAATATGAACAACAACCAGATCGACTGGTATATCATCCACACTGCCTACTTCAGTCATCTGATCGAGAAGGCCACCGACAGCGAGCATGCGGCCGAACATCTGTATGTGCCCGGGACGGCCAATTTACCATTGACGATTGATATTTCCGACTCCCGTTTTTACGATTATGTAACTACTATCGCCGCCAACGGTTACTATATGATCAACAATTCCAGCCGAGGCATGGAGTTATCAGGCAACGACGTGTGCGGGGAGTATACGGTGCCGTGCCGGATATTTGTCACCTCCGGACCGAACGCACCCGCGGAGCTCCTGTCGGTAAACAACCGCTATGGCACCCTGCATCCATTCGCTACTGCCGCAGGCGGGAAATTGGCGGTCGTTTCGGTGCTCGATCACGGCTGTAACGATGCGGCCGGTCCGGGCAAGCTGTGCCAGTCGCAACTACTCAGTTCAAACGTAAACCCGGCGGTAGCGCAGTTGCTGCTGTCCCAGACCCCCAAGTAGAATCCCGCAACCTTCACTGAGTATGGTCGACAGGCTGAAACGATGGTTACTGGGCAACGCTCGCGCGCGTACCGTATGGTTGTGGATACGGCGCGTCGCCTGGCGGACATGGAGCGGCCGTGACATCGCGAAGTACCTGGAGACGCATCAGGTCCGCAAGCTGCAATTGGGATGCGGTCCGAACGTCGCGCCCGGCTGGCTCAATTGCGACTTTCAGCCGAGCTCACGCGATGTGATTTATGTAGATGCGCGTAAGCCTCTGCCGCTGCCGGATGCGTCGTTTGACTATGTGCTCGCGGAGCAGATGATCGAACACATTCCGTATTCCGATTCGCACACGCTGCTGGCCGAATGCTTTCGCGTGCTCAAGCCGGGCGGTCGCATTCGGTTGATCACACCTGATCTGGACGTCCTTATATCTCTGTTCGCGAGAAATCCCGACTCGCAGGCCAAACGCTATACCCATTGGATTTGGCAGGTCTTTCATCCTGATATTGAGGAGGCCGACCCGGTATTCGTATTAAACCTGTTTTCCCAGGCCTGGGGCCATAAATTTCTTTACAATGAGCGGACACTCGGAAAGGCGCTCGAAAAAGTAGGATTTACCGACCTGGCGGGCTTCAGGGCCTATGAGATTGGCAACGATGGATTCCGCGATGTCGAAGGTCACAAACGAATCTATAAGGATGCCGCCGAAGACGTTCGTGCGCAGGTAGCCGAATTTGAAGCCTATCAGTCCTTCGCGATCGAGGCGGTCCGTCCCACCGTCCCTTCGGCGCAGCAGTCGACGAAACAACCTGCTCGCCTGGCGGCCGCCGGGTCCTTGCGGCAATAGTCCGCTCGGCGCATAAGTTTCCGGGGCTGCATCTTTCAGGAAGTTAATTTGGCCTCTGCTGAATCATTTGGAAAAATCCCACTCGCTCAAAAGCCATTGATGCTGGTGGTCTTCTATGGCAATCCCGATTACCACATCACCGTGACGCGCGAACTGGAAAAGTTCAGAGATTATTTCACCCTTCATCTGCTCACCAGCGACGTCCGCGAACCCGCGTATGCATGGACTTCCGACGTCACGATCGAGCGGGTCGGGCTCAAAATCAAATATGGCGATCGTTCCTTCGCCGAGAAAATCTGGACCGCAATCGACTACCTGTTGTTCATGCTCATCGTCCGGCGCCGGATAGGATCTCTGAAACCGGCTATCGTTTATACACTCGATTCATGGGCATACACCGCGGTGAGCATGGTCGGCTCGCGCGGAGCGCCTCTGGTCTTCAAGACTCTTGACCAGGATCCGCCGGAGGCAAGCTCGCGATTCGGCCTGAAACGATGGGTTGACAAGTATGCACTGCGCCAAGGCCCGCGCGCCTCACTGGTCGTCCTGCTCGACAAGGATCGGGCCAATTACTATCTGCGCCGCTCCGGCGACAAAAGGTTTCCCCTGATTGTACCGTCCTATGCGAGTATCAACCTGGTGACTATGCCGAACGACTTCGAAGCGCTTATCGATCGCCGATTCGATCGCAGGGAGATTCTTTACACCGGAGTAGTCAAGAGCACTATTGCGATCGAGGAATCGGTGCAGGCGCTGGGTTTACTCGGATCCGGATACCAATTGACTATCTACGGCCTGGTCGGTCCCGATGAAACAGCTCGCCTGGAGTCGTTGGCCAAATCTGTCTCGGCAAACCTCTCGATGCGGGGCTGGGTTCGAGGGCCCGACTTGATCGCGAATACCATGGAAGCGGCGGTTGGCCTGGTGCTTTTCAAGCCGATATCGGACAACTATCAGAATATGGCCACCGCAACGACGAAACTCTATGAATACGCCGCCCGCGGAATACCAGTCGTAGTGCCGGACACCAGAAGTTTTCGGGACCATCTGCAACATGAGGAATGGGTGGCTTACGCGGGCATGGACAATCCGCAATCGATCGCGAATGGAATCGAATCGTTCCTCAAGAATCCCGAACGCTACCGGCAGGCATCCCGGGCGGCGCGGCGGGCATTTGAGGATCGCTACAACTATGAGGCGGTCTTTCCGCCATTGCTGGAACGGCTGACAGACCTGTGCGACCAAACTCGGGGATCCGCAAGTTGAACACCGCTTCATCCGATCCAAAGCCGACTCCTTATACTGGGGCGTTTTACGATGATTGTCATATCGGCTCGCTGTTATCGGCGAGGACCGTCGCTCCGATCGTATGCGGGCTGATATCTCCCGCCAGCGCGGTGGACGTGGGATGCGCCCGCGGCGAATGGCTCACCGCGTTCCGTGAAAACGGTGTCGGAACTGTCCGGGGGCTGGACGGCGGCTACGTCGATCAATCGACGCTGCTGATCGAACGAGAATTTTTCACGCCGTCCGATCTATCGGGCGACTTTCAAATTCCAGGCAAATTCGACCTCGCGATATGCCTCGAGGTCGCCGAGCATCTTCCAAAGGAACGGGCTGCCGCCCTGGTGCGGCGTCTGACGGCTGCCGCGCCGGTCATTCTGTTCTCGGCGGCGGTACCGGGACAAGGCGGCACCGATCATGTGAACGAGCGATGGCCGGGCTATTGGCGGCGACTATTCGGCGAGCAGGGTTACACGATGCTCGATCCGGTTCGGCCGCTGATACGAGAAGACCGGCGGGTTCGATGGTGGTATCGGCAGAACATTGTCATGTTCGCCAGCTCCGCGGCGATTCGCGACAACCCGAGTCTGGCGGCTGAGGCCGCCCGCCCGCTCCAGGAGATGGAGTGGGTCCATCAGCACCTGATGAGGAATCGGGGCACCTGGCGTTTCATGCTCACGTATCTGCGGCGGCAGCTTAAGCGAGCGTTCAGATCCAAGTTGCGCAGGTTCCGGAAGTTCGCCCACTGATCGTGCCGAAAACGGCAATCAGGGTGAGTATCGACCAGGTTCAATACCCCGCTGGACGCGCCGGCAGTTTCTTCCTCGCCGCTTCAGCGCATCCCGCTCCCGGTGCTTGAACAATCCTCCATGGCTTCACCTCTGGAAACCAGAATTGCCGAAGGGCGCGGGCGTCAGATTGGCCGCAATATCATCTCGAGCTATGCGGGACAGACCGTCAGCATCCTGACGCCGCTGATACTGATTCCGCTCTATACGCGCCTTCTGGGACATGCGGCCTATGGCCAATGGCTGATGATCCAGAGCGTCGCGGTCTACCTGGGGCTGGGAAATTTCGGCACCTCGCAATCGGTTGGAAATCGGATAACGGAATCCGTCGCCGGCGGCCGCCACGAGGAACTCGGGCAAACCGTATCCACCTCGTTCTTCGGCTATGGAATGGTAGCGGCGGTCATCACCGTGATTTGCGCCTTCACCGCCCATTGGATCTTCCGTGATGTCTCCGGCGAGGGCGACGCTCACGTCGCAATCGCATTCGTGATTCTGGCCGTGTTGTTGCTGTCCTCGTGGCCGCTGCGAGTGGGCGCGCTGGTTTTGCGCGGATTCGAGCGCGTCGATCAGGATCAGGCCGTCTCGGCCGGATCGGCGATCCTGCGCCTGGTCGGCACGGCCGCCGTCCTTTACGGCGGCATGAAGCTGGTCGGCGTCGCGCTGGTGCAGGGCGGCACGACGCTGCTTTACGGTCTCGGCGTCTCCCTCCTCGCGATGCGCTTCACGCCGGACGCGCGGCCGCATTTGTCGCGCTTTTCCCGCCGCGTGATGCGCTCGCTGGCCAAGCCGAGCCTGAGTTTTTTCATTATGGACGCCTCGACCACGCTGAACTTTTCGGTCGATAACCTGGTGATTGGTTACGTGCTCGGAACCACCCTCGTTACCTCATACTCCGTGCCTTACCGGATGCTGCTGACGTTGGGCGGCCTGTTTTCCGTGCTGGACAACGCACTGCGGCCGACCCTGACCACCCGCTTCGTCAGGGGCGAGTACGACATGCTTTATTCGGGGCTGACCCTACTGCTGCGGATGGCGTTCCTGTACGTCACGCTGGTCGCGTTCCTGTCATGGATGGTCGGGCCGGAGATTCTGCGAGTATGGGCCGGCGCGGGGGTTTTTCCGGGCAAGTATGTATTCGGGATGCAGATCGCGGTGTTCATGATGGGCGTCCTGATCGATCCGCCGCTGACCGTCCTCTACGCGACCACCAAGCACTACGGATTTGCGAAATTCGCGCTGACCGAAGGGCTGCTCAACCTCGTGCTGTCACTGTGGTGGGTGCGCTACTGGGGACTCGGCGGAGTTATTGGAGGAACTTTGACGGCGCGCGTACTGACGACCCTGTGGTACACGCCATGGGCGGCGTTCACCCTGTTGGACACTCGCTTCGACAGATTTTTCAGGGATATGTGGCCGGCGGCCGCGATCTGCGTGGGCGCGATCGTCTGCGCGATCAGTCTCGATCGCGTTGCGGCGGGTAACCGGGTCTTTCTCTTCGGATCGGCTGCCGCAGGCGGACTTGTAATCGTGGCGCTCTATGCTTTCACGGCCTTCAGCGGACTCGAGCGACGCGCGGCCTTATCCTGGATAACGGGACGCTCTTCGCCGGCGACCTGAAACGTCGAAAAGCTGCTGTCCGATCAGATATTCAACGGGCGAGTGGTGGGGCGGAAATAGCTGCGTTCCGCCCATCGCGCGACCTCGACCAGGCCGATCATCACTGGAACCTCGATGAGCGGGCCTATCACCGCGGCGAAGGCTGCGCCGCTGTCGATTCCGAATGTCGCAACCGCAACCGCAATCGCAAGCTCGAAATTGTTGGAAGCAGCCGTGAACGACAGCGTCGCGCATTGCGGATAGCTCGCGCCGACTCGCTTGCTCAGTGCAAATGACACCGCGAACATGATCGCGAAGTAAAGCATCAGCGGCACGGCGATGCGCACGACGTCGAACGGCATGCGTACGATCGCACCGCCCTTGATCGAAAACATCACGACAATCGTGAACAGCAGGAACGTCAGCGTCAGCGGGCTTATCTTCGGGATGAACTGACTCCGATACCAGGGGTTGCCTTTCGCTTTAATCAGAACCGTCCACGTTAGTAATCCCGCCAGGAATGGGATGCCCAGATAGATACCGACGCTTTCGGCTATCTCGCCAATTGTGATGTGCACTATCGCGCCGCCGAGACCGAGCCATCGAGGCAGGACTGTGAGGAAAACGAAAGCGTATAGCGAGAAGAACAGCACCTGAAAAATCGAATTAAAAGCCACCAGTCCAGCACAATAGTCGGCATCGCCGTTTGCAAGATCGTTCCAGACGATGACCATTGCGATACAACGTGCGAGTCCGATCAAGATAAGGCCGACCATATACTCGGGCCGATCGCGCAAAAAAATAATCGCCAGCGCGAACATCAGAATCGGGCCGATAACCCAGTTCTGCATGAGCGACAGGGCGAGGATTCTCACATCCCGAAAGACGTCGCCGAGTTCGTCGTAGTTCACTTTCGCCAGCGGCGGATACATCATCAGGACGAGCCCGATCGCGATCGGTATCGAGGTCGTCCCGACGCTCATCCGATCGAACGCCGCCTTGGTTCCGGGGAAAATCGCGCCGAGAGCGATTCCGGTCGCCATCGCAAGAAAAATCCACAGCGTAAGATAGCGATCCAGAAATGAGAGTGTGCGCAAAACTGGCGCCTGCACGGCCGGCATCGTCGCACTCATCTAGAGCCAGTCTCCTCTTACGCGAGCGAACCGGGCGATCGCCGCGCTATCGTTCCTTTCCGCAGTTCCGATCAGTCTGCCGATTCGTCGGTAAGTCTGGCTCGGCCGATTTCTTTGATGCGCTGCTGCAGCGCAAAACTGTCGAGCGCGTCGATTCTCAGGCTGGTGAAAAGTTTTATGCGGTTTTCCAGCTCACGGTAGACGCGCGAAAAGAACCGGCGCTTCTCATCCTCTGTCCCTTCAAAAGCGGCGGGATCGGCGACCCCCCAGTGCGCGGTAATTGGCTGTCCCGGCCACACCGGACACCGCTCGGCCGCCGCCTGGTCGCAGACCGTGAAAACGAAATCGAGGTTAGGGCGGCCGGCGGCGGCGAACTCGTCCCAACTCTTCGAGCGCAGGTCCCGCGTCTCATAATTCAGCGCGGTCAGCAGCTCAAGGGTCAGCGGATGTATTGCGCCCTTGGGATGGCTCCCGGCGCTGAAGCCTCTGAACTTCCCCTTGCCGCAGCGGTTGATAGCGCACTCGGCCATGACGCTGCGCGCCGAATTGCCCGTGCATAGAAACAGGACGTTGTATTCGCGGCTCATGCGGATACCTTTCGACTCTTCTTTTTCCTGACTGCCAGCTGCGCGAGGGTACCGTCGGGTCCGCAGCCGGATGGAGCCGCCGGCGCGCATAGCTCCGGCCGACCGCCGCAGCAGTTCTCCGTCAGGTAGCCAAGCAGATTGGTCATCGCCTTGAAGTTGGCGCTGTAGATGATTGATCGGCTCTCGCGCCGCGAGGCGACCAGGCCGGCGAACCTCAGCTGGTTCAGATGGAACGACATGGTTGGCGAAGGTTGTCCGAGCCGCGCGCCAATCTCACCGGCCGGCAAACCTTCGGGTCCCTTCTGCACCAGCAGGCGAAAGATATCGAGCCGGGTCTCCTGCGCCAGCGCTCCGAGCGCGCCTATCACCTTCAACTTCTTCATAATTTCATATTTATAGAACTATTAGTTCATGATCAAGGCTCTGCTGCCGGGCGGAGAGAGGGGGCGCACACCTGACGTGTGGGATTCGGCGCTCGCCGATCATCATGGGGAACCGGCCGGCGACAGGACAAAGGATTGACGGGCAATCAGGACAGCGGACTGACTGAGACGTTCGCCTGACCCGGACGTTCGAACGGGGACCCGGTCAAAGCCTTGAGCGCGAGGATTATCCCATCCGCGGCCGCATCGAAATTCCATCGCGCGATCCGCTCGAGGCCGTTCGCGCCCATCGCGGCCGCCAGTTCGGGATCGCCGGTTATCTTGCGCAAGCGATCCGCCAGCACGGCCGGGTCGCGCGGCTTGACGATGTAGCCGTTTTGTCCGTCCACCACGAGGTCGGCGGCCAGGCCGACGGTATCGCCAACGATCATCGGCTTGCCGGCGTTCATCACCTCCGCGATCACGGTCGCCAGCCCTTCGCGTTCAGGGACCAGCACGAACACGTCGCAGAGATCATATAAAGCGGGCAGCTCGGATTGATTCTTGAAGCCGAGGAACTTTATCGACTCCCATCCGAGCTCACGCGTGCGCGCTTCCAGGCGGGGGCGCAGCTCGCCGTCGCCGACGAACAAAAGATATGGCTTCGGTTCCTGCTTGCCGTCGGGCGACAGCTGGACATACGCCTCAAGCAAATCCTCGGGGCGCTTGCGCGACAGAAACTTGGACGCGTAGAGAATGACCGGGCGGCCGGGCTCCAGCCCTAGCTCGCGGCGGAACTCCTCCCGCCGCGGACGCGCCCGTTCGCTTTGGCTCTTGAAGAGATCGTTATCCACCACGTAGGGCGTCAGAAAGAGCTTCGATTCCGGGACGCCGTAGTCCATATACCAGTTGCGATTGGCAGTCGCCGACGCGAGAAAACCGTCGATATAGCGGAACAGTATCGGCAATACCTTGCGCTTGATGTTTTCCTTGCGCGCCGAATAGAGATGCGGACCGCCGGCGTGGGCGTCGCCCCACACGAGGACCTTGGTCCCGAGCGCCCGGGCGCTGACCAGCGCGCGCAGGTTCGTCAGCCGGCCCCATCCCATCAACCACAGGGCGTCGAACTTACCCCGGCGCAAAAGGCCATTGATGCCGTATGTCCATGGACGAAAGAACGAAAGCGGCGTCGAAGGGCCGAGATGGGGCAGGAACTGATAGCGATAGCCGTCGAGCAGCGGCACGTCCCATTTGAACGTTGTGCCGAAGCCCGGATCGTAAAACGCGGCAGTCGAAAAATCGCTCAGAAAATAGACCGTCAGGTCAACTTCCGGGCGCTCTGACAGATGACGGAACAACGGCGCGAAATATTGAATCGGATGGCTGGCGAGACAAGCTAGTTTGTACTTCTTCATGCACAGTTCCGGGCCGAGGTCACCGTCGCGCCGTACGTCATACCGGCCTACATAATACAGGCGAGCATACTACAGGAAAATTCAATGCAGCGGTTTTCGCACGCTGATCGCCTCGCCGCGGCTCAATATACGGCCGAGGCGGCCGACGGGCTGCAGGATCTCGTAACCTCTGCTCTCGAAAAAAAGAATGCCTTCGTGCGAATCTATCGAGCTGCAGGCGTCCGAGTCCGCCATCCAGAATTTATCGTAGTTGGCGTTGAGTTTGCCGAACGCGAGCGTGGTCGGACCGCCGATTCGCGCGCGCATCCGCCGCGCCAGACGCCATGGTATATGCACCGCGCCGCGATAGGCGAGCGAGTCCAGTATCGGGATCATCGCCTTATGAATCTCCTGGCGCGCGCTGAGGTCGCTGTAGGGCCGCACCGGCAGCCCGTCGGCCTGCCATGACCGGCAATGCCACGCAGGCGCCAGGTAGGCGACGCCGCCCGCCGCCAGCAGCCGATCTATCTCGGCGAAGGCCTTGTCGGGCCGCGGCACGTGCTCGAGCGTAGCAAACGAAAAAATGTAGCGGCACGAACCCGACTTGAGCGGCACGTTCTCGGCGCTGGCGCATAGCGATGGCCACGCCTGCAGATGAGTCCTGAGCCAGCTAAGCGAATAATCGAGCGCCCGGTAGTCTTCACCGCCGATCCCGGCGAAAACGCCCATTCCGGAGCCGATTTCGAGCACCAGCCCCGCCGCCTGCGAGGTCCCGAGCGCGGTCCTAACGTCGTCGCCGCCGCGAATCTGGCCGCGCAGATAGGCCGCCTCTTCCTGGTAGAACTCGGTGCGCTGGTCGCCCGCCTTGTCGCCGCGCTCCATCGCGAGCCGCAGCGTCGCGTCGGCCAGCAGCACCGGGACGCCGTCGATTATCGGGAAGATGGTGCCGCAGACGGCGCAGCCGAACCCCTCGCCGAGAATCCGCTCGCCGCGCCCCGAATCGAGGCAGACCGGGCATACAAACGACGCGCCGGTACCGGCCGCTTCATGCCGAGCTATTTGGGAATTGAAGCTATCCATCAAGAGTCAAACACAAATGAAGGGTCGGGCAAATCACACCCCGATCAGCCGCCGGAATCCGCCCAAGACGTCTAACCCGGCATCGCGATTTCAAAAACTTACCATTTCATTTGCAGCGGTAGGAAGGCACTTTTCCGCGTTTGGCGGCTAGCACCGCGGTTTGACTGATTTCTTCTAATCAGCGGATAATCCATGTCGCTATGTTTGGATATGTGACCTTACAATCTCTTCGGATGGCTGCGATAATCAAGAACCAATGAAAGTATCCTTCTCCGCGATGACGCGGTTCCATATTTTCGATCTCGCGCGCGAAATCGATCAGATGGGCCATCTCGAGCGGCTTTATACGGGCGTGCCCAAATGGCAGATCCCGGAACCTCTGAAACGGAAGTCCAGCTCGATGCCGTGGATTATCGGACCCGTAATCATGGGAGAGCGGTACGGATTCCGTTCGCACAAGGCCATCGTACAGGCGGCAATAATTCACAACCGCTGGGTTGAGCGTAATTTAGGCCCTTGTGACGTGTATCATTCGCTGTCCGACCAGGGCGGTCTCAGCGCGAAAATCGCGCGCGAACGTTATGGAGCGCTGACCATATGCGATCGGCCCGCGACCCATATCACCTACCACGAAAATAATACCCGCGAAGAGGCTGCCCGAGTCGGCGTAACCTATAACCGCTCCGATCCCCGGATGATCGACCTCGAGCTCCGCGCCTATGACCTCGCCGACCTGATTGTTGTGCCGTCGGAATACGTTCGCCGCACTTTTGTCGAGTCCGGGGTTCCGGCGGCCAAGATGCGCACGATTCCTTTCGGCGTCGATTTGAGCATGTTCCATCCGGTCGCCAAGAAGGACGACACGTTCCGCATCATTTGCGTGGCCCAGATGATCGCGCGCAAGGGTATCGGCTACCTGCTTGAAGCGATGAAGATGGCGCGCCTCAAGAACGCCGAATTGTGGTTAATCGGCCAACTGAACGACGAATTCAAGCCCGTCCTCGATCGCTACAGCGACTATTTTCGCTATATGGGCGTCTTTCCGCGAGGCGAGCTCTACAAATATTACAGCCAGGGGTCGGTTTTCGTCCTGCCATCGGTCGAGGAGGGTTTGGCACTCGTGATGGGACAGGCGATGGCTTGTGGATTGCCCGTGATCGCCACCGAGAACAGCGGCGCCGAGGACCTCTTCACCGACGGGCGCGAAGGGTTCATCGTGCCGGTTCGCAGCCCCGAAGCGATCCGCGACAAGATTCTGCTGCTGTATGAAGATTCCGCACGCCGCGAAGCGATGTCGAAGGCGGCGCTCGAGCGTGTCAAATCCTACGGCGGCTGGAAAAGCTACGGAGAAAAGACGTTTCAGGTTTATCAGGACGCCATTATGCAACGCGCGGCCTGAAGCGGGCTCATGGTAGGTATCGAATCGAATCCACCCCATGGGTCTCCATAAGCCGAACCTCTTATCGTGTCCGGCAAAATCCGATCTGCGCGCCGAACCGTATATCGGGTCGTGTCCGAATCCTTAACTCGTGCCGAATATCTGACTCACCCGCAAGTGAGTTCGCTCCCGTGAATTCCCGGTGATGATGAAGTCGGCGCAAATCATGCGCGCGAAATTCGCCCGCGCCTGGATGCGGCTCGTCAACGCGAAGCTGCGCGTGCTCGCGTATTGCCTGTGGCCGGCGCGGCGGCCGGCGGCGCCCAGGCGCGTATGTGTCTACCGGGTCGGCACTATCGGCGACATGATATGCGCCCTGCCCGCGATCCATTCGATTCGCCGCGCCTGGCCCGACGCCCATCTCACCCTGCTCACGTCGCCGGGGCCTCGTGGCGCGCCCGAACTGGGAACCCTGCTCGACGGTCTGG
>Ga0302325_10003552_pt1 | contig 36671 bp, 22 predicted proteins | sample Palsa_T0_2_FD_201948 | JGI IMG/M metagenome (GOLD analysis project Ga0302325, IMG submission 201948) | Peat permafrost microbial communities from Stordalen Mire near Abisko, Sweden - Palsa_T0_2 | ecosystem: Environmental > Terrestrial > Soil > Palsa > Peat permafrost | place: Sweden: Abisko...
GGCGTATCGTAGCGCAGGACGTAGCCGAGAGCCTTCAGGTAAGACTCGTACGCGGCGGGATTGGCGGATCCGCCGGCGGAACGCAGCATGTCCGCCGTAACGTTGACATGCATCAACTTGGCGAGCTCCGCCACCGCCTCGTCCTGCAGCGTGGCGAGGTCGCCGGCACGGTCTTCGAAACTGGCGGACCCGATCTGACGGAGATCTCTGGTCTCGATGAGATTGACGGTCAGGTGAACGTCCTGGCCGTCGCGCGCGATGCTGCCCTTAACGACCACCGTGGCGCCCAACTCGCGCAACGCAGACGTCGGATCGGCGATTTTGCGATGACGCACCTCGCTCGACGGAACCACCCACAGCGACTTCCCGCCGACATCGAGGTCCGACAATTTCCCCGCGAGGCTATCCATTAACCCTTCCGCCAGCGGCTCGTTCGCCGGGTCGTTCCCGATGTTGTCGAACGGAAGCACGGCGACATGTTCCTCGTTGGCCGAGAGAAGTGTGCGAGCTAGCCGGCTTCGCATCGACGGAATAAGCAGCAGCGCGAATACCGCAAGCGCGACAGCGGCGCCCGCGCCAAGCCACCAACGCCACGCGCGACTCTTGCGCGGAGCGGCGAGACCCAAGGCCGACTGCGATGCATGACTGATGTACCTCTGCAGCTCTGCCGATTTGAACGACACTGTGGGCGCCTCGGTATCCACGGGCGGAGGAGGCATGAGCATGAGATGGTCGCGGGCATTCTCGAGATCGGCGCGAAGTTCGGTGCAGCTCTGATATCGGTGATCGATCTGCTTGGAGAGAGCGCGATAAACAATTTTCTGAAGTTCGACGGGAACTCCCTCCATCGGGAGCGGAGCCTCGTTCAAGATGGCGACGACTATCTCGGGGATGCTTTCGTGCCGGAAGGGATTGTGCCCCGTAAGCATTTCGGCAAGGACCACGCCAAGCGCCCAGATGTCGGTGCGACGATCAACCGGTCTGCCGAGCGACTGCTCTGGCGACATATAGCCCACTGTGCCGGCAGCACCGCCCGTCTGGGTCATCGATTGGGAGGAGACGACGCGGGCGAGCCCGAAATCCACAATTTTTGCCAGGCCATGCTGCGTGAGCAGAACGTTTGAAGGCTTCACGTCACGATGCACGATGTTGCGCGCGTGTGCAGCCTCCAGGCCCTGCGCCATTTGGATCGCGATGCCCACGGCCTCGTAGGCGGGAAGCGGGCCGCGGCGAATCCTCTGCCACAGCGACTCGCCGTCGTAAAACGCCATCACGATGAACGCGCGGCCGTCGCTGGTTTCTTCCACTCCGTGGATAACGCCTATATTCGGATGATCGAGCGACGAGGCTGTCCGAGCTTCTTTAAGGAACCGCTCTTTGTCTTTTTCGCTGGCGTTCAGTTCAGGAGGAAGAAATTTCAGGGCTACGGTGCGCTCGAGCTTTAAATCAAGCGCCTTATAAACCACACCCATGCCACCGGCGCCGGCTTTCGCCAGGATTTCGTAATTGCCAACCCGTTCTCCGGGTGTAAGGGTGGAGCTCGTTTCAGGCATGCATTCGCCCCGCGCTCAAATGCAGGCGTGGCACGCGAAATCGTTACTGCCAGGTGAGCGGCTTCGGCCTTCTGCACGTCATCATAAGTCGCGGCCTTCCGCCATTGCAACAAATCTTAATCTTGAATCTTAATCACGACGCCGCTGATGTGCCGATTTGGACTCGCACTGCCCGACAAGATCGGTGAGTCGCTAGAAAAATCGCTGCACTGAATCGATCGAAGCGATGGCGAAGATCTGTAAGATGCGGAAGGAACTGGCGCGCCCGGGGAGATTCGAACTCCCGACCCTCTGCTTAGAAGGCAGACGCTCTATCCAACTGAGCTACGGGCGCGCTGCTAGGCTGATTCTAAATCAATTATTCGGGACATCGATATCATTTTGGAGGGCTAATCTTCTGCTGAAAGGGCAGACGCTACTATCCTCATCGGAACTTGGCCGGGACGCCAGCGGCCGCGTATATTACGTTCTTCGCAACCAACAAGTGACGCCATCACGCGGCCCTGCCCATTCGGACGGTAGAATGCTCTTGTGAAATCTATTTCTTGGCGGATGCAGTTGGGATTAGTTGCCGTGGGGTATGGCACGGTCCTAGTGATTGCGGCTACCTTGCTCTTTGTGCGGCATCTGCAGGAACTCCAAAATCCCGTTGAGGCATCTGGCGGCATGTGGGCGGCCGGCGACGCAATGCTCGGGGTCTTCATCGCCTTTCTCTTTGCTATCCCCAGTGTTTTTCTCGTCTGGATCATCGCAAGGTTCGAGACCTTTTATAAGACCTATTCGCAACTTCTCTTGAGTCTCAGCCTAAGCGCACCTGTTTGTCTCGCTATATTCACTCTCGGCAAAAACCATGTCGCGGAGAGCGTCAGCATTCTCTGTTTGTACCGGCTCTTCTGCTCGCCCCCCATTCTATTGGGAATCGGCGTGAGTCGGTTGGCGGCTCGATTTGATCGAGCCAAGAGGCTGCTCTCGTGTGCTCTTTTCATCGAGGGGCTGACACTTGCAATTGCTGTTGCGCTGCTTATCCATGCATGGGGCGGACCCAAAAGCCGTTGACGATAAGCGATCCAGCATACTGATCCTGATGATCACGATCCGTTCAAGCGTGAAGCGTTGCGGCTCATGAAACTCGTCGCAGGCGAGGAATGGTGCTCATATGGCCGTGGCATACCACTCAAAGGTCATGAGCCCAGACGCGGTCGTGATTGGTTCTGGCCCTAATGGACTCGCGGCGGCAATAACGATCGCGCGATCCGGGCGCTCCGTCATTGTTTACGAAGCCGAACATTCAATTGGCGGAGGCGCGCGATCGGCTGAGTTGACGCTCCCCGGATTTGTTCATGATATTTGCTCGTCTGTTCATCCCATGGGCGCTGCTTCGCAATTCCTGAATACGATTCCTTTGGGTGAATTGGGATTGCAATGGATTTATCCAGAAGCTGGCGCCGCGCATCCGTTTGACGATGGGACGGCGATCGTGCTCGGCCGGTCCTTGGCAGACAGCGCCGCACAATTCGGAGCCGACGAGCGTTCCGTAAGAGAACTGTTCGGGCCATTCGTAGAATCTTTCGACAAACTCTCCAGCGATATTCTTCGACCGGCCCGGATTCCACGCCATCCGGGAATTTTGGCGAGATTCGGTTGGAACGCTATCCGCTCGGCACCTAGCGTCGCGTTCCGCAAATTCAAAACGCCCAAAGCGAGAGCAGTCTTTGCTGGGATGGCCGGCCACTCCATTATGCCGCTCGATTCCTGGGGGTCGGGTGCATTCGGAATCCTATTTTGGACGACGTGCCACGCAGTGGGATGGCCTTTCGCAGCCGGCGGTTCACAGAAAATTGCGAATGCTCTTGCCGATTACTTGAGAAAACTCGGCGGCGAAATTGTCACGGACGCGCGGATTACTTCTCTCGCGGATCTGCCGGGCAATTCGGTTGTTTTATGTGACGTAACCCCACGGCAATTTCTTGAAATTGGCGGAAGTCGTGTCTCGAGCACGGAGCGTCAAAAACTTCAGAAGTATCGCTACGGTCCGGGCGTCTTTAAGATTGATTGGAGCCTGGATGCGCCAATTCCCTGGAATGCGCAGGAATGCAAAAGAGCGGGCACTGTTCATCTCGGAGGATCATTCGAAGAAATCGCGCAATCAGAGCGCGCGGCGTGGCGAGACTCCCCTGCCGCGCGGCCGTTCGTGTTGATCGCCCAGCCATCGCTATTCGATGCGACGCGGGCTCCCGCGGGCAAGCATACCGCTTGGGGATATTGTCACGTTCCCAATGCGAGCAACGTGGACATGGTTGAACGGATTGAGGCGCAAGTGGAACGCTTCGCAAGTGGATTTAGGCAGCATATCATCGGGCGCTCGGTAATTTCTCCATCGGGTTTTGAAACACACAATGCCAACCTAATTGGCGGCGACATCTCAGGCGGTTCGTTCTATTCGAGCCGCATCTTGTTGGGCGCCACACGGCGCGCCTACCGAACATCGATCCCACGTGTGTTTCTCTGTTCGTCCTCGACCCCGCCCGGGCCGGGTGTACACGGCCTGTGCGGTTATTTTGCGGCGCAGCTCGCAGTCGAGAAGTGCTTCTCCACTCGGTGACGCACTGTCGATGATGCCGGAAGCAACGGCGCTATTGGGAACTTGAGGGGACGGATCGCAGATACGCGACGATCGCGAGAGCATCTTCGTGCGACAAGTGGTAGATGTGCATCGGAGGGCGGATAGCTTCGCCTCGTGGACCAACGCCTTTCTCAAGGATGTTGACCGCATCTGCGGCAGAGAAACTCGGGAAACCCGCGAGTGCCGGTGCGTTTTCAGCCCAGCTTGAGTTCGGGTGGACGGGTGTGATCCAGATAGCCGCGCCTTGAAGCCATCGGCTTCGATCGAGCTGGCCTTGCGCATCCCGCGGCGTGTGGCACTCAGTGCATTTGGCCACCTCTTCGACTAAATATTTGCCTCGCTTCACATCGCCGCCCGCATTCGTTTTCGAATTTGATTGCGAAGTCGATTGCGAATTTGGTTGCGAAGTCGATCGTATCGCTGCGCCCGCGGTCGCTCCGATTGCGGCCACCACTAGAATAGCGATCCAGAGGGTTGCTGGCAGAGTAGTCTTCATTGGTTCTCACTTGTAGCGGATGAAGTTACATTTCGAAATCGACTTTACTTCAACGCAATTATCGATTCAACATTGCCGGCGGGTGCCGGCGGTAATTCCGTCGCACGTGATTCGAAATTCGATTACGAGTCTCCCCGAACTTTCGCGCGCTACTCCGTCACTTATACATGACGGAATGGCTCTTGTACGTGCTCGTCGGAAGCCTTTTGGGCATCTCGCTCCAGCGATTTTGTGACCAGATCCTTCGAGCCAAGCCCAACGGCCAGCGCCATCGCAAACACAATCCCGCCAAATAGAATGCCGAAAGCGAGATCAACAATGCCCGGGGCAATCCTCAGGTGTTCGAGGGCCATCGCCACAGCCAACACGACCACGAGCCATCTCACGCCCACGCTTAGAAGGCGCGCGTAGCGCAGGTTCAAATTAACGGCGCCGATCAGCACGCTTCGCGAAAGAAAGCGCGCGACGATACTGCCGAACACCAGGACCAGCACCGCGCCCACCACGTTGGGAACATAGGCAAAGACACTCTGGACGAGCAAGGACGTCCATTCGGGGGCGACGGCCGCCACGCCGATAAGAATCCCAGCAACGACCACCAAAGTTGCGATCCCTTGCGCCACCAGGAGCGTGGGGCTCTGCAACGGCGACCATTCCGCTAATGAAGGAAAACCCCAGCGGGCCAGTCGCTGATCAAAATGCATGCTTGTAAGCAACCGGCGCACAATCGTGGCAAGGATCCAAGCCAGTATGATCGAAGCCAGCAGAGCCAAAATTAACGCAGCGATTCCGGGCAGTAATCCAATAAACCTGGCCAGAAACCGCGCGGTGGACTGTGCCAACTCTTGCTTGACTTGACTCCACATAAGCACCTCCGTTTACACCTCGCAAAAAAATTAAGGGTTGAACCGGTCCGGCCAACGCCAGCGCGACACCAGATAAGGTTTGCCGGATTCATAAGCCAGCGATAGCCGCTCGAGCCTTTGCTCCAATGCCGTCGCGCCGCCAGTCTCCAAATCGTGCGCGTAAGAGGCGACCCACGCCAAATAGAGCGGCGTCATGGATTTGAGCAGGTGATCGCGATTGATGGTTCGAAGCCGATGCGCCAGCGCAAAATCGAAGACAATGCGAACCCACAGCTCGTCGGGCATGCGAAATTGCTCGAGCGATAAGCGCGATAGCTTTCTCAGTTCGACCAGCGTCGAGGGCGGCAGCACCAGGCCCCAAATCTCCTCGAGGTCGCGATTTCCCAGCCGGAACGATTCCACCATCCGGCTGATATCCACCGTTCCCGCGTCTTCGGACACACGCACAGGATCGCAAATGGCGGGCACAGGTACCGACGCGCGCATTCTTTGCCAGCACGCTGCGTTGCGTTCCATATCGACGAATATTGGGCTCAAGATTTGGGAGAGCAGCGAGCTGATATTCATCCAATCCGTCGGCGGGTAGATTCGCGCTCCAACGCAGACCTCACATATCTGCAGGTTCTCGCAGACAGCCGCAGGCGCGAGTGACGCGATGGGATGCTCTCCGACCATCCTGGCGCTGCGATCGTTCCCGATCATCTTCTCGAATAGCCTCCGCGAAACTCCCAAATCAGGCCCCAGAGGATTGTGGATTCGTTTTCCGTAGAGGCATCGCATGAGCGGAGCGATGATGCTGCTATTGAGCAGACCCTCGAATTTGTGGCGTGCATAGCGCGGTACAACCAGATCGACATCATCTTCCAGAAGCGGCTGTGCTAGTTGGCGAACCCAATCAGGCTCTATGGTCTCGAGCTTCGAGGCGATGACGCAGCAGGCTCGGGCCCCCAGTTTTTCACTGGCTGCAAAAACAGATTGATATGCGGCGGACATGCTGAGCATCGGCGTATCGGGAGTGTCTGGCCTCAAGAGAGGCCAGGGGACTAGAAAAGTAGCGGCGTGATTTTCGGCAGTTTCAGAATTCGTTCGAGCGATATCAACGGTTGGATCGACGGCGTGATCGTCCCGCAGCACGGCGATGCGCGGAGATCCCGAAAGTGTTCGCAGAGCGTCGCACAGAATTACGAGGCTCTCTGGATTGAGTTCCGCGAGAACGCCCACCACCAGATCGGCGCTTTCTACTACTTCGATCTTCTCCTGTACTTCCTGTGGGATCGGTTCGACTTGCACCGTTCAGCCCTCTAGCCCCAAATTCTCAATGACAAAAAAAATAAAATGCATATCCTCATGATCGCTTGTTAGGCGTTACGTGGTCGTCGCCAAGTCACAGAGAGCCTAGCCTCTCATTGATTCATAGTGGGAGCGACATAATTCCCAGCAACGGGATGCGCAGCCATTCCGGACGGGCGTTGAGTTCGTAAGAAATTTCATAAAGTGCCTTGTCCAGGAGAAACGCATCGAGGGGCTTTTGAACATCGGAAGCGGCAGCCGGCAGAAATTCTGCCCCGCGAGCGGTTTCTCGATAGGCGCGCAAGAAGGCGGCTCCCGCTGACCGCTCCCAGAGTTGCGCCCATGGCTCCAGGCGGGTTAGATCCTCAGGATGGCGCGCGGTATAGTTCAACAGGCTTGTGTACGCCGCATAGCTAAAAGACCGTAACATCCCGGCCACATCTTTAAGCGGGCATTGCTTTGCCCGGCGATATTCGAGCGGCCGCGCAGGCTCCCCTTCGAAATCCAGTATGACGAAATCGGTTTTTACTCTCAAAACCTGGCCCAAATGGTAGTCGCCGTGAATTCGAATTCTCTGCGTCTCGAACCCGTTCAGTCCCATGGCCCCGAAATGATCCAGAATGCGCCGGCGCCGGCTCAGCACCGCGGCGGCTATTTCGACAACGTCATCCGGCAAGTACGACACTCGCTCTTTCAGCAAGTCTAGGACTTGAGAGGCATGGCCCCGGAAGTCGGCAAGCAAAGCCTGTAAATTTTCGGCCGTAAACGGTTCGGGCGCGAACGCCGGATCATCCGGTCGCGAAGCCAGCGCCAGGTGCATTTCCGCCGTGCGGCGGCCAAGTGTGGTCGCCGCGTCAAGATAGATGCCAAGATTATTTTTAGCCAATTGAGAGACGGGGCGCTCCGAGAGATCCAGGGGGTCCCCTAACTCATTGTTCGCATCTTCTGGAAATCGACGCGGGGCGCAAGCTTCGAAGTAGCGATCCAGGTCTTCCACGGTCCATTTCCAACCGTCGCCTTCATTGGCCACCAAGCCTTGCAGCATCGCCAGGGTGGCGGTTTCGGAGTCAGATGACGGCTTTAATTCAATCGAACCGGCGAAAGGTGGGATCCGGTCAAACGATGTTTTCTCAGTTAGAAATCGTCCGATCTCGGCATCGGGATTCACTCCGGACTCTTCGTGGCGAAACAGCTTAAGTATGAAACGGTCGCCGTATACGATCGAGGTGTTACTCTGCTCCGCCGAACCACGTTTCACGGGTAATGGCATGCCCGCTGATCCAAGGATGTCCTGAAAAGCCTTGCCGCGTTCGCCTCGCATGCTCCCGTGGTGCGCGGGAAGTTCGCGCGAATTTTCAATTAACGAGAGTAACTTCAGGCAGAAATTGTCGTCAAAAACGCCGTCGTACAACACGCCGGATACTTTCGCCGATAGAATCGACGACAGAATTGCGTTGGGCGCACTGTGCACCAATTCATTCGCGTCCTCTCCGAAAGCCATCGCCAGAGGAAGCATATATATCGCAGGCTCCCCTGCATCAAACTGGACTTCGACCATCACCAAAGCGGATTGCGGGCCGTCTAAGAGAATCCAATTGATTATGCGCGTCGACTGAATACTGCGGGACTTTCCTCCGAACCAGCGTTGCTTCGGAAGATATTCCGGGAGATGCACGGTCTCAAGTCTCTGGCGGCCGAGTCCTTCGCAAATGCTTTCCCAGCCGGCGTTGACGTTCAGAGGCGCGCGTTCAGCCAGTTGCTCCGCCGCCGCTGCCGCTGTATCCCCCCTCTGCTGCAGTTCCAGCCACAGAAAACTATAGGGAGCCAAAGTAAGCCGATACGGCTGGCGCTCTACGACTGGAAATTCCACATAGCCGAGCATCTCTACCGGAACCAAACCCTCCAATTTTGACAGGTCCAGATCGACAGGCTGGGCGAAACGAGAAAGATTGGCGACGCAAAGAACTTGTTCGTCTTGATACTTCCTCAGATAAGCCAGCACTTTACGGTTCGATGGATCGAGGAACTCAATCGAGCCGCGCCCGAACACGCTAAAGAGTTTTCGCAAAGCGATCATGTTTCGCATCCAATTTAAAAGCGATGACGGATCGCCCTGCTGAGCCTCGACGTTGATCGATTCATATCCCCAGACGGGATCCATGATGACTGGGCTGTACAAGCGAGCAGGCGTGGCCGCGGAGAAGCCGGCATTGCGGTCCGCGTTCCATTGCATCGGGGTGCGAACGCCATTTCGGTCGCCCAGGTAAATGTTGTCTCCCATTCCGATTTCGTCGCCGTAGTAAAGAATCGGCGTGCCGGGAAAGGAAAGCAGGAGACTATTTAGAAGTTCGATTCGCCGGCGATTGTTGTCGACCAGCGGAGCCAGACGCCGGCGGATTCCCAGGTTGACGCGCATTCTCGGATCTGCGCTATAGGCGATGTACATGTAATCACGCTCGTCGTTCGTCACCATTTCGAGCGTCAGCTCATCGTGGTTCCGCAGGAAAAGCCCCCACTGGCACGTGTTCGGAATGCTGGGAGTCTGGGCGATGATGTCGGTGATCGGCAGCCGGTCCTCTTGGCGCAACGCCATATAAATACGAGGCATCAGCGGAAAATGGAATGCCATGTGGCACTGGTCGCCATCGCCAAAGTAAGGCCGGACATCCGTGGGCCACTGGTTCGCTTCTGCAAACAGGACGCGGCCTGAATAATTGGCGTCAATCTCGCGCCGCAGCGTCTTGATGACGGCATGAGTTTCCGGCAGGTTTTCACAGCTGGTTCCCTCGCGCTCCACCAGATATGGAATGGCGTCTACACGCAGCGCGTCAACTCCCATGTCCAGCCAGTAGCGCATCACCTTGACCACTTCTTCGACAACTCGCGGATTGTCGTAGTTCAAATCCGGCTGGTGCGAGAAAAAGCGGTGCCAGTAAAACTGCTTGGCTATCGGATCCCACGTCCAATTGGATCTTTCGGTATCCGAGAAGATAATTCGAACGCCGCGGTATTTGTCTTCCGTATCACTCCACACGTAAAAGTCGCGTTCGGGCGATCCGCGGGGAGCCTGACGCGCCGCTTGGAACCACGGGTGTTGATCGGACGTGTGATTCACCACCAACTCGATCATCACCTGCAGGCCACGCTCGTGAGCTGCAGCCAGGAAGGTGCGAAAATCGTCGATCGTGCCGTACATTGGATGGACGTTCAGATAGTCGGAGATGTCGTAGCCATCGTCCTTGAGCGGCGATGAGAAGAAGGGCAGCAGCCACAGGCACGTGACGCCAAGATCCTGAAGATAATCCATCTTCTGAATCAGACCGGGGAAATCACCGATTCCGTCGCCGTTGCTGTCTTTGAATGCGCGAACGTGTAGCTCGTAGACGATTGCGTCTTTGTACCAGAGCGGATCGGCTGCACTGCTCGGCTGTTTAGCCAATTTGCTTATCCCCGCATCTCACGCTGCGCCGCTGGATTCCGGCCGGAAAACGACAATTCCCAGCGGAGGAAGTGTCATGTTCAATGAAAACGGCCGGCCGTGAATCGGAAGCGGAACCGCCGTTAGCCCGCCGAGATTCCCCTGGCCGGAACCGCCGTACAGCGCAGCATCGCTGTTCAGAATTTCCTTCCAGTAGCCATCGCAAGGAACGCCTATGCGATAGTTTTGACGGACGACTGGAGTAAAGTTGCACACAAAAAGAAGCTGGTTGTTCGCATCCCGTCCACGGCGCAGGAAGCTAATAATGCTTCTCTGTGAATCCTTGCAATCCACCCACTCGAAACCGGATGGATTAAAGTCCGTTTCGTAGAGCGAACGCTCGCCGCGATACAGCATATTGAGATCGTGTACCCAGCGCTTCAGCCCATCGTGAAATGGTTCCTTCAGCGAATTCCATTCCAGTTCCGCGTCGTGATCCCACTCCGCCCATTGGCCAAATTCGTCGCCCATGAATAGAAGCTTTTTCCCTGGGTGGCCAAACATGAAGCCATAGAGGAGCCTCAAGTTTGCAAATTCCCGCCAATTGTCGCCCGGCATCTTGCGCAACATCGAACCTTTGCCATAGACGACTTCGTCGTGCGAAAAAGGCAGCAGAAAATTTTCAGCGAAAGCGTACATCAAGCTGAACGTGATCTCATTCTGATGGTAGTTGCGAAACACGGGATCTTGAGACATGTAGTTCAACATGTCGTGCATCCAGCCCATATTCCACTTGAGACCGAAGCCCAGGCCCCCGGCGTAGGTGGGCCGCGAGACTTGCGGCCACGCAGTCGATTCTTCAGCGATTGTCATCGTATCCGGAAACGCGGCGTAGATTTGCTCGTTCAAAGCCCGCAGAAAATGAATTGCTTCGACGTTTTCCCTTCCGCCATATCGGTTCGGCATCCACTGCCCTTCGCGCCGCCCGTAGTCGAGATACAGCATCGCGGCCACCGCATCCACGCGAAGACCGTCGATGTGATACTTATCCAGCCAGAATAGCGCGTTGCTGATCAAAAAACTTTGCACCTCGTTGCGGCCGTAGTTAAAGACAAAAGTGTTCCACTCCGGATGTTCTCCTTGTCGCGGATCTGCGTGCTCGTAAAGATGAGATCCGTCGAAATAACCGAGTCCGGCTTCATCTTTCGGAAAATGTGCCGGCACCCAATCGAGGATTACGCCAATTCCCCTCTGATGAAGATAGTCCACGAGGTACATGAAGTCGGTGGGCGCTCCGAACCTGCTGGTAGGCGCGAAGTATCCGATGGTCTGGTAGCCCCATGAACCATCGAAGGGATGTTCCATAATCGGCAGAAACTCAATGTGTGTGAACCCTGCATCACGGACGTGATCAGCGAGGCGAGGAGCTAATTCGCGGTACGTCAGCCAGCGGTTCCCTTCTTCCGCAACGCGCTTCCAAGAACCGAGATGCACTTCATAAATGGATATTGGAGCATCGAGGGAATTTTTATTTGCCCGCGCCGCCATCCACGCATCGTCATGCCACGCATAATTCTCGATATTGCAGACACGAGACGCCGTCTGTGGCCGAATCTCAGCGGCGAAACCGTAAGGATCAGCTTTGTCCACGCGGTAATCGTGATCGCGCGATTCCACGTGATATTTGTAGACGGCTCCTTCGCCAATATCAGGAACAAACGCCTCCCAAACGCCGGCGGAGTTTGCGCGCATAATTCTGGCTCCGGGATTCCAGTTGTTGAAGTCCCCGATTACTGACACCAACCTCGCATTGGGCGCCCACACGGCAAACTGCACGCCGCGCCGGCCATCCTTCTCCGCGAGGTGAGCGCCTAGCTTCTCGTACGCGCGGTAGAACTTGCCTTCCGCGAACAAGTACTGATCGAATTCGCTCAAAGCCGTTTGCAAAGTGTGCTTCCTCAATTATTTCGGCGATATTTCGATTCCGCATCGCGGAATTTCAGCACGATGGCCGCATTCCTCGAGACTACGAGCTAATATTCGAAATTCGCTTCTTTCGAACTCATCGGCGGACGCGCAGAATATGCGCCGGAAGACTCTCCGGCGTCAGCTCCACGTAGTTCGCGCAACCGTGCCATGAATATTGGCCGTCTCCCAGTAAATCATGAACTGCGAATGGCTGATCGCCGTCGAGCCCAATCGGCGTGAGATCGAGATGAACCCAACCCGTTTGCGCGCGGAAACAGTCCAGGTTGACGACAACGACGATTAGATCGGAGAGATCATCCGTCGTCTTGCTGTAACAAAGTAACGACGGATTGTCCGTCTTATGAAAGTGCAAATTGCGATTGCTTTGCAACGCCGGGTTTTCCTCGCGGATTCGATTGATGCGAGTAATGAAAGCCTTCAGGCTCTCTGCCGAAGGGAAGTCGCGGCGCTTAATTTCATATTTCTCGGAATTCAAGTACTCTTCGCTGCCTGGCCGCAGCGGCACGTTTTCGCACAACTCGAATGCGGGGCCATAAATTCCGTAACTCGATCCCAGCGTGGCCGCCAGAATCAGCCGGATCATAAACGCCGAGCGTCCGCCCAGCTGAAGAAATTCCGGAAGGATGTCCGGTGTGTTCGGCCACAGATTTGGACGGAAAAACTCTCGCGCCTCCGTTTGCGTGAGCTCCGTGAAATATTCTGTGAGCTCCTCCTTCGTGTTCCGCCACGTGAAATAAGTATACGACTGAGAAAAACCGAGTTTGGCGAGTCTGTACATCACGTGAGGCCTCGTAAATGCCTCCGCAAGAAAAATCACATCGGGATGCTGCTCTTTAATCTCGCCGATTAGCCATTGCCAGAAGGAAAATGGCTTGGTATGTGGATTGTCAACGCGAAAAATCCGCACCCCCTGCTCGATCCAGAAATCGAAGATACTTTTCGATTCCTCCCAAAGTGTCTGCCATTCCGTGCTCTCAAAATCGAACGGATAAATATCCTGATACTTTTTCGGCGGATTCTCCGCGTATTGTATGGTGCCGTCCGGACGCGTGCGGAACCATTCCGGATGTTGGCGCACGTATGGATGATCGGGCGCACACTGAAGCGCGATATCGAGCGCTACCTCAAGTCCATTCTTCTTGGCCTCGGCGAGAAATATTTTGAAATCTTCGAGCTTGCCCAACTCGGGTTGAACGGATTTATGTCCGCCCTCTTTCGATCCAATGGCCCACGGACTGCCCACATCAGTGGACTGCGGCTCCGTCGAATTGTTCTTCCCTTTTCGAAACATCCGCCCGATCGGATGAATCGGCGGAAGATAGACCACATCAAAGCCCATCGAAGCGATGTACGGAAGCCACAGCTCGCAATCGCGGAAAGTTCCATGGCGTCCCGCCTGCGTCGAGCACGATCGAGGGAATACTTCATACCAGGTGGAGAAGCGCGCCTTTTCGCGGTCAACCGTGACGCTCAAGTCCTTCTCGTAACGGCTGGCGAGATGTTGCACAGGATAACGTTGAATGATTTCGAGAGATGTTTCTTCAAGCGCGATCGCTGCGCCTTCCGGCTTGCCTGCGGCTGTCCGCAACCTGATCGCCCAATCGCGAAGGAGCTCAGCATCATCGCCCTTCGCCAGCGCAGCCGCTTCCGCAATCAGATCAGTTCCCGTCAGCAACTCGACATGAACGTCTTGTCCGGCAGCGACTTGTTTTTCTAGCCTGCCGCGCCAGGTTTGGAATCGATCGATCCAGCCTTCCACCGTGTACTGATAGCGGCCTAGCTTCTCGACCGGAAACTCACCGCGCCATCGGTCGTTGCCGAGCGGCTTCATCGGCGCTGATTGCAATTTCTTCTTATCCTGCCAGTAAAGGATCTGGCACGCGACTTGGTCGTGTCCCTCCGCGAACACATCAGCCTCGACAAGCACCGTCTCCCCAACGACGCGCTTGATGCCAAACATCCCGCAATCAATTTCCGGCGAGACCCGTTCGATCACGACGCGTTGTTGTCCGTCCATTCGCTGCTCCGCCATTCGTCGCAAGCTCCAGCTCACAATTGCGGACGCCCTACAGCTTGTCCTCGTTCGGATTATAGGTGACGAGGAAGGCAGCCTTACTTTTTTTCATCACCCTGATACCGATTCTTTCCCGAGAATTGGTCATTCCCGGTTGCTTGCTTCCGTAGTTTCTCGACCCGCGCGATTAGGCCTTGGGCGTCAACCGGCGCCCGCACCTTCGCATCATTATCAAAGTAAACGAACACATCACGCGTCGCTTTCTCGGAGGCACGACTCTTGATCACGCGCTCAGCGTCTTCCGGTTCGTGACCACGAGTCCAAGCGTCAACGCGAGTAGCCCAGCCGTCGAGCGACGCGTCGTCGTACCCGCTCGCATACAACTCTTCCGAACCATGCAAGCGGCAGTACACGAAATCCGAAGTGACGTCCATCAACCGCGGCCATTCAACGGTATCTGCGCAGACCAGCGCCACATTGTGCGCGCGTAGCAATTCAATAAATTCCGGCACGGCGAAACTTGTGTGCCGAATTTCCATCGCGTGCCGCAAGGGACGATGGGCATCTGTTTTCATCCACGCCCTGCCGCTGACTCTCTTATCGTGCCGTCGCGACAAAGCTACGGCCGATTCAGTGTCCTGCGGCAGCATCTTCAGAAATGTTTCGATGCGTTGGGAATCGAATTTAAAATTGGGTGGAAGTTGCCACAATATCGGTCCCAACTTGGGTCCGAGCCGCAAAAGCCCGGAAGCCAGGAAATTCGCCAGAGGCGCCCTCGAGTCTTTTAACCGTCTTATATGCGTGATGAAGCGAGGGCCTTTCACTGAGAAAACGAAATCTGAAGGTGTTTCTGCAGCCCATTTCGCATAGCTTTCGGGCCGCTGCAGGGAATAGAAAGTGCCGTTGATTTCAATCGAACTGAAAATATTCGCGGCATGCCCTAGCTCGCGATGCTGCGGCAGCTTCGCCGGGTAAAATGTCCCTCGCCACGGCGCGTATGTCCAACCGGAAATTCCGATACGCACAATCCCAAATGTCGGCATTTGTTTTCTCTCGGCGCGCAAGATACATGATCCGTGGTCGGCGGTTACAGCCAAAAATCAGGAAATGATTTTCGCTATTTTCTTATTTTCTTGTCGAATTACAGGCTTCACCCGATTAGAGCAAGTTGTATTCGACTCAAGGTATCGACTTCATCCAGTTCCCGCAAAATGGCCCACGTTATTGGCGGAAGACTCGAGCAGTTGGCAGTTCGGGCACCAAAACGTCGCGCGCGCATCGAGACCCTGCTTACGCGATTCGATCACCGCGCCGCAACGGCGGCACGGTTTGCCGCGCCTTCCGTAAACCCAAAGATTCTCCTCGCGATCCATTCGGCCCGTCGTTCGGCGAAACCCCGCGTATATCGCAACCTTTCCGTCGGAAGGGTCTGTGACGTTGGCAACGAGAACTTTGCGCGCCGTGGATACGAGGCACGAAAGTTCGGAAATGTTCAATGACGCAACCGTTCGAAAGGGATGCGTTCCGCACGCGAAACAGATTTCAGATTTGAAAACATTGCCAACGCCGGCCAGACGCGATTGAGAAAGCAGCGCTTCGCCAATCGTCAGCTCCGGCTTGCCGCGCAAACGGCGAAGAATCTCAGCGTCGTCGTACTCCGCGGCAAGCACGGACGGCCCAAGCTCATTGAAAACGCGCCGCCGCCGCAACGACTCCGCCGTGTGAAACTCCGCGATCGGCACTGTGAACGCCACAGCCTCGAACTTTGGGGTGCGGATAACGGCGCGCATGTCCATGCCGCGCCGTTTCCATTTTTCGCCGGGCCGGTAGATGTGCCAGCTACCGTTCATCAGCATGTGCGTGAGTAGAATTAGGTCGCCGGAAAAATAAATCAACAGCCACTTGCCGCGGGCTTCCACCTTTTCCACCACTCGTCCCGTCACACCAGAATCTACTTCCACGCGCTCGAGTTTCGGTAACACGCTCTCGAAGCCCGTGACCGTTTGCCCGGCAAGCACACGATTGAGCGTGCGTGCAGCGCGAAAGATGGTGTCTCCTTCAGGCATCAGGCGCTCTCGGAAATGTCTCGTTCATTTTGCTCTTCTTCCGCGTCATCGTTGGCATCGCGGCCCGAAACGAAGGGTGTAAATCGCGGCGCTACCCGTCGCATCTGGAATCCCAGCGCCGTATCAACAAAGCCAGCTTCCTTCAGAAAGCGTGCAAGAAAATGTTCGCGCGCAGGCGCATCGTTGATTTCGCCGATCAGCAATCCGCTGCGGCGGCATTGCCAGCGGACTGCGATTTCCGCGAGTTTCTTTGTGAGTTCGCCCGCAACCAGCGAACGCTCTGGTTCGCTCTCGGGAAGGAATACCCGTAGCGCTGGATTGCGGCGCCGTAGAAACGCCGCAAGTGCCCCATTGATAAGAATCACGCCCGCGCCACTCGTCCGGGACATCGTGTGATGCGTCGCATCGCCAACTTCGTTTTCACTGCTCGGCCACGGCAGTAGCGCTCCGTACGGATTCGCCGGATCGCTGGCCGCGAGATAAATAACTTCGGGAATCGCCGGCTCCGCGCGCAGGCTGCGCAGCATATCCACGGCAGATGGCGCCGCGAATTGTGACGCGCCCATCCCGGCCACAAACATACCGCGTCGCACCCAGCCACTCTCCTCCATCGTCTTCAGCGCGGGATAGATAGTGTTCAATCCGCGCGGAATATTTTCCGCGATGGCCGTTTCGCGCATCACGATGCCATGCCGAGTAAGGAGTTGCTGCGCGACATTGGCGCTCCACTTCGTGGCGGAAATCGGTTCCGAAACGCGCGAAGAAACCAGCGACCAGCGACCCTGCGCGCCCCCGACGGGCGCCCCACCAAGTGATTGTCGCGAGCGAAAGTGGCGCAAAAATTCCGGTGCTCCTGGGCGAATTCCCGCGACGGTCGAGTGTTCGCGTGAGGTAACGGAGCTCTTCAGGCGGTGAAACGCACGTAGCGGATGAAAGGTGTCGTTGGTAATCCGCCCAGACCAAACGAGCTCCCATAAGGCATCATTTGTTTCACCCTGAAAACCGGCGCCGAGCGCAGCGTGAATGTTTGCGAAGAACGACGCACCATTTTTTGCGAGCACGTCTAGAATGCGCTCGGCTTTCTCGGAAAGTGGAGGCTGCTCGGTCTGCAATTCCGGCGGCGGCAAAAGATGTGAGAGAGACTCGGTAAGATATAGAGCAATGCGCCCGTCGCGATCGCCGATTTGCTCGAGTCCAACCCAAACAACTTCGCCGGCAGCCATCACTGTATCGAGATCCCCAGCCTGATAATCGGCGATTCGCGAAGGAAGGATTTCGCGTTCGAGTTCGGAAACCAACAGCGCTGCGCCCTGCAAGTTCTCCACGGCGTCGAGTAACGCTTCGATTCCTTTCCTGCGCACCGTCACTCCTTGCCAGCGTGCTGCGAACCGCGCAAACGTGCGCTGCTCCACCGGTTCCACTTCGCGGCGCAGGCGCGCCAGACTTTTTCTGCGAATCTGCTGGAGAATCTCCGGCTCGCACCATTCCTGATGCTGCCCCTGCGGACGAAATTCGCCTTCCAGCAATTTCCCGCGTGCGTGCAGCGCGTGAAGCGCGGCATCCACAATGCCAGACTGCAAGCCGTAGCGAATGGCGAGCTCCTGCGTTGTGAACGGCCCGTGGGTGCGCGCGTAGCGGCGGATAATCTCGCGCAGAGGCTCTTCGCTCGATTCGAGAAAAACTTCCGGAAGGCCGGGCGGTAAAGGCGTCCCGAGCGCATCGCGGTAGCGCGACGCATATTCGACGGGAATCAACCGTGATTCGCCGGCGATGCGAACGCGCACCGCGCGTCGCGCGTCCAAGAGCTCTCCGACGTACGACGCGATCTCAGGACTCGCGGAACGCCCCGCAATTTCAGCTTCCGAGAGATCCCCCAGCTTGAGCAGGAGATCGTGAATTCCGTCCGCATGGCGCGCCTGAAACTCCGGATCGAGCGATTGCAATCGTGCTTCGACTTCATCCAAGGCCGCCTGATCGAGCAATTCGCGAAAATCGGTGTCGCCAAGAATTTCCTGAAGCTGCGATTGATCAATCGAAAGCGCCTGTGCGCGCCGCTCAGCCAGCGGCGCGTCGCCTTCGTAAATGTAATTCGCGACGTAAGAAAAAAGCAGAGAAGCGGCGAAGGGAGAAGGCTTTTCGGTTTCGACGGTAGTTACGCGAATCACTCCCCGCTGAATCGCGGCGAGGAGACTTGCAGTCGCAGGCAGATCGAAAACATCGCGAATACACTCTCGATAAGTCTCGAGAAGAATTGGAAACGAAGAGAAGCGCGCCGCAACAGCCAGCAGATCTGCCGCGCGTTTGCGCTGCTGCCAAAGCGCCGTTCGCATGCCCGGACGCCGCCTCGGCAGAAGCAGGGCGCGGGCCGCGGCCTCGCGAAATTTCGCGGCAAAGAGAGAACTCGATCCAAGCTGGCGCAGCACGAGCTGCTGAAATTCGGCGGGACTGGGAAGCAACTGCTCGGAAAGAATAGCTTCGTCGTTATCAGGAATACGCAGGACAAAGCCGTCGTCCGACCACATGGACTCAACTTCAAGTCCACGCTCTGCACGCAACTTGGCGACGACGGCCATGCACCACGGCGCGTGCACGCGGCTCCCAAACGGAGTAAGCACACACACGCGCCGATCGCCAAGTTCGTCCCGGCAAATCTCGATAACAATGTCCTGATCGCTCGGGATGCGCCCGGTTGCGATGGCCTGCTCTTCGAGGTAACGCAAAAGATTTTCCGCGGCGTCGGCATCGAGACTGTGGCCTTCGACAAGTTTTGTAAAAGCCACCGGACGCGGCAAAAGCAGCAATTCGCGAGTCATCTCCCCGATTTTTCGGCCGAACTCGGCCGGCCGCCCGGCAGTATCGCCATGCCAGAAAGGCATTTTGCCCGGCTCACCTGGAGCCGGCGAGACGACCACACGGTCGCGAGAGATTTCCTGAATGCGCCACGTGCTCGCACCCAGAATGATCGTGTCTCCCGTGCGGCTTTCGAAAACCATTTCCTCATCGAGCTCGCCCACACGCGCGCCCTTTGCGGCTCCAGCAAGAAAAACGCCGTAAAGCCCTCGATCGGGTATCGTGCCGCCATTGATCACGGCAACGTAACGCGCGCCTTGCCTGGGCGTGAGCCGATTCGCCACGCGATCCCAGGTAAGCCGCGGCCGCAGCTCCGCAAATTCGTCGGAAGGATACCTCCCCGCGAGCATATCCAGCACGCCCTCGAAAACGGAACGAGTGAGCGACGCGTAGGGCGCCGCGGAGCGGACCAAACGGAAAAGCTCGTCAACGCTCCACGAATCGAACGCAACAATCGCCACGATTTGTTGCGCCAGCACATCGAGCGGATTGCGCGGATAGTGAACCGATTCCACCTGCCCGTCGTACATCGCCCGCGTAATGGCGGCACACGCCACAAGATCGGCGCGATACTTCGGAAATAGGATCGCGTTACTAACGGCGCCTACTCGATGGCTCGCGCGCCCCACGCGCTGGATGCCGCTGGCGACGGACGGCGGCGATTCAATCTGGATGACCAAATCTATCGCGCCCATATCAATCCCGAGTTCGAGCGAAGACGTCGCCACAAGCCCGCGCAGCGTGCCAAGTTTCAGCCGGTCTTCAATTTCCTTCCGCTGCGCCACCGCAACGCTGCCGTGATGCGCGCTCACCAGTGCTTCGCCCGCGAGATCGTTGATCGCCCCGGTAATCCTCTCCGCCAGCCGCCGATTATTCACAAAAATAAGCGTTGACCGATGCGCGCGAACAAGTTTGAGCAGCTTCGGATGAATCGCACTCCAAATCGACGGCCGCACCGGTGGCTGCGCCGCAGGTCCGCTTGGCACAAGCTCAATTTGGTCAAGCCGAGTCATGTCTTCGACAGGAACTTTCACGCGCAGGTCGAAACGCTTGGGCTCGCCGGCATCAATAATAGTGATCGGCCGGTAGACTGGCACACCGATCGAACTTTCGAACTCGGTGATCGGCTCGTCCGCGAGCGCCGGAGCGCCAGCAGATGCAGATTCAGCCGCAGCCGCAGCAGCGCTAGTCTCAGCCCCGCCCAAAAATCGCGCCACTTCCTCGAGCGGCCGCTGCGTCGCGGAAAGTCCAATGCGCTGGAGCCGCCGCCCAGCGAGATGTTCGAGCCGTTCGATGGACAGCGCGAGATGTGAGCCGCGCTTCGTCGGAACGATGGCGTGAATTTCATCGACGATGATCGCCTCGACCGAGCGCAGCAGCTCGCGCGCGTTTGAAGTGAGCAGCAGGTACAAAGACTCAGGCGTCGTGATGAGAATATCCGCCGAATGACGCAGGAAGCGCGCACGCTCGTTGGCAGGCGTATCCCCAGTGCGAATCGCGACACTCGGAACGTGGTACGCAATTCCAAGCCGCTGCGCCGCCTGCGCAATTCCCACAAGCGGAGCGCGCAAATTCCGCTCAACATCTACCGCGAGAGCCTTGATGGGCGAGATATAAACGACGCGGCAACGCTCCGTTTCGGCAGGCGTCGGCGCGAACATCAAGCGGTTAATGCACCACAAAAACGCGGCGAGCGTTTTCCCCGATCCGGTGGGCGCAAGAATCAACGTGGAATCGCCGCGCGCTATCGCAGGCCAGCCAAGCATCTGCGGCCGCGTTAGCGAGGGAAACGCCGCACTGAACCACTCGCGCACTGCGGGTTCAAATAGATTCAGCTCGGGCGCGGCGTTCACCGCGATATTAGTTGGTGCCATATATTCACGACTCTGCGTTGCAGTAATCGGCGCTATTCAGCTATTTATTGGATGCAGACAGGATAACAAAGTCTTTTTCAAATCGCTTTCTGAACGCCTCAATCTATTTCAGAGCCGGGAGGCCACGCCTCCCGGACACCACTCGCATCGTTCGCTCGCGCCCCCGATCCGAAACCTGCATACTCCATAAAGAATACGCAGCTTACCGTTTCTTATCTTGAAAACCCGGGAATATCATGTATGGCCTATTCCCCGGCGTCTCGGCAATATCGCCGATGTGGCGGGCGATCTCGGTCGCGAGATCACAAATCGCCGGAGGCCGGTATGGAACAACAAAGCGCACTTCGAGAGTTTTACGTCGACGAACTTCGAGCCATTTGCAACTGCCACGCTGGTAACGATCTCATCCCGGATTTTCCGAAGACGTCACAAGCCCATAAAACAGATTGCCAATTTCACCGCGCTGACCAACGCCAGCCGGAAACAACTCACAGAAAAGCCAAATCCGCGCGGGCCTAACAGCGCGCCTCAAACACGCATCACTTCGGAATCATTCCGATCGCGGCCAACCACGTCTCCACCAACTGAGGCCATCCCGTTATCGGCAGCTCCGTTCGGCGCAGCCCAAACGCATGCCCGCCCTGCGCATACAAATGCATTTCGACGGGCACACCGGCCTTCTTCAGCGCAATGTAGTAAGCCAACGAGTCGTGTGCATCATCCCCGTGGTCATCCTCCGCCTGGAGCAAAAACGTCGGCGGCGTCTGGCTGGTGACAGGGATTTCGGGATTCAACCCAAGCTCTTTATCGGCATTTGCCGGATGAGGAACCGCAAACTTCTTGGCGCCCTGGTTGGCATCCCATTCCGCCGCGGAAAGCGATAGATGTCCCGGGTAAATAGCCACGGCAAAATCCGGCCGGCAGCTTTCTTTGTCGGCCGCATCGAAAGCCGGATACAAACGCTTCTCAAAATGCGTACTAATCGCCGCCGACAAATGCCCGCCTGCCGAAAATCCAAGCACTCCAATTTTGTGAGCATCGATATGCCACTCCGCCGCGTGCAAGCGTACCAACCCCACCGTCCTCTGCGCATCCTCCAAAGCCATCGGCGATTCCGGATACGGCCCCGATTTCGGATACGCCCCCACATCCGTCACGCGATATTTCAACAGCACACACGTGATCCCTTTCGGCGTCAGCCAGTCGCAGACTTCCGTGCCTTCAAGATCGATGGCTAGTTCCTGATAGCCCCCGCCAGGAAACACGACCACCGCAGCGCCCGTATTCTTTCCCTCCGGCGAATACACCGTCATCGTAGGCCGCGTCACGTTGCTCACGCCAACCGCCGGCCTCCCAGCAACAAGAAAGTCTTTCCCCGACGTCTCCGCGGCCTCCGGCCCCGCGACAGGTTGCGGATCAGGCGCTGCCCCCGGCCATATCGCCACTTGTGTATGCCCCGCCGATGGCTGCCACGGAGCCGTCTGCGCCCTCACACCGCCAAACGCAAACACAACAAAAAGAGGAAACACCAAAGCCTTCATCACAATCCACACAGCTTAATATAACCAGCCACTACCACAAGCCCCTGATCGGAAACCGTCAAGCTGAAAATCTGTAGCAGCGCATCTAGATACAAATGCCGTGTGCCGCGTCCTTGTGGCGTCGGCCTGCCCTGAGTTTTCGAAGGGAGCCTCGAAGCGCCGTTCCTGATTGGCTTCGACATTCGGCGAGGACGAACGCGCATCCACCCTCCTTGAGTGCCGTTTTGACACGCGTCGTCGAAATTCTGAAGCACGGTCACTTATTTCTAGAACCCGCTCGCCAGTCGTAACGTATGTCTCTTGGGCAGGTACATCGTTCTTGGTATGGCTACCCTCGCACATTGCCCTTATCTTCGCTGCGCGATTTCGTCCAACACACGAATTCACGTATCTATAGTGATACACGAGAGAGATACACGAGCCGGAGGAAGCGTCGACATGATGGAAATGGGGCAGGCTGTTACCTCGGACGACTCGAACGTGCACGGCGTATCCTGGCCGGCAGTCATTGCGGGTGCCTTCGTTACAGCGGCGCTATCGCTGATACTTCTAGCCCTCGGCGCCGGGATCGGTTTATCCGCGATCTCTCCCTGGGAGAACTCCGGCGCTTCCACTTCGGCGGTGGGCGCCGGTGCCATTGTCTGGCTGGTCCTGGTGCAACTGGTTGCTTGCTCGATGGGAGGCTACCTGTCCGGCCGGCTGCGTACCAAGTGGATTAGGGTTCACACACATGAAGTATATTTCCGCGATACCGCGCACGGCTTTCTTGTTTGGGCCGTCAGCGTTGTTATCGCAGCGGCTTTTTTGGCGTCGGCAACGGCATCAATGATCGGGAAAAGACATGAAGCCGGTTCAGCGAATCAATCTGGCGGAACGATAGCTCCAAATCAATACTTCGCCGATGAGTTGCTGCGATCCCATTCGCCGGGTTCGAACGATGCTGCCGCGCGCAGCGAGGTCGATCTCATTCTCGCCAACGCTCTGCGGCAAGGAGCCCTGCCACCGGCCGATCGCTCGTATCTCGTCGACCTGATGGCAACAAAGACCGGAATCAGTGAAGCGGATGCTGATAAAAGAGTGTCCGATGTTTTCGCGCAGGCCCAGCAGGCTGCGGATCAAGCGCGTAAGGCGGTCGCGCACTCGCTTTATTGGACGTTCCTTGCTCTTTTGATCGGTGCTTTTTGTGCCAGCTCTGCCGCCACAATTGGAGGCAGGCAGCGTGACCATGTTATCGTTATTTGACGAAGCTAAGTCTAAGTAGGAGGATTTCGAGATGCGTTCAATTTTGCTGCTCATACTCGGCGTGCCTATCCCGATTATTATTTTGATCGGACTCTTCAGCCATTTTTAAACCAAGTACGATTCTCCCCAGCGGTGACGAGACGATTCAGGAGGCCGAATGGCTGCAATTGAGTACGGAAGCTACTATTGGTGCGTAATTCTCAAGGGGTCGGAAACCGGCGCTCCCGGAGAATCCGTTCATCTCCATGCCGATGATCTGGCGATCGAATCAAATGGCGGCCTTACCTTCCGGAGTGCTGGACGTCGCCCCGCAGGTGCCGACCCCAAGCAGAAAGATGACAAGCAAGAAGAGAAACCTTCGACCGAAGGCCCAAAGGACGAGAAACACGACGAGGCCCCCAAGAACGACAATAAAGAAAACACCAAGATGATCTATCTGGCCTTTGCGCCCGGAACCTGGAAGGTAGTCTACGCCGCCAAACTTCAGGATGGTTCCCCAGCTTCGGTCGAGCACTGGAACGCGCCCGGCGGAAACGGCGAGGTGCCCAAGGAAGTACCGCCGAACTCAGGCGCCGCTGGCTTCCCGGCTCGCGAATAACGCGCACGAGAACGGCCAGCTTTCTCGCGCGGGCGTTCATTCGGTTCTCCTAACTTATATACAGCTTGCACACAATTTGGTCGCATTAAAATTCCTTATGGACTCGCAGACCGATGGCATAGCCTCCGTTTTGGTCGCGCAGGGCTGTAATCGACGTGCGCCTGTTTACCTGGTATTCCAACTCGACCGTTTGGCTCTGCGTGTTCGTGACATCGGTGCTGATCGTTAAAAGCAGGCTGCCCGTCACGCGCTCCTGAATGGCTACCTGCGAACCCACGTTGCCCTGGCTATTGGTGGCCAGCGGATCGATGGTCAACTGCGAAATCCCCGTGACATTTTCTAGCTTTCCGGCCACCTGGCTGCTCACGCCTCCGGCCAGTACAGACTCGGCGCCCATCGCTGCGGACTGCGCGGGCGAGGACGCTGCTTCCGCCGTAGTATTTCCGAAGGCAAGCAAGTGAATGATGTCTGCTGGCGGAAGGCTGGGGTCGGAAGTGTAACTGGTCCGCAGCCGATCCATGGAACCCGAGAGATTCAGGGAAACGTCGTATTGTTCGACGGTGGTCTTGATATATAAACTGAGAACTGGTTCAGTGCGGGCAGGGTTCACGAACTGAATGGTGCCGGACTGCACCTCAAAACGCTTGCTTAGAAAAAACACTTCCCCGTTGGTCAGCGAAATTCTCCCCAGCAGCACCGGATTTTCGAGCGTTCCAGTCACGTTCAAATTCGCCGACCCAGCCAAGCTCACTTTGCTGCTGGCCAGACTCATGTCCTGCGCGGATTGCACTGCTACATTCAATTTCATATTGGTCTCGAAGTTCGATGACTCGCCGCCCGGCGAGTCTTCCGAAAACTGGCCGGCAAAGTTGGATAAATCGAAGGCTTGTGTGAATGAAAGACGATCTATGAGGACGCGTCCGGTGAGATTCGAATCACTTGGAGTGCCATTGAGATTGACTCGTCCGCTCAGAATCGATCGCAAGCCCGCCGGATAGCGGACGCGAACAGATTGGGCATTGAGAGCCAAGTTGAAATTTGTGTCCCGGCCGTATGCCACGAATCCTTCCGCCGAAATTGTCCCGCCGCCGGCTGTCCCCGAGAATTTGGCGATGTCCGCGCGAGTACCAGAAAGATTGATTTGCGCATTCAAGTCTTCGATGCCTACAGGAATCGTATCGGTGGAAAAAGCCACGTTCGTAATGCGCAGCTCTCCCTTCATATCGGGCTCCGAAGATTTTCCTTGGCTGGTTATGTGAACGTCGATGCGTCCGGATGAGCGAATGCTGGGCGCAAACTTCTGCAGCGCGCTTAAATCCAGAGAGCCATCAGCTGACATGGAATACGGCGCAGGCGCGTCTTTTCGCAGCGATATTGTCCCGCCTAAGGTGAAGTTCGTTCCCGTGCCTCGAAGCCGGGCCGGCGCCAGCGTGACCGTTCCATCGCGATAGTCGGCTTTCAACGGATGCGCGAGCGCGATTTGTGCTCCTCCATATGCGACGTCGAGCGTGGGAATTTCCAAATGAGCTTGCAGCTGCTCCGGGGATTTGAGCGGACCTTGAAAACTCAGATGAACTTCCGTCTGTCCCTTCACGTTCGGACTTTGGGCGGGAAGAAAATTCGCGAGGACAGCGGCGATCGGGAGCGCCTTTACGTCCACGGTTCCGGTGGCGTTTAGCTGGCCGGCCAATTCCACATTTCCTTTTATATCCACCGATCCTTGATCGACAACGGAATGAAGCGTGAGGTTTCCGTGCTCGTGTGCAACCGTGACCCGCGCGGTCAGATTCGAGACGGGATACTCGTGAATTTGTAATTGCGGAACGGCTAAGGTCACTTCAAGTTCGGGATCCTGAATCGTGCCGTGTCCGCTCGCGGAAATATTTAACACACCGCCAAACGTGCCGCCGTGTTGAAGAGCAGAGACCGCGTCGAGCTTCAAACCATTCGCGTGAAGCTCGGCGTCGTATTCTTGCGTTGCCAATTTGTATGTGGCGTCCGCGAGAATTTCTCCGGCAGGAATCTCAAGGTCAACGACAGAGTGAACACTGCCTTGTTGGAATTGGACGCTAACCGCCAGCTTGTTGAGTGGCTCGTTCCAAGCCGATCCGTGGGAAACCACGAGAGTTCCGTTGCCTTCGAGATCTTGCTTCGTTCCGCTCACCGATACTTTTGCGGATACGATGCCAGTCACCGGATAGTGCAGCTCCGCTATTTCTTGCGCATCCGCGATCGAAACGTCAGTGATGGCAGCTTGTAATGAAACGGGGCTGTTCGCTGCGAGCGACCAGTTCTGCAGACCGGCGCGACCGCCGAAAGTAACTTGTCCGCGCGGGTCGCCAACGAGTTTGCCGATTTGAATCTCGACTTCCGAAGAGTTGGCTTCCAAATTGAGCGCGAGTGACTTCCAGCGGCTTCGATCAACCGCGAGGTGGTGCACTGACAACTGGCCTTGAATTCGCGGATCGTAACGGGAACCGGTAACGCGAGCGCTAAGTGTGCCGCTGCCTTGCAGGTTGGGGATCACGATTGGCGGATGCCCCGGAGGTCTCAAAGTATTTTCGACGAGGCTCGCTAGCGATGCCACTTCGTGCAAATCCCCAGTCGTCGCCACCGCGTCCAGGTCGGAATTCGCGCCGCCTCGTGAATCAAGCGCGCCGGAGATTGTGATTTTTGTACTCGAAGTTTGTAAATAGGACTGTGCGACCGAGATTCTATTCCGCGGGCCGTCGTACTCGGCTTGGACCAGCCCGTTGACGGGGATGCTCGACGGCGCCGCGATCGCGTGCTCCGGGTTCGACACGGCCAATCGCAACTGCGCAATCACATTTCGAACCGGCCCGGACCACACCGCTTGAATGTCCAAATTCGTCGTGCCGGACAGCCGAAGCTTGTTTAAGTCTCGAGGTCCCAATGCATCGCTTGCATTTGTGAGAGAGACACCTTTCAACGAAAAGTTTAAACGCGATGACGGCGAGGAAGAATCCGCGCGAAGCATTTCCCAGCTCGCTTTGGCTTGGCCGCCGAGAATCTGGGCCACAAGTCCGTCAACCCGCACATTCGCGTCTTTCAATTCGTACCTGCCGCGGAGCGCGCTGGCCATAAGTGTTCCCTGACTCGTCCACAAGGTTAATTTGCCGCTGCGCATTTGGCCATTGATGCTCAGGCCGGACAGAAACGATTGCTGCGTCTTCGCGTGATAACCGAATGTTCCGTACAGCGCGACTTCGCCGACCGGGATCGAAGCCAGCTTGAGAGCGTTGGCCAATTCGCTCGTAAATAAATTCCCATCGTATTTGCCGTCAATATCGGGATTTGCATAATTCGTCAGGCGCACGTTGGCGCTGAGGCGCGATGCGCCGCTGGTGATGGTAAGAGGACTGATGGCAAAGACATTGCGGCTCGCGGTGAATTGCGCTTGCACGGCGTGCTCGATCGGTTGGATCAGTGGAGACGCTACGCGGCCGCGATCGTAGGAAAGTGAACCTTCATATTCGCCGGTCAGACGGCTGTATCCGGCGTCGAACTTCAAATCATGAAGGTCCACGTCCAACGGCACTTGCGCGTCGTTGTAATAAATTTCTCCCGAACGAATCGCGCATTCCTGGATCGCGAGATTAAAGAACCCGTCCGTCCCGTTGCTGTTCGAACTGGATTGAGGAGCGGAGGGCAAGTTGGTGCGTCCTCGCGAGTCAATTCTCAAGCGCATCACCGGCTGGTCAAGAACGATGGAACGCAATTCCAGGTCGCGGTGAAAAAGCGAGAGCAACTGAAAGGCAAGGCGTAGATGTCTCGCCTGGAAAAGCGGAGGTCTCGCCGGCGCCGAATCGTCCGCGCCGCGAACCACGATATCAGTAAAATCGAACGCCAGACCGGTCCAATGCGCCGCCAAACCGCCGATTTCCAAACGGAGGCCGGCGCGCCTGGCGGCCTGATCGATAATTTCCGACCGCAGGAAATCTCGAAACCGCTGAGTATTGATTACGACGATCAATAGAACCACCAGCGCGGCAAGGACAGCCGGAATTGAAATCAAGACGCGCCAGATAATTTTTTTCTTGCCGCTTTTCACGATATTTACACCAGTGTTCCTGCGTTCAGAATCGTGTTGCGTTCGGAATCAAAATGATTGCCCCAGCGTCACAAAGTATTGCGTCACGGGCACGCCAGGCACCGATGTTATCCGATACCCCACATCGAAGCGCACTGGGCCCACGGGAGTCTGATAGCGAATTCCTATTCCCACGGAATGTGTAAAGCCATCGGCGAACTGACGGAAATTGATGGCACTGTAAACGTTGCCGCCATCATAAAACACCACGCCGCCGAGACCGGTCTTGATGGGCAACGGAAATCGCGCCTCGGAATTGAAAATGAAGAGCATGTCGCCGCCGACCGGAACGCTGATCAGCGTGCAAGTGGATTGATCGGCCGGATTGCTGCAGACGGCCACCGAGCGCTGCGGGCCCGCCCCGTTAATCGGAAAGCCTCGCAGCGAGTCCGCGCCGCCGGAGAAAAATCTCTCGCTGAGAGGAACGTCACTGCCTGAAAAGGGCTTGGCGAGCCCCAAACGAAAACTGTTGGCCCATACCAGCCAAGGCTTCACGGGTACATAAAAGGCGCTTTGCCCAACGAAGCGGACAAAGCTGGCGCTCGATCCCAGATATTTCGGTGTGATTCCAAAATCGAGTGTTTGATATACGCCGTGATGCGCGTCGAGAGGCTTATCGCGGCTGTCGCGGACGAACTCTCCCTCGAATGTCGATAGCCGCACATGTTGATCTTCCGGCAGCACCAAGCCCGGAATGAGAATGTCGTATAGATTCGTCCGCTGAAACGTATAGCGAACAATCACGTTTTTTGTGCGCTTCTTGTCCAAGGCTTTTTCCACCTGAAAGGAGGCTTGCGCCAACTCCGCGGTGAAAATCGGATTCTGTGTCGTGCGTTCCCCGGAGAGGCTCAGAAGCGAACTCCAGGAAGAGCCGTGAAGATGCGGATCGGCGTAAGTAAAGAAGAGCCGCTGATCGAGGCGCGAGAGGACTGTGCCGATGGTGGCCGTCTCGGCCTTGCCGCGCAAGTCGTGGCGCGCAAAATCAAACGAGAAGCGCGGTCCGACGTAACTTTTCTGGCTCACCGTGAAGTTATTGCCCAGGCTAACGGGCGGAATGCCCGGCACGACGACTGAATTCACCGGCACGTTTCCGCTGCGCGGAATAATCTCGAGCCCGCCACCAATATCCATCGAATTCAGAGAAGATTCGTGCACTTTGATCAGCACTTCTTCCTGGGTCTGATCCACGATCGGCCGCAATGGCTTGACGCTGGCCCAGTCGAAGATTCCAAGATCGTACAAGTCGCTTTCGGCCTGCAGGAAATGCCCTTCGCTCAATGGCTGACCTTGCTTGATTTGAACGCCGGCAAGGGATTCTATGAAGCGCGGCTTAGTATGCCTGGCGCCAAGCAAAACCACATCACTCACGCGCGCCTGCGGACCTTCTTCCACCGTGTACGTGACATTCATTCTGTGCGGATTGTCGGGCGCTGGAGTGACCGCCGACCGAAGATTGGCATTCAGATACCCGAGATCAAGATAGGCAGCCAGCAACTGGCTCCGGTCAGTCTCCAGCAGCCTCTGCGAGTACGCCTTCCCCGGCTGGAGATTTAACGGATATTTCCTGGTGAGCGCCGGCAATGTCTGCGTCGTATTGCCGACGACCGTCAGCGAGGCGACTTTATCTTGCGGTCCCTCGACAATCTGAAAAGTCACGTACACTTCCGGCTTGAAGTCTTCCACCTTCGGCTGGATCGAGACACCCGCAAATCCTGCGTCTTTGTATAGCTGCGTCATTGCATTTAAACTCTTGCGTAATAATTGATCGCTATAATCACCGTGCAGAAACCAAAAACCTTTCTTGACGAATACACGGCCTCGTAACTGCTTATCCGTAAAATAATCATTCCCGTCGAAATACACCCCCGTGACTCGATGTTTCGATCCAGGGCTGACTTCATAAACAACATTTACCGCTTCGGATTGTTTGTCGACATGCGAGTCGACAGTGACGTCAAAATATCCCTTGTTCTGAAAGTAGGACTTGAGATTTCGTTCGCCTTCGTCGACCAAGTCCTGATCAACTGAACCTTCTTCATAAATAGGAATTAATCGCCGCATGGTGCGCTTGGAGATGCGTGTGCCGCCAACTCGGACTGACACTTGCGGCCCGACCGTCACCTCAAATGTGACATCCACTCGATTCGATGCCGGATCGTAGTTCGACGAGGCCAGACGCACGGCGGGCGCCAGTTGGCCGTCTTTCCGGAGATGTGCCCGGATGAAATCGATGGACTTAGTGATATGCGGTTCCGAATATTTTTGGCCCGGCTTTAACGACACTCCTTTAAATCTCGACCACACGCCGCGTAGCGCAGCGCGCACCGCCGCGCCACGTTCGTCCGATAGTCCGTTGAAGACGATATTGCGCACCTTCGCTTGTCTCTTCAGCGTGCAGTGAAAAATCAAGTTCGCGATGCTGTGCGCGTCGTCGTGCTGCACTTCGGCGTGCACCTCGGAGGCAAAGTAGCCTTGCTTATGAAGAAAAGTCAGCAGTCCCTTTTCTCCGCCGGTTGCAAGTTCCGCAAAGTAGGGAGATTGTTCGGGGATATCGACGGCCTGCAGCAACGCGTTGTAGGGAAATCGCGTGCCCGTCCCAGGAAATTGGATGATTCCCACGTACTCGGCCGGTTGCAAGATAAATAGAACGCGAATGCCAGACTGCTCGGGCTGAGGGATTACTTGCACTTTGGAAAACTGATGAGTTTGACGCAGCGACGTCACGCTTGCCCGGATTGCTTCAATCGAGAAGGGTTTTCCCGCTTCTTGCTGGACCAAACTGCGCATCGCTTGAATGTCCACGCCGTTCCGAGCTGCAATCTCGACGCTTGACACCGTTTGCCCTTCGAAGCCCCCGTAGGAGTCCGGTTGTGCCTGCTGCGCAAGGAGCTGCGGAGTCGAGAGAAGTCGAAATAGCAAATAGAGAAATACCGGCGCGAAGCCAACTCTATAGAAAACATGCCCCCTATCCGTGCGCACACGTCCGCTTGTCACCTAATCGCCACCTTGCTTGCCCGTGGCGTCCATCTCATGATCGGCTTCCGCGCCCACCAGCAGAATGAGACTGGCCACATAAATCCACAGCATCAGCACGATCACGCCCCCAAGGGTTCCGTAGATTCTGGGGTAGGTGGAAAAATGTTGCACGTAGATATTCAAAACAAACGTTGACGCCGCCAATGTCAGGACGACGAACGCCGTGCCGGGAGAAAGCCAGCGCCAGGTACGCTTCCCCGCCGGCAACAGAAAATTCATCAACTCTACTCCGACATACATCAGCGCCAATGTGACGATCCACCTTCCGACTTCCCAAATGTCGCGCGGCAAGGCCCAAGTCCTTAGCGACTCCGGTATCATCCCAACTCCCCAGCGGCTGAGCACTGCCAGGCCGAAGCACGCCACTGCAAAAATCGCTGCGATGAAAGTGGCGCAAGTGGCGATTACACGTTGGCGCCAGTACGTGCGCGTATCGCGACATCCATACGCCACGCTCAAAGATTCCATTAGGCTCATGAAGCCTGACGACGCGCTCCATACCGCTGCTACTAGACCAAACGACAGGATCCCTTTCGAGCCGCTCGCCAAACTCATAATCGTGGAGAATACGAAGCGACGCGATTCGGACGGAAGATAGTCTACTATCCAAGTGGCAAACGACTTCCAGACGGTCGTTGAGGGCAGCCATCCCACGACGACGGACAGAACCAGGAAGAAAGGGAAAAGCGAGAGGGCGAAGTAAAACGACATTTGGGCGGCCAAATCAAAACAGTCGTCCTTTTGGATTTGATTCCAAATCCTGGCGAATGCAGTGCGATCCACGCGCCACCGTTTAACACTCTGAATAAGATTCTGACGTCCATGCACATTCATGATTCCGTACGATGAAACAGCGCAACTCTAAATTCCCGAAGAGTCTACGCGCCGCCGCAGGAGGCAGCCATCCCCTAATCCCTGTATCGACCCGTGCGAGCGCAGGATGCGAGGCTATCGATTGGACTTGTAGAACCGCGGATAACCTCAAGGAAAGTTATTCTTATTTGTAATGGCGTGATTTAGCATGGCGGCGGACCCGCCAGCTCGGCGCCAGCCAGAAACAAGATCGCAGTGGCCATGTCGGACTGTCCTAAGGAAGATTCCCGGCGAGGCTGCGTAATTACCTGTATTTTCTGGCTCTTAGATTCATGCTATCCATGGGCCGGCTCTCAGACCTGCCTGGGATGCCGCGGGTTACGGGTTGAGGGACTTTCACTAGAGTACCGCGCGCAAAATGCGAGGGGGCGTCTATGAATTGGGATCAAGTTGAAGGCAAGTGGAAACAGATTTCGGGAGAGGTCCAAGAGAAGTGGGGGAAACTGACCGACAACGGCTTGGACGTCATTGCCGGGAGAGAGGAACAACTCGTCGGAAAAATCCAGGAACGCTACGGAATCGCCAAGTAAGACGCGCTGGAGCAGGTGAAGGAATTCACGAAAACCGTGCGATTCGACTCCGTGCCGGACGAGACCGATTCTACTGCCATTGCTGAGAGAGCTAGAGCGCGCGGAGTCTCCGGCCGATAAGGGATTTGTCAAAATATGCATGCGGGGGGGCCCGAATGCAGCGTCGGAAGATCTTGCAAGGCGCTTGTAGAGAGCATTTGCTACAATCACGGGCGTGAAGCGTTGGTAGTTCCGAACCGACGCGTAACGGCGCATCCGGAACTGAGGCAGTCAGCGAAGCATGCAACTGCGGCGCATAGTCCTCGTTGGAGCGGTATTGGCCAGCTCCATGCCTGCGGCAGCTCAAAACACTCTTGTTCGACTCTCTGTCGCCGCGAAGCCTGCTCGCACCAGCGGGACCTCAAATCGAACAGAATCTGCGCACCCGACGCTCGTATCGCCTACTCGACCCGCGGGTGACCGCTCTTCGCTCGGCTCGCTCCGTTCTCCTTTCGGAACGGGCTACGCGCAAGAACACAATCTGGCATTTCTACCCAAGTTCGAAGAAACACACACGCTGTTCATGTCGCATTCAAGCGTGCTATTGGCCGCTTTCGCAGGCGGGCAAGTGCAATTGGCTGGATTTGGAAGCACTCTGGCGATGGGCAATGTCGAGCTCGGGCCATCAGGCGCCGGAGGTCTGCTGGACTTTCACCCGTGGAGGCACTATCAGCCCGGTGACCCGCGTTCGGTCGGATCGTACGGGGTCAGTTTGGGACTTCGCCTCGGGCGGAATTCCGAGGGCGCGCATCCATCCGAAATCTGGCGATGCGTGACGCGGCTATTTGCCGAGACCCGCTAGACGCTGATTAGTTTGCGGTCAGTAAGAAGAGCAAACAATTCTTGCGCGGCCACGGTCATACATTGGGAAGCGCTTGACGAAGCCGATTCGTGCAAAGTGTTCGCGCGCGAAGTGTGGCATCATAACACGTACCTCGAGGTTCTGACTGGGACAGGACTCGTGAGCTTTGCTCTGCTTGCCGGAATTCTTTGGGCGCTGGTCTCCGATTTGACCCCTTCGCAGCGAATATCGTTAGGCGCCGTCCTCGGAGTCGCGTTGGCCGTTGGTGCGACAACCGATTTAATACTAGCTCTTGAGTTCTGTGCAGTACTCGCAATGGCGCATAGTTTCGTATCGCATTGCGTCGGATCTGAATCTGAATACGCGAAAGCGCGAGTTCCCGGTGCACGAGCTCCTGGGATAACAAATGTGCGGGATTACAGGATTCATCGATAAGCGCGCGGTGGGCCGCCAGCGGCGGCTTGAGATCGCATCGCAAATGGCCGCGAGCCTGATTCATCGCGGGCCGGACGACGGAGGTGTCTGGGCCGAAGAAAGCACGAGCGTGGCCTTCGGCTTTCGCCGCCTCGCTATCCTGGACCTGTCTCCCGCAGGCCATCAGCCCATGCACTCGCCCTGCCGCCGTTACACGATCGTATTTAATGGCGAGGTCTACAACCACGCCGAACTTCGCAAGCAACTCGAAACATCAGGCCACCGGTTTCGCGGAAGCTCCGATACCGAAGTCATTCTCGCGGCCATTTCGGATTGGGGAGTGCGAGGCGCGGTTTCCCGTTTCGTCGGGATGTTCGCGATTGCCCTGTGGGATGGGCGCGAGCAGCAGTTCTATCTGGTGCGCGATAGGTTGGGCATCAAGCCGCTCTACTATGGCTGGAGCGGCCAAGTCTTTCTCTTCGCTTCGGAATTGAAGGCCTTTCACGCGCATCCGGATTTTCGCGCGGAAGTCAGCCGGCCGTGCGTATCTCTGCTTCACCGGTTCGGTTATATTCCCGAACCTTACGCGATCTACGTAGGCGTCCATAAACTCTCGCCCGGCTACATTCTTCAGCTTTCTGCCAAGGAAGACAACTTCGGAGCAGAGCAGTTGCATTGCTACTGGTCGGCAAAGGAAATTGCGAGAAATAATGAATCTCGATTGCGACAGGAGCGAACGGAAGAAGATGTAGCCGGCGAACTCGAGTCGCTCTTGATGGACGCGGTGAGTACGCGAATGATCGCCGACGTGCCGCTCGGAGCGTTTCTATCTGGCGGTATCGACTCGTCCCTCGTGGTTTCGCTGATGCAGGCTGCGAGCACCCGCCCCGTAAAGACGTTCACCGTCGGATTCGAGGAAGACGATTTCAACGAAGCGAATTACGCGCGCGAAGTGGCCGCGCATCTCGGCACCGATCACACCGAACTGTACGTCACGCCGCGAGAGGCGCAAGCCGTGGTTCCGAAGTTGCCGGAAATGTTCGACGAGCCATTCTCGGATTCCTCACAGATACCGACGTATTTGGTGTCGGAACTCGCGCGGCGCGCTGTTACCGTGTGTTTGTCCGGTGACGGGGGTGACGAACTTTTTGGCGGCTACCAGCGGTACGTCCTTGGCGATCAGGCATGGTCGAGATTCGGCCGCCTTCCGTCAACGATGAAGAAAGGAATGAGCCGCGCATTGCGCCTATTGAGTTCCGATCGATGGGATTGGCTGTATCAGCAGGTTGAGCCGCTTATTGCGAAAAGAAATCGAATCTCCTTCATGGGGCGCAAGGCTCACAAGCTGGCAAAGATGTTGGCAGCGGAACAACCGGAACTTTTTTATTGCCTCCTGGTTTCTCAGTGGCAGGATCCGGGCGAAGTTGTTCCCAACGTAACCGAGCTCAAAACCGCGTTCGACCGATTTCAGGACGGGAACTCTGCAGCCAGCTATCGAGAACGAATCATGTTGCTCGATCTCATAACATATCTTCCGGGAGATATTCTCACGAAAGTCGATCGCGCCAGCATGAGCGTCGGATTAGAGGCGCGAGTTCCTCTACTCGACCATCGGGTGGTGGAGTTCGCGCTCCGCCTCCCCGAATCTTTCAAGATTCAGCGCGGGCAGGGCAAATTCATACTGCGCCGAATTCTCGACCGCCACGTCCCCAGGAATCTCGTCGAGCGCCCGAAGATGGGATTCGGTGTGCCGATCGGAAAATGGCTCCGCGGGCCTCTGCGGGACTGGGCCGAGACGCTTCTCAGCGAGCGCGAAATGAGGCAGGACGGATTTCTAAACCCCAAGCCGATTCGCGCGCTCTGGTCCGCTCATCTCACCGGCAGATTCGACTGGAGCGACCGGCTTTGGACCGTCTTGAGCTTTCAAGCCTGGAACTCGAAATGGAAGCACGGCTTTCGATCGCCACGGCCGGACGTCCAGAGTGCATTAGCGAGCCAAGCCTAACTCCCGCTGAGATCGCAACAAACAAGACCCCGCTCAACTGGCGCTCGGCGCCACCCGACAGTACAGAGAACACCTGATAGCGCAATGCGGCCTTCAAGTCTAAATTAATTCGCGGACATTTTGAGAAGCGGCAAAACTGTGCTTGAATCGATGGCGGCCAAGCTGGATTAGCGAAGTACTCGTGGTTCCCGCGGCCCTCAACTCCCCATGTCTAAAACTCCACAATTTTCCAATGAGAAATCTATTTCCGCACTCGATCTCCGGGGCGAGGACAAAAAGTCATCGGCGGCGGCAAATAGTGAATGGATCGGAGGGTATGGCGAAGCGCCCGTGGGCGCGAACTTAAAATCAAACGGCACTTGGGAATTTTCGGTATGGGCTCCGGCTCGAGAAAGCGTCGTCCTGCATCTCTCTCCCCGCTCCGGCGAGCCTTCTTCTCTC
>Ga0302325_10003554_pt1 | contig 36655 bp, 39 predicted proteins | sample Palsa_T0_2_FD_201948 | JGI IMG/M metagenome (GOLD analysis project Ga0302325, IMG submission 201948) | Peat permafrost microbial communities from Stordalen Mire near Abisko, Sweden - Palsa_T0_2 | ecosystem: Environmental > Terrestrial > Soil > Palsa > Peat permafrost | place: Sweden: Abisko...
TGCGACGCTATTGCAGCGTTCATAAAAAGGCACAACCAAAAAGCCAAGCCCTTCCGATGGCGCAAGCGCGATGTCAAGGGTAGTCAGCTCCGAAATACTATTGTGAATTTATGCAATTAAGGACTAGTATGTCCGCCAGAGCAGAATTGGCCCGCCGTGTGCTGCAAATGCTTAGGGACGGCCAGCCTGTGCCGACACATGAGGCACTGCAGTTGCGAACCTGGGCTATCGTCCCCGAAGATGCCCTGCTGCCCCTGGAGGAGATTGCACTTCGCATCCTGAGACGAGTAGAAAAACAAACGCCACGCTCGGCTTGATTCAAGACTGTACACCGAGGCTCTAGCCGGCCGGCGCACCGCCGCTGGACTTCGTCTTCTTCATTAGAAATGCGAGTGGGACGCAGCACACACCAAGGAGGGCCAAGTAGCGGAAGTCATCGACGTAAGACTGGGGTTGTGCCTGCTGGTCGAGACTTCCCTGGATCAGCAAAAGCGCTCTTTTCATTGCGACCGCCTGTCCAGCGTGAATTCGCATTTGCGCCGACAACTGTCCGAGTTGCTGACGCAGGATTGGGTTTGCGGCGCTCAGGGAATGCACCAGCTGGTTGCGATGGGTTTGAAGGTGCCGCAGGGCAATGGTGTTGGCCGCTGCAATACCGATGCCGCCGCCGAGATTGCGCAGCAGGTTGAACATGCCACTGGCGCCGCCGATCTTCTCCTTGCTCAGCGTTCCGAAAGCCGCATTGGATAGCGGAATGAAGACCATCGGCAGCGCCGCGCCGGTGAGCAAGATCGGCCAAAACAAAGAGAACGGCGAGATCTGAAGAGTCGCAAAGCCCGTCCAGAAAGTCATGCCGGCGAAGACGGCGTAGCCGAGCGCGATCATTTTACGAGAGTCGATCTTCGCTGAGATGACTCCGACGGTGACAGCGCTGGCCATCGCTCCGAGTCCACGAGGGCTTACTTCGAGACCGGCAGATTCAGCGTTGTACCCCATAAGAGTCTGGTAGAAGAGCGGGAGGATAGTGGTAACGGCGTAAATCGCCCCGCCAAAGAGGATTCGCCTAACAAGCGCACGCGAACCAGGGGTTTCCGATCTAAGAATTCACGGAAGAGAAACGCCGCGAACGCCACCACAAAGAGCACGGCGGCCCAGCGGACATAGGGACTGCCGAACCGGTCGTCCTCCTGTCCCTTGTCGCAGATAAATTGCAAAGATGCGGACCAGATCCCCAAGAGGCCGAATCCCCAGGTGTCGAAACGGCCTGGTTTGGCGTTGGTGATGTAAGGAGGATCTTCGAGAAACTTGCTCAGCAACAGTACGGCGAGAATGCCGACTGGCACGTTGATGTAAAAAGCAGCGCGCCAGGAGACCTGGTCGGTGAGGTATCCGCCCGATACTGGACCGAGTACGGGGCAAAAAACCACTCCCAGCGCGAATATGTCTAGTGCTTGACCTTGCTTTCCGGAAAGCTCTCGAGCAGAATAGCCTGCGAAATGGGTTGGAGCGCACCGCCCGCGCCCTGGATGGCGCGTGCGAGCAAAAGAAATCCGAGACTCGGCGCCATGCCGCAAGCAAACGAAGCGGCCGTGAATAAGATCACCGAAGCGATCAGGAAGCGCTTACGGCCGAATTTTTGCGAAAACCATGTACTGGAGGGGAGAAAGATGGCGTTGGCCACCAGGTAGCTAGTGAGCACCCACGTCGCCTCCTGGGTGGTGGCGGATACGCTGCCGGCGATATAGGGTAGCGCGACCCTGGCGATGCTGGTGTCGATTACCTCCATGAACGTTGGAACCATCACAGCCATCGCGATGAGTCAGGGGTTGTAAGACGGCTTTCAGGCAATCGCCGCGGATTGGTTTGCTCCAGCCATATCGCGATTTCGAAGGGCTACTGCAACCAGACCTGCGGCTCCACCGACATTCCCGGTCGCAGGCGCTCTTCGTTCTTTTCACCGCTCTTAAACCGGATGCACACGGGAAGGCGCACCACTTTTATGTAATTGCCGGTGGCATTTTCCGGCGGCAGGAGGCTGTACTCCGCTCCCGTGGCACCCGCCATGTTTTCGATGTAGCCGGCGAAGTCCTCACCCAGCGAGTCGACATGAATGGTGACGGACTGTCCAGCGCGCATCCTACGAATCTGCGTCTCCTTGAAATTGGCGGTTACGCAAATGTCTCGGGTCTGCGTGATGGCGAACATCTCCTGGCCCGCGGCCACTTGCACGCCAACTTCGACCGTCTTCTCGCCGATAATCCCGTCGACCGGCGCCAGAATTTTGGTGTAGCGCCGCTTGATGGACCTGCGCTAACGCGACCTGGGCGCCGGCCTGACGGTTTACTGCGCCTGCGCGCTGGATCGCAATCTGACGAGGCTGATTGGCCCGCGCTTCTTCCGCGCGCTGGCGCGTCTGGTTGAGCTCGGCTCGGCGCTGATCGACAAGTTTGAGATTCGCTTGAGCCGACGCGAGCCGAGAAGCAACCAGCGCCTCCTGCGAGGGTGCCGCGGTTAACTGCCGATCGTACATCTGGCGCGAGACCTCTTCCTTGTCCACTAGTTCCCGGTAACGCCGCTCATCCACGTTCGCGTTCGCCGCGTAGGCCTCCGCCTGACGAAGGCCCGCGAGCGACGACTCGCAGGTGCGCTCGGCGGATGCCACCGCAGCTTCCGCTCCGACAACGGCCTAGTCCGCTGTCGCAACCTGGGTGGCTTGGGTGGTCGTCGTGATGGGAACGTTCGGACTTTGGCTTTCAATGTTCGCCTGCGCCTGCCGAAGATTCGCTTTTGACTGCTCCACGGATACCTGGTAATCGCGCGGATCGAGATCCACCAGGACCTGCCCCTTTTTAACAGCTTGCGAGTTTTCGACGTATACGCCGACCACCGTGCCGGGAATGCGGCTGCCGATCTGGTCGATGTGACCGCCAATCTCGGCGTCATCGGTTGACTCGTAGCTCTGCAGGTACCTCCACCACAGGAAGATGCCCGCGATGACGAGCACAACCAATCCCGCAAGCGTCGCGAGGATGGCCAGGCGATGCGAAGACGCCCAATGCGCGGCACGCCTTTGAGCTGGCTCCTTTGGCTCCTCTTTCTCCTCCTTTGACTCCTCGGTCTTCTGGTCGGTTCCCTCTTTGAGTTTCCGCTGCTCCTGGCGAAGGCGATCTATTTCGTCGCGGAGCCGCGCGTGTTCTTCCTGGAGTTCCCGTACCTCACCGTTGTGCTGCCCGTTGCCGAGAAGTAGCGGGCCGTCATCGCTTTTCTGATCTTGTTGCGGCATGTTTATTTCAAGGACAAGAAACCGGCGGACTGCTTGCAACCCAGCCTAAATGTAAGGCGAGAAACGTCCAAACGCCGTCAAAAAGACAATCTGGACAGTGCGGGTCCGTGCGCCATAATGGTCGGAAATTTACGCCATGTGCGTAGATGGCGCTTGCAATAGCCTGAACGTAATCCACGTCGCTGGGGCCAGGAAGACGAACGAACCAACCACCCACATGATCACCGCTCCCAGAACCTGATCGGAGAGCGGAGAGACATGAAAAGGATTTGGCTGGGTGAGGTAATAACCGTAAAAGGGCCAGTCACAGAACGCTAGGAAGGCGGAGAGAGCCGTGTTGACAAGATCCGCCGAAAGCAGGTACAACAACAGGCCCCAACTGTTCCTCCGGCTCTGGCTCGGCGAGGGCTGGATGACGTACCACCAAAATGCCAATGAGCTTGCGAGAAAACAAACATGCTCGAAGTCGTGCCAATATTCGTGTCGAAGGGCAAAATCATACGCAGCGGGCACGTGCCAGCCGAGGAAGGTCAGGTTCATTGCCATCCAGGCCACCACCGGCGAAATGAGCCAGCGCCCAAGGCGGCGAAGCACGGCGAGTCGCAGAAGCGGACCCAGCACCGGCCTTAATATCCATGCCGGCAGGCCTCTGAGGAGCGGAACAACCGGCCAACCGAACAGCACAAGAGGCGGAACAACAGACATCAGTAGCAAGTGCTGCACCATGTGAGCGCTCAGCAACGCATCCGCAAAGTCATCCAGCGGAGATGCAATGGCCATCCATAGGACCGCAAGCCCCAGCAGAAAGGAACTCAGCCGCGGTAGCCTGAACTGCGATGCTCGCGTTTTCCGGATGGCGAACCAGCCGCGCAGATACACGCATCCGACCAGAACGATTGCAATCGTGAGCATCTTTGGGCAACTAGTGCTGCGGCCAGCTAATGCCGCGCCAATCCTCGAGAAGCATCCACCGCCGGTGTGAGATCCTGCCCGCGCAGAGTCAAGAGAAAGTGCACCAGCGCGGTAGTCTCGGCCGGATTGAGGGCGTTGCCGTAAGAAGGCATGTTTCCGCCGCCTTGCAGTACCTGGCGAGTGATTTGATCTTCCGTCATACGCGCCGCGATGGAATCGAGCGAAGGGCCGCGCAGGCCGCCCAGCCCCCCGAGTGAATGGCAGTCACGGCATTGCTTCTCCTGAAGTACCAGTGCTCCCTGGCGTTCCAGCGGAGTTCGTCCACGAAGATATTGCGTGGGCGTTGGATCGCTAGTCCATGCGTCCATGATCGGGCTCCAGGGCGTATAGGTGCCCAGGCGAGTGAAAACGCCGAGCGTCACCGCAATGAGAGCAACCATCAGTACGGCGACCGGGCGGCGCGACCAATGCTTTTCGCCTTCCCCGGCCACGAGTGGCAGCAAAAGCAAAGCGCCGATGACGATTACAGGCACAATCAGCAGAAAGGGTGTTTCCAGACTGGGTGGCAGGAAGGCCAAGACTGCGTAGATGAACAGGAAGGCGAAATCGGGTTTCGGAGCGGTTTGGATAATGGTGGGGTCCGGCTGTCCGCTGGGGCCGAACGGGCCGAAAAAGAACGCACAGGCGATGACGGCGAGCAGGACGGCCGCCGCGAAGACAGCATCTTTCCATGCGGCATCGGGGACAAAGGGCATGCCGTTCTTCTGGACTAGTTCGTGATATTGGCGCTCATAGGTGGATTTCCGAACCAAACGCCCCGGCATGGGCCACTCGTTGATGCCCAGACGCAGCACCATCCACACATGCACGCCGATACTCGCGAGCAGGATGCCAGGGATCACGAAGACGTGCAGTGCGAAGAACCGGGACAGCGTAGCTCCACCGATGATGGGACCGCCCAGAAGAGCGTGGACCAGTAAAGCGCCCACGCCCGGCACACGGCTCGATATGGAAGCACCGATTCCGAGGCCCCAATAAGCATCCTGATCGAAGCGCAGAACCTGACCGGTGAAGGCCATCCCCAGCGTGAGCAACAACAACAACACGCCCACGATCCAGGTAAGCTCGCGAGGAAACTTGTAAGCTCCAAAAAGAAAGACCTGCGTCATGTGGATCAGCACAATCGCGATCATGAAGTTCGAACCCCAGCCGTGCACTGCGCGCAGGAACCAGCCCAAGGTGAGGTTGTGGTTGAGAAACTGAAGGCTATTCCAGGCTTGGCTGGCCGAGGGAACGTAGACCAACGCGAGCAGAATACCAGTCACCACTTGCAGGACGACCAGCACCATGGCGGCGCTGCCGAAAACATACCACCAACTGGCGCTACTAGCAGGTATCGGATGCTCCGCTGCTTCGACGATGGGTTTAGCCAGGCCGAGCCGGTGCTCGATCCAATTGTAAAGTTCGATGCCTCGGTGCTTTAGCTTCGTCATGATGAGCGGTCAATTTGAATCAGCAGTTTCTTATTGCAGGCCTCCGTGGCAAGGGTCGGCATTTCGCCCGCGCTGATCATCAATTTGTTCCCGTCGATCTTGTGCTTGTACTCAAACAGGCCGCGCGGGGGTGGTCCCGATGCGCGCGATCCATCCGCATAATAAGCGCCGCCGTGGCAGGGGCACAGGAACAGCTTCGATTGCGCGAACCAGCGCACCGGGCATCCGAGATGCGCGCAGTTGATGGCGAAAACTTGAAACTGTTCGCCTGCTATGTGGCGCACCCAGCAGGCTACTTTGCCAGTTTCCCCATCCCACGGCGTTGTGACAGGATTCAGATAATCCACCAAGCGTGTCTCCCCTTCTGGGAACTCACTCACGGCGCCGAGCGCGATCCAGGAGTTATAACTGGAGCCTTTCTTCAGGGCAGGACCCAGAATGTAGCCGAGAATAGGCACAGCCAACACGGCGCCCACGGCTCCATTCAGAAGGAGGGACAACTTGAAGAGAAAGGCGCGTCGTGATTTCGCACTTGATGGGTTCATTGACATCTCCGCTTCAAGGCCCCGTGCGCTGCGCCGCAAGCCATGCGACGACGTCGGTGATTTCCTGGTCGGTCATCGCGCGTGATCCGGAGCCCGATATATCCGAACGCCAATCCGGCATGCCTTGATCCGGCCTTCCAGCGATGATCGTGGTCCGCAGACTTTGATCGCTGACCAGCGCCAGATACGCAGGATCGACGATCGAGCCTGGGGCATCTTCAGCTCCCTTGCCGTCGCTTCCGTGGCAACGCGCGCAAAACTCGGAAAATGCTTTCTGCCCTTGCGTTGGATCTCCCTTCGAACTCGCAGCATAGGGCGGTGGTGAGCCGCCCAAGACACCCGGACGACTCCACGCGAGGATGCCCCGGACCACGCTATCTATCTGTTGATCGGTAAGCGTCCCTCCCGCGGATTTTGCGAAAGGCGGCATCAGTGTACCGTTTACCCCTTTCGCAGTGGCTTGACGCACGTTGGTTTCACCCGCTACCGCGAGATAAACGGCATTGTCTAACGAGATCGCCGCGCCGCTTTTTCCCTTGTCGCCATGGCAGCCGGCACAGTTCTGTTGATAGAGAGCAGCAAACTCCATGACTTGATCCGGACGTGGAACTTCAGGGCCTGGAGCCGGACGCCCAGGCGCTTCACAACCAATACATCCGAGGCAAAGGGCAGACAGCAGGCCCAGGCAGAGACTGGAGGCCGCGCTCATTCAAGGTTGTCTTTCTTCTCGGGTCTTTCGCTCAGATCGGTGTGCAAGCCCGCACGGACCGCGAACGGCAGCGCGCGGAACTGCGGAGTACGCACCTTCGCGTCCAGATTAACCACGAAACCTGCCACTAGTCCGAATGCGCATTGCGAGATGGCGAACCAGAGCCAATCGATGCGCTGATTCAAGATCGGACTGACGATGCCGAGGATACTGTAGACCAGTCCTGTCCACAAAAACGGCGCAATAAAGCCGCACGTAAGGATCGGCCATTTGGGAAACATAGGAAGCATCGCACCATAGAGCAGTCCGACCAATAGAGAGGTGACGCCGTGGATTGCGAGCGCCGCCAGAAACCCGCGCAGATGAAACTCCGCAAGAAACGCGTTGCTCTCGCCAGCCCAACTGGTGAAACCGCCCGCGGCTAGCAGGTTTATCGGGTACCAAATGCTGTGAAATTTGATCAGGCCGAAGAGCATCGCGGGAATCGACATTGCGACGCCGCCGGCGATACCACCTTTAATCCCGGCGGTTATTTTGTAGGTCTCCACCGGCAACATCTTCCGGTGCATCGCGCCGATGGACAGCCGCCCAACAGCAACGCGCGCACTACTGACGGGCGTAAGGTGGGGCTGCACTGCAACCGATTCGTGATGCTCGACCGGCAGAACCTGTCGGAACCAGCCGACGCTTGCGAGCACCGTCAGCAGCAGTCCGAGCAGGCTGATGGCGGCGTTTGTCACCATACCCGCAATGATCAGGCTCAGGCCGAGGGCAAGCACCATCGGCCATGCGGTGGAAGCGGGTAGCTCGACGTCTGTTTGCGGCTCCTCACGCTCTGTGTGTGATTCCATCACCATTTCCTTTCCGGCGCCTACCTGCCGAGAATGTACACCACGCTGAAAACAACAACCCAAACCACATCCACAAAATGCCAATACAGCGACAGTACATCGAGACGTTCCGCGTTGGCCTCACTCACGCGGCCGAGCAGCGCGAATACCAGAGCGAGCGTCAGCATGATCAGGCCGACGACAACGTGCGTGGCATGCAGCCCCACCAGCGAATAAAAAGTTGTGCCGAACAGATTCGTGCGAATGGTAAGACCGTGCTGGTAGATAAGCTGGTACCATTCGCGAGCCGTACCCGCCAGAAAGATGCTGCCCAGCAATACCGTCGCGGCTAGCCAAAGCGAGCACACGCGAACCTTGTTCTTTCGCAGCGCGCCAACCGCCAGATATACGGTGAGGCTGCTGGATAGCAGGCAGATAGTGCCGATGATAGGAACGTCGAGCACATCGTGCGGAGTAGGTCCGCCGATGCTCTTTCCCAGATAGAAAATGTAAGCGACGACAAAGATGATGAAGACCGCCGACTCCGCGGCAATCAGGCAGACAATACCCACCAGCCCGCGTGAAGGCAAGGTCCAAGATGGTTCCGGCAATGTGGTTGAAACTGTGCTCATCTCATCTCACATTTCGTAGTTTGAGTCGGGATCTTCCGGGTGCTTTAAATCCCAGAGGGGACGCCTGCTTTGCACCGCCGGAATGGCCGCAAAGTTATAGACAGGTGGGGGAGACTCGGTGGACCATTCCAGTGTCCAAGCGTCCCACGGATCCGGCCCCGCTATTCTGCCCTTGGAATAGGATCGCAGCAGGTTGAAAACGAAACAGCCGATCGCGACGACCTGAAAGATCACCCCGCCGCTTACGATCAAGTTCCAGACTCCCCAGCCGCGGTCGAACTCATAGGTATAAATCCGGCGAGGCATTCCGAGGACGCCAGGGATATGCATGAAATCGAAGGTGAGATGGAAACCGATCAGGAAGAGCCAAAAGTGCCATTTGCCCAACGTCTCATCCAGCATCCGGCCTGACATCTTCGGAAACCAATAGTAGAAAGCAGCGAAAATAGTGAAGAGAATGGCGCCCACCAGCACATAATGGAAGTGGGCCACCACGAAATACGATCCGCTCAACTGCCAGTCGAATGGCGAAGCCGACAACATGATCCCGGTGAGACCAGCCACCAGAAATTGAAATAGGAACGCAACACAAAACATCATCGCGACGGTGAATCGGATGTTACCGCCCGAAAGCGTCGCGATCCAGTTGAATATCTTGATTCCCGTGGGAACCGCGATGACCATCGTGGCGAGCGTGAAAAACGTATTCGCACCAGGCCCCAGGCCGACCGTGAACATATGGTGCGCCCATACGCTGAGGCTGATGAAACCGATTGCAACGGTGGCGGCCACCATGGCCGGGTAACCGAAAATCGCTTTGCGCGAGAAGACAGGGATGATCTCGTTGACAAATCCAAAGGCGGGCAGCACCAGGATATAAACTTCCGGATGTCCGAAAATCCAGAAGAAATGCATCCAGAGGACTGCCGATCCGCCGGCCTGCGTGTCGAAGAAATGGCCGCCGAGATAGCGGTCGATCGAAAGCATGATCTGGGCGGCTGTGAGCGGGCCGACTGCTACGAACACCATGCAGCAGGTTACGAAATAGAGCCACACCAGTAGCGGCATCCGGCTCAGTTTCATACCTGGGCAACGCATGGCGACGATCGTCGTCACAATATTGAGAGCAGTACCGATGGTGCCGACTCCGCTCAGCAAGATGCCCAGCGTCCAGTAGTCGGTGCTATGGCCTGGAGAGAAGACCTTCGCAGTCAATGGAGCATAAGCAAACCAGCCCACGTCCGGCGCGGTGCCGGCGCCATAGAGCCCGTCGCCACCGAGAAAACTGAAGTACAGGAGCAGGCCGCCAAATGCCGCTATCCAAAAACTAAACGCGTTTAGCCGCGGAAACGCCATGTCGCGCGCGCCCAGCATCAGCGGTATCAGATAATTCCCGAAGCCGAAGAGAATCGGCATGCCAACAAAGAAAACCATCGTCGTTCCGTGCATCGTGAAGATGCGATTGAAGACCTGTGGGGAGACCAGGCTATTGTGTGGAACAGCCAACTGAAGGCGCATCACGACGGCTTCCAGACCCGCGACTACAAGGAAAACGAGTGCGTACCCGATATACATCAGACCGATCTTCTTGTGGTCCACCGTGGTGACCCAGGCGTGCAACACCTCAAGCGCCAGCGGACGTGCTTTCGGCGCCGATGTCAGATCGATGGCGCCGGTTAGCGGGAAGGAGTCAGCCATATTAGTGGAGTGTTGTGAGATAAGCGGTTACAGCGGTGAGATCGTGATCGTTCAAATGCATCGCCGGCATCAAACAGCCTGGTTTCATTGGATCCGGGTTGTCGATCCACTTCCTTAGATTCTCCGGCGTGTTTTGTATTGCACCGGATGCGATGGTGTCGCGGCCGGCAAGGTGCGTGAGATCCGGACCGAACCGTCCGGTGGCGGCAGTTCCGCGGACGGTATGGCAATTGACGCAGGCATTGTGTAGAAACACCGACTGGCCTTCTTCGCGGGCCCCATCCTGGTTAGCCGGCTGCTGCTGTTGCGCGACCCACGTGTCAAAATCGCGTTGCGACTGCCCATACACGCGAATCAGCATTTTGGCGTGCTGCACCCCGCAATACTGCGCGCACTGCCCCAGGTAAAGCCGAGGCGACTCCGGATCGATCCACATGACATTCACACGGTTGGGAATCACATCCATCTTGCCGGCTAATTGGGGAACCCAAAAGCTGTGGTCCGTGTCGGCGGACGACATTTCCAAGTAGGTGGGCGTGGGGCGACGCGGGTCACTTACTGGGACATGAAGTTCGTTCGCGGTGACGATGCCAAGCTTGGGATAGCGAAATTCCCACCAGAACTGATGGCCGATAACGACGACATCCAGCGCACTGCTTGGCTTGCTGGCGTACTCGGTATCGAAGATAACGCGCGCAGTGGTCAGGAAGAGGACCACCACGATGAGCACCGGAATTACCGTCCAGGAAAGCTCAATCTGATTGCTGCCGTAAATCTGCGCGGGTTCACGATTGGGATCGGTTACGCGGCGATAACGGATCAGGACGTAAGCCAGCACGCCTCCAACGGCAAGGAAGATGGCCGCCGTAATGGCGAGTACAAACATCGACAGCCCAAAGATGAAATGTGCCGGAGTGCCCTTGGGAGAAAAAATGCTGGTCGGTGCCTCCCAGAACCAGGAAGGTACCAGAAGCAACCAGCCGCGTTCCTGGAAAATGGCTTGACTCGTCCGCAATTACACCCTTTCTCAAAGCTAGCCTAAGGGAGGTCAAAAATCTGTCAAAAAGGGGATCCCGTGCTATCGCCAGTGTTCCTGTTGATACAGTTTTGATATTTTTCCCGCTCCTTGAAGGCTAGACCTTGGGTTGGGGCTGAAGACACACTGCACAATCTCAATCGATCTGCGTTTTTGACGGCCTTTTGACATTCTTCGCGATACCTTTTTAGCACGGCGTTGCGTTCTTCAGTAGGGTCTTGGCGCCGTCCCTTGCGATCGGGGTTTCCGCCCGGAGCAGATGGAAAGCGCGGAACCTCCTGGGCAACTGGGGTGATTATCGGAAGGGCACTTCCGCCACGTTCTGCCGGTGCCATGCAAACACGGAGAGGGAATGCAAACAGAAGGCCGAGATCGATTCAATGCAAGCGTCTCGCGCAGCCACCGCTGGGGATTGATCCTAGCCGGAGGCGACGGAAAGCGATTGCTTCCTCTGACGCGAAGAATCGCCGGCGACGATCGACCCAAGCAGTTTTGCGCGGTCCTGGGCGACGAAACGCTCTTGAACCAAACGCAACGCCGGATTTCACGATTGATTCAGCCATGGCGGACTCTGCTCGTCTTGACGAGCACACACGAGCCATTTTACGCGGATGAAGTTGCTGGAATTGCGTCTTCAAGATTACTCATCCAGCCTTCCAACCAAGGTACGGCGCCAGCGATTCTCTACAGTCTGCTGCGCCTTCGCGAAATGGATCCTAACGGTGTTGTTGCGTTCTTTCCGTCAGATCATCATTTTTCAGACGATGAGGCTTTCACCGATCATATCGATACGGCCTATGCCGCGGCCGCGGCTCGGCCCGAAATGATCGTCCTGCTAGGGATTCCGCCCGAGACTCCAGAGGTGGAGTACGGTTGGATTGAACTCGGCGTCCCGCTGGAGCGGCCAGTGCCGGAGTCGGTGAGCCGGGTCAGCCGCTTCTGGGAGAAGCCTTCTGCGACGCTCGCTTCGCAGTTGATGGAGCGTGGTTGTCTATGGAACAGCTTCGTCATGGTGGGCTACGTTCAAGCTTTTCTGAATCTCATCAAGCACGCGCTTCCGGGTCTTCTGAATGCGTTCGAGGCGATTCGACCATCGTTGTTTACAGTTCACGAGAGAGCGGCAATGCGGGACCTTTACTCCGGCATTCGAAGCAGCAACTTTTCTCAGGATGTCCTATCGATGCAGGCCAATGGCCTCGCTGTGCTGCGAGCCACCGGTCTCGGCTGGAGTGACCTGGGAGAACCCGGCCGTGTCCTCTCCGTACTCGAGCGCAAAGGTGTACAGACGGAATGGGGATTCACACCAGGCCGCGGAGACGATGGGATGTTGGTCCGAAAAAGCGTAGCGGTGTAACCAATAGGGGGAATTACAACAGTGACGCGAACTCAACTGGGAAGACACAAACGGATGCTGGAGATCCGCAGGCAGGAGCTCTCCAATACCCTGGGAAAACGCCAGAACATTGCTATCGAGAGAAGGCCGGATGCGGTTGACGACCTGGAGCTCGCCAGCGAGAGGGACCTCGCCATGTGGACTCTGGAAAAGCATTTTGCGCAGCTACGCCTGGTGGAAGTAGCGCTCGACCGGATTGCCGCCGGGACCTACGGCTGTTGCCTCCAGTGCGATGAGGAGATCGGCATGAAGCGGTTGACTGCGCTGCCGCACGCCGTTTTTTGTATCTCGTGCCAGGAAAGGGCGGAGCACAGCGCATCACAAGAGCCAGAGGTTTCGACGGAAGGGGCCGGTATTCAGATTGGAGCCGAAAAATATTATGGCGCGGGCTTGAGAAACCCGGTGATTTCGCTCGGACGTAGTGCAAGATGTTTGCGTTGATCGCAGTTTGGATTCTTGAAGGAGGTAAGAACCAATGTGTGACTATTCTTTAATGGCGATTCCAAATCGCGGCTGAAGGCGACGGGAAAGACCGTGGTTCGGTTCGCGGAACGGCCCTCCGGATCGCCCGAGGCTCTCAAGGCATGGTTTTATCCAGGAGCGCGTTGGGGAGATGAATTTGTCTACCCGCATGATGAAGCTGCGGCGCTGGCCAAATCCAATAACGAACCTGTCTTCTCAACCCGTTCTGACCTCAGCGGCTACATGACAAAGCCGATGAAATCGGATCAGGATTCGGACGCGAACGAGATGAGAAAAGCGCCGGTAAAGGCGGTGCGGCCGAACGGTGAGGAGATCGAGATCCTCGAAATCTATCAGGTGCCCGTATCTTCTCGCTAGGAAGAACCGGGCACCGCGATCAGGGCGCCTCGTCGATCAGGAATGCCGGGCTTGGGCATATCAATCTTTTCGCGTGATCTTCGGGGACTTCATCGTTCGGCGACGCTCTTGGCGGCGCAATGGACGTTCAGGCGTCCTAGAGGTGGGAAGACTGATGAAGAAAACGGCTTCGATGGACGGAAAACGTTATGTCTATTTCGCCGCAGCCATCTCGGCGCTGGGCGGGATGCTTTTCGGCTATGACATAGGCGTCATATCCGGAGCCATCCTCTTTGTCAAGGAAGATTTCTCTCTTTCCGCGGGCACGGAGGAAATCGTCGTCAGCGCGGTTCTGCTGGGGTCGCTCGTCGGCGCATGCGGCGGAGGAATCCTGGCCGACCGCCTGGGACGCCGGAAATTGTTGATTGGCACCGCCATTGTTTTCGGTCTGGGGGCCGTTGGAGCAGCTTTGGCGCCCGACACGGCGTGGCTGATTGTTGCTCGGATCGTCGCCGGAATCGCGATCGGAATTGCTTCCTTTGTCGCCCCGCTTTACATTTCCGAGATTGCCCCAGTTGACATCCGTGGAAAGCTGGTTTCAATAAATCAAGTCGCTCTCACCAGCGGCATTGTCTTCTCCTATCTCATCGACTACGCGTTTGCCGGTTCCCAAGCTTGGCGCTGGATGTTCGCGATGGCGGTGATCCCTGCCGCCGCATTTGGAATCGGACTGGTGTTCATTCCCGACAGCCCGCGCTGGTTGGCCGGCCGTGGGCATTTGGAGCAAGCCCGTGCCGTGCTGAAACGGATTCGCCCTCCGGACAAAGTAGAGGCCGAGATGAGCGATATTCAGCACAGCGTGGCCCAGCGGAAGGGGAACTGGTCCGAGCTGGTCAGTCCGCTCTTGCGATCGGCGATGGTCGTGGGCATTGGACTCGCCATTGCGCAGCAGATCACCGGCATCAACACCGTCATCTACTACGCTCCAACTATATTCAAGTTCGCCGGCTTATCTTCCTCGTCGGCGGCGATTCTGGCCAGCGTGGGAGTCGGAGCCGTCAACGTCGTCTTTACAGTAGTGGCCATGCAACTGATCGACCGGGTGGGGCGGAGGCCGCTTTTGTTGATCAGCCTGGCGGGAATGGCGGTGAGTCTCGCGGTGCTCGGCCTGGCGTTTTCGCTTCCCCAGTTCAAGGATATTTTGGGGTGGGTCGCCATAGGCAGCCTTATGGCATACGTCGGTTCCTTTGCCATAGGACTGGGGCCGGTTTTCTGGCTGATCCTTTCCGAAATTTATCCGCTGCGCATTCGAGGCCGGGCCATGAGTGTCGGGACGGCCGCCAATTGGGGCGCCAACCTGCTAGTGGCCTTAACGTTTTTGACGCTCACGAAAGTCATTGGTAAACCCGCCACGTTCTGGTTGTACGGGGTGGTTACCCTCGCGGCTTGGTTTTTTGCGTTTTTCCTGGTGCCGGAAACCAAAGGGAAAACTTTGGAACAGATTGAAGCCTACATGCGATCGGGAAAGCATCCACGGGCGTTATGAAAGCATCGGTGAAACCAAACCAGGCAATCGCGTGCGTATTTCTGGATATCGGCGGCGTCTTGCTCACGGACGGCTGGAATCATCACGCGCGCAAGCGGGCGGCGAAACATTTCAAGCTGGATTGGGCCGAGATGGAAAATCGACACAACCTGAACTTCGCCACATATGAGGAAGGAAAGCTCACGTTGGAAGTGTATTTAGGCCGCGTGGTCTTCTACCAAAAGCGGCCGTTCACGCGGGCTCAGTTCCAGCGCTTCATGTTCGCGCAATCGAAGCCTTTTCCCGAGATGATCGAGCTGTTCGCTCAGATGAAGGTCCGATATGGGCTGAAGATCGCCGTGGTTAGCAACGAAGCGCGCGAACTGAACGCGTATCGGATACACAAGTTCAAGCTGGACGGGTTTGTGGACACCTTTATTTCCTCTTGCTTCGTCCATATCCGCAAGCCCGACGAAGACATCTTTCGGATGGCTCTGGACATCGCCCAGGCGCCAGCCCGGCAGGTACTGTACATCGAAAACACACCGATGTTCGTCCAAATCGCGGAGGGTTTGGGGATCCGTAGCATTCTTCACACGGATTACAAGTCCACCTGCGCCAAGCTGGCATCGTTCGGATTGGAGAACGAAGGACATCCGTGAAACCGGCGAGCTCAAGTATCCCGACGAGCATTCTCACGATCAATGGAGGGTCGTCGAGCATCAAGTTCGCACTCTACAAGGCCGGCGAACCTCTGCAGCGCGGGCTTTATGGGAAGGTTGATCGCATTGGCTTGAGCGGGACGAATCTGACGTTCAAAGACCCGGCCCAGGATCGGGAAGAGAGTCAAAAACTCGGCGCTTCCGATCACAAATCGGCAGCGGCCTTTCTGCTGGATTGGCTACAAAAGCAGAATGCTTTGGAATCGGTCCGGGCCGTCGGTCACCGCGTCGTCCACGGCATGCGGCACACCGCGCCCGAGTTGGTCACCCAGGAGTTGCTGAACGATCTGCACCGCATCATGCCGTGCGACCCGGATCATTTGCCCAGCGAGATCGAACTGATCGAGGCGTTCCGCCAGCGTCATCCGAAGCTGCCCCAGGTGGCCTGTTTCGACACGGCGTTTCACCGCACCATGCCGCGTGTCGCCAAGCTGCTTCCTATCCCGCGCCGCTACGACGCGAAGGGAGTGCAACACTACGGCTTCCACGGGTTGTCCTATGCCTATCTGGTCGAGGAACTCAGGCACTTGGGCGACCCGGCGGCCACCACCGGCCGCGTCATCCTCGCTCATCTGGGCAACGGCGCAAGCATGGCCGCCGTGCGCGACGGCAAGAGCATCGATACCAGCATGAGCTTCACTCCCACGTCGGGATTGGTGATGAGCACACGTTCAGGCGATTTGGATCCCAGCCTGGGGTCGTATCTGGGACGAACCGAGCAGATGACCACGGATCAGTTTTACCAAATGGTCAACCACAAATCCGGGCTGCTCGGCGTTTCCGAGACCAGTTCCGACATGCGAGACTTGCTCGCGCACGAAGCCCAAGATATTCGAGCGGCGGAAGCTGTGGCGCTGTTCTGCTATCAGGCGAAAAAGTGGATCGGCGCCTTCGCCGCGGCGCTCGGTGGAGTAGACACACTGGTCTTCGCCGGAGGCATCGGAGAGAATGCGCCAGTTGTTCGCGCGCGCATCTGCGATGGACTGGGCTTCCTCGGCATCGAAATTGACGAACAGCGAAACGCGGCAACTGAGGGCGTGATTTCCGCGGACGCCGGCCGAGTCAAGGTTCGCGTCATTCCAACGGACGAGGATCTGATGATTGCGCGCTCGGTAATCCGCATTCTCGAAACTGACGCGACCTTACTCCCTCCGGGTGACCACACTACGTCGGCCTGACCATCCGCAGTCATAAAGTCTTGCTCTGACGGGGCTGGGCCAAGCCGATTTCTTGTGAGAGGGAGTGGCGCTATGCGTGCAATCGTAGAAAGCGCACTTACTAAAGGAGATCTGAAATGCTGAACAAAACGCGGTAGTCGCGGTCTATGGCACGCATACCGGAGCCGAAGAAGCCTTGAAGGAGCTTCAGCGCGCCGGAATCGACATGCACACCGTGTCTATCATCGGCAAGGATTCCCACACCGATGAAAACGTGGTGGGCTATTACAATACCGGCGGCCGGATGAAGTACTGGGGCAAAAGCGGCGCATTTTGGGGAGGATTTTGGGGATTACTATTCGGATCGGCCTTCTTTGTCATTCCCGGTCTCGGTCCAGTGCTCGTGGCGGGCCCTGTGGTGGCGTGGATCGTGGGGGCGTTGGAAGGCGCCGTCGTGGTTGGGGGATTGAGCGCCGTCGGTGCTGGACTCTACGGCATGGGTATTCCGAAGGATAGCGTCGTTAAGTATGAGCTGGATTTCAAGACAGACAAATACTTGCTGCTGGTGCATGGCAGCGCCTCGGAAGTCGAAAAAGCGCGAGAGATTCTCGCAACTACACAACCGATCAACCTCACAGTGCACTAGCCCGAAGCCGTGGGCGTAGGCGCACGGTAACAGCCTTCCGAAGAAAAAGGAGAACAACAATGTTGAGGAATGCTACACAGTTGGACGATTTCGTCGTCCACGCTACCGACGGAGACCTTGGGACCGTGTATCAACTCTATTTCGATGATGAGACCTGGGCCATCCGCTATCTCACGGTAACAACCGGCTGGCTTGGCGGCCGGCGAGTGCTTATCTCGCCATTTTCCGTGATCCACGTGGACTGGCAAGCCAAGCGTTTGGACGTCGCGCTGACGAAAGAACAGGTGAAGAACAGCCCTAACATCGATACAGACAAGCCTGTCTCCCGGCAGCACGAGATCGCATATAGCGGTTATTACGGATATCCCGCTTATTGGGGTGGCCCATACATGTGGGGCCCATCGTCCTACCCGGGCGGCGTAATCGCTGCTCCCACAGATGCAATGGCGGACCGGACTCCAAACGACTCGGCGGATTCACATCTGCGAAGTACCAAAGCCGTCACCGGCTATCACATTGAAGCAACCGATGGGGAACTCGGGCATTTGGACGGATTTATCGTCGACGATCAAGCCTGGGCTATCCGCTACATCGAGGTAGCAACGAAGAATTGGTGGCCGGGGAAGAAGGTACTGGTTTCACCTGCGTGGATTCAACAGGTGAGTTGGGACGATTCCACGGTTTACGTCGGCCTCTCCCGGGAAGCCATCCAGAGCGCCCCGGAGTTCGTCGACTTCACGCCGATCACGCGAGAGTACGAAAACCGGCTCTACGCTCATTACGGCCGGCCGCTATATTGGCTGCCCGAAGCCGAACATGAGTCTTCTTTATCCCTGACCGGCGTTTAAGTTTGGGGGGTGGGCATTCGGCCAAACGGATCCCATGATTTTCGCTGGCCCCGCCGGCGCTTCGATACACTGCCGCACTCAATTGAAGACGGATATGACAGCCAACGAGCAACTGCATCGCCTACTCCGATTTAAGTTCCGAGCGCTTTACCCCTGGATGGTGGGACTACGACACGGCCGTTCGTTAGTTAAATCCTGGAAAGGCCTGATGATCTGGATTGAATCGAAAGCGCGGGCGTGCGGGCCGGAGCGGAAGCTTAGAAGTGCGGCCGGGCTTGCGCAGTGAAAGCGGGAGACCTTTTATGATGAGCCACGAATATGGATGGGTGGAGGGATGGGCGGCGGAGGGATGTGGATTTGGACGGTGCTCGGCGTACTGGTGGTGGTCCTGCTGGTCGTCGTGATTAACAAGGTGTCCGCTAAGTGAGCCATGCCAGTCAACTCCCCAATTGACGAATCCATAAGTGAAGTAGCCGTTGAACCTCGAGACCGGTCAACCACGAAAGTTGGACCCTCGGCGGCCCACGCGATTTATACGTGCCCCATGCATCCGGAGGTGCAGCAGGACAACCCCGGCGAGTGTCCCAAGTGCGGCATGACGCTGGAACCGAAGGCGGCGGTAGCGGGTCCGGCTGACGAGGAAAACGCCGAGCTGCGCGATATGACAACGCGCTTTTGGATCGGCGCGGCGCTGGCGTTGCCGGTGTTTGTCCTGGCGATGGCTCACTTGATCCCGGCCCTGGGGAGGCTGCCCTGGGTGGATGGCAGCGGCTCACGCTGGTTACAATTTGCGCTCGCCACGCCTGTGATCTGCTGGGCAGGCTGGCCCTTATTGCGCCGTGGCTGGCGCTCCTTGGTCACGCGCCATCTGAACATGTTCACGCTGATCTCCATTGGCGTGGGCGCGGCATTTATCTTTAGCGCCGTCGCGATGCTGATGCCCGGGATCTTCCCACCCACCATGCAACACGAGGGCAAGGTAGCCATCTACTTCGAATCCGCGGCGGTGATCGTTGTGCTGGTGCTGCTCGGCCAGGTGCTCGAGCTCCGTGCCCGCAGCCGCACGGGCAGCGCCATCAAGGCCTTGCTCAATCTGGCGCCGCCCATGGCGCGGCAAGTTGCAGCGGGCGGCGATCACGAAGTCCCGCTCGAACAGGTGAAAGTCGGTGACTGGTTGCGCGTGGTTCCAGGGGACAAGGTGCCTGTGGATGGCGCGGTGGTGGAGGGTCACTCGAGCGTCGAAGAGTCCATGATCACTGGCGAACCGCTCCCGGTGGAAAAGACAGTCGGCGACAAAGTGACGGCAGGCACCGTCAACGGCTCCGGCAGTTTCGTCATGCGCGCCGAGCGAATTGGAAGCGATACGTTGCTTGGGCAGATCGTGAATATGGTTGGCGAAGCCCAGCGTAGCCGCGCGCCCATTCAAGGCCTCGCCGACAAGGTGGCGGGCATCTTCGTGCCGGTGGTGCTGGCAGTTTCGGCGCTCACCTTCGTCCTCTGGATGTGGCTCGGGCCGGAGCCAAAACTCGCACACGCCATCGTCTGCGCTGTAGCGCTCCTCATCATCGCCTGCCCGTGCGCCCTCGGTCTGGCGACCCCCATGTCCATCATGGTCGGTGTCGGGCGCGGCGCACAGGAAGGCGTGCTGGTGAAGAACGCGGAGGCGCTCGAGCGCTTGGAGAAAGTCACCACGCTGGTCGTGGACAAGACGGGTACGCTCACCGAGGGCAAACCAAAATTGATCGATGTTCTGCCCACCCAAGGTTTTGACCCGACGGACTTGTTGCATCTGGCCGCCTCGCTGGAGCAGAACAGCGAACACCCGCTCGCCGCCGCGATTGTGCGAGGCGCGAAAGAGCGAGGAATCGCTCTCGATACAGTAAAAGAGTTTCGTTCGGTGACGGCGGGCGGTGTCGCCGGCATCATCGCTGGCCGTTCCGTGATGGTCGGCAAACCAGATTTTCTGCGGAGCGAAAAGATCACTGGCCTGGAGGCTGTGGAAGCCTCGGCCGTGAAGCTTCAAGAAGAGGGCAAGACTGCGATGTTTGTCGCGATAGACGGCAAGCCAGGCGGAATTCTCGCTGTCGCCGACCCGATCAAATCCAGCACACCCAAAGCCATCGGCGAACTCCACGCGCTTGGTTTGCAGCTTGTCATGCTCACGGGCGACAACCGCCGTACCGCCGATGCCGTTGCCAAGCACCTCGGCATGGATGCGGTGGAAGCGGAGATCGATCCCGCCGGAAAAGTCGCCTATGTCAAGAAGCTGCGCGCGGAAGGGAAACATGTTGCGATGGCCGGTGACGGCATCAACGACGCGCCTGCGCTCAGCGAGGCAGAAGTCGGCATTGCCATGGGCACCGGCACCGACGTGGCCATGCAAAGCGCAGGCGTGACATTGGTGAAAGGCGACCTTCGCGGCATCGCCAAAGCCATCCGCCTCAGCCGCGCTACCATGCGCAACATTCGGGAAAATCTGTTCTTCGCATTTCTCTACAACGCGCTGGGTATTCCATTGGCGGCGGGGGCGCTTTACCCATTCTTTGGCTGGCTGCTCAGCCCGATCATTGCCGGCGCCGCGATGAGCCTGAGTTCGCTCTCGGTCATCGGCAACGCACTGCGACTAAGGAAAGTAAAGCTGGGATTTTAGGTACAAAACATGAAAACACACATTGCGGCACTCATTCCGGAACTGAACCAGACGCAACCCAATGCGATGAACCACGAGGAGCCGATCGCAAAGACCAACACACTCGCTCCGGAACTGCTTCACAAAATCAACGCCTACTGGCGGGCCGCTAATTATCTGTCGGTCGGCCAGATTTATCTCTATGACAACCCGCTGCTGAAGGAGCCGTTGAAGCTATCGCACGTCAAGCCCTTGGTGGTTGGGCACTGGGGCACGACACCGGGGCAGAACTTCATCTACGTGCATCTGAACCGCGTCATCAAGGAGTATGACCTGGACATGTTTTACATCGCCGGTCCCGGGCACGGCGGCCCGGCCATCGTTGGCAACGTTTACCTGGAAGGCACCTGGAGCGATGTTTACCCGAACGTCACCCAGGACGAAGCCGGCCTGAAGGAGCTGTTCAAGCAGTTTTCGTTTCCCGGCGGAATTTCGAGCCACGTTGCGCCGACCACGCCGGGGTCGATTCACGAAGGTGGGGAGTTGGGATACTCACTCAGCCATGCCTTCGGGGCTGCGTTCGACAATCCCGGTCTCATAGTTGCCTGCGTGATTGGGGACGGGGAAGCAGAAACCGGCCCGCTCGCGACCGCCTGGCAGTCCAACAAGCTTCTCAACCCAATTACCGACGGAGCCGTGCTGCCGATTTTGCACCTCAACGGCTACAAGATCAGTAATCCTACCGTGCTCGCCCGCATCGAGCAGGAGGAGTTGGAGCAGTTCCTGCGAGGCTGCGGCTGGACGCCCCACTTTGTGGAAGGCGACGATCCCGAAACAATGCATCAACTGATGGCCGCCACCATGGAAACGGCCATCGAGGACATCCATCAGATCCAGGAGCATGCCCGGAAGAACAACGACACCACACGGGCACGCTGGCCGATGATCGTGCTCCGATCGCCCAAGGGCTGGACGGGACCGAAAGTGGTGGATGGCCTGCAGATCGAGGGCACCTTCCGGGCGCACCAGGTACCGCTGCTGGTGGATTCCGAGCATCCCGATCATGTGAAGCAGTTGGAGAGCTGGATGAAGAGCTACAAAGCGGAGGAACTGTTCGATGCGAATGGACGGCTCATTGCGGAATTGGCGGAACTAGCCCCAAAAGGCGAGAAAAGAATGGGCGCCAATCCGCACGCCAACGGTGGAATTCTCCTGCGCGATTTGCGCATGCCGGACTTTTGCGTCCACGCGGTCAATGTGCCAGCGCCAGGTGCCGTGAACGCCCAAGACACGCTCGTGCTGGGTAACTTCCTGCGCGACGTGGCCAAGCTAAATCAGGATCAGCGCAATTTCCGCGTCTTCGGTCCCGATGAGACGCTCTCGAATCTGCTGGGCGCGGTTTTCGAAGTCACCAACCGTCAATGGGACGCTCGCACGGTAAAGAACGATGAATTTCTCGCGCCCGCCGGACGCGTGCTCGACTCCATGCTGAGCGAGCACCAGTGCGAAGGCTGGTTGGAAGGATATCTGCTGACCGGACGGCACGGGTTGTTCAATAGCTATGAAGCTTTCATTCGCATTATCGACTCCATGTTCAGCCAGCACGCCAAATGGCTGAAGGTATGTCTGGAATTGCCCTGGCGGCGGAAGATCTCGTCGCTGAACTATCTGCTCGCCTCCCACGTCTGGCAGCAGGATCACAACGGCTTCACTCATCAGGATCCAGGTTTCCTCGACCACGTGATCAACAAGAAGGCCGATATCGTGCGCGTTTATCTGCCGCCCGACGCCAATTGTCTGCTATCGGTTTTCGATCACTGCCTGCGCAGCCGGAACTACGTCAACGTCGTAGTGGCCGGCAAACACGCCCTTCCGCAATGGCTGACCATGGACGCCGCGGTGGTGCATTGCACGGAAGGAATCGGTATCTGGCAATGGGCCAGCAACGATCAGGACGCCGCCCAACCGGACGTAGTGATGGCCTGCTGCGGAGACACTCCCACGCTTGAGATTCTAGCCGCCGTTTCCATCCTTCGCGAGCATCTGCCCGATCTGAAAATCCGGGTGATCAATGTCGTCGATCTGATGAAGCTCCAATCTGCAAGCGAGCACCCGCACGGGCTCGGCGAATCGGATTACGACTCGCTCTTCACGAAAGACAAACACATCGTCTTTGGTTTTCATGGATACCCCTGGTTGGTCCACCGGCTGACCTACCGCAGGACTAACCGTAATTTGCATGTCCGCGGCTACAAGGAAGAGGGCACCATCACGACGGCCTTCGACATGAGGGTGCAGAACGATCTGGATCGCTTCCACCTGGTGGAAGACGTGATCGATCGCGTGCCGAACTTAGGCTCGAAGGGCGCCTACCTGAAGCAGCAGATGCGGGACAAGCTCATCCAGCACAAGCATTACATCGACAAGCACGGCGAAGACATGCCGGAAATCCGGAATTGGAAATGGAAAACAAGGTAGCTCGATGGTGCTTCGAGTGAAGGCTGCGATGCGCCCGATCAAGAACAATTCGCTGTCGATCGTTCTGTTCGCTCTTTTCTTGATCTCCATAAGCGCGCAAAGTTTCGCCGGGTGGCGGCTGCAAAACGAGACTTTGGCAGCGCACGGACAAGCGCCGGTGGGCTATTGGCATAATCTGTCCACCGGTACTTTTCTGGAGGGCCTGGCAACCAATTGGCAGGCCGCGTTCCTGCAGCTTGGCTCGCTGATCGTATTCAGCGGTTTCCTATATCAGCGCGGCGCACCGCATTCCCGTGATCCGACCAAGCCGAAAAACGAGCAAAAGGACCGCGAAGAGTCTGGCCGATTCTCGTGGACTTACCGCCATTCGCTGTTCCTGGCGTTTGTGGCGTTGTTTGCGCTCTCGCTTGCACTCGATGCCGTGGTGGGCGACAAAGCCTACAACGAGGTACGCATGCTCGGGGCCCAGCCGCCTATCTCCATTGCGGCATTTCTGAGTTCGGCTAAATTCTGGTCGTCAACCCTCGACACGTGGCAGGCCGAATATCTGGCGATCGCAGTCTTCGTCGTCCTCAGCATATTTCTGCGTCAGCAAGACTCGGCGGAGTCTAAGCCGGTCGAGTCCAGCAACGAAAGAACAGGTGAGGCGAACAAATGAGGAATCAGGCTCGGGTCGCGCACGATGCGCTCCATATTGGGCGCTGGACAACAAATTGCTTTGAAACAAATCGAAGGAGTGCCTTGTGCCCATTCAACTCGATGACGACAACGACGGAAAGATTCTCGACATTCACGTGAGCGGAAAGCTGAGTAAAGCAGATTACGAGCATTTTGTGGCCGAGTTCGAGCGGATCCTCGGGCGCCAGGGCAAGCTGCGCGTGCTGTTCGACATGAGCGGTTTCCACGGCTGGGAAGCCGGCGCCAGGTGGGAAGACTTCAAGTTCGACATAAGACACTTCGCCGACATCGAACGGCTCGCGATGGTCGGGGATAGGAAGTAGAGCACGTGTCGGCGACCTTCTTCAAGCCATTCACGGACGCGACCATCCGATACTTCGATGAGGCCAACTCCGCCGAGGCGCGGAAGTGGTTGAGTGAATCGTCGCCAGCCGCGGTCCTGCGCGCCGGAAATCTGTAACTAGCAATGGAGTAACCCAAGTGAATACGCAAGAGCTTAAACATATCGCGGGGAAAATAGTCGCCGACGACAAGGGCCTGCTGGCGATGGATGAAAGCAATCCAACCTGCGAGAAACGATTTGCGAAATGGGGAATTCCCCAGACTGTGGAGGCACGTCGCGCTTATCGGGAATTGATTGTCACCACTCCCGGTCTCGGTGAGTGCATCAGTGGCGCGATTCTCTACGACGAGACGATCCGGCAGAAGAAGAAAGATGGCACGCCCTTTGTTAAGGCGATCACCGATGCGGGAATCGTTCCCGGCATCAAAGTGGATACCGGCGCAAAGGACATGGCCGCTCATCCCGGAGAGAAAGTAACCGAGGGTCTGGACGGATTGCGCGGCCGCCTGGCTGAATACTCTCAAATGGGTGCGCGTTTTGCCAAATGGCGCGCGGTGATTGCTTTAGGCGATGGCATTCCGAGCCGGGCTGCATCGAGGCCAACGCGCAGGCGCTGGCTCGCTATGCCGCGTTGTGCCAGGAAGCGGGCCTGGTCCCCGTCGTCGAACCGGAAGTGCTCATGGACGGCGAGCATTCGCTTGACCGGTGCCGCGAGGTAACCGAGGAAGTCCTGCGAACGGTCTTCACCCAGCTTTACGAACAAGGGGTGATGCTCGAGGGTATGATTCTGAAGCCCAACATGGTGCTTCCGGGCTTGGCGTGTCCCCAGCAAGAATCGGTGGACGAGGTGGCGGACGCCACGGTGAGGTGCCTCTTGCGAGCCGTTCCCGCCGCCGTTCCGGGGGTCGCTTTCTTATCGGGCGGCCAACCCAGCGAACTGGCCTCGGCCCGTTTGAACGCCATGAATGTCAGGTTCAAGTCGCGATTGCCCTGGGCGGTGGCGTTTTCGTTTGCCCGGGCCATTCAACAACCGGCTCTGGAGATTTGGCGAGGCAAAGAGTCCAATGTGGTGGCGGCGCAGCAAGCTCTGTCACATCGAGCCAGGTGCAACCAGGCGGCGCGACGTGGCGAATACAATCCCGCGACGGATAAGGATATGAGCGCGACAACGATCATCCCGCAAGTCGTGAAACCTGCGGCATGAGGCAGTGTGCAAGTGATAAGGAGCAAACCATGGACATACAAATCAATACCGACCATAACATCGAAGGCCACGAGGCGCTGGCGGCACAGGTAAGTGAGGCAGTCGAGAGTGCTCTGAGCCTGGTGAGCGATCACATCACGCGAGTGGAAGTCCACCTCAGCGACGAGAACGGCGACAAGCATGGCCAGAGCGACAAGCGCTGCATGATGGAAGCCCGCTTGGCAGGCCGCCAACCCATCGCGATCAGTCACCAGGCTGCGACCTTGGTTCAAGCCGTCGACGGCGCTTCGGATAAGTTGACCCGGTTGATCGAGAGCACGCTCGGACGGCGGCGGCATCAAGAAAGCCGCAGGGCTGACCCGCTTCTCCGTCGGCAGAAATACGCAGGCCAGTCATGGGTAGCGCCAGATTGAGGCATCGCCGCAAGATTGACGGCGCCGGAGACCTCGAACTCAAAAGGCGTGAAAGCAATGAATGAGAGCAACTACAGTCATCACGGGAACAGAGAGCCGGAGCGCTTAACCTTCGCACCTCGCATAGAAAATGACCGGGCATGAGCCAAACGTCGCTATACCCGCTACGATTCGAGCCGATCTATCAATTTCGGTTATGGGGCGGCCGGCACTTGGCCGACCTGCTCACAGCACCGCTGCCTGGCGACGGCCCGATCGGGGAAGCCTGGATGCTGAGCGACCGCGATGACCATCCGAGCTGCGTTGCCGACGGATCTCTCCAAGGTCAGACCATCGGTCAAGTGCTGGAGCAATTTCCAGAACAGGTAATGGGAACATTCGCGGGGCGTTTCCGCCGATTCCCACTTCTGCTGAAATTCCTCGACGTACGTGAAATGCTCTCCGTGCAGGTGCATCCAACGGATCCTGCGACCGCCAAGACTGAAGCGTGGGTTGTATTGGAAGCGGGAATAAAATGCCGTATCTATGCGGGTTTGAAGCCGCGAACCACCAAGGGGGTTCTGCGGCAAGCGCTAAGAGACGGGACGGTGGCGGACGACATTGCATGCTTTCATCCCAAGCTCGGCGATGCCGTCTTCCTGCCTGCCAGGACGATTCACTCGCTGGGCGGCGGCGTCATGGTGTTCGAGGTTCAGCAAAATAGCGACACGACGTTTCGCCTGTTCGACTGGAACCACGTCGATCCGAAGACCGGCCAACTGAGAGCACTCCAGGTGGATCAGGCGCTGGCCTGCATCAATTTTGGGCAGTGTGCGGGAGGATTGGTCGCGCCGGTAGTGGAGCAGACATCGCCAGTTCGCCGCGAAAGACTTTTCCACTGCGACTACTTCTGGTTGTCTCGCGTGCGTGGCGAATCCCCGTTTACGGTGGGAGCCACGGGTGTGCCGCGCGTGCTGGTATGCATCGACGGCCAGGGGCAACTCAAGCATGCCGGCGCGACATATGAAATCGGAAAAGGCGACGTGTTTCTGATACCGGCAGTTCTCGGTATGTGTACCTTTCAGCCGCGAGGCCCAGTGAACGTTTTGGAAATCGAGATACCGGAATGAAACAACTGATTGTGTTCGATCTGGACGGCACACTCGCCGAGAGTAAATCATCGATCGACGACGAAATGTCGCGACTGTTGGACGACCTCCTCGGCATCCTCAAAGTGGCCGTGATCTCCGGAGGCGACTGGCCCCAGTTTGAAAAACAGGTCCTCTCCCATCTTGCCCATAACGGGAGCCTGGCGAACCTGTCGCTTCTTCCGACCTGTGGAACAAAGTTCTTTCGCTATGCAGGCGATTGGAAAAAGATCTACTCGGAAGATTTCACGGCGGCCGAAAAAGAGAAGATTATCGGTTCGCTAAAGAAGGCGGTCGCAGAGGCCGGATTCAAGGTCGAAAAAGTGTGGGGAGACGCGATTGAGGACCGGGGAAGCCAGATCACGTATTCCGCGTTAGGCCAGGAGGCTCCATTAGAACAAAAGACGAAATGGGATCCCGATTTCGCAAAGCGGAAGAAGATCAAGGCGCTTCTCGATCCGTTGATTCCCGGGTTTTCTGTCCGCATGGGCGGCGCGACATCCATTGATGTCACCAAACCTGGCATCGACAAGGCCTACGGAATCGGGAAACTCAAAGACGTTCTTGGCATTTCATTAAAGGAAATGATTTTCGTCGGCGATGCCCTGTTCCCTGGCGGGAACGACTATCCAGCTGAACAAACCGGTGTCATCTCCATCCCCGTGCGTGGACCTCATGAGACAAAGCGGGTGATCGAAACGGTGATCGCTTGTCTATCGGACCACGGTCAGGAAGCGCTGAAGTTATGAGTGGATTTAAGCTGAAACGCCTGGGAATGATGATGGAGCCAGAACCGGGGAATCCTCAGGAGGTCGAAGGCGTCCTGAATCCGGCTGCCGTACGCGGTCCCGATGGTGAACTCTACCTATTCCCGCGGCTGGTTGCCAAAGCGAACTATTCGCGCATCGGCATAGCACGAGTGCGGTTCAATGCAGCCGGTGATCCGGCCGGCGTAGAACGGCTTGGCATCGCGCTGGAGCCCGAAGCGGATTATGAACGGCGGCCCAATGGCGGTGGTGGCTGCGAGGATCCGCGGATCTCTTTCGTGGAGCCGTTGAAGCGGTACCTGATGACTTACGCGGCATTTTCGGCCCAGGGTCCGCGAATCGCTATGGCAATATCGGAGGATCTGTTCCATTGGCGGCGCATCGGACTCGCGCGCTTCGGCCCGTATCAGGGCATTGATTTCGACGACGTGGACGACAAAGATGCCAGCCTCTTCCCCGTGGCCATTCCGAATCCATCCGGGCACCCGGAAATGGCGCTCCTCCACCGGCCGCTTTTCCCCGGCACGCGTCCCGAGGAAACGGCCACCGGCCCGGCGCTGCGCGACGTGGATCTCAGCCGGGAGAGTATCTGGATTTCCTATTGTCCGATGACGCTCGATGGCTGCGAGCCGCATTGTTTCGGCAAGTTCACCTCTCATCATCGGCTGGCTACTCCGGTGTCGCCGTGGGAGCGGCTGAAAATTGGCGCGGGTACTCCACCGGTCCTGACCCGCCACGGCTGGCTGATCGTTTACCACGGGGTGAGCGAAATGGAGCAGGCGAGCAAAGGTACCCACCCGCTTCGATATTCCGCCGGCGTGATGGTGCTGTCGAAGCAACATCCGCAAATCATCCGCTATCGTTCTACGGAGCCGGTGTTGACGCCTTCGCTCCCGCAAGAACGCGATGGGACCGTAGCGAACGTGGTGTTTCCCACCGGCATCGACCGGCGGGACGATATCGGCTTGCCGGATCGTTTCGACATCTACTATGGGATGGCCGACAGCCGGATTGGCGTGGCACGTCTGGACGTGCCGGAATTATTGCTGCCTGGAGGAGTTGCAGACTCTCCGGAAGCAAAGGTTTAACGATTCCAGGAATACAGAACAGGAGACGTCACTATGACACCAACTGCTGAAAAGCCCGAAGCAAAGTCCGAATCGAAGCCCGAAACAAAACCAGAAACGAAGCCAGCGGCGCCCGGAGCGAAGTCCGACGCGCAGAAAAACCTGAAATCGATTCCCATGGAGGAGCTCCAGAAAAAGCTGGGATCCTCGCCGGACGGCCTGAGTGAAGCCGAGGCGAAAAAACGGCTGACTCAATATGGGCCCAACGAGATCGCGGAAAAGAAAGAAAATCCGTACCTGAAATTCCTGAGCTATTTCTGGGGCCCGATACCGTGGATGATCGAAGCCGCGGTGATTCTGTCGGCCGCGGTCCGGCACTGGCCGGATTTCTTCATCATCCTGCTCCTGCTGTTGTCTAACGCCGTCGTCGGATTCTGGGAAGAACATCAGGCCGGCAATGCGATCGCCGCACTCAGGAAGCAGCTGGCAATCAAAGCCAAAGTCAAACGAGACGGGAAATGGACTGACCCTTCGGCGAAGGAACTGGTGCCGGGCGACGTCATCCGCCTGAAGCTGGGCGATATCGTTCCAGCCGATGCGCGCTTGCTGCCGGGCGATCCGGCGGAAGTGGACCAGTCCGCGCTCACCGGCGAATCTTTGCCCGCCACAAAAAAGCCCGGCGACGCGGTATTTTCCGGATCCATCATTCGCCAGGGCGAGAGCGAAGGAATAGTCTATGCAACGGGTACGGACACCTACTTCGGCAAGACCGCGCAGATGGTGCAGGGACCGGAATCGGTCAGCCATTTCCAGAGAGCTGTGCTGAAGATCGGCGATTACCTGATTGTCCTGGCTGTAGTTTTAGTGGCGGTGATCGTCACGGTCGCGCTGTTCCGTCACGATCCGGTCATGGGTACGCTGGAGTTTGCCCTGGTCCTCCTGGTGGCCGCGATTCCAGTGGCGATGCCCACCGTCTTGTCGGTGACTATGGCAGTGGGCGCACGCCTTCTGGCGAAAAAACAAGCCATTATCACCCGCCTCTCGGCTATCGAAGAACTGGCAGGCGTGGACATCCTGTGCTCGGACAAGACCGGCACTCTGACCCAGAACAAGCTGACATTGGGCGATCCATTCACGCTGCATGGTATTCCCGCCGATCAAGTGATTCTCTGGGCCGCGCTCGCTTCGCGCGCCGAAGACAAGGACACCATCGACCTTGCGGTGATCGGCGGCGTCAAAGACGACAAGACCCTGAAGGGCTATCAGGTGGTCCATTTCCAGCCGTTCGATCCGGTGCATAAGCGCACTGAAGCCATGGTGAAAGGCGCGGACGGAAAGCAGTTCTATGTGGCCAAAGGCGCCCCACAGGTAATTCTCAAGATGGCCACCAACGCCGGAGAGGTAAAAGCCGGTGTCGAGAAAGCTGTTGACGAATTTGCTGGACGCGGCTTCCGTTCTCTGGGCGTGGCGCGGGCAGAGGAACAAGGCAAGTGGCAGATCGTGGGCGTGTTGCCGATGTTTGATCCGCCTCGCCCCCAGGCCAAAGCAACCATCGCGAGCGCCCGCGAGATGGGCGTCAGCGTCAAGATGGTTACTGGCGATCAAATGGCGATCGCCAAAGAAACGGCCAACCAGCTCGGGATGGGCACGAATATTCTCGATGCCAGCGGATTAGGCGATATCAAGCATCACGAGACGGCGCAGGCCGCGGAAGCAATCGAAAAGGCGGACGGTTTCGCGCAGGTTTTCCCCGAACATAAATACCATATCGTGGATGTCCTGCAGCAACGCGGCCACATCGTCGGCATGACCGGCGACGGCGTAAACGACGCTCCGGCCCTGAAGAAAGCAGACTGCGGCATCGCCGTTTCGGGCGCGACAGACACGGCGCGCGCGGCCGCTTCCATCGTGTTGCTGGCGTCCGGCCTGTCGGTAATCATCGACGCAATCAAGGAGAGCCGGCGCATTTTCCAGCGGATGAACAGCTACGCGATGTACCGCATCGCCGAGACGCTGCGCGTGCTGTTCTTTATGACGCTGGCGATCCTGGTGTTTAACTTCTATCCGGTGACCGCGGTGATGATCGTGATGATCGCGTTGCTCAACGACGGAGCCATCCTTTCCATCGCATACGACAACGTTCATTACAAAGACAAGCCCGAGGCATGGAACATGCGCCTGGTGCTGGGGATCTCAACAGTGCTGGGCGTTATCGGTGTGGTGGCTGCGTTTGGCCTGTTTTATCTGGGTGAGCGTGTATTTCATCTCGATCGCGATCACATCCAAACGCTGATGTATTTGAAGCTTTCCGTGGCTGGACATCTGACGATTTTCCTGACCCGCACTCGCGGTCCTTTCTGGTCCATACGCCCTGCGAAGATTCTGTGGATGGCGGTGCTCGGCACGCAAACCATTGCGACTTTGATCGCCGTCTACGGGCTGTTTATGACACCCCTCGGCTGGGGCTGGGCAGCATTCGTTTGGGGCTACGCTCTGGCTTGGGCTCTGGTGAACGACCGCGTGAAACTGCTTGCCTATCGAATTTTTGATCCTACGAAAGCTCCATTGTTGTCCAAGAAGCCGGCCAAGAAACCAGCCGATCCGATACCTGACATCGCCACACGGGCTTACGAAATTTACGAAGATCGAGGCCACCACGATGGCCAGGCGGATCAGGACTGGCTCGAGGCGGAGACCGAGATTCGGAGAGGCCAGGGAGCATCGGTGAATGCTCCCCACCTCGCCACGCCGAAGGCATGAAGATGAAATTCAAATCGAATTTACAGGAGGGGCATAGTATGCAGATCCAAGTCCATACAGACCACAATATCGAAGGCCACCAGGCCCTTATTGATCACGTCAGTGGCGTCGTGGAGAGGGCGCTGAACCGGGTCAGCGAACACATCACGAGAGTGGAAGTACACCTGAGCGACGTGAACGGCGATAAGAGCGGACCGGGCGACAAACGCTGCATGATGGAAGCCCGTCTGGAAGGCCGCCAACCCGTCGCTGTCACTCACCAGGCAGCGACCTTGGACCAAGCCGTCGATGACGCTGCGGATAAGTTAACCCGATTGATCGAGAGCACCCTCGGGCGGAGGAGCGATCAAGCGAATCGCAGAACGGACCCAGATCCGCAGGGGCTGGAACAGATCAAACGTTCATGAGCTCCTGCGCGGCCATGACCCACGGCACGGCAGGCCTTTGCCGATATCGAGTGGTTCTACGGGCGGCGCTAGTCGTTTTTGTGTGCGACCCGCTGACCTTCACGGCCGTAGCGCAGGAACCAGCCGGCAAAACCGCCGTTCCACAGCAAACAACCGTCTCCGCGCCGGAGAATCTTTCCCCGGCGCCGGCTGAGGTAAGCGTGCATCCCGTAGCGCACGATGAACAGATCCGCGCGCGGCTCCAGCGGGTCTTTCTTGCCACCGACTCATTCATCAACCCGCAGGTCCGGGTCGAGGACGGTGTGGTCTTCCTCCACGGGAAGGTGGAGTCCGCTGAGCTGAAGAAATGGGCTGGCGATTTGGCGCGGAATACTCAGGATGTCGTCGCCGTGGCCAACCAAATGGCAGTCATCGAGCCGTCGGTATGGGATTTCCGTCCGGCGTGGAGCGGATTGTTGATCTTATGGCGCGATTTTATCCGCTCCCTTCCGACCCTCGGATTTGGTCTGCTCATCCTCGCTCTGTCGGTCGGCGCCGGTATGCTGGCAACGTTGGGTGCCCGCGCGTTCCTTCTCCGGAGAATTAGCGCGAGTCTCCTTCGAAATGTGATCGCGTGCGGAGTAGGTGTGCTCGTTTTCCTGTTCGGCACCTACATCGTTTTAAGAGTCTGCGGCCTCACTCAACTCGCCCTGACCGTGGTAGGCGGCACCGGCCTGATCGGGCTGGCCGTCGGCCTCGCCTTCCGGGACATCACGGAAAACTTTCTGGCCAGCATCGTCCTCAGCATGCAGCGGCCATTCGAGACTGGCGATCTGCTCGAGGTTGTCGGCGTGACAGGATATGTCCAGCAGCTGAATGTGCGTTCGACGATCTTGATGACCCTCGAAGGCAACCTCGTGCAGATCCCGAACGCTACCATTTACAAGAGCAATCTCCGCAACTTCACCACCAACTCCAACCGGCGCGAGGACTTCGTCGTCGGCATCGGCTACTGCGATTCAATCAACGCTGCCCAGGAGATTGCACGGAAGGTGCTGGTGGACCACCCCGCCATTTTGAACGACCCCGAGCCGTGGGTGCTGGCTGACAGCCTGGGGCAGGCAACCATCAATCTGCGCGTGTACTTCTGGATCAACGGCCGCGAACACAGTTGGTTAAAGGTGCGGTCTTCGGTGATCCGCCTGGTGAAACTCGCCTTTCAGGAGCATGGGATCTCGATGTCCGACGAGGCCCGAGAGATCATTTTTCCTCAAGGCGTACCCGTTACCATGCTCAATGGGAAACCGGCAGACGATCACGATGTCAGGCCAAGAAAACAGCTTCCCGCGGATTCGCCGCACGGAGAACCCGATGCAGTGTCCACGAAAGCGGAGGCTGGCTTTTCGAGCGAAGCCGTTGTCATTGAGGAACAGGCGCGGCAGGCACAGCCATTGAAGCACCGGGAGAATCTCCTGCCAGTTGCTCTCGGCCCTCCTACTTCAGAGAAACAGGCGAAAGCAAAACCCATAAGGGAAAATGCGTGAACGTCATTGAAGGCCACCGGAGATTGAGGCGCAACCAGGGCAGCTTGTGAAAGCGAAGGGTCAAGATGAAGATCAATTCAAAGGATTTTCGGGTGAGCGGGAAAAAGGTCAAACTCAGTAAATGGCCGACTATTGTTAAGCCCGTTTACAAGTCGAAGGAGCAGTATCAGAAGCTCCTGGCCTCGCAGGTTGAGCGGCTCAGCTCGCTGCAGCACCTTCATTACGCGTCCCACCGCTATGCCTTGCTGCTGATTTTTCAAGGGATGGACGCTGGCGGCAAGGACGGCGCTATCCGGCACGTCATGTCCGGCGTGAATCCACAAGGCTGCCAGGTTTTCAGTTTCAAACAACCGAGCGCCAACGAACTGGAACACGATTTCCTGTGGCGCACGACATGCGTGCTTCCGGAACGCGGGCGGATTGGCATATTTAACCGTTCCTATTATGAGGAAGTGCTGGTTGTCCGAGTGCATCCGGAGATTCTCCGTGGCCAGGGGCTTCCGGAAGAGTTGCGCGACAAGAAAACCATCTGGGAGGAGCGCTATCGTTCCATTGTGGATCTGGAAAGCCACCTCTATCGCAACGGAACGCGAATCGTTAAGTTCTTCCTCCACCTCTCGAAAAACGAACAACGAAAGCGCTTCCTTGAGCGCATTGATGAACCGGATCACAACTGGAAATTCAGCGCCGCGGACATTCATGAGCGGAAATACTGGAAGGATTACATGCACGCTTATGAGGAGTGCCTGAACGCCACCAGCACCCATCACGCGCATTGGTACGTCGTTCCGGCCGACGATAAGGAGAACGCCAGGTTGATCGTTTCCCAAATTGTCGTGGATACGTTCGACGACCTGAAGATGGCGTATCCCAAGACCACTCCGAAGCGCCGGCTAGAATTGAAGTCGATTCGCGAGCTGCTCACCAAATAAAGGTTGAATATGGCCTCATCTCCCGTTCAGGCAAACTGTGGCTTTCGTGCTCATCGGGTTTGGCAATCAAGCCATATTCGTTGTGGGAGGAAACACTCGCGACGGTGGCGATCTTTGCATTCTTCGTGGACTTTGCCAAAGGCTCTGTGTTCAAGCGCTTAGATTGAGTACGCTACAGGGCCGCGACCGCAAGGAAGTCGGTATTGCCACAGGCAGCTAGTCTAGGCGTCGCATACGGAAGACGGCGCTCTGGAAGTGGTTTCGAAAGGACCGAATGCTCTTATGAATGCGCGCGATAAAAGAACAGTGGACCGCTTGCGCGGTGGAATCGCTCAGTTGAAGCGCGAGAAGTTTCAATTGCTGCAACTGATCGCTGCCGCTCCCGTCGGTTTCGCACTTCTCGATCAACATCTGCGATTTGTCCTTATTAACGCCGCTCTGAAGGTCATTGACGGCCAATTGGCAAACGATCACGTCGGCCAGACCCTTCGTCAAGTGATTCCCGAGCACGCTTCCGCGCTCGAACCATTATGCCGCGAAGTCCTTCGGACTCAAATGCCAATTCTCAACGTTCAGATCAGCGGCGTTCCGGTGCCGGGACGCGCCAATGCGCGAGTTTGTTTGGCAAGTCTTTACGCCGTTCGTCCCAATGGTAAGACGTTGAACCTCGGGCTCATAATCAGGGACGTCAGCTTGTACAAATTGGAGACGATTGGCCAGTTCAGTTCCCTGATGACCGAGGACTTTAACGCGGTCTTGTCCTCAATTGCCGGAAGTTTCAACGTAACACTCGACAATCTGCCACAGACTCACCCCGCTTTCACCGGGCTCAGAAAGGCACTGCAATCGAGCGAGAAAGGCGCACAGTTGATCCGCCACCTGCTGGCCTTGGCCCGTAAGGGCGGACCTCTTCTGACCAGCCGTGAACAACAGATACTGGAGCTGATTTCGGACGGCAAGAGTTCCCAACAGACTGCACGGTCTCTCAGAATAAGCTTTAAGACCGTGGCCGCACATCGCGCCGCTATCATGAAGAAACTTGACGTTCATGAGACCGCCAGTCTGATACGGCACGCTGTCCGGCAGGGCCTAATCCAGGCTTGACAAGAACCTCGGTTCAATGACCTATACTTGTCTTAGTGGGCGCGTGTCACTTCGCATTCGCAATGCATCCCTAAGGCGCTGTGCTAGAGACACATACGGATGATCTTGGCGTTCACTTGGTGTCTTCATGCCAATGCGTTCCGCCCGGGCAACCGACTAATGGCGCACTCGCCCTTAGGAATGCTATATAAATCTGTGTACGTGTGTGCAATGAATGTTGCCGACTCGGCGATGCGAGAAGTGCACGAATCATCTCGTTCGATTCCTGCCGGTTTCGTGGTGATGCACGCCTACAAGGTCTACCGGATCAATCAAAGGCTGTTGCTTCCATATCCCTGGGATGGGACACGTGCGTGTCTGGCGGTAAGTTTGAAGTAGTAGGTGGGCACCAGTGTCTTCACTGGATCTTCGCAAGATGTGATTGATGGAAAAGCAAGGCCCAAGAATACTACTTGTGGACGACGAAGAGGCGATCCAACGCACTCTCAGTACCGTGCTGCCTCCGGCTGGCTACACCGTTTATCAAGTCCGCGAAGGAAAAGAGGCTCTACGGAAAGTTCAGTCTATCCGACCGGATTTGATTCTTCTCGATCTTGGCCTGCCCGACATAGATGGCAAGGAAGTCATACGGGGATTACGAGAGCAGGCCATCGCGCCCATTATCGTCATCTCGGTACGTGATAACGAAACCGAGAAAGTCACTGCTCTCGACACCGGCGCTCACGACTATCTCACGAAGCCGTTTACCATCCCAGAGTTGCTGGCGCGCATGCGCGCCACCCTGCGCAGCGTCAGCGCAACACAGGATGATGTCTTTTCCGTGGGTGATCTCAGAGTCGATTTGGTCCGGAGAGAAGTGTTTGTCGGCGAGAGCCCGGTGAAACTGACGGCCACCGAATATGACCTTCTTAAGGTGCTGGTTCATCATGCCGGCCGCGTTCGGACGCACCATCAACTGATTCATGAACTGTGGGG
>Ga0302325_10003555_pt1 | contig 36651 bp, 30 predicted proteins | sample Palsa_T0_2_FD_201948 | JGI IMG/M metagenome (GOLD analysis project Ga0302325, IMG submission 201948) | Peat permafrost microbial communities from Stordalen Mire near Abisko, Sweden - Palsa_T0_2 | ecosystem: Environmental > Terrestrial > Soil > Palsa > Peat permafrost | place: Sweden: Abisko...
CGACGTAGTGGTGGTTTACCGGGAGCTGGTCGTCAACGAGACAGCCGAGGGTGACCTCGCGACGATAATGGTCGAGCGGACGCCCGAAGACGAGCGCAAATTCATTCAGCGCGAATTCTTATCGCCGGATGCCTGGGCGAAAAGAGGCAGTGCGAACACCGTCGCAGAGCAATTCGAAGATGTCTTCCGCCGGTACGGTCTGCCAGGTCCGGAACCAGCAGACGACGATCGCATCGGTGGCTGGCGGCTGATGCACAACGGCTTCCGGCAGACTAGCGCTCTGCGCGGCGCGACCGTGGATGCCGAGCGCGCCCGGCAGGGTCCGCTACTGCTCGTCAGCGCGAATTGCCCTGAAGTGATTTCTGCCCTCCCGTTGTTGACCCGCGACAACATCCATCCGGGAAAGCTGGAAGACGTCCTTAAGACGAACACCAAACACGACGACATCGGCGATTGCCTGCGGTACGGGTACAAGTCGATGCTGGACCCGAAGTCCCGGGCTCCTCGGGAGGTGAGAATGCAGGAGATCCTTGCCCTCCACCAAGACCCGACCGCGAGGGCGATGGCGATGCTGGAGTTCAAGCAACGGGAAAGAGAGGGAAGACGCAACACGCGGCGGGGGAGCTTTCGTTGAGAATTCGCATGGAGAGGCGAAGGCTGGGCGAACGTGAGCTGCAATCGGCGCGCGTGCTTTTCATACGCACCCGACAAAACGGCGCGGGTTTCGGAATGGCGCAAAGACAGAAGACCCGAAGGACGCAGAGGTCATAGCCGCTCATCAGGGTAACCGACCCGACTCGTGGATCTCCGCCCTATATCCCTGCCGAAAGCATTCCACAATAGGCTTTGGCGTCAGCACCGTCGCGATGGAGTCCGCGGGCCGGGCTTCACGCCTCGCGTAGCCTTCCGGAGTCCAGAGCAGCATCGCATCACCCAGCATCAGATAGGCGTCGCCCTCGACCTGAATGAAGCAGCCGTCCGGCAGTGAGCCCAGGGCCGCTTCATAAGTGATCTTTTTCCCTCTGTCGATGCGCGCATTATGCATCTCCAAATCCATTTCGTCGGCGAAGGGTGGTTCATCCAGGCGACGCGCCAGCTGCCATGCGTCCTTAAAAGCTTTATATCGCTCCCGGCGGCATTCCGCGCAAGGCCTGTGCCCGGCAGCAAAGGCCGTGGCTTCGTCGAGAAAGAAGAGCTCTGTGTAGCGGTTCGGCGACATCACGATGCGATGCCGCCCGCGGAACTCCAGAACGCAAGCGATCCAGCGCCTGCTTTTGTAAGCGCGCACGATTTCCCGATCGGCGTGGTGAAGCGCTCCGCCCCGGTTGCCCATTATCGTGCCTCGCGCTCCAGTCCTGATCAGGTTACCGAAGGGGTCGACTCGGTTTTGGAGGGGCATTCGAAGTAATTTTGCCACAGCATTCGAAGTGGCCTCAGGCCATGGCAAATCAGGCTATAGTTGCGGGCTTATAATATTGCCTTCGGCGATCCTATGCGCTCAGATACATCTGAACCCAGACCTTGTACCAAGGAGAGAAATAGATCAGGCAACGCGGATTCCCCGTCCGGTTGGCGGCGGTTCCTCCCAGGGCCTAGCAAAGGGAGCGATGGACCAGGCTGATTTCTGGCAGCAATGTGAGCAAGCTTTTCTCCGTTACGGTAACGAAGAAAATGAAAAACTCGTGGTCCGCTGGGACGCGAAGCACGGCGACGCTTGGAGCTTCGAAGGCTCACCGGATTGTGCGCGAGAGTTCAAGGCTTTGGCACAACAGAGCGGGGCTGGCTTAACCAGAAAATTGACACCGGACGCGTGGAAAGACTGGCTTGATGCCCTCCGGGAAAACGGATACGACAGTCGGGTCACACAAACATCCGAAGCGCTGGCAGCTGAAAAGGAGCGGCAGGCCCGTGGCCTGATAGCGGAGCTGGGGAGGCGAAAGCCGGGCTCGCTGGCGGCGTCCTTCCTAAAGAGGGCAGCGGCTACAGGGGAGAAAGCCATGCTCTCGTTCGAAGCATTCTCGGGCATAATCAAGGCGCCGTTCAGAAAGTCCGCCTTGCTCTGCCGGGAGAAGGGTACTGAAGCATTGTTTACCGCGAACCAACCCGATGAGCCGGTCAATGTACAAGATTTTGCGGACTTACTTAATCCTCTCCTTGGGTCGGTTAACGCTGAATCCGAGTATTCCCTACGAATGCTGGGCGAAGACATCACTGGCGAGATGCCTTCCCGTCTTAAGCCTGGCCCACCGACAGACTACGAAACCGCATCCCGCGTGGCTCAAACTGTCGCGGAGATCGTGGCGGAAAGTAATTGGCGCTCAAGGCTGGATGAACTCTGTGATGCTCTCGATGACAAGAAGATCCCTCGTCCAAAGACTTGGCGTAAACGTAATCCCCCGATTGGGAGTTGGGCAGACGCTGCGACAACGGATCGTGACCTGGCCAAAAAGGCCATCGCGCATCACCTAAAGATCGCCCGCGGATAATTTTCTCCGAACTTTCGCGAACTTTCTCCGGTCCTCGACTGTTCTGTAGCGCCCATATTTGCTCGCTATTCATCGCGAAAATTGCTCGTCTAATTTTCGCTGTCCATGATTGCATCATGGATTCGAAAACGACGTTGCTCAACGAGCGTGAGGCCGCCCGATGGCTCGGATTGAGTGTTGCGACGATGCGCCGCCGGCGGTTGCTGCGCCAGCCGCCCGCATGGGTGAAATTGGGCGCGCGAGTTCTGTATCGGAAGCAGGATCTTGAGTTCTTCGTCACCGCGAATGTAGTCCGTTTGCCCAACGATACAGCAAAGGATCGGCGATGAACAGCCCCCGCAACCCACCCGACTGGGGCACTCCATTAAACGAAAGAGATTACGACTGGCTCAGCCAGTCTTGGATCACAGGCGAACTGGCTGATCAAGCTATGCTTCGCCGAGTTGATGCGCAACAGGGTCGTGAAATCGTCGGTCAAAAAGGGACTCGTGACTGTTCAGGAATACTAATCCCCTACTACTGGCCGGACGGGCCCCACCCCTTTAGTTACCGAGTTCGGCGCGACCATCCAGAATTGGAAGCGGGAAAGGACGGGCGCCTCAAGCAGAAGGGGAAGTATCTAGGCGCGCCTGGCGGCGCCAACCGGCTCTATATTCCACCGGGCGTTACGCTTGAACAGCTTCGAGACACCGCGCGCCCAATTGTGATCGTGGAGGGTGAGAAGAAGGCCCTCGCACTCTGGAGGCTCGCCAATTACGAGAGGGACACACCGCGATTCGTCCCAATCGCGATCGCGGGCGTCTGGAGCTGGCGCGGCAAGGTTGGTAAAGCCCCCGGACCGAGAGGCGAGCGGGTCGATGTGCACGGACCGATTACGGATCTGAACCGAATTGAATGGAATGGTCGCACCGTGTTGATCGTGTTCGATGCGGATGTGAAAACCAACGATAGTGTCCATTGGGCAAGGAAAGGCATCGCGAAAGTGCTCACGACCCGGAGCGCGAAGGTGCGTTTCATCAATATGCCCCAGGACTCCGGCGTAAACGGCATCGATGAGTTGCTTGTCGCGTGGGGACCGGATCGAGTCCTGAAGTTGTTTGATCAATCCGATGGCGAACCTCCGAGTGAGCTCGATCTCAACCAGTCCCAGGTTCTCATCGCACTTTGCGATGATGCCAAGCTGTTCCATACACCAGACGGTGAGGCGTATGCTCAGGTGCTCGTAGAAGATCACCGGGAAACGTGGGCCCTGCGCAGCAAGGGCTTTAAGCGCTGGATGGTCCGAAAATTTTACCAACAGTCCGGCAAGCCGCCTGGGTCACAGGCATTGCAGGATGCGATTGGGTTTCTCGAGGCAAAGGCTCAATTCGACGGTCTCGAAGCTCCCTTGTTCGTGCGCGTTGCTGAACACTTTGGCCGAGTCTACTTTGATCTTTGCGATGCGAAGTGGCGTGTCGCAGAGATTGGTCCAAGGGGCTGGCGAGTGATCTCCGATCCGCCCGTTCATTTTCGCCGGCCAAGAGGGATGCAAACTCTGCCAGAGCCGGTCGCCGGAGGCTCGATCGCGCTACTGCGGAACTTCATTAACGTTGGTGACGACAGCAATTGGATTCTTTGCGTCAGCTGGCTTGTGGCCGCTTGTAGACCCAGGGGGCCGTTTCCGATCCTGATCCTGCAGGGTGAACAGGGGTCCGCCAAGAGTACGATGGTGAAACTTCTCCGCAAAATCATTGACCCATCGTCGGCGCTGGTGCGAACGCCGCCGAGAGATGTCAGGGATCTTGTAATTGCGGCGAACAACTCCTGGGTCATTGCGTACGACAACCTATCTGATATCCCGCCTTCGCTCTCAGACTCGTTCTGTCGGTTGGCCACCGGCGGAGGGTTCTCAACCCGCGAGCTTTACACCGACGCTGAGGAAGTTTTCTTCGATGCCACTCGGCCCGTGGTCTTGAACGGGATTGATCATCTTGCTGATCGTGCCGACCTGGCCGATCGGGCGCTGATTTTGAACTTGCCAGCCATTTCAAATGAAAACCGCAGGGACGAGGCGCAACTGTATGCCGACTTTGGCCAGCATCTTCCCCAGATTATGGGTGCGCTCTTCACCGCCGTCAGCGCCGCTCTTGCACGCCTGCCTCAAACGAAGCTTGACGGTATGCCGCGGATGGCGGATTTCGCGCTATGGGCGACAGCCGCAGAAGTAGCCCTGGGTTTTCCGCCAGGCGCTTTCATGAAAGCTTATGGCGGCAACCGCGCCGACGCAGTTCACGAAACTGTGGAAGCCGATCCCGTTGGTGCGGCGATTGGTGGACTGATGTACAGGCTAGGAGAGGAGCCCTGGGAAGGAACCTGCAAGCAACTTTTGCAAGAGCTTGAGCAGCACCTGGAGGAAAGTGTAAAGAAATCGCGGGAGTGGCCGAAATCGCCGCGAGGTCTTTCAAGCAGACTGAGGCGGCTCGTCACGTTCTTTAGGGAATTGCGAATTCTGATCACGTTTCACGCCAAGAGCACGAATGGCCAACGAGTTGTGACTCTCACAAGGGGAAAAGCGCATTCCACCGCCTCGACCGCCCCAACCGCCACTCCCAATCCCGCTTGTTCGTCGGATCAATCAGTTACGTCCGAAGGCGCAAGTGGCGGTCAGGATTCGAAAGTGGCGGACGATGCACCCACTGACGAGCAACCGCCACCGGGACCCTTGGAGGCTAACTCGCGGAAAGTACGCGGCCACGAACAGAAAGTGGCGGTAGTGGCGGAAGTGGCGATTGATCCCGACAATCTCAATGTGATTGGAAATAGGCGCCTTGCTTATGACGGCGAATGAAGGTAGCCTGCTGTCGCTGACAGGAGGCGTCGGCTTGAACAGAAGAGTTCAGCACCCAAAAGTTCACGAGCGGAAGGATCGGAAAGGGTGCTACTGGTTCTTTCGTTACTGGAACGATGAGATGCTCCCGGACGGCCGGATCAAGGCCATCCGGAAATTCCACACGGTCGGCCCGAGCAAGGGCGACACTAAGCTCTCGAAGAAGCAGGCGGATGTTGCGCGCGACAAATTCGTGGCGACGATCAACAGGCCCACCATTCAGGAGAAGGTCGTTGACGGATTGGCTCTGTTCAGCAAGATGGTCGAAAAATACAGGGCGGCGCACGTTGAAGCGGAAGCCGCTGGGCGATTCCTGCTGGCGAAGCCGACGCGCGACAAGTACATCATCCACCTCGAGCAGCGCATCGTCCCACAGTGGGGCGACCGGCGTTTGTGCGAGATCAAACCCGATGAGGTCCAGCAGTGGCTGTTCAAGACCTGCGACTCCTGGCACATGATGAACGACCTGCGCGGCATCATGTCTGGCATCTACACCAAGGCCGAGGAGTGGGGCTACTGGCCCGAGGGACGCCGCAACCCGATCTCCCGCGTCAAGATTGGGGAGAAGTGGAGCGTGCGGCCCGAACGGATTCTGACGGAAGAGGAGACCGTGAAGGTGCTGGCGCGGCTGACCGATCCCAACCTGCTCGTGCTGGAAACCGCAATCGCCACTGGCGCACGGATCTCTGAAATTCTGGGGCTCAAATGGTGCCACGTGGATCTCCAGACTGGCATCCTACGCATCGCGCAACGGTATTGGCGCGGCGACATAGACGATCCGAAGTCGAAGACCAGCAAACGACCGCTGACGTTGGGATACCTGGGCGACCGCTACCGCGCGAAGGCTGCGGCGGATAACGCGAAAGCGGACAACTGGGTCTTCGTCCGGACGGACGGCAGCGGCCTCCCGCTGTGGGATTCCGGCGTACGGCAAGCTCTAAAGCGGGCGGCGGTCGCCGAGGGCTGCGATTTCCCAGGTCTCGGTCCGCACTCCTTCCGACGCGCCAACATCACGTGGCGGCAGGAGGTGGGTGGGTCGAGCATTGAGGCGTCAAAGATCGCTGGCCACAGCACCGTCCGCATGACCGAGGAATACACGAAGATTCAACTCACCCGCCAGGAAGAACTCACTCGCCTGATTCAGGAACGCCTCGCCAGCGTCGGCGAGAAGCAGACCGCCGTAGTGCAGTAGGAAGATCCAACCCACTGCCAGTCCTTGGCTGAACACCAGGAAACGACTCCCGACGACTACGCACCCTGCACAGATCGGGTTGCGGTCCCTTCGAACAACTTCCGCCCTCGTGGCACTTCTTTCGGCACGTTGCGGCCGCGAATCGACTAATCTAGGAGAAGGGTGATGTGCCCCGACCCTGAAAAAGAGAGCGCGTTGACGCCGGACTTTGGGCTGAAATACAATCATCGTCAACACTAGAACATACTTCGTGGAAAATGCTTTGAAAAGGCAGAGTGCGGTGCCATCCCGTCCAGAGCATCTGCCGGATTTCGACAACCCACCAGTTGTCGAAACCGTTTTGTCTGTGCAGTTCGAGCCGTTGCCATTGGTCCAGGCTGCGCATCTTGGGCTCCTCTGGAGTGAGTACCGCGCTGCCTTCCCGAAAACCGAAGAGCGTCCGCCGCTGGAGCCGGTGATCGAGCAGTTTCCGGAAAACCCAGCCGCTCGGGTCGGTCTCAAGTTCCAGGCGCTGGAGAGTTTCCCTATACCGCGAATCTGGTTCGCCAACGATCAGGGGAGCGAGATGATCCAGGTTCAGAACGACAGATTCGTAAAGAACTGGCGCAAGGAAGGGGAGAGCCATCGGTATCCCCACTACGACGAGACCATTCGCCCGCACTTTGATCGGGACTACGAGATCTTTCTGGCTTTCCTGGAGAAAAACCAACTCGGCACCCCGCACGTCAATCAATGTGAAGTGACGTATGTGAACCACATCCTCGCCGGCGAGGGGTGGGAGCACTACGGCGACGTGGACAGAATCTTCACATTCTGGCGCTCGACGGATCTCGTGCCTCCTGGACCACCGGAGGATTTGCGCCTGCACACCCGGTTCGTCATTCCGGGTAAGGACGGAAAACCGATCGGTCGGCTCCACGTCGACGTACAGCCAGCCATCAGAACCTCCGATAACCGTCCCATGTACTTGCTGCACCTGACTGCCAGGGGGCAGGTTGGCGACGCGGTCGATTTTTTCGACATCGGTCGGGAGTGGATCGTAACAACGTTCAAAAAGCTGACCACCAGTTCAATGCACAACATTTGGAGGATCAAGAACGATGCCAGCATTGGGAACCGCTGAACTCACGGTTCAAGATCGCGGGATTTTGGCGACCAGCGCTTCCGCCGCGTACCTGGACTATTTTTCCAGTGGCGAACGCCTCTTGGTCAGCGTGTTTCAGCAACCAGTCCTGATACGTCGGCAACGCAAGTATTACTCTCGCGGCCAATCGTACCAGGTTGAATGGCAGGATTACGGTCAGCCTCTTCCTGCCTGGTTCGACCCCCTTATGCAGGGCTTCGTCGATTTGTTTACCCTCGTGCACAATTGGGACAGCTATGGTGCGGGTCCGATTGACCCGAAGGTGGTTCATTATGCGATGAACCTCATCAACGGTCTCCTTGGGCCCACCAGTCCGGCTCCGCGCGTCGTGCCTTTGTCCAGCGGCGGCCTCCAACTGGAGTGGCACCGACAAGGCATCGATTTGGAGATTGTGTTTGATCGAGATGGACAGCCGTTTTTCTACTATCGAAACCGCGTGAGTGGGGAAGAGTCCGAGCACACACTGCCTCAGGATAACGCTCTGCTCAGGTCGATCATTGGGAAACTCGATTAACCATTCACGGGGATCGAATGCCAGGTCGCGTTTTTGAAGATGACCCAAACATCCCGGCGGACGAACGGCTCCTGCGGCGCATTCCACGTACTTGGATCGATTGGGACGAACACGGCAACGCGGTCATATCTTCGGCTGCTTTCAAAGACGAAGAACTGTCGATCAGTTTGGAATCAGTCATGACGCGAGATGGACGACCGCCCGAGGATGCGATCCGCAATTATCCTGGTTATGGTTTGGCTTCGATTACCGCCGCTCACGCCCGATCACTGAAGCAGGCCGTGGCACCCGATCCCTTGCCGGAAGAGCCAGCGCATGGGGTCGTCTACGGCCAGAAGAAGCGCGGCGGAATCGGCGGCAAACTTCGAGATGGCGCGCTCTGGGTGGTGAGGCCGGTCGAACTAGAGCTCAGCTAACGGGGGCGGAGGCTTGCGCAGCACTGCCCCGCGCGGGCGGAACGCCACGCCCTCGGCATCCCACATGGGCATCATCCTTATATGAAAATCGATTGTTGTCTCCTTCGGCAGACAACAAATAGAGCAGCCTGCAACCGCGCGCGCAGGAAAGCACGCCACGTGCCAGCCACTGTGGAGTCCTGGAGTCCGCGTGGAGTCCAAACGCCCAAAAGCCGCCCCGTGGCGTCCACCGGAGTCCACGGGGCCTCGTGCTAAGTCTTTTGTTTCTGGTGGAAATGTCTGCAAGTGATTGATATTTCTTAAATGGCATGGAAGAGGTCGTCGGTTCGAACCCGACCAGGTCCACCAATCACTTAGCATCGTTTTCACCAGTGCCGCCGCGCCACATTCGGGCCACTTTCAGTCCTTCCGGCATCTCCATCAGTTTGTTCGAGCGTGTCGCGCGGCGCGCTGGGCATCGAGCAGGGTTGCTCCTCCCGCGTGCACGTCCTTGAAACGTGACAATCGGTTACTAGACTACGTTGACGGGATCAGCAAGCAAGGGGCGCTTAAATTAAGCGGCGTGCCGAAAGTGCTGGAAGTCATGCACGGCGGGCCGGCTTCCCGGTGCCCACGAGTGAGCGCCTAGATCAAGTTGCGGGAACCTAGCCGGCGAGCCGGCCAGGCCCCAGTCGGTCGTTTCTGCTTCCGAGGAGGAATTAGAAAGTTTCCAACGCAACTGTTCGAATCGTATCTGGAAGGCCCATCTCGTGGCAATGGGAAAACCGAACTAGTACCAGCCTGTCACGGCCCATTACATTTTGTCCCCGGGTTTAAGTACTAAATTAACAGATTGAGGCCGCTCGATAAGCCAGACAATCTCGTATTATCGAGAAACGTGGCAGCAGCGGCAGCCTCGCACGGCTACGGCTCACGGGAGAGCAAACTATTATGCTGAATCAGGAGTCGACCGCAATGGACCCCAATGAACGCGCACACTCCATCAGCGCCCCCGACCCTGTGTTGCGGGACATTGCCGTCTTGATCCCGGCATACAATCCGGATTTAAAACTCCCGCAATTGGTAGCTCAGTTACTCGATAGGGGACTCGGACCCATATTAGTGGTCAACGACGGAAGTGACGCGCGCGGGGACCGTCTGTTTGAGAATATCGCGCAGACTCCCGGCTGCACGGTTCTCCAACACGCAGTGAATCTGGGGAAAGGCCGGGCACTCAAAACCGGACTCAACTACTTCCTATTAAACTACACGGATTGTATCGGCCTGGTGACGGCGGACGCGGACGGCCAGCACACGCCGGATGACATTGTGTCGGTAGCACGGCAACTGGCCAGCAACCCGAAGTACCTGATTTTGGGCGCGCGGCGATTCGAAAAAGGCGTACCCCTTCGCAGCCGCGTCGGCAACGTCTTAACGCGGTGGCTGTTCGCGTTTCTCATTGGTAAGAGGATATCCGACACCCAGTCGGGTCTGCGTGGGCTGTCCCGCGATCTCTGCGCGCGCGCGTTGCAGATAGACGGCGAGCGCTATGAGTATGAGATGAATATGCTGATCGCGGCGCGCACTCAAGCGCGGGGCATTCTCGAGCAATCGATTGAGACAATTTATCTCGGCGGCAATGAGTCGTCACACTTCAATCCTTTGACTGATTCATTGAAAATATACTTCGTCCTTTTCCGTTTTCTACTCTCATCGCTACTCGCCGGCGCGATGGACCTGGTTGTCTTTGCGATTACGTACACGAGCACGGGCAACCTGACCCTGAGCCTGCTTCTCGGCCGGGTTGTGATTGGATCGCTGGTCAATTTTGGTTTGAACAAGCGCTTCGTATTCCATAACCACGCGGGAATCGCCCGTCCGCTGGTCAAATACTATCTGCTCTTTTGCCTCAATGCCCTGGTATCGTACTTGTGCATACAGTCTCTCCACTCTCGATACGGCGTGAACGTGATCTCAGCCAAGGTCATGGTTGAATCGTTGTTGTTCATTGCAAGTTTTTCGATCCAGCGCGCCCTGATCTTTGCATCGCCACAGGATGGAGACTGACGGGTGAGACTCTGGCGAGACGGCGCGTGGAATTTAGATCGGCGTCCGGCCAGGGCTGTCAGGGCCGCTTTCCGGCCGGTATCGGCATTCCCGCCCCTGGCCCGCGCTGCTTCTGAGCAATCGCGTACAGAAGATTGTTCTTGGCTACTTCAAAATCCGGTTTCAGCCGGGTCGCTTCCGTCGCCGCTTGGATGCCGTCATCCCAGAGCGCCATCGAATTGTAGGCGGCAGCAATGTTGTTGTACGCCTCGGCGGAATTCGGTCTCAACTCTAACGCTCGCCTGGCGGTCCGGATGCACTCGGAGTATTTCCCCGCTTGATAATACAGCAAGGAAAGATCGATGAGGCCGTCTGCGGTGGGCGCCTGCCGCATTCTGTTTTCCGCGGCAATAATCTCCTGCTCCCCGTTCTGAGCAGCGCCCAAAAAGTGACGGGCCGCGGCTTCATTCGGGGCGAGCCGCAAGGTCTCGGAAGCCACGCGCTGCAACTGACCCCAGTTGCGTTGCTCGAAATAGGTTTGCATCAGCAAGTCCCGTGTGTCGACGTCATTCGGGCTCGCTCCGAGCGCCGCTTCCAAATTTGCGATGCTCTCCGCCGTTCGCCCTTTCGATTTCAGCCAACGGCCGTAATAGTAATGAGGCTGCGCTTCGTCAGGGGCCAGTTGCAGGGCGCGGAGAAAATGGCTCTCAGCCTGGCCATCTCTTCCCAACCCGCCATTGGCAATCCCAAGATTGATCTCGAGGATATAGTACGCAGGCGTATAAATCTGGGCCCGTTCGAAATAATTCAAGGCGCTGGCGTACTCGCCCTTGCTCATTTGAGTGAGGCCATAATTCATGAGCCCCCGGCCATTTTTCGGGCTTTTCAGCGTGACGTCCCGCCAGAGCGATTCCTCGGTCCGCCACACGCGGTTGCGTTGCCAGGTTCCAGCAGCCGAGATTATAAGGACGCATGCAACGGCGATCCAACTGGCCCGCACCAGCTTGGGGCGCGTTGTCAGCCGCGCCGTCTTCCGGAACAGAAGCAGGCGTGAGGTCCACACCACGGCCAGCACAAGCCCGATAAAGGGGAAGAACATGCGATGGTCGTTCGTTACTTCGGCCAGCGGCGTTATGGCTGTCGGAATCAGCGCCAAGAAAAACCATAAGATCCCGAACGCGATCGGCCGCGTCTCCCGATTCCGCGCGGTGCGGACCGCCAGCACCAGCATGGCAGCCACAAAGGCGAACCCGATCAAGGACTCGGTGCTGAATATTGCGGAGACCGGCGCCCAATCGGTATCCGCGCTCAGTTCCGTGGGGAAAAAGAAGGACTTGAAGTAGTGCAGCGCTACGAAGGGCTGAGTAATCCGGTAGAGCGCGCCGGAGGTGGCGCCCGGCGAGAAGTGTGGCGGCGTCATCTTCCAAATGAACCCAGCCGCGGCAATGCCGACTACGAAAGCAGGAACCGTAGCTTTCAGAGCCGCCACCCACTTTTCTCGATCTTCCGCCCAATTTCGCGGACTCAGGCTGCCGCCCATCTCAAACAGGAACACGTAGACGAGCAGGATCAGCGGGAAGATCAGCGCCGGTGCTTTCGCCAGCATGCCGATCACGGCGGGAACCATATACCAGCCCCACTTTCGCGATCCGGGCCACGCGATGAAACAAACCAGGGCGGCGACCACGCCGAGCGTCGAATAAATGTCGGCGCGCTGGATAATGTAATTCACGGTCTCCGCAATGGCCGGGTGCAGCCCGTAGCAGGCCATCGCAAGCAGCGCGACGTACGAGTTGGAGGAATGTTCGTCTGCGATGTCCATGATGCGGCGGAAGAGAAAGAAGATCAGCGCCAGCATCGCCAGGAACCAGACGAAGGTGAAGAGATGAAAGTAGAGCGGCTTAAATCCCCCGGCCAGCCAGTAGTCGATGGCCAGCGTCGCGGAGGTCACGGGCTGGTAGACCTGATGAGTGGGCAGGGTGCTGAAAAGACGCGCATCGGTGAAGAACCTGGGCAGGTTCTGCACGTTTTGAATATCAACGTTCCCTACAACAGTATGAAAATCGTCGAAGTGAAAAGCGTTCTGAAAGTGGTTGCTGTAAATTGCTGCTACGGCAAGAAGTACCAGCAGCACCATGCCGGGCAGCTTCTTGCCGTTAGAGTTTATCGAGAAAGGCATCCAGAGTTTTCGTAGCCGGCGCGTGGGAGCGGAAGCGGTCCGATTTGTTCATCGACCGCTTCTCGCCCATGATACCCCAACCGGCTGCTACTGCTTCTGCAGCGAGATGTGAACGCTGAGTGAACTGCTGGAAGAAAGCGGCGAACCCCCGTTGGGAAGCGACAACACTACCGTCACTAAATCCCCAGGAATCACCGTCACAGTGTCCGTCAGATCGCTGCAAGAGGACGGCGCAGATGAGTTGCCCGGTGGGCCCGTCGTAAATGAGCAGGTGAGAACCGTCGCGCTACCATTCAGCCAGACGGTAACCCCAACCGAAACTGCGGGACTAAGGTTGGAACTCGATGCCACCGTCAGGCCCTGCAAGGTACCTCCGGAAGGCATTGGTAGCCCAACAACTTGAGACGCCGTAAGTCCGTTGAAGCACTGTGCATTCGTCGGGTCTTCAGAACCCAACTCCAGAGGAACGCCTGTGGTGTTGGACCCGGCATTTGTCAGCGAGGCGGCACAGTAGCCGTTCAAGATGGTCGGAGGTCCAGTTGCTCCCGTCGCCCCAGTCGCTCCAGTCGCTCCCGGATCCCCTGTTGCTCCGGTTGCTCCCGCTGCTCCAACTGCGCCTGTCGCTCCCGTGGCTCCCGCTGATCCAACCGCTCCTGTAGCTCCTGTTGCTCCGGTTGCCCCTGTCGCGCCCGTAGCTCCGGTCGCTCCCGCTGCTCCAACTGCTCCAGTGGCTCCTGTTGCTCCCGTAGCCCCTGTCGCTCCCGCTGCTCCAACCGCTCCTGTGGCTCCCGTAGCGCCTGTATTTCCCGTCGGTCCGATCAGTCCTTGAGATCCTGTTGCTCCGGTCGGTCCTGCCGGTCCTTGAGATCCAGCAGCTCCCGTCGCGCCTGTATTTCCCGTCGGTCCGATCAGTCCTTGAGATCCTGTTGCCCCGGTCGGTCCTGCCGGTCCTTGAGATCCAGCAGCTCCCGTCGCGCCTGTATTTCCCGTCGGTCCGATCAGTCCTTGAGATCCTGTTGCTCCGGTCGGTCCTGGCACTCCTTGCGCTCCTTGAGCTCCCGCCGGTCCGGCCGTTCCTTGAGCTCCCGCCGGTCCGGCCGCTCCTTGAGGTCCGGCCGCTCCTGCCGGCCCTTGTGCCCCTGCCGCTCCCCTTGCGCCTGCTGCTCCGGTCGCTCCCGTTGCGCCCGCAGCTCCTGTCGCTCCCGCGGCTCCCGTGGCGCCCGTGTTCCCAATTGGACCCTGAACCCCGTTCGCGCCCGTTGCGCCGGCAGCCCCCGTTGCTCCCGCAGCTCCCGTGGCGCCCGTGTTCCCAATTGGTCCCTGAGCCCCGGCCGCTCCCGTAGCTCCCTTCGCTCCCGTGGTTCCCGTGGTTCCCCTGGCTCCCGTTGGACCCTCAGCCCCCGTAGCTCCCTTCGCTCCCGTGGCTCCCGGGTTCCCCTGGAGGCCAGTTAGCCCCGTCGATCCCGTTGCGCCCGTGGGTCCGGTGATGCCCGTCGGACCGGTGGCCCCGATCCCATACGGAACCGAAACTACCCCAACCGACTGACCACCACCGGATCCCGTCACGGCGACCAGAACTCCGTAAACGGTTCCCTCCACTAAACCAATATTAGGAAGCAGGCCGGTAATTATAGTGTCAGAATAGGAGGTGAGGGATATTTGAGTGCCGGCAAAGTATACTAAAGTTGTAGCGCCGGAATACAGGAAGTTCGACCCGGTTAAGATGACTTGGCCGTTACTGATGACGGCTGAAGAGATAAACGGCGTTGGCGGGGCGGCCAGCGCGGCGCCCGAAATCGCCGTGGCGATAAATATCGTTCGAAGAATGGCGATCGGTTGGATCCGGCTGACGATCTTATTTGCGCTGGCCATAAAGTACCTCAAAGAGAATCAGGGAACCTCGAAGAGGTTTCCATCGCAGGCTAATTACTCGCTTTCAGGGTGTGCTGTCCGCTGGCGGCGGCGAGTTCCTGCTCCACAGCATCCCGCAAAGCTTCATATTTCATCGCGCCGGTATAGAAATGGCCGTTGATAAAAAAGCTTGGCGTTCCGCTTAAGCCCAGCGCTTGCGCCTCTTCATACCCATGCTGTACCTTCGCGGCTTCAGCGCCGCCATCCAGGCACTTGTCGAATTCCGTTGTATTCAGTCCGAGCGTTTTGGAATAATCCTTCAACTGCGCGATATCAAGCTTGCCAGGATTTTCAAATAGCGTATTGTTGTACTCCCAGAATTTCCCCTGCTCTTTGGCGCAATTGGCGGCCTCGGCCGCCTTTTTTGCGTGACTGTGCATGGGCAGCGGGCAATCCTTGAAGACCACCGACAGCTTTCCGTCGTAATCCTTCTCCAGCTTCTTCAGCGCGGGATAGACTTGCTGGCAATAAGGGCACTCGTAGTCGGCATACTCGACCAAGGTAATGGCCGCCTGGGCGGACCCCTTCCTGGGAGCGCCATCCACGGATACTACCGCACCCGGGGGCAGGAGCGAAGTAACGATTTTTGTTTCGCTGGCCAGCGTCTTCAGATAATCGGCGCGAATTTTCGCCGTACGCTGTTGACGGTACTGGTCGAGAAGCTGCGGCCGCATTTTCTCGTACGGCTGGTCCGTGCCCAAAACGTCATACAGGAACTTCAGTTGCTCCGGGGTCGGATCGACGACTTGGCTCGCGATATCGCGCTTGACTAACTCGTCGACGGTGATATGCTCGGCGGCCGCCTTCTGCGCCAGCAACTGCTCGTCGATGAAATGATTGATAGCCGATTTCTGGGCCTGGTAGTAAGTGTTTCGGGCTTGCAAAAGCCGGCTGGTCTCCTGCTGCTCGACGTCGGCCAAAGTAAACTGGTGCCCGCCTACTTCGACCACCACGTCATTTTCACTTTGCGCGCTAGCCGATATGGCTACCGCAAAAATTCCCAAGAATAGCGAAATATTGGCTTTCAGCATTTTGAATTTAGCTCCTTCTAAGATTTGTAAAGATATCAATTATGAATGGCCAGGCGCGGCGCCGTCCAGCCTTTTCGAGTCACTCACCGGTACCAATTAATCGGATCTGATGCCGGCCGCTTCCGGCGTCATCCCAGAAGGAAAGGTAAGCCTTGGGCGATCCTCCAACCAGCGGACTGAAAGTGACGGTGATGGCGCAGTTTCCAGCGGGAGGGATTGCGTCTGCGCAATTGTTGGTCTGCGTGAAATTCGCGGCGTATCTGCCTTCCATGAGCCAACGCGAGACCTTCATTTCCGTCGTACCGGCATTCTTCAAATTCACGGTTTGGGACGAGGTCTTACCGACTGCCGTCGGGGGAAAAGTGACGTTCCAGGGATTCGGCTGGGCAAATTGGATGGCTGCGATCCGCCATTGTTCGCCGTCCAGAGTCAAGACTTTCGTGTAGAGGGTGTCCTGCGGCGGTTCGGGTGCGAGTGGAATGACGTGCATGACGCCGTGCGTGACGATAACATTGCTCGATACCGCGGTGGATTTGCGGGAAGTTTCCTGGATGGTGGGCCGGCCTGAATTCGTGAAGGCAGCAGACAGAACGCGCTGCATGGTCTCCCGGCCCACCGCCAACCCGCCGGCTTCGTTCAAAATAGTTGCCCCGGGCATGTACAACCCGGCGAGCGCCTTTGCATCGCCTCGGTTATACGCGGACACGAACGCGCTCTCGAACTCCTTCACGATGGAATCCACCTCGGACTGCGGGAGCGGCGACGCTTCATTCTTTGGTTCGGCGGCCGGAATAGTTGCTTTAGCGTCGCTCTTAGCCGCGACGGGCTGGTTCTGGCTGGACGTGTTTTGCGCATTGAGTGTAGTTAAGAAGACAAAAGAAAAGAAAATAATACCTTGAAGAATGTTCCTACTCAGGTGCATCTGGTAACCTCCATGGTTTTAGGTAATGCCGGACTGCTGGACACAAAAACTGCCGGGCAGGATGGTACCCTGCCCAGCAAAATAGATACACAAGGCGTACGATCTCAAAAAACCAAGATCTTTACGGATTAGGCGGGGTGCTCCCCGAGATAGGCTCCACCGGACCCGGGCATTGGCCAAAGCCACTGCCGTAAAGGTAGATGAAGTGGCAGGTGTTCACGAGCGTGGCCTCTTCAGCGGTGCTGAGCGGCGCTGTCGCAAAGGCCGTCGTAGTTACGCCCATCCCATCGCCCGATCTGATTGAATTTCCGGAATGTGTGTTGAAGGGGACAACGGAGTCTACCCGCGTGATCCACGCGCGCAGGTCCGCGATTGGGGTGATGGTAGCGGATCCTGACGGGCAAGCGCCCGCGCCCGCGCCGGCACTGGACGAGATGATCTTGACCACCCCGTTGACCAAACCGTTGTTGTTGAGCAGGTTGGCGACCAATGAACTGAGCTGACCCTGTATGACCTCATCCGGGGTCAGAGGGACCGAGCAGCAGGCTTCCAGTTCCTCGCTTGGGTTCAGCACGTAGATGTTCGCGCAGATGCTCGCGGGGGCATTTACGCCCGGGTCGAGAATGCTGACGCTGGCGTCCCAAGGCCCGGTGCCGAGATTGTAGAAGTAGGTCGCCTGATAGGTGTCGGTAGTTTCTGCGGCCATCAGTTGAAAACTGAGGCCCAATACGGCGGTCGCGAGGACCGCCATTTTTGCGTTAAACATAGTTTCTCCTCGGAAGCATTTATTGCGCCAAAGAATTATCCCTGGCGGTGTTCTGGTCGGCTGGCTAGGCCGACGTGACCCGTTTCGAGCTCCAATTCAGAGCTTTATAGGAATCGCTCAGCAGTTGAACGATTCGCGTGTATAGACATTAGTAAGCTGGAAAGGCCTTTCAAACAAGGGGCCGTTTCTGCTTTTTTGTTGAATCTATTGCCTTTGTTGTACCAGTCGTACTTTTTGTACCAGTCGTACTTTTTGTACCAGTCGTACTTTCTGTACCAGTCGTACTACTCGGCACGCGCGAGGCAATCAGGGCGGCGGGTGCCTTACGTACTATGAGTACCTGATAAGCAGGGCACTCGTATCGAGATAACTGGGCTGATTACGAATGGCATTACTCCCGGAGCGAACACTCTTCGGAAGTGCCTCTCAGCGACCAACTGGCCCGATCTGATCGCCCAGCCGCCAGCGCTTGACGTTGCGGCGGCCACAGAGTTCGGCGTAGCTGATCTGGAACGCGCAGGCTGTGACCGGTCAACGTTTCTTCCATCCCTTCTTCCAGGCTGCGCGCCGCGCTTGGATTCACATCCGTGAGTGAAGACGTCATCTGGGATCGGCACCTTTTGGCCGTCCACCACGCAGTAGCCGTCTTCTTTTCCCCAGCGATGCGCGTGCCTTCCTGCATGCTGTTCATGGCGCTCGCCAGCCAGGTGCCGGGCCGCTTGTTCCATCACCGCGATGTTCGGGTTTTGTTCGCTGGCGATCCGGCGGAACTGCTGCACGGCTCTTTGCTCTTCGATCTGGTATTGTTTCTTCAAGCGACTCTCTCCTTCTTTTTGGCAGAAAAAAACTCACCCTCGGCCATTACTGGGGGTTGAGAGTCGCTAATTTCCTACGAACTAATCGGCAAACTCATTCGTTGGAACTCCCTTGACGATTCCGCGCTCGATATGAAGAGTGCCTTGGCACGGGAGGGTCGGCAGAACTTGTGCACGGTAGATCGAGGGAGATAAGCCGTAGCGTCGTTTAAACATTCGTATGAAATGACTTCGTTCGGTAATGCCAGCCAAATCAAGAACTTCACGAAGTGGGAGTGAGGTTGTCCTTATCAATTCTTCCGCCTTACGGAACTTGACCTCTCGTAGAAACCGGGCTGGACTTACTCCCATCTCCTGTCGAAAAAGATGGGCGAAAGAGGAAATGGACATTCCGACGCCTCGCGCAAATTCGCCAATGCGAAACTGGAGTCGATAATTACGACACATAGCATCCACGGCATCTTGTATTCTCGGATCAAGATGCTCGTTCTGAACAGTCGCTATTTGCGGGGCAGCCATATTGCATCGGCCAGTGTACACCAGTTTGGAATTGCGCACCATAAGTTTTTTGGCTCTGAGCAGGAATGTGTGTAGGACCGCATTTTAGGCTCCTTCCTGAAGACGACAAATTCGATCTTGTGGCCGCGATCCGGTGCGCTTTCAGCAGGAGGTAATGGACGTTCTATAGCCATCCCGACGTAGCCTTGCTCGTTATACTGGCCAAGCTCCCCGAATGCCTTCGATCCCGCCGGAATCACAATCTCGCCATCGCGCTCGTAGTTGTATTCGATGGCTGCAACGGGAAGCTCTGCAAACTCCCAGCACTGCCGGCTGTGCGTTGCTCACCGCTGGAGCAGATCCGCGCGTTCACGCCGTGTAGAGCGCTGCATTGGCCTGCGCTCTATGGCATGGAACAGGTCGTGAGTTCCGAATCTCACCAGGTTCACCAATCACTTACCTACAATTTTATACTGTACTGCTTTAGAGGAACGCTTCGGCGCAGCTTCGCCGCCATCATTGTGCACTTGGTTTGAGCAAAGCGGGGAGTTGGTCTGTTGCGTGTCCCAACTCGCGCGCCAGACTCAATTTCGCCAAATTGTGGGCGAAGACACTGTTGATCAGGTCCAATTGCGCACTCGAGACGGTCTGCTGGGCCTGCACAACTTCCACCGTGTTGATCACGCCTGCTTGCATGCGTGCGCGTGCCATTTCCAGGGTCTCTTGCGCCACTTGTACGTTCTTGCGCGCAACTTCCACCTGCCCGGCCGCGGCTTCCAGATCCAGGTACACCTCGCGGATTTCGGCTTCGATCTGGCCGCGTGTATCCTCCAACTCGGCCTGTCGCTGCGCCAGCACCGCCTCGGCTTGTGCTACGTCGGCCCCGGTTTTGCCGCCTTGCCAGATCGGAACATTGAGCGTGCCCACAACGCTGAAGGCGCCGTGCGAGTCCGCCGGGTTGGCGCCGATCACCTCGTAGTAGCCACTCACCGAAGCCGACGGCAAGCGCTCGGCGCGCGCAGCTGCGAGAGCTTTCGCGGCTGCGTCCACTTGCGATTGGGCGGCCTTCAGGTCGGCGCGTTCTTGTTCGGCCCGCGCGACGGCGTCGTTCACGCTTTGTACCGGCGCCGGGCTGAATGGGAAGCTGTCGGTGAGCCGATAGTCGGCATTGGGCGGTAGCCCGGTGAGGCGCGCCAGATTAATCTTCTGTTTGGCCAGATCGTTGCGCAACGTAATAATCTGCTGCTGCTGGGCGAGCGTCTGCAATTGGCTCTGATCCACGTTGAGCCTTCCCAACACGCCCTCCCGATGCTGTTCGCTGGATTGATGAAAGACCGCATTGGCGGTGTCGAGCTGGGCTTGGGCGGAGTCCACGCGGGCCTGCGCGGCCAATACTTGCAGATAAGCGCCACCCACTGCGAGAGCGACCAAATCGTGTGCATCCTGCAGGCTGTATTGGCTGGCGCGGGCTATGGCTTTGGCCGACCGGTAGTTATCCACCGCCGTCAGATTCGCCACAGTTTGGCTGAGACTGGCCTGGAGAGCGAAATAGTTGTACGGACCGACGACGGTAGCAATGTGAAAGCCGGGCACGCTGAAGTGCAGTCCGAACGCCGCCAGGTCGGTTTGCTGTACGGTTTCGCTAAGACTGCCATTGATGTTCGGCAGCAACGCGCTGCGCGCCACTCTCACCTGCGCGCTGTTTTGACGCGCGGTCTGTGTTAATCCCACCGAACCCAGGTTGTAGGCGAGTCCACGCTTCAACGCCTCGTCGAGCGATAGCTGGCCCGTGAACGGAACGGCCGTGGTGCTGCGCACGCTTCCGCTGTACGGTCCGGAAATTGCCACCGTGGGGTTCAACGTGTTGACGCTGGTTGTGGTCCCCGGAACAGGCTGCTCAGTGGCGGCCACCGAACCGCCCTGGACGCTGCGCCCGGAAGCCGGCAGAATGGTTGCCGCCGGCCCGCCACCGGACGAAGGCTGCGCGGCGCCGCCGGCCGGAGCTTGCGCCAAGCCCCTGCCGGCGCATGCTAAAAAAATCAAAGTCCAAGTGATGCCGAATAGTCTCATGGTATCTCTCGTTATTTCGAAATCGCGATCAATTTACGCATCGCGGCCAGCAATTGGCGCCGATCGGCCACCGCAAGCGCCGCCAATTGCTGCGCTTCAGCGCGTTGGGCACGTGGCAGGGCTCGCGCAAACAGGCGGCCGCCTTCCGCAGTGCGCCGCACCCATTGCACGCGGCGATCGTTTGGATTGCGCTCGCGGTGCAGCAGGCCGCGGCGCTCCAGACCGTCGATCACAGCGACCAGCGAACTGGGGTCGAGCCCGCACAAATCGGCCATCTCATGCTGCGAGATGTTTCCGCTGCCGGCGATTGCCAGCAGCCAGAATTCTCTCCATCGCAACCCGAGCGGCTGAAGAGCGCAATCCAGCCGCCGGCGCGCTTCAAGCCAGATCTTCCAATTGCAAAACCACAACCCGTGTGGCGCCGGGTCATTGCCGGCGAGTCCGTTCGCCGCGGCCGTCTTGGAGGAAGCGCGCGGCATGATTATAAGGTCCGCCGGAACAGCAGGGTTGCGCCCGATAACACCAGCACCGACGTCAACACCAGCGCGAAAACGTCCGTAGTGATGGCCGCGGCCCCCACATCCTTGAGCAGCAGCGAGTGGAACGCGTGAACCGCATAGGTGAACGGGTCGCAGTTCGACATAACGCGCAGCCACTTGGGAAAGCCCGCAATGGGATAGACGGCTCCGCTCGGGAAAAACAGCAGCGTATTCAACACGCCGAAAATCGCGCGCGGCACCAACGGGTCGTTGATGCGCGCCATGATGAAAAACATCATGCCGATCAGCGCGATGGAAGTCAGAATGACCATGATGGTGAGTTCCAACAGGCGCACCGGCTGGAAAAAATCGGGAACGCGCGCAATCACGGCCCCTAACACCAGAACGGTCTCTCCCGCCAGCACCGCCTTGATCACGCCGGACAGGTTGAAGCCCAAAATAAGCTCCCACTTGGTGATGGGAGTGACCATGTAGCCTTCGTGCAAGCCGCGCGATTTGTCATCGATGTAGAGCATGCCGCCGCCGATCATGGCGGTAACGAAAATCGCCAGCGTGACGGAGCCTGGCAGCAGATACTTGATGTAGTCGATGTACGGGTAGACCTCCACCACGTCGAGCAGGGCCTGCTGCGGCTCGCGCGGCGCCACCTGGGGCGCGTTGATGGAGGTGACCAGCGAGGACATCTGGTCGCCGAGCGCGCCCGCCACCGAGCGATCGGTGTTATCGGTAATCAGCGCCAAGTGCGGTTGGTGCTGCTCCAGCAGGTCGCGCGAGTAGTGCTGGGGAATGATCAAAACTCCGCCCAGCAGGCCCTTGCGCAGGTCGCCTACAGCCGCGCTCTGGTCGTCGTAATCGGCCGGCAAGAAGGTGCGTGCATTCGCGCCCACGGCGCGGACGCGCTCCAGCACATCCACCGACTGGGGTCCGCGATCGAGATTGACCACGCCCAGAATGACGTTCTTGATGTTGCCGCCGAACGCGTTGCCCAGGATCACCAGCTGCACCAGCGGGAGCACCATCGACGCAAAAAGCAGCGCCGGGCTGCGGCGAAACTTGCGCATATCGCGCTCCACTAAAGCTAGCGCGCGCTTCATGAGTGGCCTCCTTGCCTGCCGCGTCCGAGGGGGGCGGCCATTTCCGGCATTTCCATCAGGCCATGGCCGGTGTAATGCAGGAAGACGTCGTCCAAAGTGGTGGATTGCACGGAAAGAGCCTTCAACTCCAGCTTGAGTTCGTGCGCCAGTTCAATCAATTCCTGGGCCGAGGCGGGCCCGCGGTCGCTTGAAACACGATAGGTGGCTGAGCCTAACGCGCGCACGAACTTCACTGCGGGCAAACGCTCCAGGTCGGCCGCGCCGTTCGGGAGATCGGGCTCGAATTGTATTTCGATACGGCTGGCGCCCGGCACCGAGGACTTCAACGACACCGGTGTGTCCATCGCCACCACCTTGCCATTGTCGACAATCGCCAGCCGGTCGCATAGGCGGTCGGCCTCGTCCATATAGTGCGTGGTGAGAAAGAGCGTACGCCCTTCTTGCACTCGAAGATGCGTGATCATTTCCCACACCGAAATTCGCGACACCGGGTCAAGGCCGGTGGTGGGTTCGTCCAGGAACAGAATTTGCGGATTGTGTACCAGGCCGCGTGCGATTTCCAGGCGCCTTCGCATACCACCGGACAGAGTGGCGGCAAGCGCGTTGGCGCGGTCCGCCAGGCCCACTGCCTCCAACAGTTCCTGGGTGCGCTTGCGGCGCAGCGCCCCGGTAATGCCGAACAGCCGCGCATGAATCCCGATGTTCTCGGCGCAAGTGAGGTCGGGGTCGCTGGTCAGATTCTGCGGAATCACGCCGATGTTGCTGCGCACGGCGTTGGGATCGCGGATTATATCGTACCCCGCCACCCTCGCCGTGCCGCTGGTGGGCGGCACCAAGGTGGTCAGCATCCGGATGAGCGTGCTCTTGCCTGCGCCGTTGGGCCCAAGCAACCCGAAGATCTCACCGCTTTGTACCGTGAAGCTCACATTATCGACGGCCAGCAGCGCGCCAAAGCTCTTGCTGATGGCCTCCACGTCGATGGCAACACTGTTCGCGGCCTGCTTCTGTACCTCCATGCCGGCTAATCCTTTGCGTTATTCACCGGCGGACGCGGCGGTAAAGCCGGCACCGGCAGCATCACCCAGGCCGTCATGCCCAGCGCGAGTTTGCCCTCCGGATTGGCCACGCGCACGCGTATGGCCACGGTTTTAATGTCGCGCTTGGTGCGGCTGACGTCGCGCTGGGTGGCAAAATCGGCTTCCACCGCCTTGTAAATTACCGGACCGGTTACCTCCGTGCCGGAGGGCAGGCGCACGCGCAAAGTCTGTCCCATCGAGATGAGATCGGCGTAGGTTTCTTCCACATCTGCAACCACCCAGGTGGAACTCAAATCGAAGAGCGTGACGATCGGATTGCCGGGGTTCACCACCTCACCCTGACGCGCCGCGCGTAGTGTCACGATCCCGCCGGCCGGCGCGAAGATCCGGGTCTGTCCGAAGCGGGCGTCGGCAGCCGCGGCGTTCGACACTGCCTGAGCTTCGGCCGCACGCATGGCATCGGTCTGCCGCTGCTGCACGGTTACCTGGCGCTCCTCTTCCCGCGCATCCGCCAGTGCGGCCCGCGCCGCAGCTACGGCCCTCTGGGTGGCTTCGACACCAGCTAGCGCAGATGCCACAGCGCGCCGCGACGCCTCGACTCCCGCCTCCGCCGCCTGCTCGTTGGCTTTGGCGGAATCCAGGTCGGTCCGCGCCGAGACCAGATCCTGCGGCGGGTTGACGTCCCGCTCCACCAGCGGCCGGATGCGGTTGAAATTGTCCTGAGCCTTGGCCAGCGCAGCCTGAGTTTGCGCCACCTGCGCCTGCGACTGCTGTGATTGGGCTTCGGCCTGCCCCACCTGCGCCTGGTTCTGCTGCAGTTGGGCTTGGGTTTGCTCCACTTGCGCGCTGGCCTGTTGAACCTTGGTAGGCAGCGTACTTTCGAGCAGTTCGGTTTGTGCGGCGGCTTGTTGCGCGTTGGCGCGGGCCTGCGCGATGGCGTGGCCGGCGGCGCCCTGATCGGCGCGCAATTCTTCCTGATCCAGCACGGCAATCAAGTCGCCGGCGTTCACCCGCTGACCGTCGTCGACCGCCAGGCTTACGATGCGGCCGGTGATCTTGCTCGCCACCACCACTTCGTTGCCGTCTACGGTGCCGGTGAGGACCAGGGTCTGCGGGCGCGGGCGCTGCTCCCACCAGATGGCGAAAGCGATGGCAAGCAATAGCGTAAAAAGGATCACTCGGCGTTTCATGCTGCAACCTCAGAATTCGATTGTAAACCAAATTATTGCGTATTCAAACTAATGCATTGCGGCGACGGCATTATCGCCTTTGGCGATCGTGTCAGCGATGAAGATGGAAACGGAGGGCGCGGGTTTCGGCTATCGTGCGATGCAAGCCGTGGGGTACCAGTTGGTGGCGTCAGGCTGCTTGCGGAAGTCGGTGGTGGTCACAAAGTTCGTCAGCAGGTAAGTGGGGTCGTGTACCACGCTGGTGATGGTGATCCACTCCGCGCCGTCGGGCTCCGAGTGGTAGTCGAAATACTCGTTCAGCTGCGCGTTCGCGCTAAAGGGAGGGCCATTCCTGCGCAGATATCCGGGGCGAAGATGGGTGGTTACCACTTCCAGCGAGTGGCCCGCCACGGCAGGCGGCGCCGCGGCGGGAAGACCGTTCACGTTCACCATCTGGGGCGCCTTTCCGGAGCGTTCCCAATTGGCCTGCGAGTAGCCTTGGAAACTCTGGGCCGTCTCGGCGGGGGGCGGAACGCCAAAGTGCAGCAGGCGGGTCTGCGTACCGGCATCGGTATCGATCCTCAACGTGCGATCGTCCTGCCAGGTGATGTGGATGCGGCCCGGAATGCGCATGAGGGCGGGCGCGGCGTAGGCACGGCACTGCTCGCCGGCCGCTTCCACTTTTGCCGGGTCCCAGGTCTGGCCCACACGGCGGCCTTCGGCGTTGAGAGGGATGCTGGCGAAGTCGCCGCGCGGGGGCGTCACCATGCGCCAGCGCCAGTCTTCGGTGACGATCGAAACCCAGTAACCGGTGAGGTCCACTGGTGCGCCCTCTTTGGGCGTCTTCGCGGGGGACTGCGCGAACACCGCGCTGGTAAGCAGCCAGCCCAGGATGATCCGCGTCATATTCATTTTCCCCCCAGGCTCTTATATATGGTCTCGACAAACGCGCCGGCCTTGACGCCGCCCTCCCTGGTAACGTAGCGAGTGTCGTAATCGAGCGTAGGCCGCGCGGCCTGGATCTGTTCCAGGTTCTTGCCCTTCTTCATGCCGTCCTGGATACGGTCGCGGACGATCACGATCATATCGCGGTACTCCACCACGTCGATTTCGTCGCACAGCCGTCCATGCCCCGGAATCACCAAGGTGCCGCCTTCCTCCTTGTCGGCGGGCACCGTCAGCTCCAGGATGTGATTCAGGGCCGCGATTTCGCCTTGCACGCTGCCGCCGTTGGCGAGATCGATGTAGGGGTAGCGCTCGGGCGTGAAGATGTCGCCGGTGGCGATAACGTCCGAGCCGCGGAATAGCACCACGGTATCGCCGTCGGTGTGGGCCTTTTCCTCGTGATAAAGAATGACGGCCTCGCCGTTAAAGTGCATGTTCTTGGGCGAGCGGAAATATTCGTCGGTGGGCAGACCCACTTCCGCGGGCGGAGCTTGATTTCCCGTCACCGGTGTGGTCAGGCGGGCCAGCACATTTTCGTGCGCGATGACGTTGAGCGGCTGCGCGGCGTCCGGCGCCGCCAGCTTATAGATCGCGGCATTGCCTCCGGTGTGATCCTGGTGCAAATGCGTGTTGATGATAAAGCGAATCGGCCCGCTCGATAGCTTGCGCACTTCCGCCATGATTTTCGGAGCCAGCGGCGCGAACATGGTATCCACCAGCAAGACGCCTTGCTTGCCCACCTGCACGGTAACGTTGCCGCCCGGGCCCACCAGCATATAGATGTTGCCCTGTACTGGCAGCACATGAATCTGCGTGTTGGCCAAGTCCGGAGGCTGGGCGCAAAGCAAGCTTGCCGACAAGGCCAAGCTTGCAGACAAGGCTACGATGCACGGCAATAGGAGTCGCAGGCTTCGCACGGCTACTTCTTCTCCTCACGAACCACGCACTGACTCCCGCCGGTGTAGCAGTTGCAGTATCGCTCGCACTGCTGCGGAGGGGGCGAATGCGGCTTCCCCATCTTCAAGCGATATTCGGGATACATGGTTTCCGGGCCGCCGCGTGTCGCCTCTGCCGGCAAACCGTACCAGTCCGCTACTTCGGTCAGGAAGTTATTGGTTCCCGGCAGATGATGCGGGACCGTGCCCTCGGGCAGAGGAACCTCCGGAAGCGTCTCGCAGAAATACGGGATGATGTGCTGGTCCGGATCGCGCTGCCAGCTGGCGCTGCGAATCAGCGGCTCCGCCAGGAACACCGGGTCGTCGTCGATCACACTGACGCTCAAGTAGTCCCCGTGGACCGTCCAGTGTTCGCTGATGGTGCGCTTGTCGCTGCTGGGAATGCCGTTGCGCTTGGTATAGCTGGGCTTCAGATGTGTGGTGTAGATGCTCAGCATGGTGCCGTCCCACGTGCCCGTCGAGAAACCCGGGAAGGTGTGGAGCGCGTATTCCGGCGGGTGCGGGCGGCCGTCCATCCAGATGGTCCGTTCCATTCCGAAGTACGAGGTGTGGGTGTGGATCGCCGTCAGCTTCTGCGTGGCCGGGTCGTACTCGTTCCAGATGCGCAGGCTGGATAGTCCGTGCATGGAATAATCCGAGCTGTGTGGCCGGCATTGATACTCGGTGACCACCGAGATGCGGTCGGCGTCGTAGCTATCGGCGCGCAAGCGGGCTGCATCGTTGATTGGCATGCCCAGATAGTCGCCCAATTCCGGACCGGGCAGGCGCTCGGGGGCGTCCTCGTGATACAGCGCCTCCCACTGACCCGAGAAATCCGCTTGGGCAAAGGCGGGGGAACTCAGCAGGCCTGGCAGCAGCGCCACCCAGAATAGATTCAGCCCGGCTCGATCGGTTTTCATTTGCGTCTCCTCATCATAGGCTACTTGATGGTTTCTTAGCAGCCTGTGTCAAAACCGACTCCCCCACGGTCGCGGACTCGGCAGCACTGAGCGTTCACACGATTGTGAACGCAGCGCGCAGGAGTGCGTGCGCCACAATGTCCCCTCACCAATTGGGTGAATCTTGACACAATACTCTAACCCTGCATGATGATGTCCTTCAGCCCAACTCCCAAACCTTACGGACGGATTACGGCCGCTGCGCCACCAGAGCGCGCACGGCAAATCCAGTTGCGATCAGCGGATCGTCTTCTTTCACCAAATTCTCCGCGTTCGCCCAGGAGCCGTCCCCTCGTTCTGTCCTCCTAAGGCCATCGGCGATGCCTGATCCGCCTGCGACACCGAGCGATCGAAGCGCCTGCGCACTGGCCGAGCAGTAATAAAAAGACAACCCCCGAGGCCAGCGCTGGTAAGCGGCTCCGACAAATCCCGGCACGTCCATATCTCTGTGACGCGTGGCCAGCCATCGCCTGGCTGCGACGATGCGCGGGTCGTCCGTCGGACGCCCCACCGCCAGCAGCGCGAGGATGCCGTCGGCCGTCGTGGTCCCGTAGCTGCGATAGCGCTGGCCGTCGTGCCCGGCTTTGTTGGTATCGAACTCGGTGGTGGAAAAGAAGAATCCGCCATCGGCGTTTCCAGAAGTTTGCTTTGGATCGAAGTTCTGGCAACGTTCCACGAAAACCCGCGCCTGCTCGAATATGCCATCGTTCGAAGGCACTCCGGCGTCGCGTAGCGCCTCCAGCACATAGCGCGTCATGGATAGATCTACGTGGCCGGTGTCCGGTGGCGCCCGCCTGCCTCCACCCATTCCCCAAGCCCCATACACGGGCTTCGACTGATTCCAGCCGTTTTGGTCGGTGAACTGCTGGCCGCGCAGATACGCGATCATCGGCTGGGCCTGCCCTTCCCAGCCTGGACGCCGCGCCCGGCAAAGCGCGCTCACTGCGAGCGCCGTCGAATAATTCGGGTAGTCCGGAATACCGGGATCGGCTAGGCCAAGCGCAGCGCTGGTTTGCGTAATCTGTCGCGTATGGCTCCGAATGAACGCCAGCGCGCGATCCACCCTGGCTTGCGGCGCCGGATAAACTTCTTTGGGAATTTCCAGCAGCGCCTCCAGTACGAATGGCGTAAGAGACTGGCCGGAGCGCAGCAAGCCGTAAGTGTGACTGTGCCATCCGCCATCATCGGCCTGCTGGCTCCACAGATACTGGGCGGCTCGGGCTAAAGGCGGACGCTCGATCCGCGCGCAGCTCGCTAGCACGAGACACAGCCATACCAGCGACCGACATACCAGCGAGCGACATACCAGCGAGTAAATCGGCATTACTTTTCTCGGCCGGCCGCCAGCATTAGTATCGCAGCGCTGGTAACCGCTACCCGGCCCGTGATGCAGTGGTGCCCGGCCCACGTGCCATCCTCATTCTGCATGGTCAGAATCTTGGCCGTCATGTCCCGGTTCCAGCGTGCCCACTCCGGGCCGCCGGCGCGGTGCAGGCTGTCGCTGATGTTCAGATAGGAGAAAAACTCCTCCCCGCCGATGGATCCGAACCCGGTGACGAAGCGCGGATCAGACAGCTGCGCTTCAATGGACTTGATCTGCTCGCCGTTTTTCTTGCGATCCTCGGGCGTGCGGCTTAGCTGCTCCAGTTCCTGCGAGCGCTTGTAGAGCGAGACGCCGGCCGAAGCGGCGGACACATCGGCGCTCGCCACCAAGCCCGCGCTTGGCGCCGCTCCAGTGATTATTGTGGCGTAGGACCCTGCCCCAACACCCCCAGCGACGCCACTCACTGCTCCCGTCGATGGCGCAAATGTTTGGGCCGTGTACGTATCTACCCTGGCCATGGCCGCTCCGTTCACCGCTACGCCCTTGGAATTGGCCACGTACAAGCTCTGTGATGCCATGGATGTTCCAAGAATCGGCGCCCAGCCTCCCGCGATGTTCCAGCTTCCGTCCTTCAACTGGCTCTTCTCCACTTTGGCCACGCATTTTTCCAGGCTTGTCCGGACGCGTGCATTCTCCTGGGCGTTGCCCATGTTGCCGTCCAGATCGGCCAGCAGTTTGGAGGTCATGAACGTATCGATGTAAGGACCCAGTTTGCGCTGGATCTGCGTGCCGTTGAGATCCGTCACCTCCAGCCCGTCCGCCGGGCTGCGCTCCACATGTTCCAGAACGAATCGCACGGCCCGTTGCAGGGACTCGTGATACGCCCCGCGCGTGGGAGTGTTGCCGGCGTGCAGCAGCGCTTCGGCCGCCACCGCGGTGTTCGCCACATCGTTGCCGTTGGACTCCAGCCGCTCTCCTTGCCGCACGTACGAAGTCTCGCCGCCATCCTGCCCCCAACCGCCGTCTTTGCCCTGCACCGAAACCAGCCACTTGATCCCCTTGTCAACCGCGATCTTCACCGGATCGCGGCCGGATGAATTCTTATCGGAAATACTGGTTGCAGCGCAGATGCCGATTGCAAAGGCCACCGCGCCGCTTACGAGCACACGTATTTTGATGGATCTCATGATCGTCTCCTCTTCAAGCCACTGCGCCCGGCTACCTGTTTGGACACCGCCTGTGCCGCAAAGCGCCTGGTATTACTTCCATGCCGCGAGAACAATTTTCCTTCCACTCACAGATGAAAGCTCGCATATATGGACGGCAATAGTTTAGCGATCGTGCAGTCGCGCAGGCTTAGCGCCGGACGGATACACTGTCACTGGTGCTTCACGGTGGAATGCCAGCGGCTACCGCCTTCGATATAATTCAAAGCTTCGATATAATTCAAACCAATGCATCGCAGACACCTGCTCACAACGCTTGCTTCCACCGCTCTGGCGGCCGCCCAGACTCCGCCCCCCAGCCGCATGGCCCGCAAAGGCCGCATCAAACAAGCCTGCTTTACGCGGAGCCTCACTTCTCCCACCGGCCCCAAGATGTCGCCGGACGACATGTTTCAGCTTGCCGCCCACCTGGGAGCGGCCGGTTTCGACATGCTGCCTCCCGACCAATGGCCCCTGCTAAAGAAATACGGGCTGATGCCCACGCTGGCCACCGGCGGCGGCGTCACCATCGAGAACGGCATCATCCACAAGGAGATGCACGACGACATTGCCAGTACCCTGGCGCCTTTCATCGACATGTGCGCAGCGGCCGGTTGTCCCAGCATTCTCATCCCCGGAGGGCAGCGCAAAGGCCTCTCTTACGCGGAGGGCGCCGAAAATGCCTTGGCATTCCTGAACCGCATGAAAGGCCACGCCGAAGAGAAAGGCGTTAACTTGTGTCTCGAGATAATGAACGACAAGTATCAGAACCCCGCCATCGGCAGGATCGACCAGGTGGGCAATCATATCTCCTGGGTGGTCGACGTCTGCCGGCGAGTCAACTCACCGCGCGTGAAGGTTCTTTTCGACATCTACCACGTGCAGATCATGGACGGGAACGTGGTGGAAAACATCAAGGCCGCGTTCCCGTTGATAGGGCACTTCCACACCGCCGGCGTTCCCGGACGCCACGAACTGGACGAAACTCAGGAGCTCAACTACGCCTTCATCTTCCGGACCATCGCCGATCTTGGATACACCGGGTACGTCGCTCACGAATACGATCCCACACCGGGACGCGATCCGGCGCAAATGCTGGAGAAGGTCTTCGCCATCGCCGACGTCTAGTCTCCCGTCCCAGAAGTTTGTTAAGAAAGTCCGCCATGTAGGGCGGTCCCCTGGACCGAAGCCGACGCCCTCGTCGGCCTCTCGTTCTCGCGTGTTGGCAAGGGCCGGACCAGGGGTCCGGCGCGGACGCGGGCGTCCGCCCCACTCCCGATTTATCACACGAACCATTGGGAAAGGAGACTGGAGGGCTGGTGTCGAAAGTCCCAAAAAGACGGCTTGCTTACGCGCCACCCGTCCGGTGTTCTTCGAGTCGATGTTCTCCGGTGCACGACTCCCCTGGAGTCTCCGAAACTCCTTCCGGCCACGACTTCCGGTCGTCTCCGGGTGTGCTGCTGGCGCGCGGCTCGGTAGATTCGCGAGTTACAGCGACACAGCCTGCTAGCCGAGCCGGTTCACTAGACCATGGCCGGCACTGTGGGGTGACCGACCAGATCGATCAGCTCAGCCAGCACCTGGTCGGCCGATTCGTTCGCAATTTGGCAGCTTCCGGCTGCATCGTGACCGCCGCCGCCAAAGGTCAGGAGCAGGTCCCCTATCTGGGTTTTGCTGCTTCGATTGAAAATCGATTTTCCGAGGGCCAGCACCGTGTTCTGCTGCTTCAGTCCGCGGATGACGTGGATCGACAGATTGCATTCCGGATACAGCGCATAGATCATGAACCGGTTGCCCGCGTATATCACCTCCTCGGCGCGCAGGTCCAGCACCGCCACGCTTCCACGCACTTTCGTGCAACGCCGGATCTGAGCCACGAATCGATCGTGGTGCTCCCGATAGAGATCGATCCGCTCGCGAACGTCGGGAAGATTCAGGATCTGCTGTATGCTGTGCTGCCTGCAGTAATCGATGAGCTCCATCATCAATTGGTAGTTGGAAACGCGAAAGTCCCGGAACCTGCCCAGTCCGGTTCGGGGGTCCATCAAGAACGAAAGCAACACCCATCCCCTCGGATTAAGAATGTCTTCGCGGGCGAATTTAGCCGAGTCAGCCTTGTCCACCTCCGCCATCATTTGTTCGCTGACGTTCGGAAACGCGTCGCGGCCGCCGTAGTAGTTGTAAAGCACCCTCGCCGCGGAATCTGCCCCGGCCGCCAAAATGTGATTCGTACCCGACATGCCTTTGGCCCGGGTCTCTTCACTGGGGTGATGATCGAAACAGAGATGGCAGCCCTGCACGTACGGCAGGTTGGTGAGGATGTCGTTGTCAGTCACCGCAATCTTGCCGTCTTGCACATCCTTGGGATGGACAAATTCGATCGATCCCAAGATGCCGCGCTCTTTGAGCAAAATGGCGCACACCAGCCCGTCAAAATCGCTCCGGGTCAGGAGTCTGTGTTCCCTCAGGTTGCTGCTCATGGTTTCCCCCGCCTTTGTCATCGGCGGAACCCACGCAAATCTATAGATAAGAGTGAGGTAACCTTGCCGAACGGCTGGGCGCAATAATTACGCCCTCACGCCCGGTCCAGGTTCTTGTAGATGGCTTCGATATTGGCCGCCAGACGGTCCTCTACAGCCGACTTCTGCCCCAGGTACACCGTGAAGTTGTTCAAATTGTCGGTCACGTACTGGCCGTATCCGTCCGCTTGCAAGGTCTTGATCGACGCCAGGGTAAGCGTCTTCTGCAATTCAGCCAGCGTCCGGCCCGTTTTCTTGCCTGCTTCCACGCGCCCCGTCAGCTCCTCGATATAATTCCGCATTTGCGTCATACGCGCGCGATCGTGATGCACCGGCCCGTGTCCGGGGATGATGTGATCGAAAGCCAGTTGCCCCACCGAATTGATGGTCCCCGGCCACTGGCGCGGGTACCCGTCGTTGATGTTCGGCAGGAAGCCGATAATCGAGTCACCGGAAGCCACCACGCGTTTCTGAGGCGAGAACACGGCAATGTCGCCGGCCGTGTGAGCGCGCCCGTGAAACTCGATATGCAGATCGCCCGCGGCGTCCTTCACCACGTGCGACTTGTCAAAGGTAATGGTCGGCAGCTCCAGCGTGTAATTCTGCATCTCCGCTTGATAGGCCTTCAGTTGCCGGATCAGATCCCTATAGCGTTCCTTATCGGCGTCCGAAGTCGCTTTGGCCAGGCGGACTTGCACTTCGTCGATCTGCTGTGGAACGCCGTCCAGCGATTCCTTGAGCCGGTTGCGCGAAAGCTGGGTCATCAACTGCTTGGTCTGCTCGCTGGCTATGATGTCCACCCGCGCGCCGCCGGCCATGTAAGCGGCGTCGCCCTGCGTGTGGTCCCAATGGAAATGGCTGTTCACCAGATAGCGGACCGGCTTGGTGGTAACGTCTTTCTTGATCTGCGCGATCAGTGCGGCCGCCGCGGAGGGCTTGGAGTGCGCGTCCACCACCAGCACGTCCTGGGAGTTCACGAAAATGGCTGCATTACAGTTGGTCAGCACCTGCGGCCGGGCCAGCGCGGCATAAACGCCATCGGCCACCTTCTCGATCTTGAAGAGATTCGCGCTCGCCCCCGGCGCCTGGGCCCGCGCCCAGGTCGCGCGTAGGAAGGCTTCCTCCACAATCGACGCCCCAGCCAGCGCGCCTCCGAAAGCTCTGCTGAAAAAATCGCGCCGCGAATGCGCATGAGCGTGCTGATGCATGGTGTTTCTCCTTTATCACCGTACAATAAAACCTTATCGATGGCCACGCCCGCGCGCAATCACACTGGCGAGCTTCGGCGGGAGCTTGGGCGGCGGGATTTGGTCCTCGCCCAGATACTCAACGTAGTTGGATCCAGTTGGGTGGGTGTCGCCTCCAAGCTCGGCAAAGCGCATGCGGTGTTCTGGATGTCATCAATGCTGCTCTTTTACGTTCCGCTGGCCTTGGTGGTCATTTACTTGAACCGGACGTTACCGTTGGAGGGCGGCTTATACCAGTGGGCTAAAGAAGCCTTTGGTCCGTTCTGGGGGTTCCTCATCGCGTGGAACCTGTGGTTTTATGCAGTGATCGTGTTGGGCAGCATTCTCTTCGTTGTTCCCACCGATCTCTCTTACTCCATCGGGCCGAGTGCGGCCTGGCTTCCGGCCAGCCGCGTTGCCACCAGCGTGTTAACTGGTATCGTCCTCATTTTTATCGCATGGGTGGCGGTGCAAGGTTTGTCGATTGGCAAATGGCTGCACAACATCGGCGGCTTCATGCTCTTGCTGGCCTATGGCATCCTGGTGGCTCTTCCGCTCTGGGCGCTGCTCGGCGGCAGGGCCGTCTCCTATTCGCCCATTCCAATTGCATGGCCGGGATTCTCGTGGGTCAACCTGGCCATCTTCGGGCAGATTACCGTGGGCGGCTGAGCGGCTTTGAGTACGTAGCCATCCTGGCCGGCGAATGCCGCGACGCAGGGCGCAACATCGGAAAGTCGGTTGCCATCTCCGCGCCCATCATCGCACTGATGTTCATTCTTGGCACCAGTTCGGTAATCGCGTTCGTGGGCCACCGGCCCATCGATCTGATCGGTCCCATCCCCCAAACCTTCCGCGCTGCGCTCGGCAACGCCGGCTTCGCATCGCGCTTCGCTTCCATTGCCATTCTGCTGCTGCTGGTGCGCGCCATATCGGCGTCCAGCCTCATCTTTACCGGCCTTACCCGGCTGCCGGTCACAGCCGGCTGGGACCATCTTCTGCCGGATTGGTTCACCCGCCTCGATCCGCGCCGGAAAACTCCCGTCAACTCCATCCTGTTCATGACGGTGCAGGCCATCGCTCTTATCTTCTTCAGCATGCTCGGCGTACGGGAGCAGGAAGCTTTGCAGTTGCTCAACAGCGCCTCGAACGTGCATTACGGCATCGCCTACGTGGCGCTCTTTGCTATTCCGCTGATCGGCGCGGCGCGCCTGCGAGAACGCCTTCCGGGATGGCTGCGGATCCCGGCGGTGGCTGGGCTGGTTTCAAGCGCCGTTGCCGTCCTGATCGCCGTCTATCCTATTGTTGACGTAATGAGCAACCTGGAGTACGCGGGCAAGATCGCCGGCGTGGTGCTGGCCGGCAATCTTTGCGGCGTGCTCATTTACGCCCTGCCGAGGGACCTCAATTCCCCACCGCGATATTGAGCGTCTGCGCTCCGCTCACGTTGCCTAAAGTAAACGTCACCGGCACGGCATTGCCCGCCGCGAGCCCTGCCGGCACCGTTACGTCGAACTGATACAGGCCGACAAATCCCGGCGACAGCCCCGCGTACGAAAACGTAGCCGGCGTCCCGCCGATAGAAATGCTGAAATTGGCGGACAGGTTGGTGAGTCCTTGCGCGATCTGGCCCGCCGGAATGTTCTGCGTAACCGCGCCGAATCCCACGCCATAGAGAGTGATTATTTCGCCCGGATTGGCCGGCCGTGAGTTGACGCCCGCGATCGCCCCGCTGGGAAGCCCATAGCTGCCATCGCTCAATATGGCCACCACATACTGAGTGCCGCCGATATTGAAGGAAGGGGGAGCGTCGAATCCAGGCTCGATCACGTTCACCACAATCTGATAAGTGGGACTGGTGAGGCCGGAGGCCGTCACAATCAGCGACTGCACACCGGTTGAAACGTTGGAGGGTACCTGGACGTCCACTTGCCCCGGGCTGATGTAGTAGACGAAAGCCGGCTGCCCATTAATGGTGACCCCGGTCCCACTGAGCGAAATAGGGGCGTTATTGCCGTTGAAATCCGAGGTCTGCCATTGGCGCGAGAGGGTGGCCAGGTTCGAGCCATAAATTTCGATCCAGGAGCCGGGCGCAACCGAGGTGAAGCCGCCGAATTGGCCGGCGCTCACCACGCCTCCGTTGCTGATGGCCGGGGTGTTGGCTGGCAGCGACTGTGTCAGCAGCCGGACCCTGTTGTTGCCAAAGTCGCCAATGTAGACGTTTCCGTTCGGAGCTACGGAGACGCTGCGAGGTACGTTGATTTCAGCGTCCAGAGCAGGGCCGTTGTCTCCGCCATAGCCCTCCACGCCGTCGCCTGCCACGCTTTCGATCGTTCCATCCGTCAACAACACCCGAATCCGGTTGTGATTTACGTCGGGGATGTAGAGGTTGCCCGCGGCATCCAGGCCGATACTTGCCGGATAGCCGAGCTTCGCGTGGATGGCCGCTCCGCCATCACCCCCGAAGCCGAAGACGCCGCTGCCGGCCACGGTTTTGATAACGCCGTTGGTCACCTCGCGTATCACGTTGTTGCCTTGGTCGGAGATGTACAGATCGTCCGACGCGTTCACCGCCACGCCCACGGGGCTGTCCAGCGTAGCGCTTGTGGCCGGTCCGCCGTCGCCCGTATAACCCTCCATGCCCGTGCCCACCGCGGTGCTGATGATGCCGGTGGCGATGTCCACCTTGCGAATCACGTTGGCGCTCTCGTCGGCCACGTAGTAGTTCCCGGCTGAATCAAACGCCACCGCCTCCGGATAGATCAGCGACGCGCTGGTAGCTAGCTACTTTCCGGCGCAAAAATGACCTTTCCGAACGAAGGCGGCCTTGCTATGGAGTTTTTGCGGATGTTGGGACGTTACTTTGGGTAACTCTGGTGCGGCCAGGCCTTCGGAGTTCATCCATG